>Ga0075471_10001947_pt1 | contig 13697 bp, 8 predicted proteins | sample DEB19_08_DNA_2_FD_74787 | JGI IMG/M metagenome (GOLD analysis project Ga0075471, IMG submission 74787) | Aqueous microbial communities from the Delaware River and Bay under freshwater to marine salinity gradient to study organic matter... | ecosystem: Environmental > Aquatic > Marine > Coastal ... | reverse complement strand
GTCGTGATCGCGAGGTACGGGAAGGTCTTGTCGTCCTGCAGCCGGTCGTTGAACGGCGGATGGATGTCCTTGACCAGGCGCGCCTCCATCAGCAGCGCCTCCCACTCGCCCTCGCACGGGATGAAGTCGAAGTCCTCGACCACATCGAGCATCGGGTGCTTGCGCGGCCCGAGGTCCGCCGACGGGATGAAGTAGCTCGAGACCCGGTTCGGCAGCATCGACGCCTTGCCCACATAGAGCACGGTGCCCGCCGCGTCCTTCATCAGGTACACCCCGGGCACATCGGGAAGCATTCGCGCCTTGCGGAGCAGGCGCCCGAGCCGCTCCTCACGGTTCTCGCCCGTAGCCCCAGACGCACTCGAACCCTCTCCTGCGCCCGCGCCAAAGCCTTGCCCACCCGCCCGCTGGGGGTCTGGCTGCTCGGGAAATGATGCTTCTGGAACCACGGAAGGTGGAATCTACGCCGAATATCGGTCGGAAACCTAGCGCGGGGGTGGAACTGCGCCAACCTTGCTCGGTACACTCGCCGCCTCTCATGCATTCGGGCGTTCGAGGCCGATCCAATCGGTCCAAACCACCGAATCACTGAGTCGGAAGTCACCCCGCGCGTCGCGGGTCATCTGGAACACAGCCCCGTCGCGGGCACCCTCGGGATTCCTCCGGGGCTTTGCAAAGGAGACCGCCTTATGAAGATCACCACCATCGCCACCCTCTCGATCGTCGCCCTCCTCGCCGCGTGCAGCAGCACGCAGTCCTCGGCGCCGGGCGCCGTGGGTGCGAAGAAGGCCGACTGCTGCGCCGCTGGTGCGAAGACCAGCGAGTGCTGCGCTGCCAAGAAGGAAGCCGCCGCTCCTGGCGCGGTCGGCGAGAAGAAGTCTGGCTGCTGCTCGGAGGCCGCGAAGGCTGCCCCCGGCGCCGTCAGCGGCAAGTCGGAGTGCTCGGCCAAGTCCGAGTGCGCCGCCAAGTGCCCCGCCAGCAAGTGATCTGACCGCGTTCATCCGAACGCGATCCACATCGCTCTACTCTCAGCGCCCGGCCTCGCGCCGGGCGCTGTGCTTTTCCTATCATCGCGGCCCAATGATCAGGCTCTCCACCTCCCTGCCCGTTTCCCTGCTCGTCGCCGCCGCGCTCCCTGTCCTGGCCGCCTGCTCGCACGCCACGCGTGCGCAGCGCGACCTCGAGCACGGCTGGGTCGCCTTCGGCCAAGTCGGCCCCGAGACTGTCCGAGGCGTTGATCCCGAGACTACACCCGAGCATGTCGCAGACTTCGTCGACTCGGGCAAGCGCGTCATCCTCTCCGGCCGCGTCGGGCAAGTCTGCCGCACGATGGGCTGCTGGCTTGACATCTGCGGCCGTTCCGGCGCGACCGTGCGCGTGATGGACCGCGACCATGCCTTCTTCATCCCGCGCAACGCGCGTGGGCGCAAGGTGCACGCGATCGGCTACGCGACCGTTCGCGAGCAGTCGGTCGAGGTCCTGAAGCACCTCGCGATGGATGCGGGCAAGAGCCAGGCCGAGATCGACGCGATCATCGCGCCGGAGCGCACCGTGCTCTTCATCGCCGACGCCGTGATCCTGCCGCCAGGCGGGCTTGAGGCGCCCGCGGCGGCACCTGGATCCGCCCCCGCCGCCAGCGAGGGCGTGACGCAGTGAGCGCACTCCTCCTCCTTCGCCGCGGCCGCATCCTCGACGCCTCGCAGGGCATCGACCACGAGGGCGATGTCCTTCTCTCCGAGGGCCGCATCGCGCGCGTCTCGACGGGAGGTTCAATCGATGTCCCTCAGGGGACGCGCCAGATCGACTGCGGCGGCAAGATCATTGCGCCGGGGCTGATCGACCCGCATGTCCACCTGAGGGAGCCGGGCGGCGAGGCGAAGGAGACCATCAAGACTGGAACTGCGTCGGCGCTCGCAGGTGGGTTCACCACCGTCTGCTGCATGCCGAACACGAACCCCCCGATCGATACGACCACCACGGTGCGTTTCGTGCAGCAGGCCGCGCGCGAGGCTGCAAGCGCCCGCGTGTTCGTGGTCGCGGCGGCCACCGTCGGCCGCAAGGGCGAGCAACTCGCGCCGATGGCCGCGATGTCTGCCGCCGGCGCGGTTGGCTTCAGCGACGACGGCGACGGCGTCGGCAGTCCCGCCATGATGCGCCGCGTGCTCGAGGTCTGCGCGTCGCTCGGCAAGGCATTCATGCAGCACTGCCAGGACCCCCAGTTGGCCGAAGGGGGCTCCATGAACGAGGGGCCCGTCGCCACGCGTCACGGACTCCTACCCTGGCCGCGCGAGGCCGAGGAGATCATGCTCGAGCGCGATGTGCGACTGAATCGCTCCGCGCGCGCGCGATACCACGCGCAGCACCTCTCGTCGGGCGGGAGCGCGGAGATCATCCGCCGCGCCCGCGCAGAGGGAATCCCTGTCTCCGGCGAGGTCAGCCCGCACCACCTGCTCCTCACCGAGGATGCCTGCGAGGGCTACAACACGCTTGCCAAGATGAATCCGCCGCTTCGCACGCGACGCGACATCGATCAGCTCAAGCATGCGGTTGCCGACGGCACGATCGATGTGCTCGCGACCGACCACGCGCCGCACACGACCGCAGAGAAGGCGCGCGACTTCGCGAGCGCACCGTTCGGCATCATCGGCCTCGACTGCGCACTCGCCCTCTACGCGAAGGCGCTCATCGACGACGGCGTCATCGGCTGGCCGCGGCTGATCGAGATGCTCACGCGCACGCCGGCGGAACTCTGCGGGCTCGGCCAGCACGGCCTTGGACAGCACGGCCTCGGATCGCTGCGCGAGGGCTCGGTGGGTGATGTCACCGTGATCGATCCCAACCTCGAGTGGACGATCGATGTCTCTACCTTCGCCTCGAAGAGCCGCAACTGCCCGTTCGACGGCTGGAAGGTGCGCGGCCGCGCCACCGCCACCATCGTCGGCGGCCGGATCCTCTGGGAACTCTGAGCAAAAACACCAACGGCGGCCCGAAGGCCGCCGCCGATGTGCAGTGTGTCGGATCACCACCCTTGAGGGAGGGGTGATGCAGAGGAGTCAGTTGCTCACTGGCAGACGCCCCAGGCGTTCAGGAGCACGGCCACATCGGGCGAGCCGACGGTTCCGTCGCCATTCAGGTCCGCGGCAGTGTTCGCGGTACCCCAGGCGCTCAGAAGCACCGCAATGTCCGCGCCGTCGACGGTGTGGTCGCCGGTGAGGTCGGCCACGCAGACGGGCGGGGTGAAGAGGCTGGAGGCCTTCGCGAAGCCCTTCGCTCCGAGCTGCGCGCCGAGGCGCCGGCCGGGGAAGTCGTCGAAGTCGGGATGGATGCCGCCGTACAGGCGGGAGACTCCCGAATTGTCCGCGGCGTCGTAGTAGGTCGCCCACTGAAAGGTGAAGGTCTCGCTGGGGCCATCCTCGAAGACGAGGAACTGGTTCTGATCGCAGGTGAACTCCGCCATGCCGCCAGGGAAGTACTCGCTGCCCGTCATGCGGGTCAGGACTTCCGCGGCCGTGCGGCTGAAGGTCGAGTGGCCCGAGATGTAGCCCGCGAAGGGCGGCGTCACGAAGTTGCCGCGCTGGTACGGCATCCACTGCGTGCCGAGCACCCACTTCACGCCCGAGTAGGTGTTGGCCGCGTCCGCAGGCATGCCGGGCCACGCGAGCACGGCGACTTCGCCTTCGTGCCCCGCGAGCGCCTCGTGGCGCTGACCGGGAGCCGTCGTCGCGGCGGTGATGACCTCGCACATGCCTGGCATCAGATTCAGGCCGTCCTCGTGGTAGGACGGCGCGCTCGGATCGGTGCGCTGACCTCGCTGCGCCATGTAGCGGATCGAGCTAATGGGACGGGACGAGTCGTAGAAGCCCTTGTAGCCCCAGGCCGTGACGGCTGCGTCGTGCATCGAGCCATTGAGCGTGAGGTAGAGCTTCACGTCGTACTCGAGGTCCGCGAGCACCGGGCCCGAGCCTCCGATTCGGCGCTGGAACAGCGGGTGATCCATCACCGCGTTGGCGATCTCGTTCCAGTGACCGGGCGGAGTCGCAGAGGTCGGGCCATCGGCCCAGAACTCGGACAGGCAGCGCGTCCAATCGCCGCGCTTCACGACATTCGAAGCGTAGGGCTGCCCCGTGACGGGATTGATCGAGCGGCCGTGGCCGTCGTTCGATCCGAGCGGGTTGTTGCCCATCGCCGCGGGCGAGATGTCGATCACGACGCCGTCGTCGGGCGTCAGCGTGCACGACTTCGCAAGGACATCCTCATGTCCAGCGCGATATGCCGCGTCGCCGATGCCGTTCAACTGCGCTGGCGCGGGAGCGTCGAGATACACGCCGCCACGCGACATATCGCGGTCGGATGGCGTCAGGCCAAACGTCGTGACCGAACCCCAGTGCGGCGCGAGCTTGCCCTGGATCGAGCCCGGGATGACATCGCCCTTCGGGCCGTAGGTGAAGCTGAGCGCAAGCGGCTGCCAGCGGTTCGGGTCGACCATGTTGCTTCCGGCGATCCCGACGACGAGCGGCGGATTCACTGGGGCTGGCATGCCAGGGGGGGCCGCGTAGTTGTTCGCCTCGCGCGCGCCGTCGTTCACCATCGTCGCGAGCAGGATCGCCGCGACGCGGTTGCCGACGGCCGCAGGCGTGTCGCCCTCGGTCGTGACCACGTCAATCGAGTAGCCAAGCGCGGTCATGCGTCCGTCGAGATAGGAGCGGATGAGCGTTGCGTTGGGGCTGCCTGCGAAGCGTGCGCGCATCACGCGGTAGGCCGCGTACGACACGGCCTCGTTCTGCGCCGCGGAGGGGTTCGCCGACGCGATCTTCTCGATGAAGAGGTAGCCGCGTGCGCTTGCCTCGAAGGCCGCCCACGCGTCATACATCGCCATCGAGACATGGAAGAGATTGCGCGCGTGGACCGGTGGCCGCGGCGTGTCCTTTCGAATCGACTGGAGGAGGGTTTCGTCCCACTGACGCGCGACCGACTGGTCGGCAAGGGACACGGTGGAGGTGGCGGAAAGCACCGCCATCGCGAGCAGGGCCCGCGACGCCATCCGAACAGAGCTGAACATTGCAAACCTCGTGTTTCCGAGGCCGTGGGCATCCGCAGGGCTCAGCCCTTCGCGACTCCACTCGTCGCGGGCGGAAGGGCACGCTGGGCGTGCCATCCCGCTCGCCGCATGCGCGCCTTCCTCTTGCGAGGGCGGTGGGTCGTGCGTTCTCCAGCGCGCGACACACCAGGCGATTCATGCGCATCGTTCCGAGCGTGAGCCTGCAGATGTCCTTGGTCGTCCTGCGAGCAGTTTCGTCCGGGCGTTTCTCACACACTGCGTTTGAGTCGCCCACTGTCGCTGTCCCAATGGAGCGTGCCGCGCGCGCGCAGATACGCACTCGCATGAAACCCCTTGTTTTTGCTTGGTTCCCGCGATTTTCTTCCGTAAACCCCTGCACCGCAAAGGAAAGCGCGAGGCGCCCCGGGGGACGCCTCGCGCGATTGGTCGAGGATTGAGCGGTGCTGAGCTTAGCCGCCGCACGCACCCCAGGCCGAGAGCAGGAACGCAAGGTCCGCGGAGCTGACGGTCCCATCGTCGTTGAGATCGGCCGCGGCGTCCGCGGTTCCCCAGGCCGACAACAGGTACGAGATGTCCGCCGATCCAACCTGTTCGTCGCCGTCGAGATCGGCGGGGCACACGGGAGGCAGCGGCTCGAACAGCCCGAGCGCCTTGTTGAACGCGCGGACACCGACCTGCGATCCGAGGACGCGGCCGGGGAAGTCATCCATGTCGGGGTGGATGCCGCCGTAGATGCGCGACTGGCCGGAGTTGTCGGCCGCGTCGTAGTAGGTCGCCCACTGGAACTGGAAGGTCTGGCTTGGGCCATCCTCGAAGACGAGGAACTGGTTCTGCGTGCAGGTGAACACGCCCATGCCGCCCGGGAAATACTCGCTGCCCGTAAGGTGGGCCAGGATCTCCGCACCCGCCCGGCTGTAGGTCGAGTGACCCGAGACATAGCCGGGGAACGGAGGCGTGACGAAGGTCGGACGCTGGTACGAGACCCAGTTGCCCGCGAGGGTCCAGGTCACTCCCGAGTAGGTGTTGCTCGGGCTCGCAGGCGCGCCCGGCCAGGTCAGGCAGGCGATCTCGCCTTCGTAGCCCGCGAGGTCCTCGTGCCGCTGTCCAGGCGCGGTGGTCGCCGCGGTGATGAGCTCGACCTTGCCTGGCACGAGGTGCAAGCCGTCCGCGTTGAAGCGCGGCTGCGCGGGATCCGAGCACTGGCCCTTCTGGGCCATGTAGCGGATCGCGCCAATCGGTCGCATGGTGTCGTAGTGGCCCTTGATGCCCCACGCGGTGATGGCCGCGTCGTGCATGGCGCCGTTGAGCATCAAGTACATCTTCACATCGAACTCGAGCGCGCCCAGCACGGGGCCCGATCCGCCGATCTGACGGACGAACGCGGGATGGTCGCTCACCGAGTTGGCGATCTCGTTCCAGTGACCGGGAGGCGTATCCGAGTTCGGTCCATCGGCCCAGAACTCCGCGAGACATCGCGCCCAGTCTCCACGCTTGACGACATTGGGCGCGTAGGGCTGGCCCGTGGCCGGGTTCGTGGCGCGGCCCGTGCCGCCGTTGGTGCCGAGCGGGTTGTTGCCCATCGCCGCAGGCGAGATGTCGATCAGCGCGCCATCATCGGGCGTCAGCACGCTCGAGAGGTGGATCACATTCTCATGCGACGCACGCCAGGTCGAGTCGCCTGCGCCATTCAGCGCGGGCGGAGCGGGCGCCGCGAGGACGACGCCCGGCCGGGCCGGATCCATGTCGCTCGGCTGGATCGCGAAGGGGGTCACGAATCCCCAGAACGGCGCGACCTTGGGCGGAAATCCACCGGGGATCACATTGCCGTTCTGGTCGACGAAGAAGGTCAGGCTGAGCGGCTGGTAGCGGTTCGGATCGACACAGGTCGGGTTGAACGGGAGCGCGACGACCAGCGGCGGATTCGCGTCGGGGTAGGTCCCGGGATAGCTCGCGTGATCGACCTCCTCGTGGGAGTTGTCGAGCAGACCGCGCTGGATGACGAGGGCCGCGATGCGATTGCCGACGGCCGCGGGCGAGTTGCCGACGGTCGTGGTCACGGCGGGCGAGTAGCCAAGCGCCACAAGCTTTGCATCGAGGATCGCATTGATCGCAGCGGCGCTCGGGCTGAACGCAAAGCGATGCTTCATCAGTCGATAGGCCGCGTACGAGATCGACTCGTTGCGGGCGGATGCGACATCCTTCGCTGTGATCTTCTCCTGGAAGAAGTACGACTGGGCGCTCGGCTCGTACGCGGCCCAGGCGTCGTACATCGCCACCGACATGTGAAAGAGATTTCGCGCCTGCACGGGCGGCCGAACGCGATCGCGCTTGATGCCCTCGAGCATCGTCTGATCCCATTGGCGCGCCACGGATTGCTGAGCCAGCGCGGGGACAGAAGTCACCGCGGCAACGCATGCCGAAAGGCAAAAAGCCATCACACCGAGCTTGCTCATGAGTCGTCCTTTCATGGAGCAGGGCCCAAGTTCGTCCAGGGCCAGAAGCGATCGTATTGAAGGGGAACTTCGTCTCAATCTAGAAATGCGACAAACAGGGCTATTCGTGCAAAAGGGCGTGAATGTGGCGCGAGCGCCGTCGGCTACACTCCGCGCTTCCGGCCCTGTCCTCTCAGCGCAACGGGCTGGATTCTGGAGCATTTTGTGGCGTTTGACCTCGCGCGCCTGATCGACGAACACGCCGGCCGCGGCATGGACCTGCATGCCGAGCATGTCAATCCGCGCTTCGCGAGCGTGCTCCGAACCATCGGCTATGACAAGACTTATGTCCGTGCGTCGGGAGCGCATCTGTGGGACGCGAAGGGCCACCGCTACCTCGACATGCTGGGCGGCTACGCCGTCTGCAACTTCGGGCGCAACCATCCGACCATCCGCAAGGCGCTCGAGGACTACCTCGCCCTCGAGCTTCCGACGATGGTGCAGTTCGAGGCGCCGCTGCTGTCGGGCCTGCTGGCGGCGGAACTGAAGCGCCGCGTCGGCCGGGGTCTCGACCATGTGTTCTTCACGAACTCGGGCACCGAAGGCGTCGAGGCAGCCATCAAGTTTGCCAAGTGCGCGACCGGGCGCCCCGCCCTGCTTTACGCGCCGAAGGCGTTCCACGGGCTCTCGAGTGGATCCGTGTCGCTCAACGGCTGCAGCAGCTTCCGAGACGGATTCGCGCCGTTCCTGCCCGAATGCCGGCAGGTCGCGTTCAACGACCTCGCGGCTCTGGAGCAGGCGCTCGCCGCGCGCGATGTGGCGGCGTTCGTGATCGAACCGATCCAGGGCAAGGGCGTGAACATCCATGCGCCGGGGTACCTCGCCGCTGCGGCGCGGCTTTGCCACAGGTACGGCACGCTGTTCGTGGCCGATGAGGTGCAGACAGGCATCGGACGGACGGGGTCGTTCCTCGCGATCGACCAGGAGGGCGATGTCGAGCCTGACATGGTCGTGCTGTCGAAGGCGCTCTCGGGAGGCTACGTGCCCGTGGGCGCCGTGCTTGTGAAGGGCGACGCGTGGAAGCGCGTGTTCAGCTCGCTCGACCGCGCGATCGTGCACTCGTCGACCTTCCACCAGGGCGCGATGGCGATGACCGCGGGACTTGCAGCGCTGGCCGCCTACGACGAGACCAACGCCGCCGAGAACGCCCGCAGGATGGGCGCGCGCATCAAGGACGGACTCGAGGCGATGAGGCCGCGATTCGAGATGCTGAAGGAGATCCGCCAGCGCGGGCTCATGGTCGGCATCGAGTTCGGCGCGCCGAAGTCGCTGCTCCTCAAGGCGAACTGGGCCGCGACGCACGCGATGGACCGGAACCTGTTCGCGCAGGCGGTGGTCGTCCCGCTCATGGAGGATCACCGCATCCTGTGCCAGGTGGCGGGCCACAACCAGGATGTCGTCAAGCTGATCCCGCCGCTCGTCATCGATGATTCCGATGTCGATTGGTTCCTGCGCGCGTTCGCAGAGGTCATGGTCGGGCTGCACAAGCCGACCGCCACCGTCGGGCTGCTCGCGCGGCTCGGGCGGAACGCCGTGTTCGGCGGCAAGCAGGAAGCGAATTCGCCGTGATGCGGCGGGTGGCGGCAGCCGTGACCGCGCGGCCGCGCGCGGTGCTGGCGGTGGCGGCGCTGCTGGCCGCGCTGGGCGCGTGGCTGGGTGCGTTCCACCTGCGGATCGACAGCGACACCGACTCGCTCATCCTCGAGACGCGGCCGTACATGCCTGCGTACCGCGCGTTTCTCGCCGAGTTCGGCGACCTCGAGGGCGCGATCATCGCGGTCGATCCGAAGGGAAGAGAACGCGAGGCGCAAGCGGCCGTCGACTTCCTCGCGGGAAAGCTCGGGCGGTTCCGCGTCGCGGCGTGCATCACGACCGAGGAGCAATGGCGCCTCGCGAGCTGGAGCGCCAGCGACGCAGAGCTCGCGGCGCTCGTGGCCGCAGCGCCTGCCGTCGCCGACATCGCCGCCGGACGCGAGTCGGAGCATCCGCTGGTCGCGCGCGAGCTCGCCAAGCCGCGAGAGCGCGAGTACCTGCGGGCGCCCGGTGGCAAGCTCCTGCTCGTCGATGTGCGGTTCGCGAAGGACTTCGGCGAGACAGAGCCGTTCCGCGCTGCGGTCGACGAGATGCGCGCCGCGATCGGCGAGGCGCGCGCGAAGTTCCCGTCGGTCGAGATCGGGCTGACGGGCAAGCCTGTCCTCCAGCATGACGAGATGTCGACCGCGACCCGCGACATGACGCGCGCGAGCATCGCGTCGCTCGCGGTGATCGTGGTCCTGTTCGCGATCGTGTTCCGCGGGCTCCGGCGCCCCCTGCTCGCGACGATCGCATTCCTCGTGGCCTCAGCATGGACCTACGGCGCGGCTACGCTGCTGGTCGGGCGGCTGACGCTGCTTTCGATGGTCTTCATGCTCGTACTCGTCGGGGCGGGTCTCGACTACGGCGTGCATGTGGTCAGTCGATACGGCGAACTCCGCAGGAACCGCGCGCGCGCAGACGCCGTGCGCGACGCGCTCGTGTCGGTCGGTCCGGGCACGCTCACGGGCGCGGTCGCGTCGGCGGCGGTGTTCCTTCTCGCATTGTTCGGCGATTTCGGCGGGCTGCAGGAGCTCGGCGTGGTGGCGGCCGCGGGGCTCGTCCTGTGCGCGGTCGCGATGGTCTCGGTGCTTCCGGCGCTGCTGGTGCTGCTTGGCGATGGCGCGGTCGCCGCGGAAACCACCGAGCCGCGCGCGACGACCATGCACGCGCCGCGTCGCTCGACCGTGGCGCTCGCGTGCATACCGATGCTCGTGCTGCTCGTGCCCGCCCTGCTCGGCCCGCGGTTCGACCTCAATCTCCTCAACCTTCAGTCCGAAGGGCTCGAGAGCGTGCGGTGGGAAGAGCGGCTCATTCACGACAGTTCCGCGGCAAGCTGGTACGCGGTATCGGTCGCGGATTCGCTCGACGAGATCGCTGCGCTCGAGGCGCGCGCAAAGGAGGAGCGCGTCATCCTGCGGACGGAGTCGGTGCTTTCGGTCGTGCAGCAAGACACCGACGCGCGGCGCGCGCTGCGCGGCAAGATCGCGGACACCGAGCTCGCCGAGCCTCCGACGCAGCCTTCCGCTGCTGCAGGCGCGGCCCGCGCGATCATCGAGGGCGCGCGACTGCCGCTGCGAGAGGCGCTGCCGGCGGCGATCCGCGACCGCATGGTGTCGCCGGGCGGGAAGTTCCTGGTCGCGTACTTCCCCGCCGCCGATGCCTGGGATCCGCACAACCTCGGGCGTTTCGTCGCGCGCGTGCGCGCGGTCGACAGTGGCGCGACGGGCGTGCCGTTTACCCAGCACGGATCGATCGACGACATGGTGAAGACCTTCCTCGTGGTCTCGCTGCTTTCGGTCGCTGCGATCGCGCTCATCGCCTGGATCGACCTGCGTAGCGCGCGCCTTGCCGCGCTTGCGGTCGGCACCGTGCTCGCGGGCGTCGGCATGACCCTCGGCGCGATGCCACTGCTCAGGATCGATGTGAACCTTGCGAACTTCTTCGCGATCCCGATGCTCATCGGCCTCGGGGTCGATAGCGCGATCCATGTGATCCACCGTGCGAAGGAGGATCCAGCCGGGCTTTCCGCGACGGTGCGCGCGGTCGGGTTCACGGCGCTGACGACGGCGATCGGGTTCGGCGCGCTGGTGTTCGCAGACCATCGCGGCATGCGCTCGCTGGGTGCGGTCATGCTCGCGGGCAGCCTGTGCTGCATGTACGCGGCGTGCGTCCTACTTCCGCTGTTCCTGCGGCGCGCTCAGAATTCGCTCGGCTCGTCGGCCGACACGAACTCCGGCTCGACGCCCTCGGGCAGTGCGGCCATGAACCGCTTGCCGTAGTACTTCGTCACGATGCGCGGGTCGAGGATCACGATGCGGCCCGAGTCCTCGGCGCTGCGGATGAGCCGCCCGACGCCCTGCTTGAAGCGCAGCACCGCGCGCGGGAGCTGGTCGTCGCGGAAGGCGTTGCCGCCCGCGGCCTCGATCTTCTCGTGGCGCGCCTCGATGAGCGGATGATCGGGCACATCGAACGGAAGCTTGGTGATGATGACATTGCGGAGCGCGCGTCCGCGCACATCGACGCCTTCCCAGAAGCTCGCCGTGCCGAACAGGACCGAGCGCTCGCTCTCGCGGAAGCGCTTGAGGAGCTGGCTGCGCTCGCCGTCCTCGCCATGGATGAACACGGGGTGGCCCTGCGCGCGCAGGATGGGCGCGCAGCGCTCTGCGACCTCGCGCAGCGTGCGGAAGCTGGTGAAGAGGACGAACGCGCCGCCGCCCGTCTCGTCGATGTTGCGGAGGATGCGCGGGACGAGCTCGCGCACGATGTTCGGGGTGTTCGGCTCGGGCATCGTGCGGTCGATGATGACGCGCATCTGGCTCGCGAAGTCGAACGGACTGCCGAGCGCCAGCGTCTGCGCCTCGTCGCAGCCGAGGCGGCCGACGATGTGCGAGAAGTCGTCGGCGGTCGCCGCGAGGGTGGCGCTCGTCATCGTGATCGAGACGGGCATCGAGAAGAGATGCGCGCGCAGCACGGGGCCGACATCGACGGTGGCGCAGGAGAGCGTGAGCGATGGCCGCTTCGAGCCGAACGCGGGCTTGCCGCGCTCGATCCAGTAGACGCAGCCCTCGACGCCCTGCTCGATGAACTGCTCGGTCTCGGCCGAGAGGTCGGTGCAGCGCTGCGCGGCGCTCGCGAGGTCGAACTGCAGGTTCTCGTCGGAGGAGCACTCGCGCAGCAGCTTGATGCGCGTGGCGAGGTCGCCCAGCGCAGGCGAGAGCGAGTTCTCGAAGGCGCCCGCCTTGAGGACGCGGCCACTCGCGGGATGCGCGCCCTGCCCGTTCTCGGTGCCGCGCCAGACCCCATCGAAGAACGCGTCGCACGCGGCCTGCGCCTCCATGCACGCCTTGATGCAGGCGTCGACCTCGTCGACGGGAAGCCCGGCGCCCTCGATGCCCGCGAGCGTGCCCTTGCCGTTGGTCGCGTTGTACAGCGTGCGCAACATGTGCTTCGCGCGCGCCTCGCTCACGCGGATCCCGAAGTGGCCGCTGGCGACATCCTCGAGGTGATGCGCCTCGTCGAAGATCACATGGTCGTACGCGGGCAGGAAGCTCGCGCCGCGCGAGCGAAGCGCCAGGTCGCTGAAGAAGAGCGCGTGGTTGCAGATCAGGAGATCTGCGTTCTCCATGCGCCGACGCGCCGACTGGTAGAAGCACTTGTCGTAGGTCGGGCAGCGCCGGCCCATGCAGTTGCCCGCATCGCTCTCGACATGCTGCCAGACGCCTCGGCGCGGGAGCTGCGGCAGCGTGGCGAGCGAGCCGTCGGTGGTCTCGTACGCCCAGTCCTCGAGGAGCTCGAGAGAGTGTTCCTCCTCCTCGCTGTGGCAGAGCTTCGCGCGCTTCTCGCTGGCGATGCGCATGCGGCGCAGCGAGATGTAGTTGCCGCGCCCCTTGGCGAGCACGGTGGTGAATTCGTCGGGGATCACAGCCTTGAGAAGCGGAACATCCTTGTCGAAGATCTGCTCCTGCAGCGAGATCGTGTGCGTGCACACGACGACGCGCTGACGCTGCTCGAGGATGCGGCGGATCGCAGGGACGAGGTAGCCAAAGCTCTTGCCGACGCCCGTGCCTGCCTCGACGAGGAGCCGACCCTTCGACTCGAGGTTGCGCTCCACCGCCTCGGCCATGCGCAACTGCTCGGGCCGCGTCTCAAACGCGCCGACGCGCCGCGCAAGCGGACTCTCTGGCCCAAGGAAATAGGCGGGATGGAGGGACACAGGGCAAGAGTAGCGGAGGCGCGTGCGGTAGGATTGAAAAAGTCGAAAGTCCCCACGATGGAGCCCCGCATGAAGTTGATCGTCACTGTCGTCCTCGAGATTGCCGTCGTTTCGCTTGCCTGCATCGCCCTTGGTGGATGCGAGGACTCGCAGAAGAGCAAGAAGACGCCGATCAGCGGTACGGCGACCTTCCCGAAGGCAAGCTTTCAGAAGGGCGAGAAGCTCGAGTAGGACGGGAGAGGAGCGGTCGCCGCTGCGGCGGCTCCCTCTGGACGAGCGCCGCGCGAGTGAATCGCGACGGCGCTCCAGCCACGCGTACCGCCAAAGCGAGCGAAGGCGCGCACGCGGCTGCCATGCAGCC
>Ga0075471_10001946_pt1 | contig 13699 bp, 8 predicted proteins | sample DEB19_08_DNA_2_FD_74787 | JGI IMG/M metagenome (GOLD analysis project Ga0075471, IMG submission 74787) | Aqueous microbial communities from the Delaware River and Bay under freshwater to marine salinity gradient to study organic matter... | ecosystem: Environmental > Aquatic > Marine > Coastal ... | reverse complement strand
TTTTAAATCCATAATATTTGAATTTGATACATGAAATGTCGGTAATTGTAATTCTCCTATAAAAGAATTCTTCATTTGATTTTTTAATAAATTAAACAACTCAAGTGACGTAATCTCTTGTAAATCATCTTTATTCTGGTCTAATACATCTATAAAACAAGATGTCATCACATTTCCATCTCCTGTAACAAATGAATCTTGATTATCTAACGATGATCCAAATGAAACCCAGTCAAAATACTTTTGTGTTTTGTCAATCATTGAACCAGATGAACAATGATCTGATATAATAATTATCAATGGTTTGCTAATTACACCACTATCAAAAACAGCACTATCAATTATTTTTGTTAATTCATCATCTATTAAACTACCATCTGGTAATTGATATAATTCATCATAACTATCTATATTTGTTTCATTAGGATTAATTTCTTGTTTAATTTCATCACCATCTAAATCATGTGTTTGATTTCCATGACCATTCATATAAATATATATTTTAGGTTCTCTTGGATTATTTAATAAAGATGTTTTAATAAATGAATACATTGTTTGTTTTATTTTCGATAATGATACAACTGTTCCTATTAAGTGTGTTATATTATCATTTGGAATATCTATATAAAAAGATAATTTTTTAGAAAATTCCATTGATCCTTTCTCAGATGTTTGTGTACCCCAATAATCTTTAGAAATAACTAATAAATATTTTGATGACATTTATATAATTATCTATTATATAAATACAATTTTTAATTTTAAAATTAATATTATTTCATTATGGCTATAGATTGTACTAAGCCAAATTTAAGTCAGCAGGAACAAAGTTTATGTTCTTGTAAACTAGCAACAGAAACTATGATAACATTAATATTTTTAATTTTTTAAAAATTAACTTTTATTCTACATAAACGCCACCTGTTAATAATATCCATGCACCATTACCACTATCACTTTCTGCATCAAATAATAATTTAGCACATTGACCTTGGCGTTTAAATATTATTCGTGTAGGTTGTGAATTAATATTAATAGGATTTGGTGCTATTAATTTGTTTGGTCCAAAATATAAATTGTATTTACATCCCTGACCCATTGAATTACATACTATTATTTTCATTGTACCATCTGTAATACTTTGACTCGATCCTATTGTTCCTGTAGCTTCATAAGAATTACCAACCACTGAAAATATTGTTACAATTGTTTCTAAATTAGGATTTCTAGTTGGTAAGTATTGTTGTGAGTCAGATGCCATTGTGTACCTATCTATACTATAGATTAAAGAACTTGTCAGTGTTACCTTTGCTAAATTTGCTGCAGCTGTATTCGTTAAATTTGAAAATTTACCTGTTTGTGGTGATGTAACACCTATAGGTGTACTATTTATATTTCCACCACTAATTTGAAAATTATTACCCATTATAGCATTTGACCCAGCAGATATAGCACCATCTAATATAAATCCACTTAAATTATTTGCAAATACTTTATTTACTTCTATATCACTTAATGTACCTGAAACAACATTGTCAGTTATAACAGCATCTTTATAATAAACCCATCTTTGACTTGAACTCTTAAAACCATAAAAACCAGTTTTATAACCTAAACTACCTGATGTAAGAGTTGAATTACCTTCTGTTGTCCAATAATTAACCTGAATACCTACGTCTTTACCTTGAAATGTAGTTAAATTACTTTTAACAGTTCCTTTTGTTCCAGATTCTGTTAAACTAGAACTATTCGTTATTGTAAATTGTGTTCCATTTATTATACTTGTTACATTATATGTACCATCTATATTTGGTGTACTATCAGAATTTTTTATAAAAATTGTGTCACCTACACTAAGATTATGTATGGAATTTACTGTTATTTTAACATTACCAGATAAAGGATCAGTGTAATTACTAATATCTGTTATATCTAAATATTGTGATGTTCCTAATGGTAAAATATATCTATTTAAATCTGATTCTGGATCAGGACTTGATGTTATTGTTCCTATAACATTTATATTTCCAGAAATTGTAAAATTTGATGTATTTATTCCAATTCCATTATATCCATTTATTAATAATTGTGTTCCATCACTTAAAATACTATCTGATGTAGATCCAAATGATAAGATTGTATTTGTTGGTATTAATACAGTTCCCGTTGATTTTTTTGGTGTTAAATTAATATTTCCAGAAGAACTTGTAATATTTAAATTACCATTACTTGACATTATATAATTACTAGAAGTTTGACTTCCAAAATATAATGGTGTATTATTTGAAATGTTTACTGAAGAACTTCCCGACGTATTAACATTTAAATAAATATTACCTGTTTGAGAAGTTATATTTATATCATTTGTTGATTTTAAAGTTAAATTACCAGATGTGGTTACAGATATAGAATTAGTTGTTGTTCCAAAATTTAAATTGGAATTATAATTTACATTAATATTACCAGAACTTAGATTTAATACACCTGATGAAGAACCAGATATAGTAGTAACATTATTTATCCTTCCATTTTGAATATCTAAATTTGTAAAATATCCATCTCTGAATTGTACATTTCCATAAGATCCAGAAAAAACTTCATTTGTGTTAACTCCGTCTTGTATAAATACAAATCGTTCTAATGAATTTTTATAACCAAAAAATCCTGTTTTTGCCGTAGTATTATTATTCCATTTAAATTCTATACCACGATCTTTATTATCATTGATAACAGGACCTGTAACACCACCAATTGAAAAAATAGGATCTTGTAAATTTGTTACTGTACTATAAATAGTAGTTGTAGTTCCATTTATTTGCACATTTCCATTTAAAATAACTCTACCACTTCCTGATAAACTTGTTATTGTTAAATTACCATTCGAATCACTTGATATAGAATTATTTGTATTACCAAACGATAAAGGAATATTATATGGCATTTCGACCTTTGTTCCTGCTGATAACATAATATTATTTGAACTTATATAAGTATTACTAGTTGCCACAATATTTACTGTACCACCACATCCAATTAATGTATTCAAATTTGATATTGTACCACAATTCAAATTTATTGAACCAGTACTTTGAAAAATTAAATTTTCTTTTAAATACAGACTATTAAACTCAGCTGAACCTATAGTACCAGTTATAACTTCGTTTGTATTTAATGTATCTGAATAATATGTAAATCTTTGTGTAGAATTTTTCCAACCAAACCACCCACTTTTTAATATATTGTAATTGTATTCAATACCTCTGTCTTTTAAATCATTATTATTGTAATTTGCCAATGTTAAAATAGGATCTGTAAATTTCACATTTTCCATATTAATATTTACTGTACTTCCTGTGGTACCAGAAATAGTAAAATTGCCACTAGAAAATAATGTAGTACCATTCCCATTTATCACATTTAAATTAGTTGTTGTAATATTTGTATTACCTGACATGTTGGTTATATTCATATTACCAGATACATCTGATTTAATTGATATATTACGATTGGAATCAAAGTATAATATTGTACCAGTAGATAAATTAACAGAAGAATTTGCTGATAAATTAATTTCATTAATATTTTTTAAATCAATTGAATTACTAATTCCATTACCATATAAAACTAAATTTCCTAATGAATTTGAAATACTATTTGTCGTTCCAGTCATATTAAAAATCAAGTTTCTATTATTTAAAAGTCTTACATTTCCACCTGTGCTATATAAATTTATGTCTCCAGAATTTGAAGTTAAAACAATATTGCCACTAGAACTACTAACATTAACATTACTTGTTGCTATTAAATTATTTGAATTACCAAGTATAAAAATTCCACTTGTTGTTCCCCATATTCGTTCTGTAGAATTACCTAATTGTATACTAGTTGAATTTGGTATAATAATATTACCACCTGTAGTCGTAAGATACATGTTTTTATTTGTATTTATTAACAAATCACCAGATGTATTAGAAGATATTCTTTGTGAACCTATTGATGTTCCATCAAATGATAAATAAGTATTTACAGGAATTATAACACTTGCTGCTGAAATACTAATATTTTGGGGTGTAGATAATCTTAAATTACCATTTGTACTTTCACGTATATTACTCCCACTTGTACCAAATGTAATAGGAATATTATTTTTTACATAAATGTCACTATTTGCACCTAATGTAATTCTATTACCAGCTGTAATATTTAAATTATTTGTTGCATCAATATTTATTGTACCTCCACAACCTGTAATTTTATTGACATTTAATAAAAAACCACAATTTAGATCAAAACTTCCTCCTGTAATTAATGTAACTGTATTTGCACTAATATCACCAATTTCAAATTGACCAGATGCCCCTGATATTATTTCACCGTTATTTGTTGCATCTGGTATAAAAGTAAATTTGTTTGTAGATGTTTTATAACCGAACCAACCTAGTTTCATTGAACCACTTGATGATAAATATCTATATTCAATACCACGATCTTTATTATCTTGTGAAGCTAACACATAGTCTCCTATTGTAACAACTGGATCAGTTATCTTTGTATTAGTTGTTTTAATCTCGGTTAATAATCCTGATTGTATTATACTATTTGTTCCTATTATATTAATAGATGATCCGTTATAATTAATATAATTTCCAGTTGATATGTAATTACCAGTTGTACCAGATGCAAAATGTATTTGCGTATTTGTAGGTATTAATAATGAATTACCACTAGATACATTAAAAAAGACGTCTTTATTACTTGAAACAATTAAACCACTTGTATTTCCAGAAACAGAATTAGTTGTAGTTCCAAATGTTAATTTTATATTTTCAGGAATTGTAACAAATGTTGTTGCATTAAGATTAATTTGACTGCTTGGAATTTTAACTAATGATCCAGTTGTTAAATTAGATATAAAAACACTTGTATCACTTATTGTAAATGAAGTTGGTGATAAAACACTACCAACTGTATAATTATTATTAAAAGAACCAGCACTACTAATTGTTATAACATTACCACTTTTTAAATTATGATTAGTTAATGTAGTAATTGTTGTAATACCTTGACTTGTATTTGTTAATATCATTGAATTTGATATCACTAGAGGTTCTGTGATTAAAGAAATATCTCCATTTATAGTTTTGTAAGTTTGACCATTAAATGTAGATAAAACACTAGATCCACTTGTAGATTGTAATAATATGTTATTTTTAACATCAAAAGTTAAACTACCATTTTGCATTTGTGTGTAAAAATTTCCATATGAAGAAACATTATATACAGGGCCATTTAAATAAACTGATCCACCATTAGGAATTATTTCTACATCACCACCTATATTTGTTGCTCGTATAAAATTATTACAAATTCTTAAATTTCCTAAATACGAACATCCATTTACTCGAAATGTAGAATTACCTAAATTTAGTGTTGCAGTATTATAATCCCAATCCAAAAATGAACCAATAATATCACTTCTAAATAATACATCACCACTTGCAGTTATATCTGTAAAATACGCATAACTAGCTGTAGGTACACCAATTGGAGAGTCACTTATTTCTGCTTTGTCAATATTACCAGAAAAAATTCCATTTTCAATTAAACCTTGTATACTTAAATTTTCAAGTACTAAATTATTAGTAGCAATTGTATCAAAACTACCATAATTAGATTGTAATATTTGACCCTTTAATGGTTTTGTTAAAGGTTTCATAGAAACATTTGAACTCATTTTAAACTCTAATATTTAGAAATAAAAATAAAAAAAAAAATAGCCTTAATATTTACTTTTAAATTGATATTAATCATTTTAAAAGTAATGTATTATTCAATTATGTCTCGAATATATGTTTCAACTGAAGTTGTCTTTGTAGTTGGAAATCTAGGAATACCCTTATCTGTTAATTCAAAATATTTTACATATAGTTTTTTTCCTTTATATTTAAAATTTTTAATACAATTTTCATATAATATTTGTCGTTCTTGTTTTGTTCCACCTGGTCTAACATGAAATTCATCACCGTTTTTATTTTTACAAACCCAAACAATTAAATTTTTATTTTCTTTACTAGTATCATTTTCATATGTAAAATTAATAATCTCAAACTCTTCGTCTTTAAAATCTTTGTATTTTAAAAGATCTGAAGATCTTAATTTACATTTATACAAACCAGTTTTATTACGTATAATACTTCCTTCATAATTATTAATAATAAAATTATTATGATATTGTTTTATCATTTCTTCAGATTTTACTTCCAATGTTTCTACTAATTTTATCATTTTAAATTTATTTGTTTCTATTAATGTTTTTAATTTTATAAATCTATTATTAAAAGGAGTATTTTCAATAATAACATCGTACACATGATATTCAATCTTGTTAAGATATTCTATATCATCGTTTTCTAATCGTTTTTTTCTTAAAATACCTAATTTTTCAAATAAACAATTATGTATATAAAGTTCTCCATCTAAAATAATATCATCTTTAATAGACATTAATTCTTTATATAATTCTGTTTGTTTTATTATAGAAAATTCTTTACCTTGTCTGGAATTACACAATTTATCTTTACTATTAAAAATACAACGATAACCATCTAGCTTTGGTTGAATATATGCAGGAAATACTAATTTATTTTTATGTTTATTAAAATCTTGTGCTAACATTGGATAAATTGTTTTTTTATTTTCTGTTTGTTCTTTTATTGTATTGTCATTTGCAACTTCACTATCAAGTTTATTTAAATTTAAAATAGAATATCCTTCAGTAATTTTTTTATTCCATTTTGATTCAGCTTCTAAAACAGCTTGAGTAAAATGTGTTGTAAAATTACTTTTATTTAAATTTTTACCTAAATTTAATCTTCGTCTTTGTTCAATTAATCGTTTATAACCATAAATAATAACAATTTCTGAAAAATCAAGATATTTTTCAACTCTTAAACACCATGTTCTAGTTTTACCATGTGCATCTTTTTCATATAATGTTTCGTACTGTTTTATTTCAATTGGACTATCACTTACACTCATTACTTCTATTTAATATTTTAATTAATTCAATTTTTTAAATTAATTCTAATTGTTCGCTTTCTGATAATTTTTTCCCACCATTATATTCGTATGCCCATTTATTATCTAATAAATATTGTGATAAACATATATCATAATTATTTGTCTTTTGATTTAAACAATATACATTTGCTAATAATCTACCATATTTATCAAATTCTAAACATTCAACCCAAACTATTGTTAATTTTTTATCTAAAACTTCTCTAATTTCATTTTTTGTTAAATTATCTGATAATGTAATTAATTTTACAAGTTCGTTTTTTGCATTTTCTGCAAAATGTCTTAAATCACTATTATCACTATGTAATTCACTTGTATCAATACCATTAAGTCTGACATTAAATTTAAAGTAATTATCATAAATTGGTAAAATTATTGATAAACTATCACCATCTATAATATCAACTAATCTTCCATATGTTTTTAGATTATTTAATGTGAACCGTGGAGTTTTTAATCCGTAATTTTTAAACGCATTAATGTCAATCATATTATTAATTAATAAATAAATTTAAAAGTAAATAATTATTTAATATTATAATAATAATGTCTGAACAAATTTTAAAAAATTACAAGAATACACTTAATAATATGAATAATTTGTTAAATCAAATGCTTAATTCTAAAGACCAACAATATATTGATAACAAAAGACAACAAACAATTAAATTATTAGAAAATTTTGTACAAAATTTAGAAATAACAGATTATTTATTAATTGACTGCAATCCTATAGTTCCAAAAGATGTTTTTATTGAAATGTATTTTAATTTAGGAACATTATATAAAGATCAAACTGAATATTTTTTAAAACAAAACAATAACAATTTAACAGAAAAACTTGAAAATGAATTTAGAACGAGTTTAAATTGTTTTTATAATATTTTACGAATTTCATTTGAAAATGAAATGGCTATAAAACAAATAATAAGTATTTTTACACAGCTTTGTTTTTTTTCACAAAATAACTTGCAAAAATCATTGAATTATTTACAAGAAGCGTTATTATATTCACCTGGTAATGAAACTATTCATTATAATATTGGTCATGTTTTTCAAAAAATAAATAAATTAGAAATGTCTTTAATACATTATAAATTATCATTAAATTTGATTAATGCAAATTTAAATAAAAAAGAACAATTAAAAGAAGCCGAAAGATTGCGTTTAAATTGTTTAAATGGAATTAGTTATATTTATAGATCAGTAAAACAATGGCCTCAAGCACTGTATTATTTATTAAAATCCGAAGCTATAAATAATACTGATCCAGATATCCAAAATCAATTAGGCGTTGTTTATACAGAAATGAGAAGAACAGATTTAGCAGAAATTGCATATAATAAAGCAATAAAACATTATGAAAAAACGTTTATATCTAATGATTCAAAATTCTTTTTAGCTGAAATATATTTAAATTTAGGTCATATGCATTCATATAATGGTGATAATAATAAATCAATAGAATGTTATAATAAATCTTTACAAATCTATCCCAAATTTACTTTACCATTCCAAAATAAAATCATGAATTTAAGTTATATTTTTGATGAATTACAAGATAAAATGTATATACTTAATCAACACAAATTAGTTAATAAAATTTATGAAAAAGGAAATGGTATGTTTAAATTCAATAAATCTTTTTTTAATAGTGAAAAGATTAACATTGGAATTATTTCAGGCGATTTTATGGATCACCCTGTAAGTTATTTTATTAGTCCACTATTAAAAAACTTTAATAACACTGAATTTACAATAACATGTTATTCGGAATGTATTATTAATACAAAATTATATAATGATAATATTAAATTTAAATTAATTAAAAATATGTCCAATAAACAAATTGCAAATATTGTTTACGATGATAAAATTCATATTTTACTTGATTTATCTGGACATACTGCATTCAATCGTTTAGATGTTTTTGCACTAAAACCAAGTCCTATTCAAATAACTTATATTGGATATCCATATTCAACTGGATTAAACGAAATGGATTATAGAATCACTGACAAAACTTGTGATAATCCAGATGTTTCTCAAAAATTTTATACTGAAAAGTTGTTGTATCTTGAAAATTCTTTCCTATGTTATGATCCAAATATTATAACAATGAATAATCCTGTTACAAAACAATTCAAATTAGAAATTTCACCCACACCTTATTTAACAAATAGATATATTACTATAGGATGTTTTAATCGTCTTAATAAAATAACTGATAATGTTATTAAATTATTCAATGAAATTATGTTAAAATTTAGTTCTATACGTTTTGTTTTTAAAACTAAAGCTTTAATTAATAAAAATATTCAAAAATCATTTTTAAATAAGTTTAATAATTCTGTTCGATCACGAATTACTATATTAGATTGTACAATATCACACGATGAACATTTATTAACTTATAATAAAGTAGATTTAGCAATAGATACATTCCCATATTCTGGTACAACAACTAGCTGCGAAGCTTTATTTATGGGTGTTCCTGTTTTTAGTTTATATGATTCAGAATTCTACTTTCACCCCCAAAACGTAACGTGTAGTATATTACGGTCGAGTAATTTAGAACATTATATAGTAAATAATAAACAGGAATTATTTGATAAACTTAAATCTATAAATAACGAAACGGATGATTTTTGGTATAATCTTAAAAACAATACCAAAAATAAATTTTTATCAGGAAAAGTTTGTGATCAAAAAGAATACATTAAAAATATACAAAATTTATTTAAACAAACATTTGAAAAATATCAATTGCAAAATTTTTGATAATGTCTTACAATTTCATTAAATTTCTTAACTGTTTTTATAAGTATTTCTAAAATCTTAGGTTTAAGGTAAATAATTTATTTGAGGCAAACCCTGTACTTTTCTATGATAATTCGTTATTTTTATTAATTCATCCCTGTTTTTAGGATCACCATAACGAAGTGTATAACCATCATCATGTTCAACATTGTCAGGATAAAGATTCCACCAAATAGCACCACTTATATTACGATTATTTTGTATATAATTAAACCATTCTTGTGAAAAATGTGGACTATACTCTCCTATAATATAAGGTTTTTTTAAATCAACTGCCTTTTTTAGACCATTATTTAATCGAGTATAATCTTCACCATAAAAATGTGCTCCAAATGCATCAATTGTCTTTATACTAAACTCATCTGATGTTGATGATCCTAAACATTCATCTGTACCAGCTAATACCATGTGATTCTTATCAATACTTTTTATATATTTTGATATATCCTCTAACCATTCTTTTGTAGGAATTGTTGTTTTACCACCCCACTTTGTATCATCTCTTATATTACCTAATTCATTCCCAATTTCAATTAAAAATAAATTAGGATCATCTTTAATAGCAACACCAGTATACTGATTGACATGATTTAACCATGCACTTATATACGCTTTGAAATCATTTCTCACAATCTTATTTGTCCAAAAATCAGATTTTTTAATTCCTCTTTTTTTACAATAATCACCATAATTCCCATTATACCAAAAATAATTATCTGTCAATGGACATATCAATTTAATATTATATTTTTTAGCTAAATAAAAACTATAATCAATAGAAGCCCATGCATTCTTATTATTTAAATTTTCTAATAAAGATTTTTCTGATCCAGAAGAATGACCTAATGTATGACTTCTTATTACTGTACTTGACATTTTCTTAGCCTTTATAAACATATCCTCTATAACACCTTTAGAAGGATAATTATAACTCTCATCTAATCCTAACCAATATACATTTACTCCTACTACATAAAACTTTTTTCCTTGTAATGTAAAATCATAACCATTCCATATCACAAAATTTTTCGTTGGTATAGGCGTAAGTAATGGCTTTGGTTTTCTTACAATTATAGATTGTTGTTTTGACTTTGGTTTTCTTACAATTATAGATTGTTGTTTTGACTTTGGTTTTCTTACAATTATAGATTGTTGTTTTGACTTTGGTTTTGATTTTAGTAAAAAAGTTCTGCTTTCAATTGATTTAACTATATAATCGCAAATTATACTATTACCATTCTGTTTACATTTTGTGCCAGGTGCACAATCTTTATATACCCAATTATCATATACGCACGTATCAAAACCATTATTATGACATTTCATATCACCTAAATTACATTTATTTAATTCAGTTAACATTTCAACTTGTTCAAATCTTTCTAAGTGTTTTTCTTTTTCATCCCCTTCTGGACATTCAACTTGTTCAACCCGTTCTGGACGTTTTACTCTTTCATCCCGTTCTGGACGTTTTACTCTTTCATCCCGTTCTGGACGTTTTACTCTTTCATCCCGTTCTGGACGTTTTACTCTTTCATCCCGTTCTGGACGTTTTACTCTTTCTTCTCGTTCTGGACGTTTTACTTGTTCTTGATTGTTATTTACTGTAACAACTATTTCTCGTCTATTATAAAATAACGTTCTTCCATCTTTTTCAGCTGAATCCCCAGGATTCCATTCTGGAACAGTTGGATATCCTGGTAAATTAACAACTAATAATTCAGTTCCTTTTAATTCTGCAAATTTATTTGGTGAATTACCATTATTAACTGTAACATCAGTACATTCCATATAATATTCTCTATTACCTATACGATTAACCCATGTCCAAAAAACTGTCATTTTACCACCTGGAGCATCATCTGGCAAATCAAAATTATAAGTCATTGAATCTAATAAACATGAATTTAAAACTGTTTTTAAAACTAAAAAATGAGAATTATCATAAGAAATTCCAAATTGACAATGTCCACCACCATGTACAGCTGTTCCTTCTAAAGTTACTTGTATATTATTACCATTAAATGTACTAACGGAAGGTCCTTGAGGAAATCCTTTACATGGAAAGCTGAAGAAATCTGGTGGAACATTTAATGGTGATCGAAGGTTGTAATTTACCAAACCTTGTGAAACATAATATGAACTTGCTTGATTTCTTCTTGATGGTGGATTAATCATTGAAATATGAGAATTTATACCTAACAAACTTGTTAAAATATATATAATTTTCATTACTATATATAGTTATTTTATAAATAATTCTTTTACGCACTTAAAATGAAAGGATCATCTGTTAAAATATAATTTTTGGTACCTTGGTCATTTTCTATATAACCTACTTTCTTTAAAGTTTCTTTGTCATAAATAAAATGATTATCTACATAATAAAATGTATCATCTATTAATTTTGTTTTTAAATTATCTTTATTTATATTATTTTTAGTTTCTTCTTTATTATTTAAAATAAGGATATCTTGATTAATAGCCTTTTCATTAAATTGATCACGAAATGTTAAATAATGATGTCTTTTACAATACTTTGAATCCTCAAATGTTTTATTTATACATTTATTTCCATTTTTAGAAAATCCTTTACAAAAATTTGTTTCTTCTCGTTTATCTAATAAATCTATTTTAAATTTATTTAAAAGAATTTCACGTTTAACCTTTTCATCTGTATCTTTATAAAAAATATCATATTCTTCTAATATTTTATCTATAATATTAGAGATATCATTTAAATAAGCGCGTTCTAAATTCATTGGTAAATTTTTAATACGCCTAATTAACCTCTGTGTTTCCATTTTTAACTTTTCTTTTTATATTTGCAAAAATATTTCTATTTTTTATTACACATTGCCATTTTTTTTCAATTGTTTTTTCTTCAAATCCATTAAATAACTTATTTAATCCTATACCTATATCCATTTTTTCATTTTCATTGTCAGTGTCTTCAGTGTCATTTTCATTGTTGTCATTTTCATTATTGTCATTTTCATTATTGTCATTTTCATTTATGTCATTTTCATTTATGTCATTTTCATTGTTGTCATTTTCATTGTTGTCATTTTCATTTACATTAATATAATATGTATAATCACATTTATTATTATCTAGCTCTTTAATATAAAATATAAATAATTTACAATTTTCTTTGTAAACATTAATTGAATTTTTGGGTTTTGTAAATTTTATTTCTGTTTTATCACATTCCATTTCTCCAGTTTTATCACTTTTACTTGTAAATTTTAAATATTTAATGTGTTTGAACTGATTGTCAAAAAGTAAATTAATAGTTTCATCTAATATTTTATATGACTTTAATTTCATTTAAATAATAGTATATATATATTATTATTTAAATAAAAATACAATTTAATCCTTATTATATCTTAATTTATCATTTCTATCAAGAATATTCTCTAAAACTTGATTTGGAATACCTAATTTTTCTTGTAAATATTTTAATGCTAAAGTTTCTTTTGGAAGACACTTTCCACCAAATCCTTTTAAACCATCGTGACCTGGTACATCAGTATGTGATTCACCTATTCTCGGTTCTAATTTAAATAAGGACTGTAAATTTTTATATTCTACACCAAATTTATTACAAATTTCATTTATTTCATTAAAATACCAAACTTTAACTGCCAAAAATACATTAACTGTATATTTAAATAATTCACATTCTTCAGGTGACTTACATATAACATTAATTTCCTTGTGTTTATAAAGTGTTCGCATTACATCTGAAACCTTTGTATCTATATTATCACTACCTACTAAACAAAAATCTGCA
>Ga0075471_10001944_pt1 | contig 13702 bp, 12 predicted proteins | sample DEB19_08_DNA_2_FD_74787 | JGI IMG/M metagenome (GOLD analysis project Ga0075471, IMG submission 74787) | Aqueous microbial communities from the Delaware River and Bay under freshwater to marine salinity gradient to study organic matter... | ecosystem: Environmental > Aquatic > Marine > Coastal ... | reverse complement strand
CTCGACGCCGATTGCCGCGAGGTCGAACTCGACTGGATGGAACTCGTCGGACTCGGGAAGGCTGTGGCCTTCGCGAAGGACCACGGGCTCGACGTCCACCTCGCGACGTTGCGGGTGACGAAGCCCGGCGAAGAAGCGATCGACGCTCGGCTCGCGGATCTTCATCCCGCGGGCTACCTCGTTCGGCACTGGGGCGGCATGATGCGCCTCGGCCGCGGGACCACGCCGATTCACGGCGACTTTTCGCTGAACGTCACCAACTCGGTCACCGCCCGCCATCTCCTCGGCCGCGGCTTCACGACGTTGACGCCGTCCCACGACCTCGACGAAGCCCAACTCCACGCTTTGCTCGACGGCGTCCCCGCGAACGCGTGGACGATGGTCCTCTCGCATCGGATCGCCACGTTCCACACGGAGCACTGCACCTACGCCCACCTTCTTTCGGAAGGCCGCGATTTCCGCACGTGCGGCCGCCCGTGCGAGTCCCATCGCATTTCACTGCGCGATCACCACAAGAACGACCATCCCGTGACCGTCGACGCCGGTTGTCGCAACACGGTGTTCGACGCGCATCGACAGTCGGCGGCGCTGATCGCTCCGGCGTTGGTCGCGCGCGGCGTGAAGCGTTGGCGCGTGGAATTCACCCGCGAATCGCGCGACCACGCGGCGCACCTGATTCGGGCCTCGCAAGCGTTGCTGCGCGGCGTGATCCCGCCGGACGTCTATCTGCGCGACACCGACGCCGTCGCCCGCATCGGCGTCGGCGACGGCGCGATGTCGCTGATCGTCTGAATCAGTTCGGGATCGCGGCGTGGGCCGCCGAAAGCTTCGCGGCGATCCGCGGATTCGGCGCCTGAGGAATGAGAGCCGCCACCCGCGACTTGCTTCCGTTCGGGAAGTTGACCGACGGCGTCGCGGCGGCTTCCGCCAACGCGATCGCCGCGCTTTCACACGCGAGGTGTTCGTCGCAGTCGAGGCAGGTCGCCTGAACGAAGTCGATGATGAGATCGGGGGCGAGGGCCAATCCGCGTTCCGCGACCCACTGGGAGATGAACGTCTTCTCCGCGGCGGGGGTCGCAACGTAGCGGTTCAACACATACGTCTTCAACGCCGCCGGCCCGGAGTTCGCGAGTACCTGATTGAACTCGGTGTCGAAGCGATCCATCCGGGCGATGGTCAAGGGAAGCGTGGCGTGTTGCCAGGCGGGAGGCGGCGGGGGCGGAGACGCCACGGCCTCCGACGAACCGATGCTCTGGGTGACGATCAAGGCGGCGACCCCGGCGACGACGGCCGCGGCGAACGCTCTCCGGCTGAAAGTACGGGTCTTCATACGGGACTCCTCCATGCTGCGATCGGAACGGAGCCGCGCGTCGGCACCCCGCCGACGATCGACCGCATCCACCACCCCGTCGTGCAGGCCGTGCAACAGCCCGTCACCGTAGGAAGGCGAACACGTCGACGCCGTCGCGACGGCCCCGTCGACGGTCCGGCGACCGTCGATCCACCCTTCGAGCCACGCCGCGTCGTCGTCGATTCCGTTCATGTCCGTCGCACCTTAGTGGACGAACGGGCACGCGCGCCACGGGGGGCGAAGGTTCGGAGAAAGTCCGCTGTCAGTTCAAATACGGCGCGAGAGCCGTCTGAAACATTTCGACGGTGAACGGCTTGGCGATCAGAAACGCCGCTCCCGCATTCGTGGCGTTCGCGCGCATTTCCGGGCTCGACTCCGTCGTCACGAATCCGAACGGCACGTCGAGCGATCGCGCACGCAACGATGTGAGGAATTCGAGTCCGTTCATCTCGGGCATATTCCAATCGCACAGGATGAGATCGGGTCGGGACGCGGTGACCGAAGCGAGGGCTTCGACGCCGTTTCCCGCTTCATCGAGCGTGTGGTGGCCGAATCCGGCTTGACGCAGATGGCGCATCACGATCATGCGCATCGCTTTCGAATCGTCGACGATCAAAATCTTCATGGACAACTCCTTCGGAGAGACGCGGCCTCGCCGCGTGGTTCGATCGATGGAACGGTGGAGCGTCGGCCCGCGCGACGAACGACTTCCGCGGCGATCTTCGAAAGCGGAAGCACCTCGTCCGCGAGGCCGGCGCGCGCGACGAATCCCGGCATTCCCCAGACGACGCTCGTCGCCTCGTCCTGCACGAGCACTTCGGCACCGGCCTCCTTCAACACCTCGCACCCGCGAAGTCCGTCGCGTCCCATCCCCGTAAGCACCAACGCGAGCACGCGGCCGCCGAAACATCGACCGACGGACCGGAACAACGGATCCACGGCGGGTCGACAGGAGTTCTCGGGAGGATCCTGCGTCAAGACGGCGACGACGTCGTCGCCGCGGCGCTCCAGGACGAGGTGACGGTCGCCGGGTGCGATGAACACTTTTCCGGGAACGATGCGGTCGCCGTCGACGGCCTCGACGACCGGAAGTCGCGACTTCGCGGCAAGTCGTTCGGCCAACAGTCGCGTAAATACGGGAGGCATGTGCTGAACGACGACGACGGGCAGCGGAAAGTCCGCGGGCAACGCGGGGATCAGTTCCGCGAGCGCATTCGGACCTCCCGTGGAAACGCCGACGGCGAGAATTTCCGGATCGGTCCGGCGCTGCGACGCGACGGGAGCCGTGCGGACGAGCGGAGCGGGAGCCGCCGACACCTTCGCGCAGAAGGCCTTCAGCATCGGCGCGAGTTCGGCTCGAAGACGTTCGACGGCCGAACCCATGTTCACAGCCGAAGGCTTCGTCACATACCCAGAGGCCCCGGCGGCGAGACAGTCGAGCGTGATCGACCCGCCGCGCTCGGTCAGCGCCGAGAGCATGACGACCGGGAGTTTCGGATGGGCGACGCGCAGTGCTTTCAAGGTCGCGAGGCCGTCGAGTTCGGGCATCTCGACGTCGAGCGTCACGGCGTCGGGGGCGAGTTGAGGCAGAAGATCGAGCGCGATCTTGCCGTTGCTCGCGGTTCCGACGACCTCGATGTCGGGATCGCCGTTCAGCGCCTCGACCACGAGACGGCGGACGACGACCGCGTCGTCGACGACCAAGACGCGGAGTTTCGGCACGGAAGCCTTCAAACCTCGCCCGCGCGGGCGGAGAGGACGACGTCGAACACGTCGCCGTCGACCACGAAAGACGTCGTCGCTACGGCGACGCTTCCCGGGACGTCCATGCGAAGCCCCGTGCCTTCCGACACCGACGGCAGGCTGATCGTGTTCGGCATCGGTAAAGCCGAACGCACCGAACCGGCGACCATGTTGGCGATTTCACCGACCGCATCCATCACCTCGCCGTCGGAGAGCGCGCCCGGATCGGCCGCGAACATCGACGCCGCGATACGGCGTCCGAGTTCTTCGGGCATCGTGATGACCACCGCGCCCGTATAGGCGCCGGTCAAATGGATGCACGCGGCCACCGAACGTCGTGCGGTCGATGCGCGCACATCGGACACGGGGAACGCCACGACCCCGGTCATGGTCGCCAACACTTCGGTGACGACCTGTTCGAGGGTCTCGGTTTCGATACGCATGATTCAGTCCTTTCGATTGCGGTAGACGACCGCCTTGCCTTCGGTGACGCGCTCGAACCCGTCGTCGAGTCCGAGCGTCGACTCCGCGCTGCCGAGGAAGAGCCATCCCCCCGGTCGAAGCACACGGCGAATCCCCGCGAGGATCGACCGTTTCGTCGGAACGTCGAAATAGATCATCACGTTCCGGAGGAACACCACGTCGAGCGTTCCGAGGGACGGCCACGGGGCCGCCAAGTTCATCGTGCGGAAGGTCACGCGCTTGCGCAGCTCGTCGCGGACTTTCCAGTCGAGACCGTCCCGCTCGAAATACTTGAGCAGGAGCGGGGTCGGCATACCGCGGTTCATCTCGAGCTGCGAATAGCGTCCCGCGTTGCACTTCGCGACCATCTCGCTCGAAATATCGGTCGCGAGGAATTCGATGTTCCACCCCGCAAGTTCCGGGAACTTCTCGGCGAGCACCATGAGCACCGTATAGGGCTCCTGGCCACTCGACGCCGCGCCGCACCACATGCGCAGCCGCTTCTCCCCCGCACGCACGCGGATGGTGTCCGGAATGACCATCGTCGCAAGCGCGTCGAAGGGATGCAGGTCGCGGAACCAAGAGGTTTCGTTCGTCGTCATGGCCTCGACCACGCGCGTCACGAGGGGCGCTTCTCCTCCGAATCGGAGCCTGCGTACGAGGTCTCCGAGCCCTTCGCACCCGAAGGAGCGCGCGACCGGAAGGAGGCGGGCTTCGACGAGATACTCCTTCCCCGGTTCGAGGACGATCGCCGCCCGCTCACGCAGGAGGGTGCGGACGTAGTCGAAGTCGGCGGTTTGGATGGACATGGGAAATCCGTGGGGAGTGGAATGTCGGGCCGCGGGCTACGGGAGCGCGAGGCCGATGATTTCGAGCTTGGAAGAAAGAGCGTCCTTGGTGAACGGTTTCATGACGTACTCGTCGGCACCCGCCGAAAGAGCCGCGGCGACCCGTTCGGCTTCGGACTCGGTGGTCACCATCACGATGCGCATCGAATCCGCACAGTGGGTCCCGCGGACGCGTCGGACGAATTCGAGTCCGTCCATTTCCGGCATGTTCCAGTCCACGATGGCAAGATCGAACGGACCGCACACCGCGATCTGTTCCAAGGCATCGCCGCCGTGGAGGGCTTCGACGGTGTCGAAGCCCAACTCCTTCAGAGTGCGCGCGAGGATCATGCGCATCGCGCGCGAGTCGTCGACGATCAGGGCCTTCATGGGTTTCTCCCCGAGCGCCGCCCCGTTTCTGGGGCGGCCGACCTCGAATCAGATGCGGAAACGCGCGACGAGTTTCTGCAGATCCGACGCCATCTTCGACAGTTCGGTCGCCGCTCCGAGGACGTTTTGGCAGCCGTGCGTCGTGGACTTCGCCGCCGTCGCGACGCCGGTGATCGTGTGGGCGATCTCGGACGTGCCCTTGGCCGCTTCCGTCACGCTGCGACCGATCTCGTTCGTCGTCGACGTCTGTTCCTCGACCGCGCTCGCGATCGTGTTCTGGATGTCGTTGATCTGGTTGATGATCGCGCCGATCTTCGCGATCGCTTCGACCGCACCCCGCGTGTCGGACTGAATCGCCTCGATCTTCTGCGAGATGTCTTCGGTGGCCTTGGCGGTTTCCTTCGCCAATTCCTTCACCTCGTTCGCGACCACGGCGAAACCCTTTCCCGCTTCTCCCGCTCGAGCGGCCTCGATGGTGGCGTTCAACGCGAGCAGATTCGTCTGCTGCGCGATGGACGTGATGACCTTGATCACCTTCCCGATCTCGGCGCTCGACTCGCCGAGCTTCTCGACGGTGCGATTGGTGGTTTCCGCCACCTTCACCGCCTGCCCGGCGACCTTCGCCGCGTCGGTGGCGTTCTTCGCGATTTCCCGGATCGACGCCGACATCTGCTCGGCACCGGTCGCGACGCTTTGAACGTTGCGGGAGACCTCTTCGGACGCCGCCGACACCACGTTGGCCTGCGCCGACGTTTCCTCGGCTTCGGCGCCCATCGATTGCGAGACGGCGGTGAGTTCCTCGGACGATGCGGCGAGCGCCTGCGACGACTGCGCCATCTGCCCGATGCTGAGCCGCATCTGACCGAGGAGGCGTGCGAGGGCGCCACCCATTTGTCCGATCGCGTCTTCGCCCTTCACCGCGACATCACGCGTGAGATCGCCGGACGCGGCGGCATCCACCACGGCGAGGAGGCTGTCGACCTTGGTCTTCAGATCTTCGGCGGCCTGCTTCTCGCGGGCCTGAAGCGTCTTCGTTTCCGCTTCCATGCGGATCTTGTCGCTGATGTCGTCCCAGGCGACGATGTAACCCGCGGGCCCCGACACCCCGGGGATCGCGTTGATGCGCGTCGCGAGGGTCACGTTTCCGAACGTGAACGCCGCCTCGTGCGGAAGTCCGTTGGGCGCGCGGAGGATGCGCTCGACGCGACCCGGATCCTTGTGGAAGCGATGGATCGATCCGCCGAGGATTTCCTCGACACCGACGCCGAAGCTCTTGCGGATCTCGCCGCCGATCATCTTCAAAGTCGCGAGGGCGCGACCGTTGACGTAGGCGATCCGCAGTTCGGGATCCGCGATCATCACGTTGGTTTGCAACGCTTCGAGAGCGTTCTTCAAGCCTTCGAGGGATTCCGTCACCCGTACGGGTGCGACGGCCGTGGTTCCGTTTCCTTCGTTTCCGAACATGACTTCCATCCTTTTTTCCGTGGAGGGGATGCCTCCGGGTTCCTTGTTCCGTACCGAATCAGGTTTCACCGTCGCGGCACGCCGCTCCGGAGGAGGCGACGAGGGCGTCGACGTCGAGAACGAGCAGCAGGCGCCCTTCGAGTTTGTGGACGCCCGTGACGACGTCGCGGATCACCGCATCGACCGTCTCGGGGGGACGTTCGAAGGTGTCCCTGTCCACCGCGATCACGTCGCCGATATCGTCGACGAGCAGACTCGTCGCGCCGTCGTCGGTCCGCACGACGACGTTCATCGGAAGATCCGCGGGATTCCGCGGCGACAGTTCGAGTCGCTTCCGCAGGTCGAGGGCCGTGACGAGTTGGCCGCGAAGGTTGATGAGCCCGGTGACGACGTGCGGAGCACCGGGCACGCGCGTCATCTCCTGGTAGCGGATGACTTCCTGAACCTTCAGCACGTCGACTCCGAGCAGAAGCCCGTCGACGACGAACGTGCAGCAGCGACCTTGGATCGCGTCGGACATGTCAGATCTCCACCGTTTCGAGGGCGCCTTGGACGAGCGCGGGGACGTCGAGGACGTCGGTCACCCTTCCGAGGACGACCACCGAGGCTCGAAGGCCCGGCACCTTCGCGGGCTTCGCGGACGCGACGTCGACGTCGACGATGTCGAGGATCTGCTCGACGATGAAACCGACCGCTCCTTCGGGCCCGTGGTGCACCACCACGCGGAGCGTTCCCCCCGCTTGCGGCGCCGCGGAGGGAAAACGCTCCGCGAGGTCGACGAGAGGCAGCAAACCGTCCCGGTACTGAACGACCGGTCGGCCCGCCGCGGATTCGAGCGCATGACGCGGGAACTCTTCGAGGCGCGCCACGAGATCGAGCGGCACCGCCATGCGACGCCCGCCCGCGGCCGCGACGAGAAGCAAACTGGTGGTCGTCGACGCCTTCGCGGGCTTTTCGCGTTCTTGCCGCGCGGCGCGATCGCGGGAATCGCCTCCGACGCGACCGGCACGCGCCAGCCCGAGGACGTCGAGAATCAGGGCGACTCTGCCGTCTCCCATGATCGCGGCCCCCGCGTAGCACGGCAGCCCCTTCAGAAGCTTGCCGAGAGGTTTGACGACGATTTCCTCGGTGTCGCTGATGGCGTCGACGACGAGCCCGAAGGGACGTCCGTCGGCTTGCAGCACGACGATGTTGACGGCGTCGCCGCGCCGTTCGGGCAGTCCGAGAACGGTGTTGAGGCGAACGAGCGGAAGAAGGTTGCCGCGCAGACGGTAGACCGGAGTTCCGCGGATCGATTCGATCCCCCACGTCGCGGCATCGCCGTCGAGTCGCACGAGTTCGAGGAGACTCGCCTGCGGAATCGCGAACCGTTCGCCGTCGCACCCGACGAGAAGTGCGGGAATGATCGCGAGGGTCAGCGGGATCTTGATGCGGATCGTGGTCCCCGCGTCCGGGCGGCTCGTCACGTCGACGGCGCCGCCGATCTTTTCGATGTTCGTCTTGACGACGTCCATGCCGACGCCGCGCCCGGAGACGTTGGTCACCTTCTCCGCGGTCGAAAATCCCGGCAGGAAGATCAGAGTGACCGCCTCGCGATCGCTCATGCGGGCGGCGGCCTCCGACGTGATCAGTCCCTTTTCGACGGCCTTCGCCTTCACGCGCTCCGCGCGAACACCGCCGCCGTCGTCGGCGATCTCGATGTTGACTTGGCCGCCTTCGTGGTAGGCCCGGAGAAGAATGCGGCCCTCCTGCGGCTTGCCCTTGCGGCGACGCTCTTCGGCCGTCTCGATGCCGTGGTCGACCGAGTTGCGCACGATGTGCGTCAACGGATCTTTGATCGCTTCGATGATCGTGCGATCGAGTTCGGTTTCCTTCCCTTCCATCTCCACGCGGACCTGCTTGCCGCAGAGCACGGCGAGGTCGCGGACGACGCGGGGGAACTTGTTCCACACGTTTCCGATCGGCTGCATGCGCGTCTTCATGACGCCTTCCTGCAACTCGGTCGTGATCAGGTTGAGTCGTTGGGTGGTCGCGGCGAATCCGCCGTCGCGGGTCGCGGTCGCATGCTGCAGGATCTGGTTGCGGGCGAGGACCAATTCGCCGACGAGGTTCATCAACTTGTCGAGCAATCCGACGTCGACGCGTACGTTCGAATCCGAGACCTTCGAGTCGTCGCCGGACTTCGCGGACGCACCGTGCACGGCGGGCGTCGCGGCGGGTGCAGTCGCCTCGGTAGTCGGAGTCGGCGGCGCGGGAAGTTCCGCGACGGGAGTCGGCTTGGGTGCCACGGGTGTCGACGGCGCCGAGGGGGTTGCGACGGAAGGTGTCGACGCGTCGTTCAAACGCACGAGTTCGGCCACCAGCGCCGCGTCGTCGCGGACGCCTTCGTTCCCGTGGGCCTCGATGTGCTTCAACATCGCCCGGACGGCGTCGACCAAGGCGAGCAGGGCCGTCGTGATCGGCGCGTCGACGGTCAGCGTCCCGTCACGGAGCCGCGCGAGGAGGTTCTCGCCCACGTGGGTCACTTTTTCGAGCCGAGCGAACCCAAGGAACCCGCAGGTTCCTTTGATCGTGTGGATCGTGCGGAAGATGGACCCGAGGATCTCCCGATCCGTCGGGCGCTCCTCGAGCGCCACGAGGTCCCGGTCGAGCCGGTCCATGTTCTCGTAGCTCTCCACGAGAAACTCGCGCAGCACTTCGTCCATCTCGGCCATGACGCATGTCCTCCGCGGCCGAAACCCACCTCGGGAGCCCACTACGGCTTCCGCGGTTCATGCGGTTTTTTCGGTCGCAGAGAACATGTCGACACTTCACGCCGGGGGATGAAATGCGGATTTGTCGACCTACGCACCAAGTGGATCGCGGAGCCGCCGGGAACCCGAAATCCCGTTCGGAGCGTTCAAACCCGCCCCGCCTCCGGCTCGGGGCGAAACCGCGAGAATCTCAGGCGTTTTTCACGGATTCGAGGACGGCGGCGACGATCGGTGCGCACGCGTCACGCATGGGCCGATGTGCGTAGCCGATCCACGGCACGGGCGCGACCATCGACAACGGCGCGTCCAACTCCGCTCCTGAACAATCGGTGATCACGACGCCCGCCTCTTCGGCGACGAGCAGACCGAGTAGGTCGTAGGCGTGTCCCGACCGGATCGGGCGCCCCGGATCTCCGAGCAGGGCCCGCAAATCGACCACGAGACGGTCCCGCCCCGTCACGAGCGCCGCCATCTGCCCGCCGTTCGAGATGTACTGATCTTCGAAGACCGTGCCCGAAGGCGCCCACCCGCGCGCTTCGAATTCCCGCATCAACGCCGTCGCGAAAGCGTCGAGACGGCGGGAAATCCCGGGGAAGAAGCGAGCGACGGTGACGAACCCGTGTTCGAACGACAGTCCGTCCGTCGAACGTCGCACGAACGGCTCCGTGATCCCGGAAACCCCGGGCATGACGTCGACCGAACCCGTCCAACCGTCCCCACGCGTGGCGGACAGCACTTCACCCGCCCCCCCGAGGCGCGTCGGGATTTCAACCATCGCCGCCGCCTCGAGCGTCCGCAGCCGAGGATCGGCGTCGGGAGCGACGCCGAGCAGTGCCCACGCGGAGCGCTTGTCGTGCATCAGCCCGCGCGTGCCGTCGATGGGGTCCACGACGAGGCGACGCACGGGAACCCCTTCCCCGACGACGACACCTTCGGGATCGAGCCCCTCGGAGAACAACCGCAGAGGCAACCAAGGTCCGAGGTGGGCGCGGACCGCGTCGGTCAATCCTTCTTCCGTCGCGACGTCGACGCCGTATTGGACGTCCGACGCGCCGACTTCTTCGGGCCGTGAAGCACCCGCACGCACGGCCGCCCGGCGGGCGCGATCTCTGAGATCGCGACCCAAGTCGACCAAAGCGGCTTCGAGCGGCGGACGTGGACGCATCGTCGCGAATCCTAGCCGATCTCCTAAGATCGGAGTCGGAGAACCCCATGGTCCTACGCCTCCTCGCCGCGGCCCTCCTCGTCGCCGTCCTTCCCGCCCAAGACCTGAACCTCGCCAAAGCGGCGGCGCGGGTCGACACGACGATCCCGTGGATCACCGACGGTTTCTTCGCCCCCGATCCGGGTGGCCCGGTTCCGACGCTCCCGAAGACGGAGATCGACCGCGGTGCGTTGATCGACGGCGCTCTCGCCAAGGCGCGCGCCGAAGGAAAGCCCGTGTTCTGGTATGTCCCGCGCATCGAGGGCGTCCAGATGTACCGCTCTCCGATTCTCGACGACTACATGCGCACGACGGCCTTCACCGATCGCCGCCTCGCCGGGTTCATCGCGGCGATGTGCGTGCCCGTCCGCTGCGCCGTGGACAAGGCGGGGCTCGGAAAGCGCTTCGGCATCGTCGCGCCGGACAACGTCGAGCCCATGATCGTGATGCTCGCCCCCGACGGCAAAATTCTTTGGCAACTCGACCACATCCGCACGATCAACGCCGATTGGTTGCTCGACCGCGTGATGGGCGTTTGCGCCGCGCTCTCCGGAAAACCGATCGACCTCTCACCATGGTTGCCCGCGGCGGCGACGCCCGCGGCCACGGCGACGAACGACGCGCTGCGAGCGCGCCTCGCCCGCGACGCGGACGCCGTGCGCAAGGCGCTCGAGCGTGCCCGAGCCGCGGATCCGACCTCCGCGGAGTCCGCACGCATCGATCTCGAAGAAGCGAAGCTGTCGATGAATCTCGGTGCTCCGAAGGATGCGATTCCCGGTCTGCGCGCCCTCGTGAAGTCCGATTCCCCACTCTCGGCCGAATGGATGCCGGAAGCCCTCGAAGCGCTCGCGCTCGCCGAACGGCTCACGCGCAACGACACGGCCGCGGAACGCCTGTGGCGCCGTCTCGTCGACGAATTCCCGACGTCGCCCGAAGCGGCGAAAGCGTCGACGAATCTGATCGTCGGCCGCGACACCACCCCGGTCGGCCCCGTCGTCCACGCCTTCGACGACCCGGTTTGGCCGCCCGCCGCGGCGATGTCGGAAGCACCGTCCACGACCGCATGGCCGCGGTCGCCCGCCGACGCACGCTCCGCCCTTCCGCAGTCGATCGCGTGGCTCCTTCGCCATCAGAACGCTTCCGGTGGATGGCAGGACGCCCGCTACGCCTACTGGGACTCCCCGCGCATCATCCCGAACGTTCACGTGGCGGCGACGGCGGCGGCGATGAACGCGCTCCTCGCGTGGCGCGACACGGCCCCGACCGAAATCGACGCCGCCTTGAAGCGGGGCGAAGCCTTCCTCGCGAACGACAAGCGCATGGCACGCGGTCAAAACGAGGAATGCTACGCCGATGCGTTCCGTCTCATGTATTTGGCCCGACGCATCGGAACGTTGCGCGCGGACGATCCGACCCTGCCGAAGTACCGCGAAGAATCCGCCCGCATCGTGAAGGAACTGGCGCGCCAGCAACGTGAAGACGGGTCGTGGGGACACGAGTACCCGAACCCGTTCACGACCGCGGGCGTCGTGATCGCGCTCGACGACGCGCGCCGCGCCGGCGTTTCGGTGCCGGAGTCGGTATTCACCCGGGCCGCGGAAGGCATGGCGTCGGTGCGCTCGGAAGAAGGTTCGTTCGCCTACGGAATGGGACGCAAGCCGGGCAAAGGCGAGGAGGCGTTGAAGAACGCGATGGCACGCATGCCCGCGTGCGAAGCCGCCCTGCTCCTCGGCAAGAAGGGAGATCCGACGGCGCTCGCGGCCGCGATGGAGAACTTCTGGAAGTACCTCCCCCGTTTCGAGCGCATCCGCACCTGCGACTTCCACACCGACGGCGAACTCGGCGGCTTCTTCTTTTGGCACGGCGCGTTGTTCACCGCGCGCGCCGTCGACGCACTGCCTCCCGCCGCCGCGAAATCCCATCGCGCGAAGATGGTCGAACACGTGATGAAGATCGGCGAATGGGACGGCACGTGGATCGACAGCCACGAAATGGGCAAGTCCTACGGAACGGCCATGGCGTTGCTCACGCTCAAGCAATGCTTGGAGGACGGTCCTTGAAACCGTCGCCGTCCATCCCCGCGACGACCCACAACATCGGAAGTGCTCCGGGCGATCTCCACCTCCCGGCCAACCTTCTTTACGACGGACCGCCCCGCATCCGGGTCTTCCGCTATTCGAAAGAGCAGTACGCGGTCGAAACGATCGCTTCCGCACAGGATGTCCCGGGTCCGCCGACGGACGGATCGATGTTGTGGATCAGCATCGAAGGACTCGCCGATCTCGAACTATTTCGTCGCCTGATGACGACGTTCGACATCGACGCGCTCGCGATGGAAGATGCTTTGTCGCGACGCCACCGGCCGAAGATGGAGGTTCACGGCGACGTCACCCATTTCATCGGCGTCGATCCGATGACGGGAAGCCTTCTACGTCGCGTCGGCATGGAACGCGTCTCGCTGTTCCTCGGAAAGTCGTGGGTCATTTCGATCGAAGACGCGATCGGCGACACGTTCGACGGAGTGATCAAGCGCCTCGAACGCCGCGAGAGTCGTCTGCGGAAGAACAAGCCCGACCTGCTTTTTCATGCCCTCGTCGACGCCTTGGCCGACCGTTTCTTCCCCGTCATCGACAAGATGTCCCGCATTCTCGACGGCATCGATCGCGAGGTCTCGGCGGGATCCGCGAAGGACGTCGAACGACGTCTCCACCGGACTCGAAAGAAGCTGTTCCGGCTCCGAGAGGTAGTTTGGCCCATGAAGGAAGCGGTCGGCAACCTCATGATCGACGACACCGCGCGCATCTCGGAATCCACGCGTCGATACTTCCGCGACGCATCGGACCACCTGCTGCAGATCATCGAGCATCTCGACAGCCTCCGCGAAATGGCGGCGTCGGTCCGCGACGTCCACTATTCGCAGATGAACGCGCGCATGAACGAGATCATGCGGAACCTCGCCGTTCTGTCGGCCGTCTTCATGCCGATGACCTTCGTGGTCGGCGTCTACGGCATGAACTTCGACAAGATGCCGGAGCTGCGCTGGGAAAACGGTTACTACATCTGCCTCGCCGTCATCGCGGCGATCGGCGTCGGATTCTGGTTCTGGTTCAAACGCAAGAAGTGGATCGACGTCACCGAAACCCCATGAGCGTCCTCGACCGTCTCCGCGCCCTTCTTCCGAAGAACGCCTGCCTTTCGGGGCCGGCACAACTTCTCGTCTACGAATGTGACGCCCTGACGCACTTTCGCACGCGTCCGCTCGCGGTGGTGTTCCCCGCGTCGACGGAAGACGTCCAATCCATCGTCCGCATCTGCCGAGACGAAGGCGTTCCCTTCACGCCGCGCGGGGCCGGAACGGGGCTTTCGGGCGGCGCGACGCCCGCCGAAGGCGGCGTGTTGATCGAACTTTCGCGCATGAACCGCGTGCTGTCGATCGACGCGGAAAGCCGACTCGCCGTCGTACAGCCGGGGCTCATCAACGCGCATCTCTCCGATGCCGCCCGCCCGT
>Ga0075471_10001943_pt1 | contig 13704 bp, 9 predicted proteins | sample DEB19_08_DNA_2_FD_74787 | JGI IMG/M metagenome (GOLD analysis project Ga0075471, IMG submission 74787) | Aqueous microbial communities from the Delaware River and Bay under freshwater to marine salinity gradient to study organic matter... | ecosystem: Environmental > Aquatic > Marine > Coastal ... | reverse complement strand
GGTCGGCACTATGACCGAACTCAATGACCATCTGAAGTTGCTGTTTGCCCGGGCTGGCCAGTTATTTGATCAACAGACCGCGCTACCAGTGCGGCATGACTCGGCCGACACCATCTATGCCGAACTGCGCCGGCGCGTCATGGAAAGCGCAACTGCCGGGCCGTCCCAAGGTGAAGACGCCCCTGTGGGGGGTCGCCAAGCCCACGAAGTGGCAGGCTTGGGGGTCACATCCGATCCGCGGCTGGTGATGACCTTCCCGGTGGAACTGCCTGCCAACACCAGCCGTGAAGAGATTGAGCAGTGGTTGTCGGCCAGCGGGTTTACTAAGGTACAGGCCGAGCGTGTGGTGGCCACACCCAACGGAACACGCAAGATGCTGGACGTGGTGGCAGACCGTTTCCGCCTGTCCAACACCGAGCGGGCCCGGGTGATTGAAGCCATCGAGCTGGCACTCAAACGCGGCAGCGGCCGCTTGAATGTGTATGTTCTGCCCTCTGCCGAGCAGAAAGTGACGCAAGGTTCAGGCTCCGAAGCGATCAGTTCAGGCCAGGAGGCTCAGGCCGAGATTTGGCGTTTTTCAACCGGCCTGCATTGCCCTGAGAGCGAACAGCGCTATGCCGATCCGATTCCCTCCATGTTTTCCTTCAATTCGGCCGTGGGTGCCTGCGAGGTCTGTCGGGGGTTCGGTCGGGTGATCGGGGTTGACTGGGGCTTGGTGATCCCGAATGACAAACTCACCCTGCGAGCCGGGGCCATCAAGCCCATTCAGACCCCGGCCTGGGCCGAATGCCAGGATGATCTGATGCGTCATGCCCAAACTGCCGGCATACCGCGTGACACACCGTGGAACAAGTTGTCTGACGAGCAGCGGCACTGGGTCATCGAGGGCTCGCCCAACTGGAAAGGCAAGTGGAACCAGCAGTGGTACGGCATCAGGCGCTTCTTCGAGTATCTGGAGAGCAAGGCCTACAAGATGCACATTCGTGTCCTGTTGTCCAAGTACCGTAGTTACACCCCGTGCACCCATTGCCTGGGAGCCCGCCTGAAAACCGAGGGGCTGTTGTGGCGTATTGGCAGTCAATCCGATGCCGATGCTGTGCTGGAGCCGGCCCGACGCTTCATGCCGGCTGGCACCGGCTGGACGCGAGCTCAACTTGAGGCGCTGCCGGGCCTGTGTCTGCATGACTTGATGCTCTTGCCCCTGCAGCGCTTGCGGGACTTTTTTGACAGGATTTCTGCCCAGCCGGCAGCCAATGCGTCGCCAGCGAACAGCTCTGTCAGTGGATCCAGTCCGGACCCTGGCCGGATGGGCGCCGGCCCCTCGGGTGAGGACCAGGCCTTGAAATTGTTGTACGAGGAAATTGGCAATCGGCTGAAATACCTCTGCAATGTCGGCATCGGCTATCTGACCCTGGATCGGCAAAGCCGAACACTCTCCGGCGGCGAGGTGCAGCGCATCAATCTGACCACGGCCCTGGGCACATCGCTGGTCAACACCTTGTTTGTGCTGGATGAACCCAGCATCGGGCTGCACCCGCGCGACATGCACCGCATCATCCAGGCCATGCAGCGCCTGCGCGATGCTGGCAATACCCTGGTGGTGGTTGAGCATGACCCGGCGGTGATGCTGGCCGCTGACCGGATGATTGATATGGGCCCCGGACCGGGAGAGCGCGGCGGACAGATCGTTTTTGATGGCAGCACCGAGGCCCTGCGCCAGGCCGACACCTTGACGGGTGCCTACCTGGGATCGCGCAAACAGGTCGGCATGGGATTCAAGCGCATGGTCGCGGCCAACACCCCGCGCTTGTTGCTGGAAGGTGCGCGGGAGCACAATCTGAAGTCTGTTGACATCGAAGTGCCGCTGGGCCGGCTGGTTTGTGTGACCGGCGTTTCCGGTTCTGGCAAATCCACGTTGATTCAGGATGTTCTCACGCCGGCCTTGATGCGGCACTTTGGCCAGGGAACCGAAACACCGGGTGCTCATGACCGCCTGCTTGGCGCGGAACAACTTGCCGGGGTGGTGTTTGTCGATCAGTCCCCCATTGGCAAGACAGCGCGCTCCAATCCGGTGAGCTATGTCGGTGCCTGGGACGCCATTCGGGAGATCTTTGCCAATGCGCCCCTGTCGCGGCAACGCGGCTACACCGCTGCCAAGTTCAGTGCCAACAGCGGGGACGGCCGCTGCCCGACCTGTGGCGGCTCGGGGTTTGAGCATGTTGAGATGCAGTTTCTCAGCGACGTCTATTTGCGTTGCCCGGATTGCGATGGCAAGCGATTCCGCCCAGAAATCCTGGAGGTCAGGGTAGAGCGCGGCGGACGCTTGCTGAACGTGGCGCAGACACTGGAACTCACAGTCAGCGAGGCGGCGTCCCTGTTTGCCAATGACCGTGATGTGATTCGAGCCCTGCAGCCAATTGTGGACGTCGGGCTGGAGTATGTGCGTCTGGGTCAACCCGTACCCACGCTTTCAGGGGGCGAAGCACAGCGGCTCAAGCTCGCTGGTTTTCTGGCCGAAGCGGCCAAGACCATGAGCGCAAGCAAGCAGCTGCTGGCCAAGAAAGGCATGCTGTTTCTGTTTGATGAGCCAACCACCGGCCTGCACTTTGACGACATTGCCAAGCTGATGAGAGCCCTGCGCAAGTTGCTGGATGCCGGGCATTCCCTGCTGGTGATCGAGCACAACCTGGACGTGATGCGGGCCAGTGACTGGTTGATTGATCTGGGACCCGAAGGCGGGGACGAAGGCGGTCAGGTGGTTGCCGTGGGCACGCCCGAGGAGGTTCGTCTTCATCCCACATCCCACACCGGGCGGGCGCTGCGTGACTATGCAATGGCCATGGGTGACGGCCACAGTCTTCTGGTGGCCGAAAGACTGCCGTCGTCCATGGCGAGTTGGGAGGCAGAGCCACCCGCTGAGGCTGTGGCTGCCAACATCAACACATCAACCCGACCTGTGCCGGCCTGGCAAGACGCGATTCAGATCGTCAATGCCAAGGAGCACAACCTCAAGTCATTGAGTGTGGACATACCCCGCGGCAAGTTCAATGTCATCACCGGGGTCAGCGGCTCGGGCAAGTCCACCCTGGCCTTTGACATCCTCTTCAACGAAGGTCAGCGACGCTACCTGGAAAGTCTGAACGCCTATGCGCGCAGCATCGTGCAACCGGCAGGCCGTCCCGAAGTGGATGCGGTTTATGGCATCCCTCCTACTGTGGCGATTGAGCAGCGCCTTTCGCGCGGCGGACGCAAGAGCACGGTGGGCACCACCACTGAGGTCTGGCACTTTCTGCGGCTGCTGTTTGTCAAGCTTGGTATCCAGCATTGCATCCATGACGGCGCAGCGGTGGCGCCCCAGACGCCGGAGAGCATCGTGGCGCAGTTGATGCGCCAGTTTCGCGCCCAGCAGATTGGCCTGCTGGCCCCTCTGGTCATGAACCGCAAAGGGGTTTATACCGAGCTGGCCGAGTGGGCACGGCCACGGGGCTACACCCATTTGCGGGTCGATGGTAATTTTCTGCCAACCCAACCCTTTCCCCGCCTTGACCGCTTCAAGGAACACACTATCGAGTTGCCGATCGCCAGTCTTACCGTGCAAGCCGAGCAAGAGGCCTTGATCCGACAGCAGGTGAGCCAGGCGCTGGAACATGGCAAAGGGGTGCTGCATGTGCTCAGCGACCTGGACGGACTGGCGCAAGCGATGCAGAGCGGCCAACCGACAGCATCGATTGGCGTGTTGCAGGTGTATTCGGTCAAGCGTGCCTGTCCCGTCTGCGCCACCTCCTATGCCGAGTTGGATCCGCGTCTGTTTTCCTACAACAGCAAACATGGCTGGTGCCCGGACTGTGTCGGAACTGGCGTACAACTCAACCGGGAACAGCGCAAGCTGATGGATGATTCTGTGCGTGATGAGAAGGACCGCGGCCGCGAGCAGACTTTTGCCGAGCCTGAACTTGACGAGGTGGCCGACCAGGCCTGTGTGGCTTGTGCAGGCACCCGGCTCAATCCAACCGCCAGGGCGGTGAAGTTTGCTGGTGTTGGCATTCATGAACTAGCCCGACTGAGTGTGCGGGATATCCGCGCCTGGGTGGAGCAGCTTCAGCTCTTTGGGCGCGAGGCGGAGGTTGCGCGCGATCTGGTGCCAGAAATCAGAAGCCGGCTCGAGTTTCTGGAACAGGTGGGGCTGGGGTACCTGACTCTGGACCGTGGTGCACCGACCCTCTCCGGCGGCGAGGCGCAGCGGATCCGTCTGGCGGCCCAGCTGGGTAGCAATTTGCAGGGCGTGTGCTATGTGCTGGATGAGCCCACTATTGGATTGCATGCGCGTGACAATCAGATACTGCTCAATGCGTTGCATCAGTTGAGCAGCAAGGGCAATACGCTGGTGGTCGTCGAGCATGATGAAGAAACAATCCGGCGTGCTGACCACTTGATCGATATCGGTCCCAGCGCGGGCAAACGGGGTGGCCGATTGGTGGCGGAGGGTTCAGTGGAGGCGCTCACCTGCTCAAGTGAGTCGCAAACCGGGCGCTATCTGCTGCATGCGATCAAACATCCCTTGCAGTCACGCCGGCTGATTGCTGAAGGAGGTACTCGGGCCGAAGCAGATTTGACCGATCATGGCCAAAGCATTCAGTGGCTCACAGTCCGCGGGGCCAAGCTCCACAACCTGCAGGATGTGACGCTGCGGCTTCCCCTGAGGCGACTGGTGGCTGTCACGGGCGTCAGCGGCTCAGGAAAATCCACCCTGGCGCGTGATGTGCTGCTGGCCAATGTGGCAGCGGCCGTCAGCCAGCGCGCCAGCAAAGCCGGGCGGGAGGCCTTGGCTGCCAAGGGCATGACCTGGAGTGGTTGTGAACAGGTCACGGGATTTGAGGCAATCGATCGCGTGCTTGAAGTGGACCAGACCCCGATTGGCAAGACACCACGCAGTTGTCCTGCCACTTATATCGGCTTTTGGGACACGATCCGCAAGCTGTTTGCCGAGACGTTGGAAGCCAAGGCGCGCGGTTATGCTGCCGGTCGCTTCAGCTTCAATACCGGCGAGGGCCGTTGCCCGGGTTGTGAAGGGCAGGGGGTGCGCACGATCGAGATGAGCTTTCTGCCAGATGTCAAGGTGTTGTGTGAGTCCTGCCGGGGCGCGCGCTTCAACCCGGAAACCCTGGCGGTGACCTGGCGTGGCAAGAGCATTGGTGAGGTCTTGCAAATGGAAGTGGACGACGCGGTCGAGTTCTTTGCCACCATGCCCTCCATCGCCCACCCGCTGCAATTGCTGAAGGATGTGGGCCTGGGCTACCTGACCCTGGGCCAGCCCTCTCCCACGCTCTCAGGCGGCGAAGCGCAACGTATCAAACTGGTCACCGAACTGAGCAAGGTGCGCGATGAGGTCGGGCGGCGGGGTCAAAAGGCACCCCATACCCTCTATGTCTTGGACGAGCCAACGGTGGGGCTGCACATGGCCGATGTCGACAAGCTGATTCGGGTGTTGCACCGTCTGGTGGATGGAGGTCACAGCGTGGTGGTGATCGAACACGACCTGGATGTGATCGCCGAGGCAGACTGGGTTATCGATCTTGGTCCTGAGGGGGGTGCGGATGGCGGGCGTATCGTGGCAGCGGCAACGCCTGAGGGGCTGGTTCGCTTGGGCACTCACACCGGCCAGGCCCTGGGGCCAGTGCTGGCGCGCCAGTAAGCGGCATGACTGTCCGCCATGTTTTTGTCTATGGCACCTTGCGCCAGGGCCAATCGAATGACATCAACCGCTTGCACCCAAGACCGGTCTTTGTCGGCATGGGGCAAGTCATGGGCGTGCTGCACAACCTTGGCGCCTATCCGGGATTGCTGCTTGGCCAGGGGGGCTGGGTGAGCGGGGAGGTCTATGCCATGGATCCTGCCCTGGAAGCGGTACTTGACGGTATCGAGGACATCAGGCCAGGCAGCGAGAGCGAGTATTTCAAGCGCCAGGTGATGATCGAGGTCAATGCTGGCGCCTTGAGTTGTCTGGTGTATGAGATCAATCCGAGGTATGGTCAGCAGCACCCTCTGATACCCAGTGGTGACTGGGTTAAAGCGCAAAGAGGCCCAAGCGGAGCACATGATGAATCGTCGGATATTTCAGCGAAATACGGCCCTAGTTCTTGCGATGGGGGCCCTGACCGAACTGGCCCTGGCAAGCAGCGCCGATGAAAAACGCGCCGAAATCAACAAAATGCGTCGAGAAACACTGACGCGCTTGTACAAGGTTCACCCGGAGGCACAAGCTGCCATCCAGAAAGCTGCTGGCTACGCGGTGTTCAGCAATGTGGGCATCAATCTCATTTTGTTGTCAGCCGCTGGCGGCTCCGGTGTGGCGCACAACAACAAGACCGGGAAGGACGTCTATATGAAGATGGTGTCCGGTGGCTTTGGCTTTGGTCTGGGCGTCAAGGATTTTCGAGGCGTGTTTGTGTTTGCCAGCCCCGACAAGCTGGATTTCTTCATTAATCAGGGTTGGGAGGCCAGTGCGCAGGTCGATGCCGCGGCAAAGTCAGGCAACAAGGGTGACGCCCTGGCTGGCGCCATTACGGTGGCACCGGGCGTCACGCTATACCAACTGACGGAAAGTGGCCTGGCTCTGCAAGCCACCATTCAGGGAACCAAATATTTCAAGGACAGCGACCTGAACGCGCCTTGATCTGTTCGGTTTTTTCAGTCGTTCAGAACTTTTTGCAGTTCGCCGCTTTCGTACATTTCCATCATGATGTCTGAGCCACCAATGAACTCGCCCTTGACATACAACTGCGGAATGGTCGGCCAGTTGCTGTATTCCTTGATGCCTTGCCGAATCGCGTCATCTTCCAGCACATTGACGGTTTTGAGCTGTTTGGGGTCAACGCCACAGGCCTTGAGAATCTGAATTGCGCGGCCAGAAAAACCACACATCGGAAAACTAGCGTTGCCCTTCATGAACAGAAGGACTTCGCTGGATTTGACCAGATCATCGATGCGTTGCTGGGTATCATTCATTTTTTAAGTCCTAGGTAATTAATTGCCGCATTATTTCACTTCTGGCCCGTGCGCGTTGGCCGCCCCCCATCATGAAAATTGAAAAAAACACGGTTGTCACCTTGCGTTACAAGGTTATGGAGGCCTCTGGCAAACTGCTTGAAGATGGCAAAGAACCCTCGGCCTACCTGCATGGGGGCTATGGCAACACCTTTGCCAAGGTGGAAGAGGCGCTGGAGGGCCAGGCAGCTGGGTATCGGGTGACGCTCTCGCTGGCGCCGGCGGATGCCTTCGGCGAGCGGGATGAAAGCCTGGTCCAGACTATTCCAAAAACCGAGTTTCCCCCCGGTGTCAAGGTGGGAGGACAGCTTGAGGGACGGGGCCCGGACGGACAAACCCATCTTTTCACGGTGGTGAAGATCAAGGGGCCAGTGGTGCATCTGGACGGCAACCATCCAATGGCGGGCAAGGCGCTGCGTCTGGATGTCGCGGTGACGCAAGTGCGCGCCGCAACCGAAGAAGAGATTGCTCACGGCCATGCGCATGGCGCCCATGGCCATCATCATTGATCACTACTTCTACGCTTTAGGAGGTAGTAAGGCGTGATGAAAAAAATAATCTTTGGTGGCCTGGCTGCTTTGCTTGTTTTGGTTGGAGCAGTCCTGTGGTGGCTCAGCGGCAACCTGGATGCGCTGATCAAGTCATCCATCGTCAAATATGGCTCGGAAATGACCGAGGCCAAGGTCTCGGTGGGATCCGTCGAATTGAAGGTCAAGGACGGTCAGGCGGTGATCCGTAATTTGCATCTTGGAAACCCGGCCGGCTTCAAGACCCCGTATGCGCTTGAGGTGGGTGAGATCGACTTGCTTATCGACATGGCCAGCCTCACGCAGGATGTGCTGGTGATCCGCAAGATTCTGATCAAGTCGCCCGATGTAATCTACGAAAAGGGTGAGGCAATGACCAACTTTGATGCCTTGCAGAAAAACATCGCTGCCCATCTTGCTGCTGCCGACAGCGGCCAGAAAGCCAAGACTAAGTCAGGTGATCAGTCCGGGAAAAAACTGATCATTGAGGAGTTATCGTTGCTCAATGTCAAAGCAGAGGCCAGCGCCCCAATTCTGCAGGGCAAGACCCTATCGGTCGATCTGCCGGACATCACGATGCGCAACTTGGGCAAAAACAAGGGCGGATTGCTACCAGGCGAGTTAGGGCAGGAGATCGTGCAGGCGCTCAAGAGCAAGTTGAGCCATGCCATCAGCTTTGACAACCTGACCCAATCGGTGGGTGGCGCCTTGGAGAAGGCTGGCGAAAAGATCAAGGGCCTGTTTTCTCGCTGACCCGCGCTGCCGTTGGTTCAACCGGCCCAGCAGCCGGCGCTACACCGCTCAATCCCGGCCAGATCCCGGCGCGATTGAACCTGGCTGAAACCCGTCTGCTGCAACAGGTGACGCACAGTGGCCGCCTGATCCCAGCCATGTTCCAGAATCAGCCAGCCCGAAGTTGCCAAGCGAGACGGGGCCTGTTCAAGCAGGGTGCGGATAGCGTCCAGCCCATCGGCTCCGCTGCTCAGAGCCAGACTGGGTTCATAGCCAAGCTGGCTCAGGTGGGGGTCGTTTTCCGCAATATAGGGCGGGTTGGAGACGATGAGATTGAATTGATCGTCAAGCCCTTCCAGCCAGTTGCCATGTAGGAATTGAAGGTCCAGCCTGAGTCGCTTTGCATTCTCGCGGGCAACAGCGAGGGCCGCAAGGCTGGTGTCCAGGGCTTTGACCTGTGCCGGCGCAAAAGAAAATTTGATCGCCAGCGCGATGGCGCCACTGCCAGTACCCAGGTCAATGACTTTTGGCTGAGGTGGTAGTTGCGGCAGTAGTTCAAGCGCCCAATCCACCAGGGTTTCGGTATCCGCTCTTGGGTCAAGCACGCGTTCATCCACCTGAAGGCTCAGGCCATAGAACTCGCGCTCACCGGTCAGGTAGGACAGGGGAACGCCGCTGGCCCGACGCTGGGCCAAAGTGATGAACTGTGAGGACAAGACAGGAGCCAGAACCTCTGTGTCATGGGCCAGCAGCCAGGCCCGGTCACTGGCCGGTCGTCCCAGCGTATGCAGAAGCAGGCATTGCGCATCCAGCCGGTCCAGCCCGAATGTGGAGATGATCGATTGAAGCGCCTGGCGGATTTCCATCGGTCTAGGCGGCGCTGATTTCAAGCTCGGCCAATTGCTCGGCCTCGCGGGCGTGGCGCAGGGCCTGGACCACTTCATCCAGATCGCCTTCCATGATGAAGGACAACTTGTACAAGGTGAGGTTGATGCGGTGATCGGTCAGCCGACCCTGGGGAAAGTTGTAGGTTCGGATGCGGTCGCTGCGGTCACCACTGCCGATCAGGCCCTTGCGCAGCGCCGCATCCTTGGCAGCGCGTTCGCTGCGCTCTTTTTCCTGCAGCCGGGCAGCCAGCACCTGCAGGGCCTTGGCCTTGTTGCGGTGCTGGCTTCGGTCATCCTGGCATTCGGCGACGATGCCTGTGGGAATGTGGGTCACCCGCACCGCCGAATCGGTCTTGTTGATGTGCTGGCCGCCGGCGCCACTGGCGCGAAAGGTATCGATGCGCAGATCGGCCGGGTTGATTTGCACCGCCTGGGCCTCATCCGGCTCGGCCAGAACGGCCACGGTGCAGGCGCTGGTGTGAATGCGTCCCTGCGTCTCGGTGGTGGGAACTCGTTGTACGCGGTGGCCCCCCGATTCAAAACGCAGGTCGCCATAGGCGTGGTCGCCTTCGATCCGCAAAACCACTTCCTTGTAACCACCAAGCTCGCTGGGCGACTCGCTCATCAGTTCGGTTTTCCAACCCCGTTTGTCGGCATAACGGGTATACATACGCAGCAGGTCACCGGCAAACAAGGCCGATTCATCGCCGCCAGTGCCGGCGCGAATTTCCAGAAAGGCGTTGCGTGCGTCCTCCGGATCCTTGGGCAGCAGCATGCGTTGCAACTCGTCCTCCAACTGCGTCAGTTCAGCCCCGGCACTGTCGATCTCCTCCTGCGCCATGCTGGCCATGTCCGGGTCGCCCAGCATGTCACGGGCGCCTGCCAGATCAGCCTCGCGCTGCTTGAATCGCTCGAAGCGCCCGGCTACGGCGCTGACCTCGTTGTGCTCCCGGGAGAGGGCGAGAAACTGCGTCATGTTGGCCATGATGTCTTCTCGCGAGAGCAGGAAATTGAGCTCTTCCAGCCGCTGGACATAGCGTTCGAGTTGTTGTCGTAGAAATGGCTTCATCAATTGGGCAGGAGCAGTGATCTCCTGAAACAGGGTGTCGTCAAGCGGGGGTACTGGCCTTCAGGCCAGCTAATGCCAGGCGCAACGGTTGCAGTCAGGTGCGTCAGTAGCCGCGCCATGGGCGCTGCACGCAATGGGCGTCGGTGGCCGAGCCATTACCTTTCCTTGCGCAGGAAAAATTGCTGGATGGCGTGGCTGGCGCGCTCACGCGATTGCGCATCGCCGGCATGGAGTTCGGCCAGGGCGCCGTGCAGCAATTTTTGGGTGAGTCCGCGCGACAAGGCCTCCAGGACCGAATCCATCGAATCACCCCGAGCCAGCGCTTTGCGCGCGCGTGCCATCTCGGTGGCACGCCATTCATCCGTCTGGCTGTTGAGTTGCTGGATCAGGGGCACGATGCCAGTACGCGGATCACGCTGGTCCATCCAGTGCATGAAGTTCTGCACGCCGGCATCGATGATGACTTCGGCCTGGGCCACGGCGGCCTGTCGGCTCGCCTGCCCGGTTTGCACCACCTTGGCCAGGTCATCGACCGTGTAGAGGTAGACATCCGGCAGGTCTTTCACCTGGGGCTCAATATCGCGCGGCACGGCCAGGTCCACCATGAACATCGGGCGGTGCTTGCGCGTCTTCAGGGCCCGCTCGACGGCGCCCAGGCCGATCAGCGGCAGGGTGCTGGCAGTGCAACTGATCACCACATCGAATTCATGCAGACGGTCGGGCAAATCGGCCAGCCGCATCGCTTCAGCACCAAAACGGGCAGCCAGCTTTTCGCCCCGATCCAGGCTGCGGTTGGCGATGGCCATGGCCTTGGGGTTTTTTGCAGCGAAGTGGGTGCCGGCCATTTCAATCATCTCGCCAGCGCCGACAAACAGGATGCGAACCTCATGCAGGTCTTCAAATAATTTGCCCGCAAGTCGAACGGCCGCGGCTGCCATGCTGATCGAGTGGCTACCGATTTCTGTGGTGCTGCGAACTTCCTTAGCCACGGCAAAACTGCGCTGAAACAGTTGGTTGAGGGTGCTGCCCAGGGCGCCTGCCTGCTCGGCCACCCGCACAGCGTCTTTCATCTGGCCCAGTATCTGGGGCTCCCCCAGGACCATGGAGTCAAGCCCGCTAGCCACCCGAAAGGCATGGCGGGCTGCCTGGCCAGATTCAAGCGCATAGGTGTGGCTACGTAGCTCATCGGCAGTTACGCCACCACAATGGGCCAACCAATTCAGGGTGGGCGCAATTTCAAGGGTTTGCCCGGCACAATAAATCTCGGTGCGGTTGCAGGTGGACAGGATGGCTGCCTCTGGGGGTTGGTTCAGGGCCTGGCGCAAGGCCTGCAGGGACGGTCCGATCTGGTCGAGGGCGAACGCAAACCGACCGCGCAAGTCAAGCGGCGCGGTGGTGTGGTTGATGCCTAAGGCCCAGACTGCCATATGGTGTTATCGGTTCAAAAGGAAGCTGATTATAAAATTTTGAATTGAATCAGGCACTTGCCGCTGATCCCCACGAGACCGACATGGATTTTCTGGATATTTCGATTCATTTTCTAAATTTTGTTGCGCCTGCTTTGGTCCTTGCCTTGCTGATGCCGTTGACCGGACGGCTGATGCGGCGCCATCAAAGAGGATCGCCCAGTTGGTGGGTTCAGGTGGCCATCAATGCGATAGTTGGTGTCATCACCCTGGCCCTGGGTTTTTGGCTGATGGGCCGGGACGGCAAGATGACCGCTTACGGCGCCCTTGTCCTGGCGATGGCTTCATCACAGTGGCTGCTGCTTCGGGCCTGGCGCTGAACCCTTGTCGCCTAAGCCCGCAAGGCCAGGAGCCTCAACCCGACCGGGCTGAAGCGACAGGGTGCTGGGGTAATATCGCTCCACTACTCTGGGCCAACTGATGGCCGTCTTGCTGGAATTCATGGATAACACGACGTTGCCGGATCAAAGGGCCGACGCTGCCGGGCAGGAAATGCCCGGCCAGAAGCCTGAGCGCATCCGGGAAATTCCCTACAACTACACCTCGTTTTCAGACCGGGAAATTGTCATCCGTTTGCTGGGTAGTCAGGCCTGGACAACGCTTTTTCAATTGCGACAGGAACGTCGAACCGGACGGTCGGCCCGCATGTTGTATGAGGTGCTTGGCGACATCTGGGTCGTCCAGCGCAATCCCTACCTGCAGGACGATCTTCTGGACAATCCCAAGCGTCGGATGCTTCTGGTGCAGGCCATGCATCACCGTCTGGCTGAAATTCACAAGCGTCGTAGCCCCGAGGACGACCTGTCGCGCGACGCAATGGTCGTGGATTTATTGGCGGCGGCCGAGCTGGCGGTGCAGGAATTTGACCGCTCCTTTATGGAGATGGCTGATCTGCGCCGGCGTGTGATGCGCACCTTGTCACGCCTGACTGCCAGGGACAACGTGAAGTTTGATGGACTGTCGCGCGTATCGCATGTGACTGATGCCACAGACTGGCGGGTCGAGTACCCCTTTGTCGTGCTCACCCCAGACAATGAGACTGAAATGGCAGGACTGGTGCAAGGCTGCATCGACTTGGGACTGACCATCATTCCCCGGGGTGGTGGCACCGGCTACACCGGCGGGGCGGTACCGCTGCATTGGAAGAGTGCGGTAATCAACACCGAAAAGCTGGAAGCCATGACGGAGGTGCAATGGGTACAGCTGCCCGGCCTGGATCGGCCGGTTCCAACCCTCTGGACCGAGGCCGGGGTGGTCACCCAACGGGTCGCCGATGCGGCCGAGCGGGCCAATCTGGTTTTTGCAGTCGACCCCACCTCGGCTGAAGCCTCGTGTGTGGGCGGCAATATTGCAATGAACGCAGGTGGCAAAAAGGCAGTCCTGTGGGGCACTGCGCTGGACAACCTGGCCAGCTGGCGCATGGTGACGCCCGATGCCCAGTGGCTTGAAGTCACTCGACTTAACCACAACCTGGGCAAGATTCATGATGCTGAGCTTGCCAGTTTCGAATTGAACTATTTTGGAGCGGACGGCAAAACCCTGAACAAAACCGAACGTCTGGATATCCCAGGTTCCAGATTCCGCAAGGTCGGTCTGGGCAAGGATGTCACCGACAAGTTTCTGAGTGGTTTGCCCGGCGTGCAAAAAGAGGGGTGTGACGGCCTGATCACCAGCGCCCGCTGGGTGGTGCATCGCATGCCCAGCCACACCAGGACGGTCTGCCTTGAATTCTTTGGTCATGCGCGGGAAGCGGTGCCCAGCATCGTCGAGATCAAGGATTTCATGTTTGCGCAACAAAAGCGCAGTACCCACCCCCCTGGTGAACCTGCGGGACAGGGCGTTTTGTTGGCAGGGCTGGAGCATCTTGACCAGCGCTATCTCAAGGCGGTGGGCTATGTCACCAAAAGCAAGCGTGGCGGTCTGCCCAAGATGGTGCTGATTGGCGACATCGTCGGCGATGATTCAGACGAAGTGGCGCG
>Ga0075471_10001942_pt1 | contig 13705 bp, 14 predicted proteins | sample DEB19_08_DNA_2_FD_74787 | JGI IMG/M metagenome (GOLD analysis project Ga0075471, IMG submission 74787) | Aqueous microbial communities from the Delaware River and Bay under freshwater to marine salinity gradient to study organic matter... | ecosystem: Environmental > Aquatic > Marine > Coastal ... | reverse complement strand
TTCTCGGCGAGGACGATGAGGGCGGCGGTCACCATCAGCTTGTCCGCCACCGGGTCGAGAAACGCGCCAAAGCGGGTTGTCTGGTTCCAGCGTCGCGCGAGGTATCCGTCGGCCCAGTCGGTCACAGCCGCGCCGATGAAAATGGCGGTCGAGACAATGTTGGCCCTTGGGGCGGAGATCCACTCCTCCGGGAAATACAGCACCGCCACGAACAGCGGGATGGCGATGATGCGAAGCCAGGTGAGCAGGAGCGGCAGGTTGACCGGCACGGCAGTCGACTCAGTGAAGCTCGTTGTAAATGCGTTCCGCGAGTTTACGGCTGATGCCTTCCACGCGCGACAAGTCCTCGATGCTCGCAGCGAGGACGCCCTGCAGGCCGCCGAAGTGCGCCAGCAGGCGCTGGCGCCGCTTCGGGCCCACGGAACCGATGTCCTCGAGCCGGGACGACACCCGCGCCTTGCCACGCTTCGCGCGGTGGCCGGTGATCGCAAAACGGTGGGCCTCGTCCCGAACCTGCTGGATGAGGTGCAGCGCCGGCGAGTCGGGCGGCAGGCGGCGCGGCTCGGGCTCGCCAGAAATGAAGAACTGCTCGAGGCCGGGCTTTCGTTCCTCCCCCTTGGCTACCCCCACGACAAGAAAGCCCGCTACGCCCAGGTCCGCGAGCACCGCTTCCGCCGCGGATAGCTGGCCCGCGCCGCCGTCAATGAGCAGCAGGTCCGGAACGCGCCCGTCGCCCTGGGCAACCTTGCGGTAGCGCGCTTCAAGCGCGAATCGCATGGCTCCGTAGTCGTCACCCGGCTGCACGTCGCGCACGTTGTAGCGTCGGTACTCGGCGGGCTGCATTGCGCCCTTGTCGTAGACCACGCACGAGGCTATCGGCGCCTCGCCCATGGTATGGCTGACATCGAAGCATTCGATGCGTCCGACTGGCATTTCCGCGCCGAGGAATGCCGTGAGGGCCGCCGCCCTCGCCTCCTGGGTCGCCTGGGTCGCAAGCCTCGTGACGGCTGCCAGCTCGGCGTTGCGTCGCGCCATGTCGAGCCAGAGCTTTGCCTCTCCCTGCGGCCGCGTCAGCACCTGGATGGGGCGGCCCGCGACTTCCGAAAGCGTCTGCGTGAGGCTGGCCGAATCCTCCACGCCGTCGACGATCACGCGCGCGGGCACTGCCTGCGCGGCGTAATGCTGGTCGAGAAACGCTTCCAATACGGTGCTGGTGTCGGTGCCTGCTGCATTTTGAGGGTGAAAGGATCGGTCGCCCAAGTGCCGCCCGCCCCGCACCATGGCGAGCGTCACGGCCCAGACGCCCTCTCGCTCGACGGCGGCGACGATATCGGCATCCCTTGCCCCGGCGGACTCCACGGCCTGGCCCGAGACGATCCGTTGCAGCATGCGAATCTCGTCGCGAAAACGGGCGGCCTGCTCGTACTCCTGGCGTTCGGCCAGCTCGTTCATTTTGGCGGTGATTTCCTCCACCACTTCCGTTTCCCGGCCCTGGAGGAATTGGGCTGCATGCTCCACGTCACGGGCGTACTCGGCCTCGCCCACCGCGCCCACGCAGGGCGCCGAGCATCGGTGAATCTGGGCGAGCAGGCACGGCCGCGAGCGGTGTGCAAACACCGTGTCGTCACAGGTGCGAAGCCGAAAGATTTTCTGCAGGTGCCCGATGGTCTCCCGGGCCGCCCAGGCGCTGGGGAAGGGGCCAAAGTAGCGGTTCTCCTTGGCCTGGGCGCCGCGGTAGAAGCGGATCTGGGGGTATCGGTGGCCGGTCACGAGGATGTAGCCGTAGCTCTTGTCATCCCGGAAGAGCACGTTGAAGCGAGGGCTCAGCGCCTTGATGAGGTTGTTCTCGAGAAGGAGGGCTTCAGCTTCGGTGCGCGTGACGGTCGTCTCCGCGTGGGTGATTTGCGAGACCATGAGACCGATGCGCGGGCTCGCCGGGCCCTTCTGGAAGTACGAAGCCACTCGCTTCTTGAGCTCCCGCGCCTTCCCGACGTAGAGCACCTCACCCGCCGCATTCAGAAAACGGTACACGCCAGGCCGGTTGGGAAGCCCGGCGACGAAGGCCTTGGGGTCGAACGCTGTGTCAGGCACGGAGGAAATACTGTGGGCGCGGAACAGGACGCAGCCCCCCGAACCCTGGATCAGGGAGCGGGCAGGCGCGCGACTTTGTCGCTGGCGTCGAGATAGGCGGCGCTGGCGCGAAGCCCATCGCCCGAGATGGCCCGGCCCCGGATGCGCTCGAGACGCCGCGCCAGCGCCGCATCGATCGGCCTTGCCTCAAGCCCCTCGAGCAGGGTGTCCTGCGCCTTGGGGTCGTTGCAGATGAGCGCCATGTCGCAGCCCGCGTCGAGCGCTGCATTGGCGCGGGCCACCATGCCGCCGGCGGTGCTGGCGCCTTCCATGCCGAGATCGTCGGAAAAGATGACGCCGTCGAACTTGAGCTTCTTGCGCAGAATTTTCTGCAGCCAGACCGACGAGAACCCGGCCGGCTTCGAGTCCACCTTCGGGTAGATCACGTGCGCCGGCATCACGCCGCCCATTCCCGCCCGCGCCAGGCGCTGGAACGGAACGACGTCGCCGGCAAGGATGTCAGCGAGCGAGCGGTCGTCCACGGGAATTTCCAAATGGGAATCTGCTCGCACGTAGCCGTGGCCGGGAAAGTGCTTGCCCACCGAGGTCATGCCCGCGGCGCCAAGCCCCGCCTGCAGCGCCTCGGCAAGTTTGGCGATGACCAGGGGGTCCGAATGCAGCGCTCGATCCCCGATCACGGAGGACTCCCCGTAATCCACGTCCAGAACAGGCGCGAAGGAGAGGTCCACTCCGTGAGCCTGCAATTCGCTCCCGATCACATAGCCGCATCCCCTGGCGGCCGCAACCGCTTGGCGAGGATCACGATCGAAGAGCCGGCCCAGGGCCCGCATTGGGGGAATGGGGGTGAAGCCGTTCCGGAAGCGCTGCACGCGCCCGCCTTCATGGTCCACGGCGATCAGCAGTGAAGGCGCTCGAAGCGCGCGAATCGCGGAGGTCAGCTGCAGGAGCTGAAGTGGCGCGGCAAAGTTGCGTGCGAACAGGACCACTCCGCCGACCATCGGGTGCCGAAGCCGCTCAATGTCGCTGCGCGTGAGCTCCAGCCCCGCCACGTCCACCATCACCGGCCCGAGCTTCACGGCTTGGCGACCCCCAGCGCGGCCGTGACCATCAAGGCCTTCATCTCGCGAACAGCTTCCCGCATGCCAACGAACACCGCGCGGCTGACGATGGCATGACCGATGTGCAGCTCGCGCACGCCCGCAAGGGCTGCGACGGGCCCGACGTTCGCATAGTTGAGCGCGTGGCCGGCGTTGAAGCGCATGCCCAGGCCCCGGATCGCCTCGCCAGCGCGACGAACCTTGTCGATTTCTGCCAGCACAGGCTGGCTCTCCGCATCGCGCCCGCGCGCGTGGAACACGTGGGCGTAGGGGCCGGTGTGCACCTCGCACACACGTGCGCCAACCCGAGCCGCCGCCTCGACCTGGGCGCCATCGGCATCGATGAAAACGCTGGTGACGATGCCCGCATCGGCAAGCCGCTTCACAACCGCGCGGATTCGGGCCTCCTGGCCAACGATGTCCAGGCCACCCTCGGTGGTGATCTCCTGGCGCCCCTCGGGCACCAGCATCGCCATTTCCGGCTTCACCTTGAGCGCAAAGTCGACCATTGCGTCGGTGGCGGCCATCTCGAGATTGAGCTTGATATGGGTGAGCTCGCGAAGGCGCCGGACGTCTTCATCCTGAATGTGGCGGCGATCTTCGCGCAGATGAACCGTAATGCCATCGGCGCCGCCGAGGTGCGCCTCCACGGCCGCCCAGACCGGGTCGGGCTCGTACGTGCGTCGGGCCTGCCGCACGGTCGCGACGTGGTCGATGTTGACCCCCAGCTCGATCACGGCGCGTCCTCCAGTCGTTGAAGGTCGCGAACCAGCGCCCGGGTGGCGAGTTCCTGCCCGTTGAGGCAGCGGTTGATCAGCATGCGCATGAGGGACTTGGCCTGTGACGCGGTGAGCGGATCATCGAACTCCCCGCGCTCGAGATGAATGAGCGTCAGACCGCGCAATTTTACTGCATCCCCCCTCGCCGGCCCGCCGTCCCAGGCGACCGGCCCGCGCTCGGCCACGTACCAGTAGTCGCGCGCGGGATCGATGGCCTCACCCGTTGACATGTCCCGGCCCAACTCCGCCGCGTAGCCGAGCTCTCTCAGCATCGCCAGCTCGAACCTGCGCAGCACGGGCTCCACGGCGCGTGGCTCGCCGAGGCCCGGCTCGGCCGCCACCAGGCCAGGCACCCCCAGCGCCCGAAGCGACAGCGCCCGCAACGACTCCACGGCACCCGCGTAGGCATCCCACAGGCCTTCGTGCGGGTCGTCGCGGTGAATGAGCTTCAGCAGCAATTCGTTCACGTAGAAGCCGGCCATCAGCGCCCCCCCTGACAGCGGCAACGCAAGCCCGTTGGGCTCCGCGAGCTTGAGGGTCTTCACCTCACCGCGGCCGAACCAGGACAGGTCGAGGGGCACGAACGGCAGCAAGAGCGCCTTTGCCGCGCCCTTGGCCCGCTTGGCCCCCTTCGCCACGGCGGCAAACCGCCCGTGCCCGCGCGTCCAGAGCTGCAGCAGGAGGCTGGTTTCGCGGTAGGGATAGGCATGCAGGACGAAGCCACGATCCGGCCCCGGCGCTGCGCTGGTCACTCGAAGCCCCAGTCGCGCAGGACGCGTTCGTCATCGGCCCAGCCACGCTTGACCTTGACGAAGAGCTCGAGATACACCTTGCCGCCGAAGAGCGCTTCCATGCCGACGCGCGCCTCCGTGCCGATCCGCTTGAGCATCTCGCCCCGGGCGCCGATCACCATCGCACGGTGCGAATCCCGATCCACGAACACGGTGGCATGAATGCGCCGCAGGGCGCCCTCCTGCTCGAACTGGTCGACGACAACCGCCGTGCCGTAGGGAATCTCCTCGCCGAGCAATCGGAAGAGCTTTTCCCGAACCAGTTCCGCGGCGAGAAATCGCTCGGGGCGGTCGGTGATTTCGTCAGGCCCGTGCAGAGGCGGGCCCTCCGGGACGCAGCGAGCGAGCTCCGCCGCGAGCGCATCGACCGCACGCCCCTTCTCCGCGCTGACGGGAACCAGCGCCGCGAAGTCGCGCCGGGCCCCGCACGCCGCCAACAGGCTGGCGAGCGCATGGCGATCCTTCACGCGGTCCACCTTGTTGAGCGCAAGCACCACGCGCGCCGCCGGCGGCAAGAGGCCGAGCATCGCGTCGTCACGCTCGTCCCAGCCGGTTGCTTCCACCACCAGAAGAATGGCATCGACATCGGCGAGCGCGCGACTGACCTCCCGGTTCATCGCCTTGTTGAGCGCGTTGGCATAGCGCGTCTGGAAACCGGGCGTGTCCACGAAGCTGAGCTGGGCCCCCGGCGCGGTGCGGATCCCCACAACCCGGTTGCGCGTCGTTTGCGCCTTGCGCGAGGTGATCGAGACGTGCGCACCCACGAGGGCGTTGAGAAGCGTCGACTTGCCCACGTTGGGGCGTCCAACGATGGCGACGGTCCCCGAGCGATGCTCGCCCGAGGGCGCGGCGGCGGCTGAAGACGTGGCCATGTCAGCGAACCTTTCCTGCCAGCTGGCCGAGCGCCGCTTGCGCAGCCGCCTGTTCAGCCGACCGCCGGCTGGCGCCCTCACCCTCCGCCATCACCGCCGGGTCGGATACTTCGCAGCGCACCCTGAAGACCTGCCGATGGGCCTCGCCCCGAACCTCCACCACGGAGTACACGGGCAGCGGCAGGTGCCGCGCCTGCAAGCGCTCCTGCAGGGCCGTCTTGGGGTCCTTGGCTGGGGCCTCGCCCGTGGCGTGCTCGAGGCGGGGGCCCCACAGGTGGATGACGGCCGCCCGGACCACGTCGAAGCCCCCGTCGACGTAAGCGGCGCCCAATACCGCCTCGAGTGCGTCAGCGAGGATGGTGGGCCGCTCCGCCCCACCGCTACGAAGCTCTCCCTCGCCCAGCTTGAGCATGCCGCCAATGCCCAGACCCACGGAAATCTCATGCAAGGTGCCTTGTCGCACGAGAGACGCCCGCAGCCGCGAGAGGTCCCCCTCGTCCATGCCCGGGTGGCGCTCATAAAGGATCGAGGCGATGGCGAAGTTGAGGGCGCCGTCGCCGAGAAATTCGAGTCGCTCGTTATGGTCGGACCCGAAGCTGCGATGGGTCAGCGCGCGGCCCAGGAGCGCGCGGGATCGAAACACGTACCCCAGCTGCCGCTCGAGCGCGGCCAGGCCGTCACTGCCGGGGGGCTGGGACATGCCCTATTGCCGGTTCGAGGCGACGAAGTCGAGGCAAAAATTCACGTTGCCGCCGATTGGAATCTTGCGCGACCACGACGCCGTGATGACGACCTCGCGGCCTTCCTTGGTGATGTCCAGGTCGTCGGCCGTCACGGAAGTGATGCCCTCGATCACGTTTCGCCGCTCGAACGCCCGCCGGATCTCGAGGACGGAGCCCTTGGTCTCGCCGGCCTGTTCCATCGACTTCAGCAGCTTCCTGACGGAGGCTGCTTCAACGTAGGCGGGTATGGCGCGGGCGGCGGTAACACCCACGATGGCAACGATCCCCCAACCCAGCAAGGTGAGCACCAGCGAGGCCCCCTGCTCCCGCGGGAGGCCCTGACGCTGGCGGCGGGAAGGGGCGCCCTCATTGGATGCCATTGCCGATCCGCTTGAAGTCACCGAAATTCATCCATACGAGGAAGGCGCGGCCCTTCAGGTGATCGTCCGGAACGAAGCCCCAGTAGCGGCTGTCGAGGCTCTGATCCCGGTTATCGCCCATCACGAAGTAATGGCCGGCAGGAACGCGGCAGGTGAACCCGGAATCATTGTATTCACAGTTGTTCCGGGACGGGAATTGGCGAACGCCGGCCAGGTTCACCGGCGGCTCGGGCGGAACCACCATGACGGCGTGGGTCTTCTCGCCCAATTTCTCCGAGAAAACCGGAAGCCTCATGTAGCCCGTGTCCGCATCTGCATAGGTGCCAGTTTGCTGGAATGGGACGGGGGTGCCATTGATCGAGATCTGCCGCCCGTTGTAGGCGACCACGTCGCCCGGAAGCCCGACGACGCGCTTGATGTAATCGAGGCTGGGATCGACGGGGTAGCGGAACACCACCACATCCCCGCGCTTGACTTCCCCGACGTCCATCACCTTGCGATTGACCACGGGCAGGCGGATGCCATACGTGTACTTGTTGACGAGGATGAAATCGCCCACCAGCAGGGTGGGCTTCATCGACCCCGACGGGATCTTGAACGGCTCTACCCAGAACGAACGGGCGAGAAACACCACGACGATCACGGGAAAGAAAGCCCGCGCCATGTCGACTACCGCAGGCTCCGCGTCGGCCTCGGCGCGCTTGGGCGCGAGCATCGCGCGGTCGTAGGCCCAGATCGCCCCGGTGATGAGGCCCGCCGCCAGCAAGACGCCCGCGAAATCCGTGAACTTGAGCAGCATCCCCATGGCGGCGATGAAGAGCACCGGCCACGCCACCTCGAGAATGCCGCGCACGGCGTCGGAGCGCTCGCCCTTGCGCAGCGCCCCGTCCCAGACAATGAACGCCGCCGAAACCGCCCCAGCGACCATGGCAACCAGCTCCCAGTCCAGCCCGCCCTGCATTCAGCGATCCTCCACTTGCAGGATGGCGAGGAACGCCTCCTGGGGAATTTCCACCGAGCCCACCTGCTTCATGCGCTTCTTGCCCGCCTTCTGTTTCTCCAGCAGCTTTTTCTTGCGGGTGATGTCGCCGCCATAACACTTGGCGAGCACGTTCTTGCGCAACGCCGAGATGTTTTCCCGGGCGATGACATTGGCCCCGATCGCCGCCTGGACTGCAACGTCGAACATCTGGCGCGGGATGAGCTTTCGCATGCGACTGGCGAGGTCCCGGCCGCGGTAGACGGCGTTCTCGCGGTGAACGATGAGCGACAGGGCGTCGACGCGGTCGCCATTGATGAGGATGTCGAGCTTCACCAGGTCTCCGCCCCGGAATTCCTTGAACTCGTAGTCGAGGGACGCGTAGCCGCGCGAGACGCTTTTCAGCTTGTCGAAAAAATCCATCACCACTTCATTCAGGGGCATGTCGTAGGTGAGGATGACCTGGCGCCCGACGTACTGCATGTTCACCTGCGCGCCCCGCTTTTGCGTGCACAGCGTGATCACCGGGCCTACGTACTCCTGCGGCATGAGCATCGTCGCGCGGATGACCGGCTCGCGAATCTCCTCGATCTTCGACGGGTCCGGGAGCTTCGCCGGGTTGTCGATGTCGATCGCCGTGCCGTCCTTGAGGACCACCTGATAGACCACGGTGGGGGCCGTGGTGATGAGGTCCATGTCGTACTCGCGCTCGAGCCGCTCCTGCACCACGTCCATGTGCAGCAGGCCGAGGAAGCCACAACGAAAGCCAAAGCCGAGCGCCTGCGAGGTTTCCGGCTCGAACTTGAGGCTGGAATCGTTCAGCTGCAGCTTGGTGAGCGCCTCGCGCAGGGCCTCGTACTGGTTCGATTCGACCGGGTAGAGGCCCGCGAACACCTGCGGCTTGATTTCCTTGAAGCCGGGCAAGGGCTCCGAGGCCGGCCGGTCCACGCGCGTGACCGTGTCCCCGACCTTCGCATCCTTGAGCTCCTTGATGCCGGCGATGAGAAAGCCCACCTCACCCGCGGACAGAGATTCCTTCTGCACCGACTTCGGGGCGAAGACGCCGACCTGCTCCACCTGATGCAGGGCACCGGTGGCCATCAATCTGACCTTGTCCTTCGGGCGAATTTCGCCATCGACCACGCGCACCAGCATCACGACGCCCACGTAATTGTCGAACCAGGAGTCCACCACCAGCGCCTTGAGCGGGGCATCGACAGCACCCCGCGGCGGTGGGATGCGCGCGATGACGGCCTCCAGCACCTCGTCGATGCCCTCGCCGGTCTTGGCGCTGCAGCGCACGGCCTCCGTGGCATCGATGCCGATCACGTCGCCGATTTCCTGGATCACACGCTCCGGCTGGGCCGAGGGCAGGTCGATCTTGTTGAGCACCGGCACCACCTCCACGCCCAGCTCGATGGCGGTGTAGCAGTTGGCTACCGTCTGGGCCTCCACGCCCTGCGAGGCATCCACCACCAGCAGGGCGCCCTCGCAAGCCGAGAGCGATCGGCTCACCTCGTAGCTGAAATCCACATGGCCCGGGGTGTCGATCAGGTTCAGCAGGTATTCCTGCCCATCGCGCGCCTTGTAATGCAGCGCCGCCGTCTGCGCCTTGATGGTGATGCCGCGCTCGCGCTCGAGGTCCATGGAGTCGAGCACTTGGCTCTCCATCTCGCGCGAGGAAAGCCCACCCGTGCGCTCGATCAGTCGATCGGCGAGCGTCGACTTGCCGTGGTCGATGTGGGCAATGATGGAGAAGTTGCGGATGCGCTGCATGGTCTGGCGGCGGCCGGTGCGGGTGCGGGGGCACCCATCAACGAAAAGGGCACGCCGAACGTGCCCTCCCGGAAAGCCGAATTTTACTTCATCCGCCCCAGGCGCGCCTCGACGGCGGCGTGGTCGAGAAAATAGCGGCAGATTTCCCGCTCGCCATCGAGCAGGACGGGCACCTTGTCACCCCAGCGCTCCTCGAGGGCCGGGTCCCGGTCGACGTCGACCACGTCCACCTCGAAGTCGTAGCGGCCCCGGAACTGCTCCAGGGCCGCCCGCATTTCGTCGCAGAGGTGGCAGTACTCCCGGCTGATGAGCGTCAGCCGGGGGCTCACTCCTCCGCCCGCAGGGTCACGAATCGGGTGCCGTTCTCATCGCGCACCAGCAGCGCCACCGGCTTTTTCGGGTCGAGCTTCGCCACGGCCTCGTTGAACGTCTTCACGTCCTTCACGTCCTGGTTGTTGACCCGCACGATGACCTCGCCCGGCTGTATGCCGGCGGCGAGTGCCACGCCATCGACTGCCTCGACCGCCACGCCGCCCTGCACCTTGAGCTTCTTTCGCAACTCGGGGCTCACCTCCGCGACGGCGATCCCGAGCTTTCCGGGCTTGGCGACCTCCTTGCGCGAGGCCCCGGACTTGGGCGCTTCCTCGTCCTTGAACTCGCCAACCGTAATCACCACATCGCGGGCCTTGCCGGCACGCCAGATGCCAAGGGTGACCCTCTGGCCGGGGCGCACGGCCCGGATCGTGCGGGAAAGGTCCGACGACCCCTCAATGCTGCGGCCATCGATCTTGAGCACGACGTCGCCCACCTCGAGGCCCGCCTTCGCAGCCGGCGAGTCGTCCTCGATGTTGCCGATCACTGCGCCGTCCGTTCGGGGCAGGCCCAGGGAATCGGCAAGGTCCTTGCTCACGTTGGAGATGGCCACGCCAATCCGGCCGCGGGTCACGCGCCCGGAGTTGCGCAGTTGGTCGATGACGTTGGCGGCGTAATCGATCGGGATGGCAAACGAGATGCCGGCGTACGCGCCGGTGCGGGAAAAGATCTGCGAATTGATCCCGATCACCTCGCCCTTCAGGTTGAAGAGCGGGCCTCCCGAGTTGCCGGGGTTCACCGCGACATCCGTCTGCAGAAAGGGAACCGCGTCGCTCGCGGTGGAGTCGGCAGGAAGGTCCCGGCTCTTGGCTGAGAGGATTCCCGCGGTCACCGTGTTGGCAAAGCCGAAGGGCGAGCCAATGGCAACGACCCACTCTCCCACACGGGACGAGTTGGAGTCGCCCAGCTTCAGGAAGGGCAGGTTCTTGCCTTCCACCTTGAGCACGGCGACGTCGGAGCGCTTGTCGGCGCCGATGACCTTTGCCTTCATCTCCCGCTTGTCCGTGAAGCGGACGTTGATTTCCTCCGCCCCTTCGATCACGTGAGCGTTGGTGACGATGAAGCCATCCGCCGAGATCAGGAAGCCCGAGCCCAGGCCTTGCGGGCGCAGGGGGCCGCGGCGGGGCTCCCCCTTTTCCGAGCGGTCATTCCGGCCGCGAGGGCCAGGCTGGCCCGGCGGCATGAAGCGGCGGAAGAACTCGTACATGGGGTCGTCTTCCGACAGGCCCGGTGGCAGGTTCGGGCGCCCGGCTCGCGCCTGCGTGTTGATGTTCACCACCGCGGGGCCGTGCTTGTCCACCAGGTCGGCAAAGTTGGGGAACGAAGCCGGCTGCGCGTGTGGCTCGCTGGCAACCCCAAGGGCCAGGGTGACGGCGACGAAAAATGACAGGAGAATTTTCATGGCGATGCTTTCTCGGGTTGGACTAGCCCCGCGCGAGGCGCGGGGAACTTCAACGGCTGCTGACGGCAGCCCGGACGACGCCGCGGCCCACTTGCCGGACGGCAGAAGCAGGAACCTCGCCCAGAACGGTGACCCGAAGGTCGCCTAGCGGGCGCGTGTAGATCGACAGCCCGCCGTCCTGCGTCAGCGTCTCCCGCAATTCAGCCGGGCTGGCGGCGGGCTCGACGAAGACGCTCAGCGCCGCCAGCCCGTCGGAATAGACGAGTTGGGACACCGCGTGGGGACGGCCTGGAAACTTCCGCTGCAGCTCATGCACGAGCCGGAAGCCGCGAGGCGGGGACTGCACCGTCCAGCCGGTCGCGGCGGGCTTGGCTTCCTCGTCAGCCTGATGGTCGCGGCGCCAGTCGGCAGCAAGCGGCTCGTAGGTGCCCCGGACTTCCGCTGCCGGAACGTCGCGGCCCAGCCTCAGGTCGGTGAAGCTGTATTGCTCGAGAACCTGGCGTCGCGGCAGCGGCCCCAGCATTGCCGAGCGCAGGGGCAAGCCAGAGCCCAGGTGCGCGCAGAGCCGATGCGCGAAGCGAAGGTCATCCCTCGGCTCGAGGATCACCCACTGGCAATCCTTGCCCGCGACGCGCTCGATGCCGCCCAGGCGCAGGTGGTAACTCTCGGCCAGCATCGCGGGCGGCGCGAGCAGCAGCGAGGGGAAGAACCGCGCCGACACGCGCTTGTCGGTGCGAATGGTCTTGGAGTCCGGGTGGAAGCACTGGATGTGGTCGTTGACCCGCACGATTTCCTGTCGGGGCCCGTCCAGCGACTCGATGCGCTCGATCTCGTTGCCATCGCGGAACACATGGATCACGCGGGACGTGACCGTTGAGCTGCCTGCGGAATGCACGACCGTTCCCGTGTAGGTGGTTTCACGGGCGCCGGTGACGATGCGCTGAAGCCAGTCGATCGGGTCGCCTGGCGGCGCGGCGAGGCTTGAACACGCCACGAAGCTGGCGGCGGCGACGGCAGCCCTTGCTGAATTCATCGCGGCACCGCCTCCGTCACCGACACGGCACGATAGAAATCTGCTGCCGGGACCTGGCGGTGGACAACGACGTAGTCCTGCACGCCGGGCACCGCCTCGGAGGCCGGCAACGCAGCCGCGCCGGGCAGCGACGACTTGGCGGCGAGCGAGGGGCTCGACGGGGCCTGCTGCTGCAAGCCGATCCAGGCCACGACGGCCAGCGTGGCGACCGAGGCTGCCGCCGCCAGCGCCACTCGCCCTGCCCCCGCGAGCCTCAGGCGACGGGGCGCCAGCACCGTGGGCTCCTCGCGAATGGCGTCCAGGATACGGCGCGTCGAGCGCGCTCCGGCGACATCGCCGCCGCGCATGACGTCACCGATTGCGTGGTAGGCGAGCCAATCCTGGCGACACCCGTCCTCCCCGCAGCAGCGACGGATCGCGCGCCCGGCCCTGCCGGTTTCCAGCTCGCTGTCCATGAGTTCCGAAATTTCCTGGGTCATCCTCGAACTCCCTTGCCGATACTTACCAGCGTTGATCCTTGTTGGTTCCCAACTGCGGGCGCAGACGCTCGGCCACGGCCTCGCGGGCCCTGAAGATGCGCGACCGAACCGTGCCGATCGGGCAATCCATCACCTTGGCAATTTCCTCGTAGGCGAGGCCGTCCAGCTCCCGCAACGTGAGGGCCGTGCGCAACTCCTCGGGCAGCGCCTCGATCGCGTCATTGACGGTTCGGGCGATCTGCTTGGACATGAGCTCGTTTTCCGGCGTGTTGATGTCGTGCAGGCCCGCGGCATCCTCGAAGCCTTCCGCCTCTTCCGCGTCGAACGGCGTCGACGTCGGCGCCCGGCGGCCCTGGGAGACCAGGTAATTCTTGGCCGTGTTGATGGCGATGCGGTAAATCCAGGTGTAGAAGGCGCTGTCGCCGCGAAATGACGGCAGCGCGCGATACGCCTTGACGAACGCTTCCTGGGTGACGTCCTCGACTTCAGCCGGGTCGCGCACGAAGCGCGCAATGAGCCGCTCGAGCTTGCGCTGGTACTTGATGACCAGCAGCTCGAACGCGCGCTTGTCGCCGCGTTGCGCTTGTTCGACCAGTTGCTGGTCGATTTCCCTGTCGCTCATCCGCGCCGCATTCGCCCGATGGGTGGAGGTGGAGCCCACCCCAATCGCGGGGACCGCCACGGGGGGCGCGACGAAGGGCTTGCCAGAATACTGCGGTATTATAAACGTTAGGTTTTTCATCGAGTTGCGATCGGCGTCGCCGCCAGCATGCCCAACAGACTGCGCCCGAGGCGTTTAGTTCCAACGCCGGCCCGACGCCCCGTTCCTTGACCCACTTCGACGTCCTGGTGATCGGCAGCGGCCTCGCAGGCCTGTCAGCCGCCCTGCGCCTGGCGCCCACCCACCGGGTGGCGATCGTGACCAAGCACGA
>Ga0075471_10001941_pt1 | contig 13716 bp, 11 predicted proteins | sample DEB19_08_DNA_2_FD_74787 | JGI IMG/M metagenome (GOLD analysis project Ga0075471, IMG submission 74787) | Aqueous microbial communities from the Delaware River and Bay under freshwater to marine salinity gradient to study organic matter... | ecosystem: Environmental > Aquatic > Marine > Coastal ... | reverse complement strand
GCGCGTGGCCGAAGGCCTCGAATATGGCATGGTCGGCATCAACGAGGGCATCATCTCGACGGCGGAAGCGCCGTTCGGCGGTGTCAAGGAATCGGGCCTGGGCCGCGAGGGATCGCACCATGGCGTCGAGGAATATCTGGAAATGAAGTACATGCTGATGGGTGGGCTCAACAAGTGACCGCAGACGAACAGAAGAAGGCAGCGGCCGTGGCCGCGCTCGAATACGTGAAGCCCGGAAACAAGGTGGGCCTTGGAACGGGCTCGACCGCCAACCACTTCATCCAGGCGCTGGCCGAGAAGGCGCGCGGCGGCTTCGATGTCGAATGCGTCGCCACGTCGCGGGCCAGCTTCCAGCTTGCCCAGGGCCTCGGCCTGAAGACGACCACTCTCGAGAACCAGCCGCATCTCGATGTGACTGTCGATGGTGCCGACGAGTTCGATGCCAACTTCCAGCTCATCAAGGGCGGCGGCGGCGCGATGCTGGTCGAGAAGATCGTCGCCACCTCGTCGCGCTACATGGTGGTGATCGCCGACCAGTCCAAGAAGGTGAACGCACTCGGCAAGTTTCCGTTGCCTGTCGAGGTCGTGCCCTTCGGCGTGAATGCCACGTCCTGGAAGATCGACCGCGCGCTGAGGATCTGCGATCTCAAGGGCAAGCAGCAGCTTCGCCTGAAGGACGGCAAGCCCTTCGTCACCGACAGCGGCAACGCCATCATCGACATCACGATCGGCCACATCCCCGATCCGCGCCGCCTCGACGGCATGCTGAAGTCGATCCCCGGCGTGGTCGACCACGGCCTGTTCATCGATATCTGCGGCATCATCCTGATGGGCAGCGATGACGGTGTGAAGACCTTCCGCAAGGGATGAGCGGCTTCGACTACGATCTCTTCGTGATCGGCGCGGGCTCCGGCGGGGTCCGGGCTGCTCGCATCGCGGCGCGCCATGGTGCGCGCGTGGCGGTGGCGGAGGAGTATCGGGTCGGCGGCACCTGCGTGATCAGGGGCTGCGTGCCGAAGAAGCTCTTCGTCTACGCCTCGAAATTCGCCGAGGAGTTCGAGGACGCGGTGGGCTTCGGCTGGACATCGAGCAAGGTCTCCTTCGACTGGTGGACACTGGTCGGCAACAAGGACAAGGAGATCGACCGCCTCAACAAGGCCTACATCCGCAACCTTGAAGGCGCTGGCGCGGAACTGATCCTCGAGCGCGCCACGGTGGAAGGCGCCAACACGGTGCGCCTTGCATCGGGCGCCAAGGTCACGGCGCGCTACATCCTGATTGCCACGGGTGCGACACCCTTCGTGCCGCGCCACCTGCCCGGCCACGAACTTGCCATCACCTCCAACGAGGCCTTTCATCTCGAGCAGTTGCCGTCGCGCATCGTCATCGTGGGCGGAGGCTACATCGCGGTGGAATTCGCCGGCATTTTCTCCGGCCTCGGCGTGGAGACGGTGCTGGTCTATCGGGGTGAGCAGATCCTGCGCGGCTTCGACGACGACCTGCGCAACCACCTCGCGGCCGAGATGAAGAAGAAGGGCATCGAACTGCGTGCCAAGGCCGATGTTTCGGCCATCGAACGCTCCGGCACCGGCGTGCGCGTGACGCTGAATGACGGTGCAAGCTTCGGCGCAGGCCAGATCATGTTCGCCACCGGCCGCATTCCGAATGTCGGGGGCCTTGGCCTTGAAAAGGCGGGTGTCGAGCTCACGCCGCACTACGCGGTGAAGGTCGACGACTATTCGCGCACCAGCGTGCCGTCGATCTATGCGGTGGGTGATGTCACCAACCGCGCCAACCTCACCCCCGTCGCCATCCGCGAGGGCCACGCCTTCGCCGACACGGTGTTCGGCGGAAAGGACGTGAAGGTCGACCATTCGCTGATTCCCACCGCCGTGTTCTCGCAACCCGAGATCGGCACTGTGGGCCTCACCGAGGCCCAGGCGCGTGAACGGTTCCGCAGCCTCGACATCTACAAGACCAGCTTCCGGCCGATGAAGCACACGCTGTCGGGCCGCGACGAGCGCATGCTGATGAAGCTGGTGGTGGATGGCGAGACCGATCGTGTTCTCGGCTGCCATATCTGTGGCCCCGACGCGGGCGAGATGGCGCAGCTCCTGGGGATTTCGGTGCGCCTCGGCGCGAAGAAGTCCGACTTCGACGCCACCATGGCCGTGCACCCGACGGCTGCCGAGGAGTTGGTGACGATGCGGGAGAAGTGGACGGGGTAGTCCGCCCGGGTCATGGAATAACCATCCATTTCCAGCGTATCATCCATGAAAAGGATCCCGCATGGATTTCCGCCGCCAGCTTTCCGCCGAATTGCCCGTGCTGCGCCGCTTTGCGCGTGCGCTGACGGGCGATCCGGCGCTGGCTGACGATCTGGTGCAGGACTGCCTCGAGCGGGCCATGCTCAAGAGCCACCTCTACGATCCGTCCCGCCCGTTGCGCGCCTGGCTGTTCACCATGCTCAGGAACCTTCACATCAGCGGCCTGCGCCGCAGTGGCCGGGCCACCGTGGTGAAGACGGTGGATGACCTGGTGGACGGCGAAGGCGCCGTGCCCCCGGAACAGGAGCAGCGCCTGGCGGCCGGCTCCGTATCGGAAGCGCTGGAGCGTCTGTCGCCCCAGCACCGTGAGGTGATCGTGCTCGTCGGGCTGGAGGAGATGAGCTATCGCGACGTGTCCGAGATCCTGGGCGTGCCGGTGGGCACGGTGATGTCGCGCCTGTCCCGGGCGCGTGAACAGATGCGGCAATTGCTGGAAGACCGGGGCCACACCGGCCTGAGGCGCGTGAAATGACCAACGAACCGAACGATCACATGGAAGACTGGGCGCTCCACGCCTATGCCGATGGCGAGCTCTCCTCCGAGCAGCGCCATGAGGTGGAAGCCCGCCTGGCGCGCGACCCAGAGGCCGCCCGCAAGGTGGCTGACTGGAAGCGCCAGCGCGCGCTGCTCAAGTCTGCCTTCGACGGCGTGCTGGGTGAGCCTGTTCCGCCGCAGCTCGCCGCCACGCTGCGGCAGCGTGCGGCGCCTTCGTCCGTCTCGCCATGGCTGGCCATGGCCGCTGCCATGCTGCTCCTCCTGTTCGGCGGTCTTGGCGGGTGGTTCCTGAAGGGCGGCACGCTCCCCGTCATGGAGGCCGATCTCGGCCGGCAGGCGCTGGAGGCCCACAGCGTCTTCGCCGTCGAGGTCCGCCACCCCGTCGAAGTGCCGGGCTCCGATAGTGACCACCTGCAGGCCTGGCTCTCGAAGCGCGTCGGCACTGCCTTCACCGTGCCGGACCTCACCGAGCAGGGTTATGCGCTGCTCGGCGGCCGCCTGCTTGCCGGCAATGATGGCGCCGCCGCAATGCTGATGTACGAAGACCACGAGGGCCAGCGCCTCTCCGTTCTGCTGTCCACGCCCGGCACCGATGTCGAAACCGCCCTCAAGGTCGAGGAACAGGGCAAGCTCATCGCCTGCACCTGGCAGGACGGCAAGCTCGCTGTCGCCGTGGTGGGTGAAATGGCCCGCGAGCCCATGATGGTGCTGGCCAAGGCGGTTTACGAGAAGCTGGAAGGGTAATCTTCCGCCTGTCATCCCGGCTTTCACCGGGGTGACGGATCGGGTTCTTACTGGTCCAGCACCTCGAAATGCGCCTCCACCGTCACGCCATTGTTGATCGGCAGCATGTCCTGCGGGCAGGCGGAGAACACCACGATGGCGTCCATCTCGGCGCGGAAGACCACGTAGTCGCCGGGCTTGCACAGGCAGTTGCCCCAGGCGAGGTCGCCGTTGTCCTTCCACGGAATGTTCATGAACAGGTTCAGCGAGTCGGGCGTGTAGGGAATGGTGAAGCCCAGCTCCGCCAGCCCCGCGTGCATGTTGTCCCGGCAGTTGTCGTGGTAGTGCGTGCAGCCGAGAAGGCCGTAGCGCTCGTTGTCGCACGGCGCGATCAGCGTGTCGTGGCGGCCGGGGCTCGCATCCTTCGTCATGGTCAGGATCGGGCGGCGGCGGTTGGTGATCATCTTGTCGCCCTCCACCGGGAACAGCCTGGTCCAGAAGGCCCGGCAATGCTCCATGCCCAGGTATTCGCGCAGGTCGCCGGCGTTGAAGGCCCAGAAATCCACCACCTGGTTGCCGTGGGTGTTGATGACCTTGACGGACTGGCCCTTGTTCAGGCGGACGGCCTTGCCCCGGCGGGCGGGAATGAGTTGAAGCGTCACGGAAATCCTCCTCCAGTGTTCTGATTTCCAGCATCCTAGATCAGCTGGGGCCGTCCGCACCACCCCGGGCAAGCGCCATGGCTCCCTGCAGGCCCGGAATGGCGGGCTTTATCCCCGCCCAAAACCTGCTAGAAGCCCGCCAAACCATTGCTTTGCACCGAGCCCGCCACATGTCCGACGACAAGCCGCAGAAGAACGACCGCTACCGGGACACCGTGTTCCTGCCCAAGACCTCCTTCGCCATGAAGGCCGGCCTGCCGCAGCGCGAGCCGGAACTGCTGAAGCGCTGGGAGGCGATGGACATGTACCGCACGCTGCGCCAGCAGTCGGCGGGGCGTCCGAAATACGTGCTGCATGACGGCCCCCCCTACGCCAACGGCCACCTGCACATCGGCCACGCGCTCAACAAGATCCTCAAGGATATCGTCACCCGCTCGCGCCAGATGCAGGGCTTCGATTCCAACTACGTGCCGGGCTGGGACTGCCACGGCCTGCCCATCGAGTGGAAGATCGAGGAACAGTACCGCGAGAAGGGCAAGAACAAGGACGAGGTGCCGATCAACGACTTCCGCAAGGAATGCCGCGCCTTCGCCGCGCACTGGATCGACGTGCAGCGCGAGGAGTTCAAGCGCCTCGGCGTGACGGGCGACTGGGACAATCCCTACCTCACCATGAATTTCCGCGCCGAGGCGCTGATCGCCAAAGAGCTCCTCAAGTTCGCCGAGTCGGGCCAGCTCTATCGCGGCTCGAAGCCCGTCATGTGGTCGGTCGTGGAGAAGACGGCGCTTGCCGAGGCCGAGGTCGAGTATCAGGACTACCAGTCCGACACGATCTTCGTGAAGTTCCCGGTGCGCGAGGCCGCGAGCGCCAACTTGCTGGGTGCTGCCGTCGTCATCTGGACCACCACGCCCTGGACCATCCCAGGCAACCGTGCCGTCAGCTTCTCGTCGAAGATCAGCTACGGGCTCTATGAGGTGAAGGCTGCGCCCGAAGGTAACTGGGCCAAGCCGGGCGACCGCTACATCCTGGCCGACAATCTTGCAGATGAGGTGATGAAGGCCGCCAAGGTCGAAGGCTTCGAGCGCGTTGGCGACGTCGATCCCACGGGCATGATCCTCGGCCATCCGCTGGCCCATCTCGGCTATGATTTCGCCGTGCCCATGCTCGATGGCGACCACGTGACCGATGACGCCGGCACCGGCTTCGTCCACACCGCGCCCAGCCATGGCGCGGACGACTACAACATCTGGACCGCCAGCGAAGCCTACCTCAAGTCGAAGGGCATCCCGCACACCATCCCCTTCACGGTGGATGCCGACGGCTTCTACACGAAGGATGCGCCAGGTTTCACCGGCAAGCGCGTCATCACCGACAAGGGCGAGAAGGGTGACGCCAACGACACGGTAATCCGTGCACTGACGGAAGCGGGTGCCCTGATTTCGCGCGGCCGCCTCAAGCACCAGTATCCGCATTCGTGGCGCTCGAAGAAGCCCATCATCTTCCGCAACACGCCGCAGTGGTTCATCTCCATGTCGAGCCACGGGTTGCGCGACGTGGCGCTGAAGGCCATCGACGAGACGACCTTCTATCCGCCGGGCGGCCAGAACCGCCTGCGCGCCATGATCGAGCAGCGCCCGGACTGGGTCATCTCGCGCCAGCGCGCCTGGGGCGTTCCGATCGCCGTCTTCGTCAACCGCGAGACGGGCGAGATCTTGAACGACTCCAAGGTCAACCAGCGCATCGTCGAGGCCTTCTCGGAAGAGGGTGCCGACGCCTGGTTCGCCGAGGGTGCGGCCCAGCGCTTCCTTGGCAACGACCGCTCGATCCTGGAGTGGGAGCAGGTGCGCGACATTCTCGACGTGTGGTTCGATTCAGGCTCCACCCATGCCTTCGTGCTGGAGCAGCGCCCCGACCTCAAGTGGCCGGCCGACATCTATCTCGAAGGCTCAGACCAGCATCGCGGCTGGTTCCACTCCTCGTTGCTCGAGGCCTGCGGCACGCGTGGCCGCGCGCCTTACGACGCGGTGCTGACACACGGCTTCGTCGTCGCCGAGGACGGCCGCAAGATGTCGAAGTCGATGGGCAACATCGTCAGCCCGCAGGACGTCATCAAGCAGTCGGGGGCCGACATCCTGCGCCTGTGGGTGGCGTCTGCCGATTATGCCGAAGACCTGCGCCTCGGGCCGGAGATCCTCAAGACCAACATCGAGGCCTACCGCAAGCTCCGCAACACCATGCGCTACATCCTGGGCGCGGTGGATGATTTCCAGGACTGGGAGTTCACCCAGGCCAAGGACATGCCGGAGCTCGACCGCTACATCCTGCATCGGCTCCACGAGCTCGAAGGCCAGGTGCGCGCGGCCTACGAGGTGTTCGACTACAAGCGCCTCTTCGCGCTCCTCACCAACTTCATGACGGTCGATCTCTCGGCCTTCTATTTCGACATCCGCAAGGACTCGCTCTATTGCGACGCCTGGTCGAGCCTGCGCCGCCGCTCCTGCCGCACAGTCTTGGACCAGCTGTTCCATTGCCTCACCACCTGGTGGGCGCCGGTGCTGGCCTTCACCATGGACGAGGTCTGGCTATCGCGCTTCCCCGGCGAAGGTTCCTCGGTGCACCTCATGCAGTTCGCCCGCTGCCCGGCCGAATGGGCAGCCCCTGAGCTTGCCGCCAAGTGGGACAGGATCCGCGAGGTCCGCTCGGTGGTCACCGGTGCACTCGAAATCGAGCGCCAGGTGAAGAAGACCATCGGCTCGGCGCTGGAAGCCGCACCGGAGGTCTATGTCTCGAACCCCGACCTTCTGGCGGCGCTGGACGGCGTCGATCTCGCCGAAATCGCCATCACCTCGGGTGCCACCCTGATCGCGGGCGAGGGGCCGGCGGACGCCTTCCGGCTTGATGCGGTGAAGGGCGTCGCCGTGGTCTTCAAGCCCGCCGAGGGCCGCCGTTGCGCCCGCTCCTGGAAGATCACCCAGGATGTCGGCAGCGATTCGCAGTTCCCGGACATCACCCCCCGGGATGCCGATGCGGTGCGCGAGTGGCAGGTCCGGTTCGAAAAGACGGTGTGATGAAACCGAGGTTCTGGGGTCCGCTCGCACCGCTGACGCTGGGTCTCGCCGTTGTCGTTTTCGGCATCGACCAGTTGCACAAATACTGGATGCTGGATGTCTACAACATCATCGAAAAGGCACCCGTCCGCATCACGTCCTTCTTCAACCTGGTGATGGTCTGGAACACCGGCGTGTCCTACGGCCTGTTTTCCACCCACGTGCAGGAGTGGCTTGTCGCGCTCTCGCTGGCGATTGCCCTGCTGCTTTGGGCCTGGGCCTGCAGCGCAAAGCGCGCGATGGCCGCGGCCGCCCTCGGCATGGTCATCGGCGGGGCTCTGGGCAATGCCTTCGACCGCCTCACGCGCGGTGCTGTCGCCGACTTCTTTCACTTTCATTATCAAAGTTTTAGCTGGTATGTTTTCAATGTGGCGGACATCGCCATCGTTGCCGGTGTGGCGCTGCTGATGTATGAATCGGTCGTGCTCGGCGAGCCCGGCAACCGCCGTGGAAAAGCCTGAATCCGGCGGCACTAAGCTCGCCAGACTGACAAGGGTTGTCTTGATGAATCGTGCCGGAGTGACTGTGCTGCTCTGTATTGCGGGACTAGGCCTCGCGGGCTGTGCCAACCCGATGCGCGGTTACCTTGAAAAGGAAACCCCGAGCGAGGCCATGACGGCCCGGCAGGACCTGACCATGCCGCCGGACCTCCGCCTGCCGCCACCCGGCACAACCACCGCGCCGCCGGACCCCGGCGCCCTGAGCGCGCCGGCGACCAGCCAGGCCGCGCTGACCACGCCGCCCACCACGCCGGTTTATGCGGCTCCCAAGACTGCTGCCCCGGCCGTGACGACGGCCGCCACCACCACGGAGCCCGCCAGCGGCCCCGACGCCATCTACACCAACGTCGGCATCTCGGTTTACAACCCCGACGGCACGCGCAAGTCCGACCAGCAACTGCGTGAGGAACTGCAGGCCTATTACATTGCCCAGAAGAAGGCGAAGAACCCCAAGTACGGGTCTGTCTTCAACATCGGCAACATCTTCAAGGACGAGTAGCCGTCCACCGGCAGCGCTTCTCATGGCGGCCGCAATCACCCCGAGGAGTTCCATGACCCTGTTCAAGCGATTGGTGCCTGCCGCCTTTGCCGTGCTGGCCGCCGTCTCTCCCGCCTTTGCGCTCGACCTGAACGTCACGTCGTTCAAGCTCGACAACGGCATGCAGGTGGTTGTCATCCCGGACCACCGCGCCCCCGTCGTCACCCACATGGTGTGGTACAAGGCGGGCGCTGCGGACGAGGCGCAGGGCAAGGCGGGCATCGCGCATCTCCTCGAGCACCTGATGTTCAAGGGCACGCCGAAGCACCCGGATGGCGCCTTCAGCCGCATCGTGCGCGCCAACGGCGGCACCGAGAACGCCTTCACCACGCAGGACTACACCGCCTATTTCCAGAAGGTGATGAAGGACCGACTGCCCCTCGTCATGGAACTCGAGGCGGATCGCATGCAGAACCTGGCGCTCACCGACGAGACGGTGCTTCCCGAGCGTTCCGTGGTGCTGGAAGAACGCCGCGAGCGCACCGACAACGAACCTTCGGGCCTGCTCAACGAGCAGATGGATGCCGCCATGTATATGGCCCACCCCTATGGCAAGCCCGTCATCGGCTGGATGCCGCAGGTCTCGAAGCTCACGCGGCAGGATGCGATGGATTTCTACGCTGCGCATTACGAGCCCGAGAATGCGATCCTCATCGTCGCCGGCGACGTTACTCCGGAGGAAGTGAAGACCCTGACCGAGCGCTACTATGGCCCGCTCCAGAACAAGCGGCCGACGCCGGAGCGCGTGCGCGCCGAGGAGCCGCCGCCCAATGCCGAGCGCCGCATCACCATGTCGGACCCGCGGGTGAGTTCGCCCGGCTGGCAGCGCCAATACCTGACGCCGCCTGCGCGCAGCCTGCCGCAGCGCGAGGAACTGGCCATGTCGTTACTCGCCGAGATCGTCGGCGGCAGCAACCAGAGCCGCTTCTACCAGACCCTCAACATCGGCAAGAAGCTCGCCGCCTATTCCGGCGCATGGTTCGATGCCGACCAGCTCGATCACGGAAGCTTCGGCGTCTATGCCTCGCCCAATCCTGGCGTTACCGTCGAGCAGGTCGAGAAGGAGGTCGATGTCATCCTCGCCGATGTCGCCGCGCGCGGCGTCACCCAGCAGGAACTCGACCGCAGCCGCAACAACATGATCGCCAGCTCCGTCTATCTCCTCGACTCGCAGGACAAGCTGGCGCGCCTGTTCGGCGTCTCGCTCGCCACCGGACAGACCATCGATGACGTGCTGAACTGGGACAAGGACCTCGCCACCGTGACGGTGGACGACGTCAACAAGGCCGCCCGCACCATCCTGGACCGCCGCGCCTCCGTTACCGGCATCCTGCTGCCAGAGAAGAAGAGCCAGTGAAGAACAGGATGATGACCATGCCGAAACCGCTCCGCAGCCTGCTGCTTGTCGTGGGCCTGTTCCTCGCCTCCGCGGCCCATGCCAATGCCTTCGCGATCCAGGAGGTGACGAGCCCCGGCGGCATCAAGGCCTGGCTCGTCGAGGAGCATGCCATTCCGCTGATGGCTATGACCTATTCCTTCAGGGGCGGCACCGAGCTCGAACCCGCCGGCAAGGAAGGCGTCTCCAACTTCCTCACCGGCATGATGGATGAGGGCGCGGGCGACATGCTCTCCGCCGAATTCCAGAAGAAGCGCGACGAACTCGCCTTCCGCATGTCCTTCGACGCGGGCAGCGACTTCTTCGAGGGCAGCTTCCAGACGCTGACCCGCAACCGCGATGCCGCGACCGACCTCCTGAAGCTCGTCATCACCTCTCCGCGCTTCGATGCGGAACCGCTCGAGCGGGTGCGCCAGCAGTTCCTGCTCAACGTCAAGGAGAAGGAGCAGGACCCGCAGTCCATCGGCTGGCAGGCCTGGATGGACGAGATCCTCCCGGGCGACCCCTATTCGCGCCCTGATGACGGGACGGAGGCCACGGTGGCCGCCATCACCGCCGACGACCTCCGTGCCGCGCACCGCCGCATCTTCAACCGCAATGCGCTGCAGATTGCCGTGGTGGGCGACATCACCGCGCAGGAACTGGGCCCGCTGCTTGACAAGGTCTTCGGCGGCCTTCCGGAAACGGCGCCGGAGCAGTCGAAGCTTCCCGAAGCCAAACCCGCCATGGGCCCCAGGCTCAAGATCATCGAGCGCGACATGCCGCAGTCGGTCATCGCCTTCGGCACCGAGGGCATCATGCGTGACGACCCGGACTTCATCCCGGCCTTCGTCATGTCGGAGATCCTCGGTTCAGGCGGCCTCACCTCGCGGCTCTCTGAGGAGATCCGCGAAAAGCGCGGCCTCACCTATGGCGTCAGCTACGAGCTCTCGCCCATGGACCGCTTGGGTCTCTATGCCGGGTCGCTGCAGACCAAGAACCAGTCTGCCGGCGAAGCCCTGGCCGCCGCCCGTGAGGTCATGAAGACATACGCGGAGGAGGGGCCGACCCAGAAGGACCTGGACGAGGCCAAGACCTATCTCACCGGCTCCTATGCCCTGCGCTTCTCGTCCAACGCGGCCATCGCCAACCAGTTGCTCGCCATCCAGCAGCAGGATCTCGGCATCGACTACGTGCAGAAGCGCAATTCACTGGTCGAGGCCGTGACGCTGGACCAGGTCAAGGCCCAGGCAAAGCGCCTGCTCCATCCGGACCGTCTGATTGTCACCGTCGTGGGCAAGCCCGAGGGCGTGAAGTAGCGGGGGTGTTTCCCTCGTCTCTTGCTTGCTAAGCTCGCCCCATGCGAATCCGTCGGCTCTCGGAAGGAACGGTGAACCGCATCGCGGCGGGCGAGGTGATCGAACGTCCTGCGAGCGTGGTGAAGGAGCTTGTCGAGAACGCCATCGATGCCGGGGCAACCCAGATTGATGTCGCATTCAGGGGCGGCGGCAAGAGCCTGATCCGCGTTTCGGACGACGGCATCGGCATGGGACCTGACGACCTCGCCCTGGCAGTCGAACGCCATGCTACGTCCAAACTCTCCGATGACGACCTGATCGACATCCGCTTTCTTGGCTTTCGCGGCGAGGCGCTGCCCTCGATCGGCTCCGTCAGCCGCCTCGCCATCGCCTCGCGGCCGCGCAGCGGCGGCGAGGCGCATGTCATCACGGTCGAGGGTGGCCACCTCGCGCCGCCGAAGCCCACGGCGCTCAACCTCGGCACCGAAATCGACGTCAAGGACCTGTTCTTCGCCACGCCCGCGCGCCTCAAGTTCCTGAAGGCCGACCGGACGGAGACGGCGGAAGCCGCCGAGGTCGTGCGCCGCATGGCCCTTGCCCACCCGGCGGTGGGCTTCGCCTTCGTCACCGAAGAGCGCCGCCTCGTCGACGTGCCGAAGGACGAAGGCGAGGACGCCCGCATCCGGCGGATCCTGGGTGCGGAATTCGCGGAGAACGCCGTGCCCTTCGACGTCGAACGGGAAGGTGTGCGGGTGCGTGGCTTCGCGGGGCTCCCGACAGCGGCGCGCAACAACTCCGCCCAGCAATACATGTTCGTCAACGGCCGCAGTGTGCGCGACAAGCTCATCTCCGGGGCCATTCGCGGCGCCTATGCCGACGTGCTGCCCTCGGGCCGCTTCCCGGCTCTGGTGCTGTTCCTCGACTGCCCGCCGGAGCGGGTGGACGTGAACGTTCATCCCGCCAAGGCCGAGGTGCGCTTCCGCGATGGCGGGTTGGTGCGCGGCCTCATCGTGAACGCCATCCGCGCTGCGCTGGCTGGAAAGCGCATGGCGGACACCGGCCTCTCGCGCCAGACCGCGTCCTCCTTCCGCACCGTCATGCCGCGCCCCTTCAACCACCGCGGCTTCGACGAAGAGGAGAAGCAGGCGGCGCTGGCGATGAACATGCCGCCGGCGTCTGCACCCATCGCGGACCCGCAGACGGCGTTGCCCGACTATCCGCTCGGAAATGCCCGCGCCCAGATCCATGACAACTACATCGTGGCGCAGACGAAGGACGGCTTCGTCCTCGTCGACCAGCACGCGGCGCATGAACGCCTCGTCTATGAGCGCCTTAAGCGCGAGCGGGCGGACAGGGGCATCGAAACCCAGCCGCTGCTGGTCCCCGAGGTTGTCGACCTCGACCCGGTGCAGGTGGAGCGTCTCGCCGAAGCCGCCGGCTTGCTGGCGCAGGGCGGCCTCGTGCTGGAACCCTTCGGCGATGGTGCGGTCATCATCCGCGAGGTTCCCGCTGCCATCGGCAGGGCCGATGTCTCCGGCATCGTCCGCGACGTGGCGGACGAACTCACCGAGCTCGGCGTCACCACCAGCGTGGAAGACCGCATCAACCACGTCCTCGCCACCATGGCCTGCCACAACTCGGTCCGCTCCGGCCGCAAGCTTCGCCCCGAGGAAATGAACGCCCTGCTGCGCGAAATGGAAGCCACGCCGAACGCCGGCCAGTGCAACCACGGCCGCCCCACCTTCATCGAACTGAAACTGAGCGAGATCGAGAAGCTGTTCGGAAGGCGGTAGCCTGCTTCTTCATCTTCTGCTGCCGGCATCCGGGTCTTCGCCGGGGTGATGGCGCGAGGAAGGTGACGGCATGAGCGAGACCACACCCCTCCACCCCATCATGCGCGGGCTTGTCCCGCGTATCCCTTTCTGGCGCCAACAAATGATGCCCGGGACGCGCTCGGGCTGGAAGGGCTTGGGTCTGCGCGACGTGGCTCACACCACGTCTTCTCCCGCTCCTTCAGCGGCAGAAGAAGGGACCCGTTGCGGAACGCAACGGGGAGATGAGGGACCACAAGAACCGACGCATCCCCTCACCTCCCCCAACTGCGTTGGGTCCCCTTCCCCTCCTGCGATGCGGGAGAGAGCCTGAAAAAAATTCCTCTTGACTTTGTTCCTATTTTGTTCTATAAGTCCCAGCGCTCCCCCCAGTCGGGGTCCTGCTCATGACGGTGAGCTCGGGCGGGGTGGAGGGCAGGCCTGCGGGTGTGGTTCAACGTAATCCACACTCCCGGGGGTCTCGGAGAAGCCCCGAGGGCATTATGACCCTCGCGCCCACAGGGCAAGTCGGGAGCCGCCCGCCGGGCGGTTTGCGCAAGCGCTGCTCCAGAGACCTATACCCTGCCGGATGCGGGCGCTGCTCAGCGCCACTACCGCCAGCCTCGTGCTGGCACACCGCGCCGGGCAGCGCCCGCGCCTCCCATTTCTGTCGCGAGGGACAAACGCAACCCTCATCAAGGATGCCCCATGCCCCCTTCTGCTCCTCGGCTAGATCTCGCTCACCCGGTACTGCGCCGTTTCCAGCCAGGCCGGGTTGATCTCCACGCCCCAGCCGGGCGCGTCCGTCACCGTCGCCTTGCCGTCCTCGATCCTGTAGGGCTCGCCGAGGAAGATGTCGTACTGCCAGGGATAATAATCC
>Ga0075471_10001940_pt1 | contig 13718 bp, 7 predicted proteins | sample DEB19_08_DNA_2_FD_74787 | JGI IMG/M metagenome (GOLD analysis project Ga0075471, IMG submission 74787) | Aqueous microbial communities from the Delaware River and Bay under freshwater to marine salinity gradient to study organic matter... | ecosystem: Environmental > Aquatic > Marine > Coastal ... | reverse complement strand
TTGGACTTCGTGACGCTGTCGTTCACGTTGATGGCGGGGAAGAGCAGCTTGCCGGCCTTTGCCATTTCATAGAGGCGATGCACGCCGGTGGTGGTCTCTTCGGAGACGCCCTTCAGGTCCTTAACGATCTCGTGGAAGATACCGGGCTGTTTCTTGGCGATGTCCTTCAGGAGATCCTTGATGACCTTCACCTCGTGGTTGTCAGAGGGAGAATCGACCCACTTGTCGCCGTTTTCCATTTCGTAGCCCTTATGAATGAGGAGGGTCACGTCGCCACCGTCATCGACGATGAGCTGCGGGCCTTTGTTGCCGGGGAACATGATGGCCTGCCAAGTACACCACCAGTATTCTTCGAGCGTCTCTCCCTTCCACGCAAAAACGGGCGTCCCCGTAGCGGCGATGCCAGCAGCAGCATGGTCCTGGGTGGAGAAAATGTTGCAGGACGCCCAGCGGACATCAGCACCGAGTTCCTTCAGTGTCTCGATGAGCACGCCGGTCTGGATGGTCATGTGCAGGGAGCCGGTGATGCGGACGCCAGCGAGGGGCTTTTTCGGTCCGTACTTCTCGCGGGTGGCCATGAGGCCGGGCATTTCGCTCTCGGCGATGGTGAGTTCCTTGCGGCCGAAATCGGCGAGGGCGATGTCTTTGACTTTGTAGTCGCTCATAGTGAGTGGGCGTGGGTGGGTTCAGGTTTGGAGCCTGAAACGATTCAAATCAACGTATCAGGATGCGTTGATATGTTTCAGAATAGCTCAAGAGTCAAATGAGGATTGCCTTGACCTAACATTGTTCTAACGCCGCCCATTTACACGAAGCTATGAGGGGCATGTAACTGATGACCCTATCAGGGCCCCTTCAGCAGGCTCAACATGCTTGGGCTGAAACTCCTTCGCGGAGCAGAGACAAGGCTGTTGCAGGCCTGCCACACTGCAGCGCAGTGGCATCGAAATCATCAGCCGCGACTTGGCAGAGGGGTTTGCCATCTGTCTCGCCTCTAAGCTCACTGCGTGATCTTGAAGTCGGCACGCAGAGTGCTTAGCCTCTGGGTAACCCCCCAAACCCCTAACCATGCGGCAATCTTTTTTCGTCTGCCTCGCAGGCATTGTGTCCAGCCTTCACGCTGCCCCCTACAACCTGGAACCAGCTTGGACCAAACTCGAATTTCCTGACTGTCCCGTCGTTTACACTCACACGGGAGGCGATAAACCCGTCCAAGTCATCGCTCTGCAACGAGGCTTGATCCAAGTGCTCCCAGATGATCGCAACAGCCATGAGTCTCCCGTCTTTCTCGACTTCCGCGAGCAACTCCGCGACGAGATTCACTTTGAAGCAGGTATCCACGGGCTGGCTTTTCACCCGGATTTCCGAAAAAACCGCCGTGTGTTTCTCAGCTACAGCCAGTCGGAGCCTAGAAGGAACGTCTTGAGCGAGTTCACCGTCCAGAAGGCACCATTCAAAGTCGATCCAGGCACCGAGCGCATCATCATGGAAGTGCCCCATCAACTCGCAGACCACTTCAGTGGCAGTCTCGCCTTCGGACCCGATGGCTGTCTCTACTGGAGCATCGGAGACGGCGGTCTCCGAGATGACCCCCATGGGTCTGCCCAGCATCCGTTCCTGCTCCAAGGCAAACTTTTACGCTTGGATGTGGATCACCGCAGCGGCAGACGCGCCTACAGCATTCCCGAAGACAATCCATTTGTCGGTCAGCAAGAATGGCGCGGTGAAATCTACGCCCTAGGCTTCCGCAACATCTGGGGCCTTTGTTTTGACAGCCAAAGTGGAAGCCTCTGGGCCGTAGATGTGGGACAAGACCTCTATGAGGAGATCAACGTCATTCGTTCGGGTGGCAACTACGGCTGGAGCGAGCGCGATGGCAATGAGCGCCTGCTGGCCAAACAATCCCGGCCCGAGATACCCGGCAACTACCTCGCTCCCATCCACGCCTATTCTCGCGCCCAAGCTGAGGGCATTTGCATCGTCGGCGGTGCTGTTTACCACGGCCACACACACTCAGACCTCAATGGCTGTTACATTTACGGCGATTGGGGTTACGGAAAAGTTTGGGCTCTTCGACCCAATGAAGCTCACTCTGCCGTCGAAGAGATCACTTTGCTCGTACAACGAGAAGATGAAGGCACCGAGCGCTTCAATCCCACCGGCATCTTCCTCGATACCGAAGGTGAGCCACTCATCCTTTCTCACACCGGCCGGCTGCATAAGTTGAAGAAGAAGTAACGTATGGCTTCTGGCAGCAGCCTGATCCATGAACGACAGTTACAAACGCCGCGCCATCCTGAGCCGCGCCTCACAGGGGCTAGGAGGCATTGCACTGGCCACTCTGCTCGATCCAGGACTGCTGGTTGCTGGCTCTCTTGGCGTATTGCGCAAACTGCCCTTACCGCAGAAGGCAAAACGTGTGATCTGGCTCACGATGGCGGGCGGGCCATCGCAGTTGGAGCTATTTGATCACAAGCCGAAGCTCGCGGAGATGGATGGTAAGCCGATGCCGGAGTCGTTTACCAAGGGCCAGCAGCTCGCGCAGCTGCAGGGGCAGAAACTGGTGTGCAAAGGGCCAATGTTTGGTTTCGCAAAACACGGGAAGTGCCAGATGGAGCTCTCGCAGTTGCTGCCGCACCTCGGCAGCGTGGCCGACGACATCTGCCTCGTGCGCTCGATGACCACGGACGCGATCAATCACGACCCGGCGCACATGTTCATGAACACCGGCTCGCAGATCGCCGGTAGGCCGAGCATGGGCGCATGGATCACTTACGGGCTCGGCAGCGAGGCGGAGGATCTGCCGGGATTCGTCGTCATGGTGTCCACCGGCAAAGGTCGCACGCCGCAGCCCATCGCGGCGCGACAGTGGAGCAGCGGCTTTTTGCCGTCGAAGCATCAAGGCGTGCAACTCCGCTCGCAGGGCGATCCCGTTTTGTATCTCACCAGCCCGGACGGCGTCACGCGTGCGCGACAAGGCGCGGACGTGGCGGCGATCAATGCACTCAACAAACAGCACGCCGCACTGTGCGATGATCCGGAGATCACCACGCGCATCGCGCAGTATGAAATGGCGTTTCAAATGCAAGCCAGTGTGCCGGAGCTGATGGACATCCGTCCCGAAGGCCGGAAAACGCTCGAACTCTACGGCTGCACCCCCGGCGACGGTTCCTTCGCATCAAACTGCCTCCTCGCTCGCCGACTCGCCGAACGCGGCACGCGCTTCATCCAGCTCTACCATCGCGATTGGGACCACCACAGCCTCCTACGTGAAGAATTACCACTCCGCGCCAAGGAAGTCGATCGCGCCTGCATGGCCCTCATCACCGATCTGAAGCAGCGCGGCCTCTTCGACGACACGCTTATCGTTTTCAGCGGCGAATTCGGCCGCACCCCGATGGCGCAAGGAAACAAAGGCCCCATCGGACGCGATCATCACAACAAAGCCATGTCCATGTGGCTCGCCGGAGCCGGCATCCAGCGTGGCCTCACCTTCGGCGCCACCGATGAACTCGGCTACGCCGCGCAGGAGAACATTACCACCGTCCACGACCTCCACGCCACGATGCTCCACCAACTCGGCATCCAACACGACGCCTTCAGCTTCAAGTTCCAAGGCCTTGATGCGAGGCTGAGTGGCGTCGAAGGAGCCAAAGTCATCAAAAAGATTCTCTCATGAAAAACACCCTCCTCTTGCTCGCCCTCACGCTTCCCACCTTCGCCTTCGACATCACGGTCGCGGACAAAGACCACGTTGCGGTCGCGAATGGCGGAAAAGTCGTCGCGAAGCTCATGATGGCGAATGACCTCAGCACGCCGGAGAAGCATCACGAGACCTACAAGCCCTACATGCACGTCTTCAGCGCCGATGGCTCCACGCGGCTCACGAAAGGCGCAGGGTTCAACTTCACGCATCATCGCGGCATCTTCCTCGGCTTCAGCAAGATCGGCTACAACGGCAAATCGTATGACCGCTGGCACATGAAAGGCGGCGACCAAGTCGTGACGAAGGTCACGCCGGGCGCAAACGCCTTCACCGCGCACATGGACTGGCAGGGCGATACCACCGCGCCGTTTTTGACCGAGGAACGTCGCTTCAACTTCACCACGCCCGCGAAGCCCTTCTACCTCGGCATCGAAATGAACAGCGCCATCAAAGCCGTCAGCGGCGAGGCCGAGATGAACGGTGATCCTGAGCACGCCGGTGCCCAGTTCCGCCCGAGCGAGCTGGTGGACACGAAAACGACGACCTACATTTTCCCCGGCGAAAACATCGACGCCCACAAGGTCAAGGACCTGCCCTGGGCCGCGGAAATCTTCACCATCGAAGGCAAAACCTTCACGGTCGTGATCCTCAATCATCCCAACAACCCGAAGGACACCGCCACCTCCGCCTACCGCGACTACGGCCGCTTTGGCATGTTCCCCAAAGGCAAAGCCAGCGCCGAATCGCCCTTCAAACTCCGCTACCAATGGCTCATCGCCGAAGGCGATCTGCGTGACGCCGCCGCCTTCCAAAACGCCTGGAATGCCTTTGCGGGGAAAGCTGATCCTGTGCCTGCGCTGACGATCAAAGCGTCGGAACAGCCGAAGCCGAAAGCGAAGAAGTGACCTCCTATCGGAGGCATCGCAAATGAAGCACAAATGTCATCACGACCCGAACTTCCTCATTGATTGGCCTGATTTGGATTCCTTCATGTTTGATCTTTTCATCCTTCCAATGAACACCAATCAGGATGCCCACTTTTGGGTAGTCCCCTCCTGCCTAAGTTGCAGCCAAACCCGGTTTCGACCTTGAAGAGCAAACGTCTAGTTTTGCCAAAGCGGCGATCCCGATTATGAAAGGTGCCGCTGAGGCTAACGCTGCCAGCCTTCGATTTTGAAGATGCGTTCAGCCAGTTTTCGCTCTGGACCACCGGCATCGGGGGTAAACCACACTTCGAACCTCGCAGCATATGGCTTGCCCCAGTCACCTTCATAGATCATGAAGCCAATCTTCGCGCCAAACCGCTCCTGAGAGTCTTTTGACCAAGCCATCCGTGTCCGCGATGCGGCTTCAAGTCGGTGTGCGGACAGTCGTGTGCCATGAGTCACTTCGAATGCTTGTAGATACACGGATCCCGGTTCACCGGGATTCAGCACATAGGATGCGCCATAGATGCCTGGCTGCATGCCCTGCAGCAGTCGAATAGGATGCTTTCCACTGCCCGCGAGATGCTTCGCGAGTTCCCGGGAACGGAGGCGGGCCTTCTCTAACGCAGCTTCGGGATTCGCCAGAAAGTGGGAAAACTCCTGCTCCAAAACAGCTATCGTGGCTTTTGTGATCCGGCGTTCGGGCCGGTCCGATTGCTCGAAGATTTCAACCCAGACTCCGCCACAATCGATCATCACCCGGCTTTCATGCAATGCGTTTCCTTGGCTCATGTCTGGAACAACGGGACTTCTTCCCTCGTGCACTTGCTGCACGGCGTAGATGCTCCACTGCCTACGATCTAGGCACACCAGACAGCGGGTTTGAAAATGATCCTGGCTGAAGTCCGAGATGTAGCCGTGCAATGTATCTCGTGGCACTCCGCCGTAGCTCCACCGCCTCGATGCAAAACGGTTCCCCCTCTCCATGAACACATGCCAGTCTGGTGATGCCTCGACGTAGGAGAGAAACGCCGCCGAATGTTCACTGGCCGCTCTTCTGAGCGAAGGCATGTCCGGCGTGAACTCCACTTCGTCGCCTCCTGCCTTCTTCAGCACTTGCCGGACGCTGTCTTGCATCGCGTCGGTGCTTCCAACTAGGGCCGCATCCGCCGTTTCGCTCACATCTGGCTCGGGCTCCGCAATCACGATATCCGATGGGATGTGAAGATGGTCGGCAAAACCGTCCTCACTCGGCCCAAACATCGAGGCAAACATAAAAAAGCCGAGCACAATCATGGTGGTGGCGACGCAACAGACAGCGAGAAACAGGCTGATGAAGCCCCTGCGCCATTGCTTTTTACAGAAATGCCTGATGGATACGCCAACAATACCCAAGAACGCGATTCCAGCGCACCATGACAAAACTTCACTCACAAACTTTCGAGGTCCCCATGGCAAAAGCTCGGCGGTCATCACCAGTCCTAGCAACCCAAGATAGATCAAGGCAGGCAGCCACCAGCACCCGCCGTATTTCGAAAAAAAGCGCTTCATAAACAGAGGCCAATGTTTCACATGAACAATAACGAGGCAATGCTAGGTTAGCCCTTTCAGCAAGTTGGAAAGCACTTGCTTTCACATCATGCACTCGCGTTGCTGGTCGTCTCGATCTCAGGTGAAATCGTCTCCAGCGAGCAAAACAGGCGGAGATGCGCGTTTGCATAAAATAATGCTGCCGCCATCTGCCATGAAATCCACCTGCCTTCTGCTCGCCTCGATGACTATTCTCCATGCGGAGGAATCGCTGGAACTGGGTGCCCGACGTGAATTGTTTGTGGACCGTTACCTTGTGGGGGAACTGAGGAACGCGACGCTGAAACTGCACGAGCCACAGCTGGCAGAGGCCACACGTCCGAACGGTCACTACGCCACCATGTTGCGCTCGGAGGACAAGTTTCAATTCTACTACCGCGGCGACAAGGACCCCAAGGTGACGTGGAAGACCCATGGCATCGAGGCCTACCACGATGGCGAGGTCACGCTCTACGCGGAGAGCAAGGATGCCATTCAGTGGACGACGCCACGGCTCGGACTGTTTGAGCACCCGTCTTTTCCAGCGGGCAACATCGTGCTGATGAACGAGTTCCTCGTGAATCATAATTTTTCTCCCTTCATCGACACGCGTCCCGGTGTGCCAGCGACGGAGAAATACAAGGCTCTCGGCGGCATCGCCTTCCAGCCGCATCAGAAGGACGTGAGGACGAAACGCGGTCCTGGCGGTTTGAAAGCTTTCGTTTCACCCGACGGCATTCATTGGAAGCGCCTGCGTGACGAGCCTGTGGTGCCAGAGGACTGGGGAAAATACTTCGACTCGCAAAACTACTCCTTCTGGAGCGAGACGGAGCAGCGCTACGTGTGCTACTTCCGACGCTTCATCAAAGGCTATCGCGGCATCGCGCGCACCACGTCGGAGGACTTCATCCACTGGACGCCGTTTGTCGAAATGAAGGCCAACATGTCAGGCGAGCATCTTTACACGGCCTGCACGCAGCCCTACTTCCGCGCGCCTCACCTTTACATCGCCACGCCCACGCGGTTCATGGACAAACGCGGTGCCGCCACGGACATCCTGCTGATGAGCACCCGCGGGGGGGACCGCTACGACCGCGAGTTCACACAAAGCTTTATCCGTCCCGGCATCGGGCCGGAAGGATGGGCAAACCGCGCGAACTACACCGCCATCGGTATTCATCAAACAGGTCCCGCAGAGATGTCCCTCTTCCTCACCGGCGGTCGCCGATACACACTGCGCCTCGATGGCTTTGCCTCGGTGAACGCGCCTCTCGAAGGCGGCGAACTGGTCACAAAGCCTTTTCGGTTCACCGGTGCGGAGCTCGAGATCAACTATTCCACCAGCGCCGCAGGCCAGATCCGAGTGGAGCTGCAAGACGAAGCGGGAAAAGCCATCCCGGGCTTCACCCTCGCCGACAGTGCTCCCATCTGGGGCGATGAAATCGCCCACGTTGTGAAATGGAAGTCCGGCAGCGACGTTAGTGCGTTCGCCTCGCGGCCGGTGCGGCTACGCTTTGAAATGAGCGACGCAGATTTGTTCTCGATCCGCTTTCGGAAGCAGCCTTGAGGCCAACAAACGAAGTGCCCAGAAAGCCCCCCCAGCACATTCTTCCGTCAACTTTACTATCAAATGCTTGCCTTCACCCCGAATCGTCTCGTGCGCCGCAGCTTCCTGCGGGTCAGCACGCTCGGCGTTGGCGGGCAATTACCGCTCTGGAATCCTGCGCACGAAGCCGTTCATCCACGAAGGTGAAACGCTGCATGTAAACGCCGCCGTGAAATTCGGTCGCCTCATCGTCAGCCTGCTCGATGAAGCCGGGGCCACGATCCAAAAGTCACTCTCAATGAACGCGAAGCCACCGATATCGCCATTCCCGAACTCACCAAACTGTCCACACGAAAAGGCCAGCCCCTGCGACTCGAGTTCAGCGTGCAGAATGGCGGCTTGTTCTCGTTTTGGGTGGAGTGAAGGAGGCCTCTCACACGATAGAGCATCATGCCTCGTGAGGAAGCGGACGTTCAGGCCGTAGTGGTGCCGCATGAAATCGCTCCTTTGTCTTCTTTCCCTGTTTCTCCTTTCGCTGGGTGCGTCTTGTTCCGCTGCCGATGTAGCTGCATTTCGCTGCGGGGATGAACTCGCGATTTGCTTCAACAAGCTCGACGTGTGGCGACAGTCGGATCGCGCGTTGAAGACGGAGATTACCTTGAATGGAAAGCAACGACTCGCCATTGATCTCGCCGATCCTGCAATCACATACGCTGTTACGATTGATCTCAAAGGATTTGGTCCGTGTGACACCGTGTCGGTGCGCGTGGATGGTCAGGCGTGGGATTTGCTAGTCGGCAAAGTGGAGATGCTGCCATCGGCGCACACGCGCGCCGCTGCCATCGAGCGGGGATCAAAGTGGAGCGGTAATTCGCCGATTATCACGCTGCCTGATCTGGCAAAGGCGCGGCACGAGAAGCTCGCGATGCCAGCGCGAAGTGTGGAACTCGCGGACATCACCTTTCCCGTCGTGTCCGGCAGCGATCTGCCCGTGCTCGGCTCGCAGAACGTAGTGCTGCTTGTGAATGAGCGCATCTTCTTCTCGTATCGCAAGGCGGTGATCGATGAGAAGACGCTGCGAGTGAAGCGCTGGCGGAAGTTTTTGGTGGAGGTGCCGGTCGATCCGAAATGGGCCAGCGGCTCGGGCGATGAAGTGATCACGCTGCCGCGCGATGACTTCACCGTGCATACCACCGATGAACTTGCGCTGAACGGCTCGCCGATGCTCGGCAGTTCCGCCGCTGGTCTCGCGCAGGGCGGACAGAGTTGCGACACTGACGAACAGGGCCGCATCTACTTCTCCAATGTCGAGCAAGGAGCGGGGCTCGTGCGCTTCGATCCGCGCTCAAAAAAGTTCGAACATCCGCCCGTGAACTTCGTCGCCGAGATCACGAAGCTTCTGCCGCCCGATCCCGTATGGCGGCGCGCGTGGGACACCGCGCTCATGGAGTTGCTCGTTATGCGCGGGCGTGTGTTCATCGCATTTGCGCGCAATCACCGCGTCATCAGCGCGAACGGTAGAGTCGAGGTATGCAGCGGTGTGATTTCCGCGCCGCAGGATCATTGGGACGATGCCGCGAAGTTCACCGCTGACATGCGCCTGCACGCGGGATGTTGGGAAGGCGCGCCGCATCAGCTTTATCACGGCGACCTCGCGGCGGACGACTACGCCTCGCGGAAATTTGCCGGGCCGATCGAAACGGCAACGGGCATGTTCATCTCCGCTGCATCGGGCAGCAAAGGTGGACCGTGGCATCTGGATTTCGATGAGCAGAACAACGTCACGCGTGTCACCGAAGGTGGCAACAGCACTGCGGTCAAACTTCACTCCGGCTTGAAGAAGCAGCGCTTTATCAACATAGGTGCCGCCGGGCGAAAGCTCATCGAGTTTGATTGCGGCGAGTTCCGCGTGCCGCGCGCTGCGGTGCCGCTGATGCTAACGAGCGCCACACGAGACCAGCTTGTCGATTCAAAAGGTGACGCACGAGTGAAGCTCGACGGCGTATCCACCAGCACGGTCACGGTGCGTTTTGATGTCGCCTCGATGACGCAGATTCAAGGGGCCAGCGTCGTGCAAGGTCCGGCCTACGCGCTCACGCCGATCCCAGGCGAGCACGGCCAGGCCATCGGCGTGTGCGAATACGGCTACTACTTCTCGCGGCTCAACTTCACGAAGCTCGCCACCGAGCACCACGTGCATCGCACCTATCTGCCCATGCCCGGTGGTGGCGCGATGCCCGCGCAGGTCGGCCTCGGCCCTTACAACACCATGTGGTCACGACATAACGACGCGCTCTGGCTTTATGTCCCTGGCTACACCGGCATGACTCGGCTGAAGTATGCGGAGCACGGCAAGGTGCGCGAAGAGTTCACGGCCGACATGTTTTACGAACGCCTCACGCCGCGTGCCATTGACGGCTTTCATCGCGACAACATCAAAGACTTCCGCGAGATCATGCCCGCGCTCGGCGGTCACATGCTCGACATCGGACGCGGACGCCCGGGGCGCGGTGGCGGGGCGTTTTCAAACGGACTCGAACTCTTCAATCCACGCACGCTCGGTGCGAGCGAAGTCGCAGTGGCCATGACGCGCTGCTTTGACATCTGGACGCCCGTAAGCCGCGTGGTCGTGAGCACCAAAGACGGCACGCTGCGTCAGCAAATCTTCGCCGCCAGCAGCACCATCCGCCCCGATTACGTCCGCGACCTCACCGAGCGCGGCAATCTACCCGCGAGCCAAGAGCCAAAAATCTTCGCCTATGAATGCGATGCCAGCGGACACCTTCGTGACCTCTTCGGCTTCACACTGCCGCACCCCGCGAATGGCGACAACGGCTCCACGCAACTCGCCATCTCATGCTGCGGACAGTATCTCGTCATCCTGCAATACGGCGGCGCCCTCATGACTTACAGCATCGCTCAGCAGCGGTTCATCGATGCCGTACAACTCGCCGATACCGGTGGCAAACCTGTGCAACCCATCGAGCTCTCGCGCCCCAGCGCATGCATCTGGAGTGCGCCGAACGGCCAGCTCTTCATCGCCACCGCTCAGGAGAATCTCACCTTCCACGAAGTCACGATTTCCAACGATGGCCGCATCGCCGTGCAGCCGCACATCGTCGTTCACAGAGGCAAAGCAACGCACGCGGAACGCGTTGTGCGCTGCTTCATGCCCGATCTTCTGCGACGTGATGGCAGCTACGACTTCATCATCGGCGGTAGGCATCAAGGCGACGATCCTAGCCTGCGGGTCATCGAGGATTTCGTTTTGCCAAGAAAGTGAAGAGTCCGTGGCAGTATCACCAAGCGATGGTTCAATCTCACGACGACCGATGCACGAGATGTGGAAATGAGCCCGTATCGGATGCTTACGATGAAAACCACGCTCATCCTCCTCTGCATGGCCACGCTTTCTCTCGCCGCCGACATCAAGTGCCTCGAACCGAAGGGCGGTGCCTCGCGACTCATCTCCGTCAGCGGCGCCCCACTCACGCATACGGCGCAAGTCGTTGGCGAAGGAGCTGATTTGCAGACACAGATTGACTCGACGCTCGCGCGCGTGGACACAGCCCTGCAAAGCGGCGGCAGCTCGCTGGCGAAGGCGATGAAGCTGAATGTGTATGTCACGCAAAACAGCGCCACAACTGCGGTCGAGGCCGCGCTCGCGACTCGATTCAAAGGCGAGCACAAGCCGGCAGTGAGTTTTGTCACAACCGCATTACCGGATGCGAATTCGCTGGTGGCGATGGATGCGGTAGGCGTTGCTGATGGAGATGCGTCGAAGATCAACGCTGCGGACGGCATCGGCGGTCGAGTGGGCAAGGCGTACGCGGTGATGCCTGTCGGTACTCGCGTTTACATCTCCGGTCAGGCTGAAAAAGGCGATGGCACGCTCGCGGACGCGACCAAGCAAACGATGGCGAGCCTAGGCCGCACGTTGGAGTTTCTCGGCCTCGCGAAGAAGGATGTCATCCAGGTGAAGTCCTTTCTCACGCCAATGGCAAAGTGCTCCGAGGCCGAAAAAGAAATTTCGGCGTTCTTTGAGGACAAGAAGGCCCCGCCTTGCGTATTCGTCGAATGGACGAGCGCGCTGCCGATTGAGATCGAGATGATCGTCGCCGCGCCGGCGATGAGTGACGGGCCGGCAGTCGAAGTGCGCACGCCGCCGGGAATGACGACACCGGCGGTGTATTCGCGACTCACCATCGCGCGTCATCCGACGACGATCTACACCAGCGGTCTCTACCCTGTCGATCCAGAAGCCGCGCCAGAGGCGCAACTGCGCTCGCTCTTCACCAACCTCAAGCAATGCCTCGACCTTGGCGGCAGCGACTGGATGCACCTCGTGAAGGCGACCTACTACGTGAACGACGACGAGCTGAACAAGCAGCACAACCTCGTGCGCCCCGACTACTTCAGCCCGCGCCGTCCGCCCGCGGCATCGAAGGCCGTGGTGGCAGGCACAGGCCGCGATGGCCAAGGCATCACGATGGACTTCATCGTCGTGCCGGGTGAGCCGTAAAATGAGTAACCCGCCCCTCATTGATTGCGGCACGACACCTCACTGCACAAACAGGAACTGCTGTCCGTTGAGCAGGGCGAACACGATGTCCTCGCTGCTCGTGTCATGGAGGCGGTTTTTTTCGGCGGCGGTTGGCTTGCGGGTCAATAGCGCGAGGTAAATGGCCTCAACGCGATCTGGCTCGTCGCGGAGGGCGAGCATGAGGGCGTTCCAGGGATCGAGCACGCGGGGGATGAGGCTGCTGTTCATCATCTGCAGCGCCTGGGTGATCGAGGCGTCGGTGCTGGCATTCTCGATGACCTCGCGATCGCTCTGACCAAACTCGCGTAGAAAATGACCTCCAGGCGCGGGCTGGTCGAGTTCGGAGGAGCGCAGGTAGGTAGTGTAGATGCCGAGGCGGTTTCTGGTGAAGTTTTCGCGGGAGGACTCCGGAATGCTAAAGCGCTGCATCTCGGAATGGAGAAGCTCCTGCCACTTCGCCACAGCGCGATACTCGCTCCCGACTTTTTCCAGCAGTTCGCTGTTTTGCAGGCCGGCATCCGGCCTATCGAGGTGGGCGACAGGCCGTTTTTCTTTCTCCGCGAGCTTCCTGGCAGCTGGAATCATGATGTGCGTGCGCACGGCATCACGCTGGTTGTTTTCCACCGTGGTCATCTGCCGTCCAATCTCCCTGGCGAGATCCTTGTCATCCGCAGCGCGGGCGGCTTCGAGCTCTTTTTGGAGCCGCTGCACGGTCTGCGCGTTGCGCACATAAGTCCCCGCAGCGGCTTTGACGCCCTCAAAGATCTCGTCGGGAGTCATCAGACGCTGCGAGAGCACGCTGTCCCTGTCGATGGCACGACGACGCTCCAGGTAGTCATGCACGATGCGATTCGGCAGGTCGGGCGCGGGATTGATGAGCGTGATGAGACTGTCCCAGGCCTGCTCCGCCGTCATGCGGCGCAAAAGAGGGCCGGTGAAGTAGCTGGTGTCTCCTGCCGCGATCTCTGCGCGCACGCATTCGGCCTGGTAAGCACGCGTGTTGAGCAGCATTCGCAAGAATGCCTTCAAATCGTAGCGCAGCGCCTTCATGCGGCTCTCCAACTCGATTTGCAGCGCTGGAATGAAGGGTGCGGAGCTGTCCATGAGCTCGTCGACCGGCTCGATGTTCGCGAGGCCGAAAAGCCGCTTCCAAAGGCGGTTCACGATGACCGTCGTAAAGCGTGGATTGTCTGCCGATGTGACCCAGGCGGCGAAGGTGTCGAGACTTCCCTCCCCCGCGGCCAACGGCGGCGCTTTGCCAAACATGACAGCCGGCTTGACCTCCTCGAGCGGCTTGCCGTCGGCGTATTGGTAGTCGTGTGGCAACTTCAGCGGCAGGCCGGTCCAGACCATGCCGTTGTAGGTTTGCGGGCTGAGCGCATTTTCGATGGTCACGCCCATCTTGGGCCGCTCCGGGCCTTTGTAGGG
>Ga0075471_10001939_pt1 | contig 13720 bp, 17 predicted proteins | sample DEB19_08_DNA_2_FD_74787 | JGI IMG/M metagenome (GOLD analysis project Ga0075471, IMG submission 74787) | Aqueous microbial communities from the Delaware River and Bay under freshwater to marine salinity gradient to study organic matter... | ecosystem: Environmental > Aquatic > Marine > Coastal ... | reverse complement strand
TGGCCGGAGGGCTGCACGCCGACAACGTGGCCGAGGCGATCGCGAGGGTGCGGCCGTGGGGCGTGGACGTCGCCACCGGGGTGGAGTCGTCCCCGGGCCGCAAGGACGCCCGCAAGCTCCGTCGGTTCGTGGCGGCGGCCCGCGAGGCGGGTGACATCATCGAGGACGCCGTGCCGGAGGGCGAGGACCGTCCGTTCGACTGGGAGCTGGACGCGACCGAGGTCCGCGGCGACGAACCGGGTCAGGCGCCGCCGAACCTCCGCATCGTCTGAGGCGTCGGCTCCGGGCTCTCGGGGCCGCGGGCATACAGTGGCGGTTCCCTCGAGCAGGAGCGACGGCTTCCCCATGACTGCACCCGTGCGCGGCGGCGGCGTCCGCCTGGATCCGCCCGGCCCCGGCCCGGTCGGCCTCGGCCGGTTCGGCGACTTCGGCGGGCGCTACGTCCCGGAGACGATCGTCGCCGCACTCGAACAGCTCGAGCGCGAGTTCCGCGACGCGTGGAACTCGGACGCCTTCCGGGCCGAGTTCTCCTCCCTGCTCCAGCACTACGCGGGTCGACCGACGCCGGTCACCGAGTGCCGGAACCTCTCCGAGCGCCTCGGCATCCGGCTGCTGCTCAAGCGCGAGGACCTCACCCACACCGGGTCGCACAAGATCAACAACGTGCTCGGTCAGGCGCTCCTCACGAAGCGTATGGGCAAGCAGAAGGTCATCGCCGAGACCGGGGCCGGACAGCACGGCGTGGCCACCGCCACCGCCGCGGCCCTCTTCGGGCTCGAGTGCAAGGTGTTCATGGGGGCCACCGACGTCGAACGTCAGGCCCTCAACGTCTGGCGCATGAGGCTCCTCGGGGCCGAGGTGGTCCCGGTGACCTCGGGCAGCGCCACGCTCAAGGACGCGATCAACGACGCCATGCGGGACTGGGTCGCCTCGGTGGAGGACACCCACTACTGCATCGGATCGGTGGTCGGACCGCATCCGTACCCGTGGATCGTGCGCGAGTTCCAGCGGGTCGTCGGTGACGAGGCCCGCGAGCAGGCCCGGGCGATCCTCGGGGACGACCCGGACTTCGTCGTCGCGTGCGTGGGCGGTGGGTCCAACGCGATGGGGACCTTCGCCGGGTTCGTCGACACCCGGTCGCGCCTCATCGGGGTCGAGGCCGCCGGCTTCGGACTCGAGACCGGCAAGCACGGCGCCTCGGTGAGCCGCGGCGTCCCGGGCGTGCTGCACGGGGCGCGTTCGCTGTACCTGCAGGACGAGGACGGACAGATCCTCGAGGCCCATTCGATCAGCGCCGGGCTCGACTACCCGGGCGTCGGTCCCGAGCACGCGGCGCTCGCCGGTGCCGGACGGGCCGAGTACGGGTCCGCCACCGACGCCGAGGCCCTCGACGGGTTCCGGTTGCTGTCGGTGACCGAGGGGATCGTGCCCGCCCTCGAGCCGGCACACGCCATCGGGTGGCTGGCCCGGGAGGCGGGCCGGACCATTCCCGAGGGTTCCACCGTCGTCCTCACCCTGTCGGGACGGGGCGACAAAGATGCCCAGCAGGTCTCGGAGCTGCTCGATCTCGGTGACGGGGCATGACCATCGAGGACCGCTTCCGTTCGGCCCGCGCCGACGGACGATCCCTCCTCGTCCCGTACCTGACGGGGGGCCTCGGGGAGTGGCGGGCGACGATCGAGGAGGTCGCCGCCGCCGGTGCCGACGCCATCGAGATCGGCATCCCGTTCTCGGATCCGATCATGGACGGCCCGGTGATCCAGGAGTCGTCCCAGCGGGCCCTGCGGGCGGGCGCCACCCCGCAGGGGATCATCGCGGAGCTCGCATCGGTCGACGTCGACGTGCCGCTCGTGGTGATGACCTACTACAACCCCGTCCACCACATGGGGCACCGGCGGTTCGCGGACTCGCTCGCCGCCGCCGGGGTCGAGGGATCGATCGTGCCGGACCTCCCTGTGGACGAATCGGAGCCGTGGATCGAGGCGGCGGAGGCCGCCGGCGTCGAGAACATCCTCCTCGCCGCCCCGACGACCACCGACGAGCGCCTGGCGACGATCTGCGAGCGGTCCCGCGGCTGGATCTACGGGATCGCTCTGCTCGGCGTGACCGGAGAGCGTTCGACGGTGGCCACCGCGGGCCTCGAGATGGGCCGTCGCCTCAAGGCGGCGACCGACAAGCCGGTGCTCCTCGGCCTCGGGATCTCCGACGGCGCGCAGGCCGCGACCGTTGCGGCGGTGGCCGACGGGGTCATCGTCGGATCGGCCGTGGTCCGACGGCAGCTCGAGGAGCGGAGCCCGGCCGACGTCGGCGCGTTCGTCGCCACGTTGCGAGCGGGTCTCGACGCCCCGTGAGCGCACGAGCCTTCCCGGCGGACGGGCACTGTGACCTGTGCGAGGCGGCCCGGATCACGCCGTGGTTCCACGAGGACGACATCTGCTGGATCGCGGAGTGCGAGATCTGTTCGGTCCCCATGGTGGTCTGGCGGTCGCACGGCACCGAACCGCCGGCCGACCACCTCGAGCACATGCACGCCCGACTCTCCGAGGTGGTCTCCGTGCACTTCGAGTTCGAGCACTACGTGGACGACAACATGCGCAACATCCCGGACCACTACCACGCCCACGCCCGACCCCGGGGCGGGTTCTTCGGCCATGGGCTGCGCCGCCTGACGGATCCGTGACCTCGCCCGGATGACGGGCCCGGGGGATTCCGGCGTTCCGACGGCCCCCAGGTCCGGGTGATCCGGATCGGCGACGGCTCCGTAGAGAGGTGACCCCACACTCCGTTGGGGCGACTCTCCAGGAGGTTCCCCTCATGCGTACCCGTCGGTTCATCGCCGCCATCGGCATCTCGACCTTCCTCGTGGCCGGCGTCGCCGCCTGCTCGAGCGACAGCGACTCGAACGCTGACAAGCCCAGCACCACCACCAAGGCCATGATGGCCGAGAAGTGCGACAACACCATCGTCGACGTGGCCGTCGGCAACGGCGACTTCACGACCCTCGTCAAGGCCGTCCAGGCCGCGGGTCTCGTCGACACGCTCAACGGTGAGGGCCCGTTCACGGTGTTCGCGCCGACCGACGAGGCGTTCGCCAAGATCCCGGCCGCCGACCTCGAGGCGATCCTCGCCGACAAGGACAAGCTGACCTCGATCCTCACCTACCACGTGGTCCCGGGCAAGGTCCTTGCTGCGGACCTCAAGCCCGGCGAGCAGTACGTGACCACGGTCGAGGGCTCCGAGGCGCAGGTCATCGTGAACGACGAGGGTGCGACCTACGTGGACGCCAACATCGTCGCCACCGACGTCGAGGCCTGCAACGGCGTGATCCACGTCATCGACGCGGTTGTGCTGCCCCCGGCGGCCAAGCAGTAGCTCCGGCCGCACCGGTGTTCGGCGAACGGGGCCTTCGGGCCCCGTTCGTCGCGTCCGGGCCAGGTTCGGAGCGGGATCGATCGGGGCCGGATGCGGTTCAGGCGGGGAGGCGGGAGGCGAAGAACCCGAGCACGTGGTCGTACGCGATCCGGGTGGGGTGATTCGGCTCGTCGACGAAGTCGTGGGTGAACACCGAGTGGGCCGACCTGGAGATGCCGTGCTCGTTGCCGGGTCCGGATTCGATCTCGAACGCCGTGAACGCCTCGCCGAGGTCGCGCCGCAGGGACTCGAACCGCTCCACCGGCACGGCGCGGTCCTCCGTGAACCGCAGGCCGACCACGCAGGCGCCCGCCGCCGTGCGCTCGAGGATCCGGGCGAGGTCGTTCGGGTCGAGGCCGTAGTCGGCGCGGCGGGTGGCCCCGAGGGGCAGCGGCAGGGACGGCTGGCTGAGCACCGGCGCCACGACCGCCTCGGACAGCATCATGGCGAGTCCGAACCCGCCGGTGAAGCACATGCCGATGACGCCGACGCCACGACCGCCGCAGGTGGCGTGTTCCCGTTCGGCCAGCGCCCGGAGCCACGCCGTGATGGGACGGGTCGACCCCGTGGCGAACGCCGCGAACTCCTTCGCGACGCAGGCCCGGGCGATCGTGCGTGCGGCGTGGCCGTTCGACATCGGCCGCCCCGGTTCGCCGAAGACCGATGGACTCACCACCGTGTAGCCCTCGGCGGCGAGGCGCCGGGCGAGGTCGGCGTGTTCGGGGGTGATGCCGGGGATCTCGGGGATGAGGATGATCGCCGGTCCGCTCCCGATCCGGAAGACCTCCTTCGTCGCGCCGAGCAGGGTGACCGTCTCGGCCGTGAAGTCGGAGAGGACGTCGCGGTGGTTCATGGGCGCGAACGGTAGCGCCCGGTCACCCCGTGGTCGCCGGACCCGGCTCCACCTCCGAGGGGCTCACCTCGTCGAGCGCCCGGTGGGCGCTCTCCGGCAGCCGGCCGATCAGGAACACCGCCGCGATGAGCGGTCCCAACCCGCACAGGGCGATGGCCCGGCCGAGGCCGCCGAGCGGGTGGGAGAGCCAGCCGGCGGCGAGGAGTCCCACCGCCGAACCGGCCACCGAGGCGACGAGCATGAGCCCGTTGCTCGACCCGCGGACCTCGGTCGGGAACATCTCGGCGTCCATCGTGCCGATCGTCAGGGTGGAGGAGGCGGCGGCGACGATGGCGAGCGTCGAGGCCACCCAGAGCAGGGGACCGCCGACGAGGAAGAAGGCCATCGTGAGTGCGGTGCCGAGCAGCAGGCTCACGATCGCGACCGGCCGTCGGCCGCGGCTCTCGGCGAGCCGTCCGGCGAGGAGGATCCCGACGACGCCCGGGATGCCGTTCGTCACCCCGCGCAGCGCGGCGATCCCGGAGGCCGAGAACCCCCGTTCGTCGGCGAGGTACCGGTTCGTCAACTGCGCCGAGGGTGCGCTGAACATGCTGGTCAGGAACCCGATCGTCGCGAGCAGCAGGAACCGGCGGCCGTACGCGGGATCGAAGATCTCGCGCAGGCGTAGTGGCGCCCGATCGTCCCCGGCCACCCGTCGGAACCGGGCCGTCTCGGGGAGCCGTCGACGTACGGTCGGCACGAGGAGCAACGAGAGTGCGCTGATCCCGAACGCGATGCGCCAGGTGTCGGGTCCCCCGTCCGCGAGTGGGAGGAGGATGACCGCGAGGGCGAAGCCTGCGCCCGCCGCCAGGCTCAGCATCGCGACCGCCCACGCCCTCGCGCCGTCGGGCGCCTGTTCCACCACTGCGATGCCGCCGACCACGAGGGCCGAGTTCACTGCGGCGCGCAGCACGAGTTGGGATCCCGTGAAGATGCCGAAGGACGGCGCGAGGCCGGACACCGCGTTCGCCACCCCGACCATGAGCACGGACCACAGGATCACCCGCCGGCGTCCGACGCGGTCGGCGGCGACGGCGGCGACGAGCGACATGAGCACCCCGATGCGGGTGATCGCCAGTGCCGTCCCGAGCCCGGCATCGGAGACGTCGAACGACCGGGCGATCGCGTCGCCGTTCTGCCCGAACAGGGCCGCCCCGAACGAGGCGATGGCAGCACACATCGCGGCAGTGGCGAGGAAGTCGATCTGGGCCTCGTCGAAGGGCGCGGGCGGCGAGACGGGGGAGGGGCGGATCGGTTCGGGTGGTGCGGTGCCGTCCACGGCGGCCCGGATCGCCAGCACGGCGTGGCGGAGCCCGCGGCGCAGCGCGTAGCGATCCACGAGGCGGAACAACGGCCCGAAGAACGGGACGGTGAGCGACTGCTCGGCGAGGACCGAGACGCGACATCCCGACGGGGTGGGCAGGACCGTGGCCCGGACCTCGGCGTGGACGTCCCCGGGGAGGGGACCGCGCAGGTCGGCGTCGAGGTCGAGGGCCGAGCGGAGGATCGCCGGGGCCTCGCCCGCCGGGACCGCCAGCTCGATGGTGGTCCGACGCTGCACGGTGGGTCATGCTACGGGTCGTCCCGATGACCCCAGCGCACCCGGAGGCGAACGTGGCGAAGCTGCAGGTCGGCGATCGAGCGCCGGCGTTCACGCTCCTCGATCAGCATGGCGAGAAGGTCCGGCTCTCCTCGTACAAGGGACGCCCGGTCGTCGTGCACTTCTACCCGAAGGCCGATACGCCGGGATGTACGACGCAGTCGTGCGCCCTGCGGGACGCCGAGGCGGACCTCGCCGAACTCGACGCCGTCGTGATCGGGATCAGTCCGGATCCGCCGGCCAGGCTCGCCGCGTTCGACGAGAAGTACTCGCTCGGGTTCACGCTCCTCTCGGACCCCGACCACGCGGTGGCCGAGGCCTGGGGGGCGTGGGGCGAGAAGACCCTCTACGGCCGCAAGTACATGGGCATCGTCAGGTCCGCATTCGTCGTCGACGCCTCGGGCCGGTTGGCGGGCGTGTTCCCGAAGATCAGCCCCAAGGACACGGTGCCCAAGACCGCGAAGGTGCTCGCCGGGCTCTGATGGCTCAGGCCCCGACGGCGTGGAACCCGCCGTCGACGTGCACGATCTCGCCGGTGGTCGCCGGGAACCAGTCCGAGAGCAGGGCGACGACGGCGCGCGCCGCTGGTTCGGTGTCGCGCACGTCCCAGCCGAGCGGGGACCGCTCCGACCACACGGCCTCGAACCGCTCGAAGCCCGGGATGGACTTGGCCGCCATGGTGCGCAACGGACCGGCGGCGACGAGGTTGACCCGGATGCCCTCCGGGCCGAGGTCCCGGGCGAGGTAGCGGGCCGTCGACTCGAGCGCCGCCTTCGCGACCCCCATCCAGTCGTAGACGGGCCAGGCCTGTGCGGAGTTGTCGAAGTCCAGGCCGACGACGGAACCACCCCGACCCATGAGTGGACGGGCCGCCACCGCGAGCGCCTTCAGGGAGTACGCGCTCACCTGCAGTGCGGTGGCGACGTCGTCCCACGGGGCGTCGAGGAATCCGCCGCCGAGGCAGGACGGAGGTGCGAACCCGATCGCGTGCACGATGCCGTCGAGGTGACCGCCGACCCTCGTGGCGAGCGCGTCGAGGTGCTCCTGATCGGTGACGTCGAGTTCCACGATCTCGGGCGTGGTGGGCAACTTGCGGGCGACCCGCTCGGTGATGCTCATGATGCGTCCGAACGAGGACAGCACGACCTCTGCCCCCTGCTCCTGGGCGACCCGCGCCACCGAGAACGCGATCGACGCGTCGGAGAGGACGCCGGTGACGAGGACGCGCCGACCGTCGAGGATCACGGAGCACCTCCGAGGATGAGGGCCGCGTTGTGCCCGCCGAACCCGAACGAGTTGGACAGCACCGGCCGACGGTCACCGGTCCGGGGCGCCCCGTGCACGACGTCGGCCGTGATGTCCTCGCCCCGCTGCGCGTGGTTGGCCGTCGGCGGGATCGTCGCGTCGCGGATCGTGAGCAGTGCTGCGATCGCCTCAACCGCACCCGCCGCGCCCACGAGGTGGCCCGTGACCCCCTTCGTCGAGGTGACCGGGATCGCGCCGTCCCCGAAGAGGCCGCCGATCGCCGCACTCTCCGCGGCATCGTTCAACGGCGTGGACGTGCCGTGCGCGTTCACCGAACCGATGTCGTCCGTCGTGAGGCCGGCATCGTCGAGGGCCTGACGCATGCAGGCCAGTGCGCCGCCCCCGCCAGGTGCCGGTGCGGTGATGTGGTGGGCGTCGCCGTTGCGGCCGTACCCGAGGACCTCGCCGAGGATCGTGGCCCCCCGGGCCGTCGCGTGGTCCCAGCGCTCGAGCACGAGGAATCCCGCGCCCTCGCCCATGACGAATCCGTCTCGGTCCGCATCGAAGGGACGCGAGGCGCGGGTCGGGTCGTCGTTGCGTCCCGAGAGTGCGCCCATCCGGGCGAACGCGGCGATCGCGACCGGGGTCTGGGACGACTCGGCGCCTCCGGCGAGCACCACGTCGGACGACCCGTCGCGGATGAGCCGGGCCCCCTCGCCGATGGCGTGCGCACCCGCCGCGCACGCGGTGGCCACACAGAGGTTGGGCCCCGTCCAGCCGAGGTGGATGGACACGACGCCGGCCGTCGCGTTCGCCATCATCATGGGGACGAGGAACGGGCTGACGCGATCCGGCCCCTTCTCGTGCAGGACGAGGATCTGTTCCTCCATGGTCATGAGCCCGCCCACGCCGGTCCCGGCGATGACGGCGGCCCGGGCCGGGTCGAGGGACTCGGGGAGCGCGGCCGACGCGAACGCGTCCATCGCCGCGGCGAACCCGAGCTGGGTGGCCCGATCCATGCGTCGGGACTCCTTCGGTCCGGCGTACGCGACCGGGTCGAAGCCCTGGACCTCGCATCCGATGCGAGCGCTGATCGCCGAGGCGTCGAACCGGCCGATGGGTCCGGCGAGCCCGTGTCCGGCGAGCAGTGAGGACCAGAACGTCTCGACGTCGGGCCCGCCCGGGGCCTTGATCCCGATCCCGGTGACCGCGACGCGGGGCCGACCCCGGTGGTCGACGTCGGTCATCTACGCGCCGTTGACCTTCGAGAGCACGAGATCGACGGCGAGGGCGACCGTGGTGACGCCCTCGAGGTCCTCCTCGGGGATGGAGACGTCGAAGCGTTCCTCGAGGCCCATGACGAGCTCGACCAGATCGAGGCTGTCCGCGTCGAGGTCATCCTTGAACGACGCGGTCTCCTGGACCTGGTCGGGTTGCACGCTCAGGACCTCGACCGCGACCTCGCGGATCGCCTCGAGCGCTTCGGATCGTTCCATGGTTCTTCTCCCTCTCGTCGGTGCGGTCAGTGGCCCATGCCGAGCCCGCCGTCGACGGGCAGCAGGGCGCCGGTGATGTAACCGGCCTGGTCTGAGCAGAGGAACGCGATCGCGGCCGCGCACTCCTCCGGTGTGCCGAAACGCCCGACCGGGACCGCGGTGGCGACGCCGGCCATCCAGTCCTCGCCCTGGGCCTCGGTCATGGCGGTCACGATAGGGCCGGGCGCGACGACGTTGCAGGTGATGCCACGGGACGCGTACTCGCGGGCCACGGATCGGCTGAGACCGAGCAGGCCCGCCTTGGCGGCGGAGTAATTGGCCTGACCGGCGCCGCCGAGGTGTCCGCCCACCGAGGACACGTTGACGATCCGGCCGAAGCGCGCCCGCATCATCTTCGGGGTCGCACGCCGGATGGTCTGGAAGGCACCGGTGAGGTTGACGCGGATCACGTCGTCCCACGCGTCGTCGGACATCCGGGCGAGCAGACCGTCCCGGGTGATGCCCGCGTTGTTCACGAGGATCTCGACCGGACCGAAGCGTTCCTCGACCTCCCCGAAGGCCCGATCGACGGCCTCGGCGTCACCGATCTCGGCGCGCAGGCCGAGCACCTCACCGCCGACCGCCGCGACGGCCTCCTCGGTCGCTGCGGCGCCCTCGACGTCGGAGCCGTAGCAGAAGGCGATCCGATCGCCCGCGGCGGCGAGCGCGACGCAGGTCGCCCGGCCGATGCCCCGGGACCCCCCGGTGACGAAGGCGACGCGCCCGGTCACGACGCACCCCAGGTGAGCACCGCGCTGGCCCAGGACATCCCGGCCCCGAACCCGCTGAGCAGGATGGTGTCGCCATCGGCGAACCGTCCGGCGTCGGCGGCCTCCGCGAGTGCGATCGGGATGGACGCCGCGGAGGTGTTGCCGAATCGTTCGATGTTCACCACGGTCCGTTCGGTTGGGATTCCGAGGCGTTGGCGGGCCGCCTCGATGATGCGGATGTTCGCCTGGTGGGGGACGAACCAGTCCACCGCCGACGATGCCACGCCGGCACGCTGCAGTGCGCATTCCGAGGATTCCACGACGGCTCGGACCGCGCGCCGGAACACCTCCTGACCCTGCATCCGAACGTAGTGCTCCCGCCCGGCGACGGTCTCGGCCGAAGCCGGACGTCGGCTCCCACCCGCCGGGACCGCGAGGATGTCCGCGGCGGAGCCGTCGACGCCGAGGTCGCCGGCGAGGAAGCCCGGGCCCGCGGTCCGCGCCTCGAGCAGGACACCGGCCGCGCCGTCCCCGAAGAGGATGACGGTGGAGCGGTCCTCCGGGTCGACGATCCGGCTCAGGGTCTCGGCTCCGACGACGAGGACCCGGTCGAAGGCGCCGCTGCCGACCGCGGCGGCACCGAGGACGAGTCCGTAGACGAACCCGGCGCACCCGGCGCCGAGGTCGAGTGCGCCGCAGTGCACCCCGAGCGCGTCGGCGAGGAAGGCCGCGGTCTGGGGGACCGGCTGCTCCGGGGTCGCGGTGGCGAGGATGATGAGGTCGACGTCACTCGGCGCGACGCCGGCCCGCTCGAGGATCCGGCGGGCGGCCGTCGCAGCCAGGCTGGCGGTCGACTCCATCGGTCCGGCGACCCGCCGTTCACGGATGCCGGTGCGTTCGACGATCCAGTCGTCGCTCGTCTCCACGGTCGCCTCGAAGTAGGAGTTGGCGATCGCGGACTCGGGGACCGCGTACCCCCATCCGGTGATCGCGGCGTGCCTGGTCACGGTCCGATCCCGTCGAGGTCCGCAGGCGCACCGAGGTTCGCCACCGTGATCTCGGGCACGGTGCGCTTCGCGAGCGCTGCGAGCATCGACCCGGCGCCGACCTCGATGAACCGGGTCACGCCGAGTCCGGCCAGTGTTGCCTGGGTCTCCCGCCAGCGCACCCGCCGGGCCACGTGCACTGCGCTGCGCCGACGCCATTCGTCGGCCTCCGTCACCACGGTCGCATCGTCGTTGGCGACCACCGGTGCGTCGGCGTCGGTCATCGCGACCCCGGCCAGGTGTTCGCCGAGTACGGTGACGGCGTCCTCCATGAGCGGGGTGTGGAACGCGCCGCCGACGCTGAGCGCGCTCACGCGGCGAACACCGAGTTCCCGCGCCGCCTCGGACCCGGCCTCGACGCCTCCCGGCGTGCCGGCGATGACCACCTGTCCCGGAGCGTTGTCGTTCGCGATCCAGCATCCGTCGACGGCGGAGCAGGCCGCCTCGGCCTGCTCGAGGTCGGCTCCCAGCAGGGCGGCCATGCGCCCGGGATGTGCATCGGCGGCGGCCTGGGTCGCTGCGGCCCGACGTGCCGCGACGTCGATGCCGGCCCGCAGGTCAAGGACGCCGGCGGCGATGAGGGCGGTCACCTGGCCGAGCGAATGTCCGGCGAGGGCGACCGGGGCGGGGATGCGGTCGCGCAGTGCCGTCCAGGCCACGAGCGAGGTGATGAGGATGGCGAGCTGGGCCTCCCGGGTGCGGCCGAGCTCGGCCTCGTCGGCCTCGGTGATGAGGTGGCCGAGGCGCATCCCGACGACTGCCTCGGCGTCCTCGACGACCCGCCACGCCGGGTGGTCGCGCCACGCGAGCCCCATGCCCGGTCGTTGCGTCCCCTGCCCGGGGAACACGATCGCTGTCCGTCGATCCTCCGCAGTCATGCGGATCGGGAGCGTACCCGCGGGTGTTCAGACGTCCGGGGGGTCCGGCGCGGCCTCGTCGCCGAGGAGCACCCGGGCTCGTTCCTCCTCGCGCATCCGGCCCTCGCGCCGCAGGGTCCGCGCCGGCACGATCGCCACGAGTGCGGTGAGCCCGAGCATGATCGCCGCAAGGGCGATGGTGAGCAGCAGCACGTCCGAAGGATCCGAGGTCCGGGGCTAGGGCGTCATCGAGCGTACCGGGGTGGCAGGATGCGGGTCGCAGGTCCGGCCCGGATGGCGGAATCGGCAGACGCGGCGGACTCAAAATCCGCTGTCCGAGAGGGCGTGCGGGTTCGAGTCCCGCTCCGGGCACCACCGTCATGATGCCTCCAGCCGGCGCGTCTGGGCGGTCCCGATCGCCGTCGGGTCCGGGGCAGAATGAGGGCATGCGCCGTCGCCGTACCCGAGCTCAGCGATGACCGACGACGTCGTCGTCGAGGACTGGCTCTGGGACGACGACGTCCCGGAGGAGCCGGCCGAACGTGAGCTCACCCACGAGGAGCGGATGCTCCGGCGCTCCGCGATCCGTACGTTCGTGGGCTCGATCGTCGGTCTCGTCGCGCTGGGGATCCTCGGCGTGGTGGCGTTCCGGGTGTTCTCAGACGACCCCGTGCGTGACCTGCCCGCTGCATGCACCAAGGGGCGGATCAGCGACTGCCCGACCCGCCGGGACCTGAACCGGGAGCCGAGGTCCAAGCTGCCCGGAGGATTCGACCCGCGCACGGGGGAGTCCGAGGTGGACGGTTCCGGTCCCGGGTTGACCGAGCGGGAGGCCGAGGCGCGCATCGCGAAGTGCCTCGACGGGAAGATCGAGTTCTGCGGCTGAGCGGGTTCAGCTCGCGTAGAGCCCGAGTCGTTTCGCGATCACCTCGTTCATGACCTCGTCCGTGCCGGCTCCGATGCGCCACAGTCGAGCATCGCGGAACTGGCGGCTCACCTCGTACTCGCTCATGTAGCCGGCGCCACCGTGCACCTGCAGACAGGTGTCGGCGACGCGGTTCTGGACCTGGGCCACGTACTTCTTGGTCATGGAGATCTCGGCCACCGGGTACTCGCCGTGCTGGATCCGCCAGACGACGGACTCCAGGAGGGCCCGGGCCGCCTCGAGCTCGGTGGCCGCGTCCGCCAGTTTGTGGGCGATGGCCTGGTGCTGCGCGATCGGACGTCCGAACGCCCGTCGCTCCTTCGCGAACTCGATCGTGATGGCCAGGGTCCGATCGGCCTGACCGATGCCTGCGGCGGCCCCTGAGAGCCGTTCGTACTGGAGTTGCCACATGAGCTGGGCGAATCCCTCGCCCGGGATGCCGCCGATGACGTTGGCGTGCGGTACCCGGACGTCGACGAGAGCGATCTCGGCGGTGTCGCTCGAACGCATCCCCAACTTGTCGAGTCGTCGACTCACGGAGACGCCGGGGGAGTCGGTGTCGATGAGCATGAGCGAGACTCCGCGACGCTCGGCGCTCGGATCGGTGCGCACGACGCAGTTGAGGAAGTCCGCGCGCACCCCGTTCGTGATGTAGAGCTTCGTGCCGTTGACGATCCACTCATCGCCGTCCCGCACCGCGCTCGTGCGGATGGCGGCCACGTCGGACCCCGCGTCGGGTTCGGTGATCGCGATCGCGGCGATGCGTCGTCCGGCGATCGCCGGACGCAGGTACCGCTCGCACTGCTCCTCCGTCCCGAATTCGCAGAGCGCGGGCGTGGCCATGTGGGTCTGGACCCCGACGGCCATCGAGATGCCGCCGGCCCCGCACCGCCCGAGTTCCTCCATGAGGATGAGCCCGGCGGCGAGGTCGCCGCCCGAGCCGCCCCACCGCTCGGGGTAGTGCAACCCGAGGAACCCCAGGTCGCCGAGTCGGTGGAACAGCGAATCCGGGAAGTGACCGGCCGCCTCCCACTCGTCCACGAACGGGGTGACCTCGGATTCCACGAACCTGCGGATGCTGGCGCGCAGGGCGTCGTGCTCGGGGGTGGAGATCGGGCTGGCCACGGTTCCGCAGGCTAGCGACCCGGGCCCGTCTGAGTATCCTTCCGCCCGTGAGCCGATCGATCATCGAACGCCGTCTCGTCGACATCTCGGAACGTCTGAAGCGCCTGCGCGCCGACCTGGCCGTGACGGTCGAGCAACTCGCGTTCATGGAGGACGACGCCGAGGACAAGCGGCTCCGGTCGCTCGTCGCGGAGACGCCGCTGGCCGACGTCGAGGCCCGGGAGGCCCGACGCCACTCCGACGCGCTGGCCTCGCACCGCGACGACCTCGAGCGGTCGATCCGTGAACTCGAGGGCGAGCAGGATGGATTGCTCGACCGCATGGCCGCCGAACTGTCGGCCCGGTAGGAACGAACAGGAGCACGGTGGCAGGTA
>Ga0075471_10001937_pt1 | contig 13726 bp, 16 predicted proteins | sample DEB19_08_DNA_2_FD_74787 | JGI IMG/M metagenome (GOLD analysis project Ga0075471, IMG submission 74787) | Aqueous microbial communities from the Delaware River and Bay under freshwater to marine salinity gradient to study organic matter... | ecosystem: Environmental > Aquatic > Marine > Coastal ... | reverse complement strand
AGGGTTTTCATTAAATGTGACTGGGGTTTAGTTAATTAGAACTTAAATCCGACACCGAAAGAAACTACAGTGTCCATATCCTCAGCATCTAGATCATCATTAAGAATGAAGTCAACTCCACCATGAAGATCAATATTATTTGCTAGTTTGTATGCAACTGCTGGACCTGCAGTGATTGTGCTTTCGCCATCAGTGTAATATTGACCAACATTTGCTGCTACAGTGAATACATCACTCGCCTTGTACTTCAGGGTAGTGATTCCTTCAAAAATATTGTCAGAAACAAATCCACCAAGGACTGGAACATAAGTGTAATCATCAACAAGATCATACTTTACAGTCTGTGAAAGTGAGAACGAATCCCATTCATATCCGATGTTTCCACCAAAAGTAAAGACTGTTTCGCTTGATGAGTAATCCCCGCCGAGAGGAATTCCAACACCAGCAATTAGATCCACAGAAAGTTTACCAAATGTTGCAACATTTTGAAGAGTAAAAGTTACATCAACATCGCCAACTCCAGTTGCAGAATTAATAAAAGTTGCTTGATTATAGACTGGAAGTGCAACATCTACCTTAATGTTATCATCTAGTTTAAAATCAAGGTTCGTGTTCCATTGAACAATTTGACCATTATCAAAATTATAAAAAGATACATTCTCCACAAGATTCATCTTGAATGTATCACACTTTGTTGGTTGAACTTCCTGCGCAACAACAAAAGTGTTTGTGAAAAGTGCTACAAATGCTACTAACGCTGTCTTAATTGAATTTTTCATTTATACTCCTTAATTAGTTAAATCTACCAGTTCACACTTATCTCCGCTACAAGCGAATGTCTGTGTTCCAACTGTCTTGTCTTCTTTCTCATAATTAATTATTAAACCCCAATCTACATTCTTAGGCATCTTCTCCAATGCCTTAAGATATTCTTCTTTAGTGCAATCCTGATATGGTGCTTGACGATATGAATGGTCAGAGTGTGGGAGGAATGAAATACCACTGATTTCATCGAAATGCTTATATACCCATGCTCCAACTTCCATCCATTCGTGTTCCTTTACAGTGACAGTTATCGATGGTTTATGTTCACACCAATAACGCTGATATGCCAACCACAATTCGAGATGTTGAATTGCTGTCATGTCGTTACGAGTAACGGAACCCTCTGCTTTCATCGGGAACGAGAAGACCATAGTATGATCTGGTTTCATTACACATGGTTCAACGGGGAATCCCATATCAACCATCATCTGACACAACGGATCTTTACGATCTGCACGAACTGTGCGAATATAATATTCATTATGGCGAGCATGAATGCCAGATGCTGCATCTGTCAATTGTGATACTGTTCCTGATGGTTTTACACAAGTAATTGCTGCTGCTGGATTAATTCCAATTTTTCCTGCCCATTCTTTGTTAGTATCAATAGCAATTTGTTTAAGATCTAGAAGTGTATCTTTTAGTTCTTCTGAAATTCTTCCTCGCATAATAGGATTGTCCATAATTCCCGTCAATGAAACTCCAAGCAATGCTTCTTCTTGGCAATTCTTTTTCCAATCAGATGAAAGATATGGAAAATGAGTAAGAGATGCTTGCCATGTTCCTAGAATAGTAGCAAGACGAACTTTACGGCGAAGTGATTTAGCATTGTCTTCTACTCTAACTACAACCTCAGTGAGATTGCAAAATTCACGGTCGCGTAAAATAATTTCACTGCAAGGATTTGTGCCAAACTCATAAGTTGAATTGCGGCGATCTCCAAGTTTATCCACTGTTCTACGGCAAGCATCACGATTGAATATACCGCGTTCTCCACTCTTTGATTTATATAATGCCACCCACTCATCCATGAATACTCCTATTTCTGGTTTTTCTTTGTAGGCAACTGAGTTGTTTGCAAGTGCGCGCTGTGGATTATCATTCCACCACGCTCCCGACTTGGCATCTCGCATTCTTTCATCTGTAAGATTGGAGAGACTAATAAGAGCAGATCTACGGACTCCTCCAACCACGACAATTTCTGCAACTTTGCATACGATATCGTGACATTCAATTGATGTAAGTTTTCTCCCTGCTGCTCTCTTAAAAGTATCAACGGTGAATTTAAATAAATCCTCAAGCGGTCTTGGTCCAGACGCTCTACCACCGAATGTTTTGAGGCGGGCCCCAGCAGGACGAACTTTTGATACATCCCATTTTGGAATCTGACCTCCAATGAGTAAGGAGATAAGTTCTTTATAAGCCTTAGCCCAACCAGTCTTGCTATCTTCCACAATGATCGTGGTGTCAGAATCCGTAAACTGTTCAGCAATTGTTGGAAGTTTTTCAACATATTGACGCTCCACACTAAATCCTACTCCAGTACCACACATCAAGATATAAAGTATTTCATCAAATGCTCTAATTCTATTCACAGCAACATAAGAACAATTATATCCCGCTGTATTATCTCGTTTAAGTGCTTCACCAGCAGTCATTAATGCTCTCATACTTGGCATTATTTCTAGATTCAATACAGCATCTTCTAATTCACAACGAAGTTCTGGAGTAACAGTATAATTTTTATTTTCCTTGAGATGTGACTCAAAAAAATCAAAATATCGCTTTACAGTTTCTCCCCAAGTTTCTCGTCTTTTTTCCTTTTCTAACCAACGAGCATATCTAGAGGTGTGAATAAATTTCTGATAATCAGAAGGCAAATCTTTCATGTAGTCTCCTTTGTCAGCACATACCACGATTCAGGGAAAAGAGATTCAATAATTTTACCAATTGCTTTTGCATATTCTCTAACCTCCCACTGTGCGTGTGGATCAGATCTTTGTCTGTAGACCCTTGCATACGCAGCAAGCGATCCTGTCCACCACCATTCAGTATAGGTTCCCTGTGGAAGAACAAATCTTGCTTGTTCTGGGGCGACTCCTTTATCTATAAGAGAATTATAGACATCTATACACGCATCGACTGCATTCTGATATGTTCTTTGATAATGCATCTTATTTTGTTCATCTTTCACAAAATCTTCAGAACCTTGTTTTGCATTTCCTGTTGGTTTTTCTCTCCAAAATGGTCTATAGACATCAGGAGTATACGAAACATATCTTCTTGAAATTTCATTTTCTACAAAACCAACCTTATGTTTAAACAACTGTGTTCGAATTGAAATTGGTGCTTTAATTCGTAGAGTAATTTGTGGATGTGCAAATGGTGTCCAGTGGTTATGTTCTGCAAGATAGTTAATTAATTTTGAATCTTTTGCAGTAAGATGACCAACTCCTTCGTGATCTATTTCTTCCCATTCGCTTTCTTTATTAAAAGAAACTCTAGCGGCATTTACAATTGTTAGATCACATCCCATATGATCTACATATTCCACAAATCCAGTATCAAGAACAAGAACTCTATTTTCCATCATTAAACCTCTTTAGCATATCGCTATCTGCACCAAACATATTCTCAACTAATTTTTTACTAAAGTTGATAAATCCATCATTCTTTATAAATTTGCAAATATTGAAAAAATATTCCCAGTCATCTTCATCAAAAGAATTATAATCTAATTCCTTCGAGTGCCGAATGAAATTTTCTACATAATTTTTAATACAATACAAATCTTCTTTATTTGTTTTCTTCTTCTTGATCCACTTATTATTTGCTGTCTCTTCATCATCACCTAGAGAAATACGAGAATCTATAAATTTTTCATAGTTAGTTTTATTTTTTAAAAGTGTTTCATATAACTCTTGAAGAAATTGCTTGTTATTTTCATGCCAATATTCAAATGCTACACCTTTTGTTTCGGTGTATGTTCGGGCATAATCTACTGCACGAAAAAACATCTCTTGATCTTGTTCTCTAATATATTCAGCAAATTTAAAATGAAACTCTACAAGACCAACCAATAAATTATAATCTTTTTCTGGAATTTTCATTGACATTTTCTCCATGAATTAAATGCTAGTAATGCTGCTGCTCCACTAAATATGTTTGCTTCAATTATATCACAAGGATTTAATCCAGACAACACCATATCATTTATATCTTTTTCTTTTATATCATTTGGAAATATACAAATTTTTTCACCAGATTCAATTAAAGACTTAATAATATTTGAAACTGTTCTACTTCTTGGTTCATTGTCAACAACAAAGACAAGATCTTGATTTATAAATGTTTTCCTGATCTCTAAGAAATTTCCAATTCCAAGACATGCAATTGAATTTGGTAAAAATAAACTGTCTATTGGACCTTCAACAACATATATGCGTTTGCTTTTATCTATTGTATCCAATCCATATGTTAATTTTATTTTATCAGTTTTCTTTAGGGTTATATATTTTGGTTTTATATTTCCCACAGATCTTCCTTGTACGCCAATACATTGATTGTGTTCATCAAAAATCGGAATGATTATTCTTTCATCTTCTTGTAGTAAATTTTTATATTCAGAATTAAATTTTTCAGCAAAAATACCAAACTGTTTTGTGAACCCAAATTTATCCCATTTATCTTCTGGAATTTTTCTATCTTTAAGAAATTTAATTGCAACATGATCTGGTGGCAATTCTTCAATCATCTGATATGGAGGATTGGAAGAAACTATAGTATAGGATTCCTCTATATTTGTTTCCTCAATTATAGTGTTTTTTTCTTTGAATGTTTCCAGACAATATTCTTTAAATAACATTGGCGAAACAATTTCTAAAAATTTATAAATATTATAAGATACACCACAGTTATGGCATTTATAAAAATAACTATCGGTATTGCTAAAAAAATATCCTCTTGCTTTATTTTTATTTAATTCGGAATCTCCACAAATTGGACATCTGCAATTAGCAAGATTTACTTTTTTCCACTTGAATTTTTCAAGAGAAGAAGAAACCAAATTTACATATTTTTTATCTACATACAAAGACATTAAAATTTCCAGTTATCAACACTTGTTTTTGTAGTTGTTTTAATTTGTGAAGTTTGCTGTAATGTTTGTTTATTTGAAGCAGGAATAATTGCTGCTTCTTCTTTTTTAACATCAAATACTTTCATCTTTGCACGATTAATTCCGAGAATAAATTTACGATTTGCTGCTGTATCGTTATATCTGTTTTTTAATTGTTTTACCATTATTTGATTAAGTTCTGCAAGTTCATCTGTTGTAATCAATGCAAACATAAAATCAGCAGTTGCAGGAAGACCAAATGATTCTGATGTATCTTCAAGACCAACATCGGTGCTCGAATATCCTGATCGTGTTGTCTGTGTGGCACTAAAGAGAGGAACGCCATATTCAACTGCAAGACCACGAAGTTCCTCTGCAATTGATTTGACATACATGTATGAATTTACATTATTTCCATTCTTTAAGCGTGCGGAAGCACAAATATTAAGATAATCAACAAATATAATATCAGGTTTAAACTTACGCTTAAGTGCAAGTTCATCTAGAAGAAATCTAAAATGATTAACATTTGCTGTCGCAGTTGGATACTCTTTAATAATAAGTTTACCCTTTACACCAGCACTTAGATTATTCATCTTCTTTTCATATACAGACTTTGGCAGTTGTCGCAAATTATCAAGAGTAACATCAAGAAGATTTGCATCAATTCTTTCTGCAATTCTTTCTTCTGCCATCTCACAAGTAATGTATAGAACATTTTGATTTTGTTTCAAACAATTTGCTGCGTGATGGCAAAGGAACATAGACTTACCAACACCAGTTCCTGCCATTACAATATTTAAAGTTTTAGTAGGAGTTCCACCATTTGTAATCTGATTGAAAAAATCAAGATCAAATGGTATACGCTTCTCTACAGCATGATAAAAATCAAAACGCTTTTCATAGTCTTCTATGTAATCATGACCAATATGAACATCAAAAGAGACAGCAAGTGCCTTTGATAAAATATCAGGAATTGAACCTTGCGCTTGTTGAGACTTGCCATCAATAATTTGAATGGATTCCATAATTGCATTATAGACTGCTTTTTCTTTACAGAAATTTTCTGTTTCATTGAGCAACCATTCATTATCACATGTCTCTTTATGATTTGATATTTCTTCAATGATCGTTGAGACACGCTTCATTTCCTCCTGTGTTATGCTTTTATTTTTGTCAAGTATAATATATAGTGCTTCTTTTGTTGGAAGATTATTATACTTGATTATAAAATCATGAATGGTTTCAAAAACAAATCGTAATGCTCTGTCATGAAAATACTCCCTTTTGATAAAGGGAGTTGCTTTTCGAGAATAAGTTTCGTTTTTAATTAGATTGTGAAGTATCAGTTTTTCGATGTCTGTCATTCTTCATCCTCTGGTGTTTGTTCACCACCATAACTAAACTTATTGTACACTGCCTTTTCAATCTGGTCAAGGACATCCTTTGTGAAATATTTTTCAGGATTATCATAGATTGTTTTTTCAAACACTTTTGATCCGTCAGGTAGTTCAATACGAGTAGAATTCTTTTTAAAGATTCCACTCTCAACAGCAATATCTACAAGACCATAATAAGGATCAAGACCGCTATCGTAATTCAAGCGCAGATCTACCATACTATTTTCCTTAGTAAATCTTCCCTTGTATAGTTTAGCATGAATAATATTACCGATAACTTCACCATCAGCATTCTTATCCTTCTTCTTTGAAAGATAAACAATAGTTGATGCTGCATACTTAAGACCAGTACCACCACCCATCTCTGACATTGGAACATATGCACCAACGACTTGATAAGTGTGATTAGTCATAATCATTGGAATCTTTGCGATACCCAACTTAACTGTAAGTACACGAAATGTTGACTTGACAATTTGCGCGCGAGTCATGTCGCGTGTTTCCTTGCCTTCAGCAGTATCATTCATCTCTTTAGATGTTGACAACATACCAAGAGAATCAAGAACAATCATTGTTGGTTTACGATCTTCCTCTGCAAGTTCAAGATACTTATCAACAATTGTAATTGCTTGATGACGAAACTCTTCAATTGTCGCCACGGGAAATACTGCTACACGCTTTGGATCAATACCACGCTTCTTGAACATCTCTGATGTAACTGCTTGTTCTGAGTCAAAATAAAGAACGACAGCATCAGGATTGTCAGTCAAAAACTTAGAGACAATACCAAGAGTAAAATAAGTCTTACCAGTAGAAGACTCTCCAGCAAGAGCAAGAATTTTATTGTTGGGAAGACCACCATAAATGCTTGCAGATAATAGACCATTAAAAATATAACAACCAGTATTAACGAATCCATTGACATCTGATCCATCTAACCCATCTGCTACTAGCGATGCGTATTTATTTCCAGAAGATTTAACCATTGACGATAAAAAATCACTCATAATATTCCTTTCAACCAAATAGGTTTTCTAGTGTAGACTTTCGCTCTGTTGACCACCCAATAGTATCTAGAATAGTTGTCAGAGGATCAATAAAAGATTTCTCAAATTGAACTTTAGAATCAATATAATCTTTTAGATCAAATTCTTTGGGAAGAGTATTTGGAAAAGAAATTACCTGATCTTCTCCCCGTGATCCACCAAGAGGATTTGGTTTCTTGAGAATAAGATATTTGATTTTATCCCCCTCTCCAATCTTCTTGTACTTCTTTCCCAACTTAAGTTTATCAAGATAATGATTGTAGATCAAAGCACCCTTGACTGCAATGGGTGTTGACTTCTTATATATTGTATTAGCATCAAAATATTTCTTCATGCCATTAACACTGCGAGGAAATGCCATTTGATCTGGAGGTAGTGCATAGAATTCTTCCCTGCACTTCTCAACAAAATCAATCAGTTCACTCTCAGTGCCATTCATGGTGATATTGATTGCTGTCTTCAAATGTTTACGAACAAACTCAGGAGTTGAACTGCGTGTTGTTTCAATGCCCTTAATCTTGAGTTTTGGTTCATTATAACGAACGCCTTCAGAGTCAAGCACATTGAGCATGTATCTTTTCTTTGCAGTCCATATTCCACGGTCAGCAATGACCTCTCTGCCCATCTGCATACGGTTTTCGTATGCATTCATCTTTGTTGCAAGTTCTTTAAACTTCTTATCAATGAACGGTAGTATAATTTCCTCTGCTGCTTTGTTCAAAAAATCAACAATTGTTTTTGTTTCTGGTTTTGATACTTTTGTTTCACCATCAAACATCGAAACAGATGGATATACCTTCTCAACAAGACCATTCAAACAAAGATAAACAGAGTCTGTATCTGATGCGATAACATAATCAACATCATTAGTTCCTACTGCTTTGTTAAGATACTTATTAAGTTCCTGACCAATCCATTGAATTGACAACTGACCCGACAGAGTAATTGCCTCTGCGAGTTCGGTTGAATAATATCTAAAGTATTGATTGCCTAACCTATTGCGCCGTAAGCAGAATTCAGTTGGATCTTGCGAACCAACTGAAAGTTGTGATACTTGGAAATATCCAATTCACACTGCTTACGGAGCAATAGCAGTTCCTCCGTAGATAATTTTGTTAAATCTTTTGACATAACCAACCTTTTGCTTTTCCTTTACTTATCGCAGTATTTTTTAAACTACTTTTCCATATTGTAGTGTAAGGAATTCCTTTAGTCAAGCAGAATTCTTGTAATCTATTGGTTTCATAACAAATTCCTAATGGATCTATTACTTTAAACCAGGAAGACAGTGCATCTCTTTGTTTTTCTTTATTTTCTTTCCAATAATCAGTTGCCCACTCAGTCATGAATTGAGAATGTTCTGGTTTCTTTTTTCCAGTGTTTGCTTTTATTGCTTTTTCTAAATTTAGAATAGCAATTGTTTTATATTTTTCTAAATTTTTGTTTTTTGTTTTGGTTGCATTCTCAATACATTTATTTTTAATAAGTTCATCTTTCATTGGATTATTGTCTCCGACTAATAATCCATTGCTATTGACATAATCCCATCCACCAACACCGCCATGTTTTAAATTATAGCAATTTTTATCACCGATAAAAGATTGTAATAAAATTTGCTCCTCCAAATACATTTGTTCTCTGGAAGAGCATTCTTTTATTATTTCTTTTTTGAAATTATTTTTACCGTATTTTACTATAGCTCGTTTTAACGCTTTTCCACTTCCAAGATAAGAATCGTTTATATTTTTAGTTTCATGTGCGCCTATATAAAATTTGCCATTAATCAAATTTATAGTTTTGTATATCAAGTATTTTTTCATACTGTTATGTATGAAAATACTGATTTACAAATGCTCTAATCAATGTAATGTCAATAGATACTTGGTTTGATTAATTATTCCAACCATCTCGTCACGAATATTTAAAAGTTCAGAATCATTTCCCTTAAGTTCCATGGGGAGTTCGTTGATTAAAAAATCTTCAAAATATTTAAGGACTGGCATTGGGTGTGCGGTTTCATAACCCTTCAAATCAATGGTTCTGTGCTGTTCTGTGTCTTTTCCATACTTACCCATGTATGTCTCGACAAAGGTATCAATCAGAGGATCTAATGCCTCATATGCCTTTCCTAGTGCCTTGTGTTCAGCGTAGGATGGGGTCTGCCAGTGATGAATACGAAGTTGGTTCTGTAATGTTAGAAATTTTCCAATACACGACATAGTTTCTCTCCTGTCTTGTATTTATAATTTTGCTTTCCACACCCCATCCACAATAATACCATAAGATGGAACATCATCAGCAGTTATTTTCTGCACCGAATAGCATTGAGATGCTTTCATTCGCTTACGAAGTTCATTTAACTGTTCTGCTTCTGCAACAGCATTTGTTTTCTTCTTGAATAACAAAAGACCCTTGCGGGCTTCACCCGAAGAGTCCTTGATATTATCCATCACAAATTGTTTAGTCTCTGTGATAATTCCGTACATTAAAACCATCCCTTCTTCTTCTCAGGACAATTAAAGACGATACAAGAAGGTCGAGTCCATTCGTAGCGCATTACCCCATAGTAGTCGAGAACCACTACGCGACACACATACTTTGGCATGACGATTGTTCCACTTTCCCATTGCTGCTTGAAGAGTTCAGACAACTTACTGATCTCCTCCTCGTCATCCCCTGTATAGTCAGAATCGACATGGATGAGGAACTTTAGATTGCTCATTTCTTTTTGCTTTTGTGCTTCAGTCATTCTTGTTCTCCCTCAGTTGCCTGTTCTCTTCCCAAAGTCGCTCAATAGTTTTGAGATCTTCCTCTGAACTAGCCTTTAGGAACTCCTTGAATTCCTTGACCGATTGTGGAAATCCTTCTCCCGAATAATTCTCGTAGCAATCCCAACCACGGGAGATGGCATAGTCTCCTGCTAGGAATCCCGTCAGATGATGAAAGCCACAGACCTCACGCCGTGCTTCATCACGCTCACGGGTCAGTTCCTCACACTTTGCAACAAGTGATTCAACATGGTCGATGAGTTCTTGCTTTGTAGGTTTCTTATTCATAATACCAAAGGTGGGAATCGAACCCACACTGTATGATTTTTGAAATCACCGACTCTACCGTTGGTCTACTTTGGCGTATTTATTATACCAAACTCGGATTCTAAACGCAACCACTTTCTAATACAATTGTCACTTACTCCATATTTTTTTTCCAACTGAACTGCCTTTTTAATGGGATTGGTGGGATTCGAACCCACAATGTGTCTTTAACCGTGACGAATTTTAAATTCGTTGCGTTTCGCCAGTTTCGCCACTATGGTGTCATCTTCCGCGCAATTGAAATTCAAGTGCAGCAATATCACTATTTGCAGTAAATAATTTTTGTTTTAATAAATTATTTTCATTTACTAATTGCTCAATATAAGATTCCAACTCTCTAACTCTAGATTCAACTTCACTTCTATTTACATATATTCGATTATGTAATCGCTGCCAACTAGGATGATCCCAAGTTGGAATTCGTAATTCGTTTTTGATTTGTTCTAAATTTAATTGATCTTCTGACATAATGGGAATGGTGGGAATCGAACCCACACGGTCAAATGACCGACAGATTTTAAGTCTGTTGCGTCTGCCTGTTCCGCCACAATCCCGAACTACCCCGCCTAGATTCGAACTAGGAAAAAGAGATCCAAAGTCTCCTGTGATACCGTTTCACCACGGGGTATTAAAACACATTACTTGCGAGTGCGTACATTGCAATACCACTTGCAGTTCCCACATTCAAACTTCTCACGCTTCCATACTGCTTAATATACAGTATGTCGTCACAAATGTCAATGAGTTCCTGGGGAAGTCCAACCTGTTCTTGTCCAAAGACAAGAATATGATGTGTATGTGAATCCCAAATATAATTATTGATTGGACTTGCCCCAGGAATATTGTCAATACCAATGATCTTCACATTGGCATTGGAATCCCGTATAGACTTGATTTCATCATCAAGTTCAGATAGGGACTTGGTATGCTTGAAATGTGTGTAATGATGCGTACCTACTGTTCCTCGTCGGTCGTATTGCTTTGCACCATACAAGACTACCTTCTTAGCAAGAAACGCATTCGCATTACGAATAACTGTAGCAATATTGAAGTCATTATATAGATTACTGCAAATAACGGTAAAATTATTCCGCTTTGCATCAAGATCAGCAATAATTGCTTCATGCTTCCAATAATGGTAGTGGTCAATCACATTCCTCGTTTCCATGTGTGTATTATACCATAACATAAGTCATTCTGCAAGAGGATTCCCATCAGATCTTACTTTTGCTCGTTCTTTATAAAAATGTTTTGGTTGCTTCTCTCCCTTTTCTACAAATTTCTCATACCAATATTTATTTCTTTGCAAATAAAGTTCATTATCAAATGATGGATATGTATCTTTTAATTCCCAATCCCCATGAACAGAATGTATATGCATTGGAATTATTTGAGCGAGAGGTGGCCACATATCTTTTCTAAATTCAAATTTTTCATTTGGTCTGTGAAATAAAATATTGGTCCATATGTCACCTGGAAACCAATCAGATTCTATGAATCCGCTTTGAATGTGCCATGGTCTATTATGGTGTTCATAACAATTTATAGGATTTGTTATAAATAAACACCAATTTTTTGGAGTTCTAAAAGATCTACCAGTCCATAATTGCAACATGTTTATTTCAGTAAGTCCAAAATCATATTTTGATTGTGGTCGATCATAATTAAACACATTAGCATCTTTATCTTTATCTTTTAGTTCTTTAAAGATACATGCATCATCATCATAATATTTTTCATGAAAAGTGTATTCAAATTTTTTATCACCCAGATATGTGACATCAAAATCAAGTGCTGGATATACCCACCATCCAATAGAATTTGCTGAAGTAAATGGTCCACAATATTTGTATGCTTGATCGTTCCATAATTTTTCATCTGATCCATTTTCTGATTTTAATTTTTTATTTGCTTTTTCTAATCGTATTCCTTGCGATGGATGAACATGCAGAACTTCAATAATCCGTTTTTCATCTAACTTTTGTTCTTCATTTATTTCATCTGGTTTTGCAAAAAATCCGCTAAATGGACATCCACTCATAATAAACCTCTTTTCTTCATTTCCGCGTTAATGTCTTCTAGATTCTTTTCAGATTCAATCATCTTCTTTTTAAACATCTTACGATCTTTATACATCTTATCCATAAGTTCTGGAAGGAATCCACGAATATCTTTTCTGTATGTAGTTCCATTTGCAGCAACTGAGAGATTCTTTGATTTATATTTTTCTAATGCTTTTGTTGTGACTTCTCCACCTTTAAGAACTCCTTCTGGTGCTACAACTCCACGAAGACCATCTTCTGTCAAAGTCTCTGGAGAAATATTATACTGCATGATAAGATGTGGATATAGGGAATTTAAATCAAAACTAACAACCCAATTATATTTTCCTGGAACTGGTTCTTTCACATAAGCACCAGCATACTGCTCATCTTTTCTTCCTTTTCTCTTTGGTGGAATCATTATTCCACGATTTTTAAGATATTTGTAGATAATCACATCCCATGTACGAACTTGAGAAAATACATCACTAAAATTAACACCTGCTGAATATGCAAGTGCCACTGCAAGTTCAATGAGTCTTAGTTTTTCTTCAAGTTTCTGAACAAGTTCAACATCTCGGATGTTATACTCAACAAACTTTTGAAAGTCTTTGCGATAAAACTCTGTAATGTTTTCATATTCGGAATAAGATAACTTTCGTTCTCCTAGTTCAACATATGCAATATGGTTCAATGCATATGATTCTTGATTTACATATGTAAATGTTTGATACACTTCATAATAATCAAGCATTGAAACACCGACAATATCATATACTTGCTCTTCTTTGCCTGAGTTGCGTGTAATTTGACGATCCTTAAGTTTGCCCCAAGGAGACAATTTCTTTGCTGCTTTTGTTCCAAGCAATACCTTGATTCGATTTATAAGATAAGGAAAATCAAAAAATCTAATGTTCCATCCAGATACAATATCAGGATAATTTGCTGCAAAATAGTCAATAAATGTTTGCAGCATATCACTCTCATCTTCAAATTCAAAAACACGAACATCTTGTGTAGTTTTAAATCTACCAAGACAAAAAGTTGCTTTACCAGTTTTTGTGGATGAAATAGAAATTACATTGATACTCTCTTCTGGATTTTCAATTACAGGCCATCCTTTTTCAGAAGTTGTTTCAATGTCTATGTACATTATATCAATCTTTGAAAAATCATAAAGCATATCACTCCCATATGTTTC
>Ga0075471_10001936_pt1 | contig 13729 bp, 8 predicted proteins | sample DEB19_08_DNA_2_FD_74787 | JGI IMG/M metagenome (GOLD analysis project Ga0075471, IMG submission 74787) | Aqueous microbial communities from the Delaware River and Bay under freshwater to marine salinity gradient to study organic matter... | ecosystem: Environmental > Aquatic > Marine > Coastal ... | reverse complement strand
GGCGACGGACGGCTCGGTCACCCAGACCGGCTACATCACGGTTGCCGACGGCAGTTGCTGGCAGATCGAGACGGGTCGGACGGCCGACAACGTCGGGACGATGACGCTGGCCCAACTGCCCGATGGCTCCGACTGCGCGACCTGAGTGACCACCGGCCGAATGAGTGGGGAACGGATGCGCCACAAGCCGACGACCGTGCGCGACCGACTCGGAGCCCTGTGGGGTCTCTTGCGGATCAGCGACGAGGACTACGCGGCGTTCATGGGGTCGTACGACGAGCTGTTCGTCGACTCGCCCGAGAACACGAGGGCCGACTACGAGAACGGCGTTCCGATCCGCGGCTACCCGCAGGGGAGCAGCAACGAGTTGACCGAGCTTTACAAGGTGATCCATCTCCTCTGCACGCTCGGCTCGGTGGAGAAGATGTACATGCCGCCGACGATCGACGCCTCGGAGTCGGTGCTCCAGAACCAGATCCTGTTCGAACGCATCGTCGCGGCCGATCTCGCCGTCTCCCCCGGCGACAAGGTGCTCGACCTCGGCTGCGGCTGCGGCGCGATCGCGGAGCACATTGCCGAGCTGACCGGAGCCGACGTCCACGGGGTCAACCTCGACCGTTCGCAGATCGAGAAGGCCTGGCGCAATCCCAATCTGCGCTGGTCCAATTTCGCGGTCGGTGACTTCAACAAGGCACTCGAGTTCGACGACGCGTCGCTCGACGCGGTGTACGCGATCCAACCCATGACCTACGTCAGCGATCACGAGTTCACCTTCGATGAGGTCTTCCGGGTACTCAAGCCGGGCGGCCGGTTCGTCATCAACGACGTGGCCGCCCTCGACGCGTACGACCGCGACGACGAGCACCAGCGAACCCTGATCCAGCACACGCGGGAACTCACGGTCTTCGGTGGGTTCTGGTACTACCGGTACTGGGAGGACTCGTATCGAGCGGCGGGGTTCGAGCTCCTCTCATCGGTCGGCCGACCCGCGGTGGAGTTGATCAAGAAGGAGGTCGCGCTGTTCGACCGGTACGAAGCCGCCTTCCGGATGCTGGCCCGTCTCCGGGTGATCCCGCGGAAGACCGACGCACTCATGCAGCGGATGAACGCGAACAGCCGCTCCTACATCCATGCCGAGGAGGAGGAACTCCTCACCCTCAACTGGCACTGCGTGGGGCGCAAACCGGTCTAGGTCGGTGTTGGGGGCCCGGACTGCGGGTGCCGGGCCGGGAACCCCCGGCGGCAAGGTCATCGGACGGCGGACCGGCGAAGGAACTCGGCCTCCTACGAGCGCGATGCTGACCGGGCCGGGCACCACGGACGGGCCTGCGCAGACGTCGATGAGGAGGGCCTGATGAGCCACGGTAGGCGGTTGACGACGGCGTATGTGGCCGTAATCGCGGCTGCCGGTTCCTCGGTGACGGTCGGCGTTCGGACTGCCGGTGCTGCCGGAACCGCGTCGATCACCATCGTTCTCGTCTCCGAACCGTTCGACGGTCAGGACTTCTCTTTCACCACCACGGGCGGCGGACTGTCGTCCTTTATCCTCGATGACGACTCCGGTCTGGATCCGACCCGGGAGAACTCGAGGACCTTCACGGGCCTCAACGCAGGGACGTACACGGTCACCCAGGCGGCGGTCTCGGGTTGGGCCTTCGTCGCCCTCGACTGCACGGTCGGCACAGGCGACACCACCCTCCGGAAGGCTACGATCGTTCTTGCCGCAGGCGAGGAATCGACCTGCGTCTTGACCAACTCGAAGGTCCGCATGCCCGTCACCAATGGCACCGTAGAACTGGGACTGCAGGCCGAAGGCCAACTCAATATTCCGTGGGGTGACACCTCGGTGGCCGGATCGGATTATCTCGGCGTTCGCTATCTCCCCGAGAACCTCGACGGCAGCAGCCTCTGGGTCATCGTCAACGGTGGCTCGACTACGCCCAGCCTGTGGAAGGTCAACCCCGCAACCAACGGATTCTCGACCACCGGAATCACCGGCGCCGGTTCGACCGGATTGGCGTTCGACGGCACCTCGGTGTGGGTGGCGAACTCGGGTTCGAACTCGGTGTCGAAGATCAACGCGACGACGAACGCGGTCACGGCCACCGTCACCGTCGGGACGTTGTCCCGGCGCGTGGCCTTCGACGGCGCCGACATCTGGGTCTCGAACGACAACTCGGGCACGTTGTCGAAGCTCCGCCCGTGATCGCGTTCGACTGGCTGTCCGTTCGCCGTTCCCGGTGCGCCGGGGGACGGGCGAGTCTCGCCCTGGCGCTCGTCCTCGGACTGCTCGCGGTCGTGCCGATCCGGCCTGCGGGAGCGGTGTCCGCAGGGTGGGAACAGGTCCGTCAGTTCGGAACCCCGGCACGCGACTTCGGCACCGCGGTATCACGCGACGGCGTCGGCAATGTCCTCGTGACCGGGCAGACCGAAGGCGACATCACCGGGGTGACGGAGTTCGGCGCCGGGAGCCGTGATGCGTTCGTCGTGAAGTACGACGCAGGCGGCACTCGTCTGTGGACCCGACAACTCGGTACCGCCGCTTTCGACTCGGGCAACGCAGTCGGAGCCGACGGGGCCGGCAACGTTTACGTCGCCGGTTCCACCTCGGGCACGCTGCCCGATGCGCAGACGTTCAACGCGGGCGGCTTCGACGCGTTCCTGGCCAAGTACGCCGCCGACGGCACCCGACTCTGGGTGCGTTTGCTCGGCACGGCGGCTGACGAAGCGCCGCACGCCGTCGCCGTCGATGCCGACGGCAACGCGTACCTGGCCGGGCAGACGGGAGGAACGCTCCCGGGGTCGACCGACACGAACGCCGGGAGTGGCGACTCCTTCGTGGCGAAGTACGACTCGACCGGTGCGGTCGTGTGGGTTCGGCAGTTCGGGAGTGCGGCTTCCGACGGGGCCGCGGGGTTGGTCCGCGACGAGACCGGCGCGCTCCTCGTGGTGGGCTCGACCGAGGGAACCATGCCGGGCACGACCGACAGTGCGGCCGGAGGGTCCGACGCCTTCCTCATGAAGCTCGGGGCGTCGGGCGCGGTCACCTGGGTGAGGCAACTCGGAAGCGCTGCCACCGATAACGGCTATGCGCTCGCGGTCGACGGTACGGGCGACATCGTGATGACCGGTCGGGCGGGCGGCGCCCTTCCGGGAGGAGGCGTCGGCGCCATCGGGATGTTCGTCGCGCGGTTCGACGGGGCCGGTGCCGTGGAGTGGGTTCGGCAGACTGCGAGCACGGTCGCCGACGACGGCCGAGCCGTTGCGATCGATGCCGCCGGCCTTGCCTACGTGGCGGGATCGTGGGTGGGCAACTACCCGTTGAACGACCCGTTCGTGCCGTCGAGCCGAAACCTCTTCGTCGCCGTCTACTCCGTCGCCGGGACCCGACTCTGGATCGACCGACTCGGTACCGACGGCGAGGACGATGCGTACGGATTGGTGCTCGGAGGTGGCGGGGTGGGCTACGTCGCCGGTTCTGCGTCCGGACTGCTGCCCGGCGCCCCGGGCTCGTACCTCGGCAACGAGGACGTGTACCTGGCGCAGTACCGCTTCCCGACCGTCCCGGCCGCTCCGACCGTGACCACGGTCACGCCGACGACGGGTGGGTTCGGCGCCGCTGCTGCCCAGGTGGCGTTCTCGGCGGGGGCCGACGGGGGAACCCCGGTCACGGCATACCGAGCGACGTGCGTTCCGATCGGCGGGGGGATCACGCGTACGGCCGACGGGGTCGAGAGTCCCGTCATCGTTTCCGACCTCACCATCGGTGGGAGTTACTCCTGCTCGGTGGCGGCGACGAACGCATTCGGCGCCGGTCCGGCATCGGACCCGGCCCCGCCCTACACCGCGATCGGACCGCCGGGGACGCCGACGATTGCGTCGGTGACCCCGGGGAACGCCCGGGTGACGGTGGCGATCACGCCCCCGACCGGCAACGGCGGGAGTCCGATTACCGGCTACGAGGTGACCTGCACGGTCACGGCCGGTACCGGTGCGGTCGGTGTCGCCGGCGGCACGACGAGTTCCGTCGTCGTGACCGGACTCACCAACGGTAAGACCTACCGGTGCCGGGCCACGGCCGCGAATGCCTACGGGGCGAGTTTCGCCGGCGTGCCCTCGGCCGCATTCATCCCGGCGACGGTTCCGGGCGCTCCGACGGGAGTGGTCACCCGTTCGGGTGCGACCGCGCTCGCGACCGGACCGCTCGTCGTGTCGTTCTCGCCGCCGCTGTCCAACGGTGGCCGCCCGATCACCGCGTACTCCGTGTCGTGCACCTCGGCGAACGGCGGGGTGGCGCGGACCGCAACGGGGGCATCGGCGCCGGTGACGGTCACCGGCGCCACGACCGGCAAGTCGTACACGTGCCGCGTACGGGCGGCCAACGCTATGGGGACCGGGCCGTTCTCCGTCGCCTCGGGAGCAGTCATCGTCGGATCACCGCCGGCTCCGACGCTCACCGGAGTGACGAAGCCGGTCGCCGGGAGCCTCCGCGTGACCTTCACGCCGAATGGTGGCAACGGGAGTCCGATCACCGGCTTCGTGGGCGGATGCACCTCGAGCAACGGTGGCGTTCAGCGCTCGGTCTCTGTTGCCAACCCGGCCGCACTCGCGGTAGTCGTGACCGGCCTGACGGTCGGGAAGACCTACACCTGCCGGGTCCGGGCCGTGAACGCCCGGGGTACGGGACTCGCCTCGCTCTCATCCTCGGCCAAGGTTGCGTGACCGGGGCCGCGCAGTGGCGGGCACTCCGAACCGAGGTAACCGCCCACCCCATCCGGTAAGACCGATTTGAGGCTTCTGTAGGATCCGTTCGTGCGCTGTCGTGTCCTGCTCTACAGTCACGACAGTTACGGACTCGGGCACTTACGGCGTTCACTCCTCCTGGCCGGGGGCATCGTGGCCCGGTCCGATGTCGACGACGTACTCGTCGTGACCGGGTCCCCCCGACCGGGGGCATTCCCTCTCCCCGCCCGGGTCGACACCGTCAAGCTCCCGGCGGTCACCAAGGACGACAGCGGTGCGTACAGGCCGAGAACGCTCGGCCTGCCCTTCGCGGAGACGGTGAAACTGCGGTCGCAAATCATCGACATCACGGTCGAGGCGTTCCGGCCCGACATGATCATCGTCGATCACACGCCGGTCGGCCTCGGCGGTGAACTGCTCCCGGTGCTCGAGCGGATCGCCGACGGCCCGACTCGGCCCCGGATGGTGCTCGGTCTCCGCGACATCATCGATGCCCCGGAGCGCGTCGAGGATCAGTGGTTGCGGAGCGGAGCCTGGCCTGCGCTCGAGTCGGTGTACGACGCAGTTCTCGTGTACGGAGATTCGAAGGTCGCGACGACGGCGATGGAGCTCGATCTGACTTCGCGGGTCGGCTGTCCCGTCGAGCACGTCGGCTACTTGTCGCGGTCGATGCCGGAGCGCAGGCCTGACGATGGGACTCTGCCCACGGTGCTGGTCACCGTGGGCGGCGGGGGCGACGGCCATCACGTGTTGCGCGCCTACGCGGAGTTCCTCGCCGAGGTCGGTCCGGCCGCGCCGTTCCGCTCGGTCGTGGTAACGGGCCCTCTCCTCTCCTCGAAGCGCCGAGCAGAGATCTCGGCCGCACTCCGGTTGTCCGGTGCACCGGTCGAGGTGGTCTCGATGAGTTACGAACACGAGGAACTCCTCGCGAACGCGAGCGCAGTCATCGCAATGGCGGGCTATAACACGACCTGCGAGATTCTGACGGCCGGAGTGCCGGCGCTACTCGTTCCCCGCGAAGCGCCCCGGGTCGAACAGCTGCTCCGGGCGCAGCGTCTCGCTGCGATCGGAGCGGTCGAGTATGCGACCAGCGCCACGCTGACGCCATCCGTGGTGGCCGCGTTCGTGGATCGGGCGTTGGCAACCGGCCGTCGCGTCTCGCCGATCACGCTCCGTATGGACGGGGTAGCGCAGACGGTCGGTCGAGTCGCATCGATCTGCGCGGTTCCGCCCCGTACCGCCGGTCGTGCCTCCCGATGGGGACCAGCCGATGTCGCAGCCGGTGGTGGTCGCGTCGGGTACGTGCTGAAGAAGTTCCCGCGTCTATCCGAGACATTTATCTTGAACGAGTTGCTCGGTCTCGAGCAACTCGGGCTCGATATCGACGTCCTCTCGCTCCAGCCCGCTGATGACGAACCGAGGCATGCAGCGCTGTCCGAACTCCGGGCCCGGGTTGCCGAAGTTGCGGGGAACCGCACGGCCACGATGGAACAGTTGCTCGCGCGACTCGGTGACGAAGCAGGCGCCGAGGCGGTCGGGAGGGCCGAGGCCCTCCTCGCGCGACTCCCGGCGGGACGCGAGCGCCGAGTTCTCGCCCGGGGAATGGCGATCGCCGACACTGTCCGCGAACGCGGGATCGTGCATCTGCACGCCCACTTCCTCACCGTGGCGGCGCATACGGCGTACATCGCGCACCTCGCCACGGGCGTGCCCTTTACGGTCACTGCGCACGCGAAGGACGTCTATCGGCACGGCGTCGATCCGTGGATCTTCTCCGAGATCTCAGCGGCCGCCCAGGCGGTTATCACCGTCTGCGAGGCCAATCGTGAGTACATCGTCGAGCGCCTCGTGGACGATCGGGCCCGAGTCGAGGTGATCCACAATGGGCTACCACTCGGCGCCCTTCCTGCGATGGACGCGGTCCGGGACCCGCGGCTCGTGCTCGGTGTCGGGCGCCTCGTGGAGAAGAAGGGATTCGATGAACTGATCGCGGCCTGTGCGCGACTGCGCGACATCGGTCGCCCGTTCCGCTGTGTGATCGTGGGTGAGGGGGACCGGCGGGCTGCCCTCGAAGAACAGATTCGGGCGGAGAGCCTCTCGGGTCTGGTCCAACTCCGGGGGTCCGGCCCCGAGAGAAGAGGTACTCGGGCTGATGGCCAGGGCCCGGGTCTTGGCCGCACCCTGCCTGACCGGTAGTGACGGCAATCGGGACGCGCTACCGACGGTCATCATCGAGGCGATGGCGCTCGGCCTTCCGGTCGTGGCGACGCCCGTCGGAGGAATTCCGGAGATGGTCTCCGACGGGCGTGAGGGGCTGATCGTGGCTGAACGCGACACGGAGGCTCTGGTGGGCGCGCTCGACCGAATGCTCGCCGACGACACGGCATGGGCTAGTTGGTCTGCCAACGGTCCGTTGACCGCTCGCGCTCGGTTCGACCAGCGAACCACGATTGTTCGGCTCGCTGCCGAACTAGCGGTATCTCCGCAGGTGCAGATCGGTGGTGTGGCGTGCGATACGACTCCGGCAGAGGTGGTGGATCGGCGCGCCCTGGAGTCGGAAGGGTGAGGATCCTCCACATCTGCGCTGACCAGGGGATTCCCGTCGACGGCACCAAGGGGGCTTCGATCCACTTGCGCTCGCTCGCCGAGGCATTCGGTCGCGAACACGAAGTCACGGTCGCTACCGCGCGCCGGCCGTCGGAGTCGGTCGCGGGACCATTTTCTCTGTCGGTCTGTGGACCCGAAAATCCGCTCGCGGCGATCGTCGATCGCTACGGGGTACCCGATGTCGTGTACGAGCGCTACAGCCTGGGGCACGGGGCGGGGCTACGCCTGGCTCGGGATCTCGGAAGGCCGTTCGTGCTCGAGGTGAATGCCCCGCTCGTCGCCGAGGCGGAGCGGCACCGGCCCACCACGGTCGGACCCGACGATGCGGCGACCGAGACGGAGCTCTTCCGGGAAGCCGATCTCGTTGTTGCGGTGTCTTCCCCGCTTCGGCGCTACGTCGCCGAGCGCCGCGGGGGCGGGCCGGTGATCGTGGTGCACAACGGGTGCGACCCGGAACTCTTCCTTGCCGGGCCCGGACCCGATCCGGTTCCGACGCTCGGATTTCTGGGTCACCCGAAGCCCTGGCACGGTGCGACCGGGCTCCCCGATGTCGTGCGCCGCCTCCGTACCCGCGGCCACGCCGTACGCCTACTCGTGGTCGGTGGTGGTACCGGAGCGGACGATGTCTCGGTGGCGGCGGAAGCCGTCGGCGTCGCCGACGCAATCGAGATCACCGGACCGCTCGATCACTGTGCGGCGGCCCGGGCGATCGGACGGGCCTGGATCGGGGTAGCTCCCTATCCGGCCGATCCGTTCTGCTACTTCTCGCCTCTCAAGATCGTCGAGTACCTGGCCGCCGGACTTCCGGTCGTGGCCACGGCGGTGGGTGATGTCCCCGGACTGGTGGGGAACGGAGGGCTGGTCGTCGCTCCGGACGACATCGACGCGCTCGTGGATGCAATCGAACGACTGCTGACCGACGCCGAACGACGGGCGGTCTTCGGATCGGCCGGACGGGCGAGGGTCGAGTCCGAACTGACGTGGGCGGCAGTGGCCTCACGAACCCTCGAGGCGATGAGACCGCTCGTTGTCGGGGGAGTGCGGTGAAACGGCAGGAGCCGGTTGCGAGGTCGGGGAGCACACGGTGAGGGGGTTGGCTTCCGGGTTTCGCAAGGCTCAACTCGGCGTACTCGTCGAAGCGGCACGAACGTTTCGCCCTGCGTTCCGCAGGCAGACGCGTCCGCTCGTCGTTGCCCTGGGCTTCGCACTCCTCGCCACCGGAGCCGAGCTGCTGAAGCCGTGGCCGATCGCGCTTCTCATCGATCACGTTGTGCTCGTCGACGAGGCCAAGACTCCCCGGTGGGACGCCGCGCCCGAGACGGTTGCGATCGTCCTTGCGCTCGCCGTCGTCCTCATTGCGGCGCTGTCTGCATCGTTCACGATGCGCGCCACCATCATCACCGCCGAGGTCGGGCGCAAGGTAACGACACGCGTTCGGCGCCAGGTCTTCGAGCACCTGCACCGCCTCGAGATGCCCTATCACGTGTCCTCGCGCACAGGTGATCTGCTCATTCGCTTGATGGGGGATGTCAACCTCTTGCGGGACGGCCTCGTCACCTCGTGGCTTGCGCTTGCCGAGCGGGGGGCACTTTTCGTCGGAATGACCGTCGTGCTCCTCGTGATCGATCCGTGGCTGGCGCTCGCAGCCCTGGCCCCCATGCCTCTGCTCAGCATCAGTCTCCGACGCTCCTCGCGCGAGTTGCGCACCACGACGCGAAAGCAGCGGCGCAAGGAGGGCAATGCGGCCGCTTTCGCGATGGAGAATCTCCGGCAGATCCGCGTGGTGAAGGCGTACGCCCGCGAGGGTGATACGGCTCGCCGCTTCGCCGAGCACACCGGCGCGGGCGAGAAGGCGGCGGTGAAGGCGACGCGAATCGCCGCTCGAATGAGCTGGCGTACCGAGGTCATGAGCGGTCTCGGTCTGGCCCTCGTCCTTTACGTAGGGGCGCTGAGGGTCCAGTCCGGTCGGCTCTCGCCGGGTGACCTCATCGTCGCGACCACGTACGCCCGACTGCTCTTCAAGCCGCTTCGTCGGATTTCTCGCGAGGGCGGGCGCCTGGCGAAGGCGAGTTCGGGGGCCGAACGTCTGCTCGAGGTGATGCGCGAGGAGCCGGAGCCGTCGGGGGTCGGGCTCGGCGTCGAACAGCTCGAGGGTGCGATCACGTTCCGAAACGTCGTCTGCCGCTATCAGGGGCGGGCCGAAGCTCTGCGCGGGCTCACGTTCGACCTGGCCCCGGGCACCTTTGCGGTACTGAGTGGTGCCAGCGGATCGGGAAAGTCCACGACGCTCGCAGTACTTCTCCGCCTGCTTCGGCTCGACGCCGGAAGCGTTTCGGTGGACGGTCGGCCCTTCGAGCGATACGAGTTGCACTCGTATCGCCGGTGCTTCGCTTATGTACCGCAGGAGATCGAACTCTTCAGCGGAACCATTCGCGACAACATCTTGTACGGATGTCCGGACGCTACCGATGAGGAGGTCGAGGAGGCGGCCCGACGGGCTCTTCTCGACGGCGTCATCGCATCTCTGCCCGAGGGATACGACACCACCCTCGGGGAGGACGGGGCGACGCTGTCGGGCGGTCAGTCGCGCCGATTGATGATCGCCCGGGCTGCGGTCAGTCGGGCCAGCGTCTTGGTGCTCGACGAGCCCCTGGCCGGACTCGATGCCGAATCGCGCGTACTGGTAGCCGCGGCCGTCCGTCAGAGTGCAGCGGGGCGTACCACTCTCGTCGTCAACCACGGCCCGACCGAGGAGTTCGACCCCGACGTCGTGCTCCACATCGACGGCGGGCAGGTGGTGGGCAGTGAGGACCTTCGCGGTCGGTCCTCTCGCTCGGCGGCGCTCCCGGGGGCCGAGGGGCCGAGCTCGGCGCTATGAGTCGGCCCCGATGGCGTGAGCTCGGCGACCTCGATCGACTACTCGATGCCGAGGCAGCAGCGGCGCTCATGTGCGAGGCCGGACTGCGCGTCGAGGCGCTCCGGCCCGACTACCTCCGGCTGAAAGTCCGGGAGTCGGCGATCGTTGGCTTCGCGGCGGAGGGTCGAGACGATGCGGGGGCGCCGGTCGCTCTACCGGTCTACGCCCGCACATTCCCGACGCCCGAGCGCGCCGCTGCGGTTCACGGGAAGATGCAGGAGAAGCGGGTCCTGGAGTCAGCCTTCGGACCCGGGGTTGGGGTCACGGCGAGCGGCCGCACCGTGGTCTTCGCATTCCCCAACGACGCCGAACTCGGTGGCCTCCATCGCATGGCGCAGCTGTCGTCGTGTCTGCAGGAGCTCCGCGAACTTCCGTTTGCGACGGGCCGGCGCCCACGGCGCCGCCGCAGTTCGCTCGAGCCCGTGCGCTACAAGCCGGAGAGACGCTTCATCGCCCGGGTCGAAACGGTCCTCGTCGACGACGCTTCCGGTGAGCGGGCGCGCGCCGACGTCTACCTTCGCTGGTTTCCCGACCGGCGGGGAACGATGGTGGCCGCGGTCGCCGAGCTTCTGGGTCGTGCCGGAGTTCCCGTGGCCCGACAGCTCGGTACCGGACGCGGCGGGCGGTTGGTCGTCGAGGAGGCGGTTCCCGGCACCCGCGGGAGCGTGGCGGTTCGGGAGGACGGTTTCGACCCGGAGACGATCGCAGCGGTGATCGGTCGCCTCCATTCGACGCCGGTGACGAGGAGCCTCGGGTTCGGCCTCGCCTCGGCTGAGGGTCGGCGGGCGGCGGCATCGAGCGCGCTCGACACGGTGGCTCTGGTTGCGCCCGAGTTGGCGGGGGCGGCGTGTCGCCTCGCCGTGGCGTTCCGCGCCGCAGATACGGCGGCAGGCCTCCCGGTGGGGGTCCACGGTGACCTCCACCTCGATCAGTTGCTCGTGCGTTCCGACGGCATGTCGCTCATCGACTTCGAGCGGTTCGCGGTGGGTGATGCGGTGGCGGATCCCGCGAACCTGGTGGCCCACCTGATCGAACTGGGAATCGATGAACCATCCGGCGCGGATCGGTTCGATGCTCTCGGGACAGAGCTGCGACGGGCCTGGCTCCGAGCGACGGGCTTCTCCGACGCGGGCTTCGGGCTGCACGTGGCGTGTTCGCTCGTTGACCGGGCGCTCCTCGCCTTCCGGAGTTTTCGGCCCGAGTGGGCGACGCTCGCCGGGCCGCTCCTCGACCGGGCGGTCGACGCTCTCGGTGTTTCGCGCTGGACCGTCATCCATCCGCGTCCGCGGGGCGCGTGGACGGCCACCGGCTCGTCGGCAGACGGAATCTCCTCGTGGTCCGTCATCGGCGACGAGCGGGTCGATCCCCGGGTGCCCTCCGACGATCGCGACCTTCCCGGTCTGGGTTCCGTTCTCGGGCACGGCGAACTCCGTTCGTATCGGCCCGGTCGTCGTGCGGTCGTAGCGCTGGACGACGGTGCGACGTACGCAAAGGTGGTCCGGCCACGACGCGCGGCGGAACTCGTCGCTCGACTCGGTGCCGTGGCGACGATCACCGGATGCGACGCGGACGCGCCGCGGGTGCCGGTGGTTCGGCGGGAGTCTCGGCCTGACGACGGACTCGTGCTCCTGGAGGCGCTGCCCGGTCGATCGCTCCACGAGGCGCTCGGTGCCGATGTCGACCCTGGGGCCCGCTCGGAGGCGATCGGCGTGGCGGCGGGGATGCTCACTGCGTTTCACCGGTGCGACCCTCGGGGGGCCGATCTGCCGCCGGCGACCGACGGCGGCTCACCGGCCGAATGGCTGGCAGTCGTGACGAAGGTGCACCCGGGACTCAACACGGACTATGCCGAGGTGGCCGAGCGTCTCGGCCCGGGAGGGGCCGGGGTCACCGACGTCATCCCGGCATTGGTGCACGGTGACCTCCACGACCGTAACCTCCTCCTCGACGGAGGTCGCGGTGCCCTCCTCGATCTGGACGGAGTCGGGGTCGGGGATCCAGCGATCGATGTGGGCAACCTGGCCGCCCACCTCTTTCTCCGGGCCCTGCAGCGAGGTGACGACGTAGGCGTCGGTAGAGCCGACGCGGCGGTCCTCCTCACCCGGCACCCGGCGGGTGGCGCCCGCGGCGCCCGGTGGGGAGCGAGGTCGCTGTTTCGGCTCGCGTGTCTCTACCGCTTCCGGATGGCCTCGGCTCATCTGGCTCCGACATTGCTGGACGAAGCGGACCGGTGGGCCGTCGCGGACTCGCGGCCGATCACCGACTGACATACCCGCCCCCGGTGGATCTGCCGGAGGTGCCACTCAGGCCCAGCGCATCGAGAGGGTTCTCGCCCGACCGTTGATAACAGCAGTTCCGACGGCCCGGCAGTTCGAGCTGGTGGCGCACGCGATGTCGTAGAGGAAGGTGATGGTCGCTCCGGCCGGAGTCGGGGTGGGGGTGAGTGCCCAGTCGCCGCCGTTCCAGCGCATTGTCACGGGTCGCCATTGTCCGTTCACCCGGCTGTGGCCGACGGCGCGGCAGTTCGCGGTAGTCGGGCAGTCGATGCCGAGGATCAAGGCGGCGGTCGTCCCCGTCGGGATGGGGGTGGCAGTCACCGCCCAATCGTTACCGTTCCAGCGCACGGCGAGGGGAAGTTCGCGGCCGTTGACGTAGCGGAATCCGACGGCCCGGCACGACGATGCGCCACCGCACGAGACCGAGAAGAGCGCACCGTCGGTCGATGCGTAGGGGTTCGGAACCGGGGTGCGGGTCCAACTCGTGCCGCCCCACCGCAGGGCCATCGGACGGTCGATCCCGCCCACACGCGCAACTCCGACCGCGACGCATTGGGTGGCGCTGGCACAACTGACGCCGTGGAGCGCGCTGAAGGTTGCGCCGTCGGGCGCGGTGGTCGGTGTCACGGTCCAGGATGATCCGTCCCAGAGGGCGGCGAGGGTTCGCTGCCGACCGAAGACCAGGGCCGAACCGACGGCGACGCAGGTCGAACTCGTCGGGCACGCGATGTCGGCGAGGTGCGTGTCGGTCGCGGAGCCGGGATCGGGGACTGCCGCCTCGGCCCAACCGCTGCCGTTCCACCGCGCGACGGTGGCCTGATCGTGGTTGTTGACGAAGGCGGATCCGACTGCTCGGCAATTCGTCGTCGCGCTGCACGACACGGCGCCGAGATAGTTGTAGAGGGCGCCGGCCGGCGTCGGGGTTGCCGTGACGGCCCAGTCGGCTCCGTTCCACCGCAGGGTCAGCCCACGGGTGCCCGAGAACCCGACGGCCCGGCAACTCGTCGTCGTCGGGCAGTCGATTCCGTAGAGGGCGGCCGGCGCAGTGGAACTCGGGTTGGGCGTGAGGTTGATCCGCCAGGCGGGCGTCGCTGCCGACCCGGGGGCGGGGAGAAGCCCTACGGCCGCGAGCGTCGCGATCACGATCGGTCCGATCCGCAGCCTCGCCCGCGTTGTCGTTGCGGTG
>Ga0075471_10001935_pt1 | contig 13734 bp, 14 predicted proteins | sample DEB19_08_DNA_2_FD_74787 | JGI IMG/M metagenome (GOLD analysis project Ga0075471, IMG submission 74787) | Aqueous microbial communities from the Delaware River and Bay under freshwater to marine salinity gradient to study organic matter... | ecosystem: Environmental > Aquatic > Marine > Coastal ... | reverse complement strand
ATCGGCGGCACGCTCCAGAACGACATCCTGAAGGAGTACCAGGCCCAGAAGGAGTTCATCTTCCCGCCCCGGCCGTCGCTGCGACTCGTGCGCGACACGCTCGCCTTCTGCGCCGCCGAGATGCCGCGGTGGCACGCCCTCTCGATCTCCGGCTACCACATCCGCGAAGCGGGGGCGACGGCGGCCCAGGAGTTGGCGTTCACCTTGGCCAACGGGTTCGCCTACGTCGAGCTCGCGCAGCGGGCCGGACTGGCGGTCGACACGGTGGCCCCCCGTCTGTCGTTCTTCTTCAACGCGCACATCGACTTCTTCGAGGAGATCGCCAAGTATCGAGCGGCCCGCCGAATATGGGCCCGGTGGCTCCGCGACCGCTACGGGGCGACCCGGCCCGAGGCGATGCGCATGCGCTTCCACACCCAGACCGCCGGCGTATCGCTCACGGCTCAGCAGCCCGAGGTCAACATCGTGCGCACGGCGATCGAGGCGCTGGCCGGGGTGCTGGGCGGCACCCAGAGCCTGCACACCAACTCGATGGACGAGACGCTCGCCCTCCCGAGCGATCGGGCGGCCCGGATCGCGTTGCGGACCCAGCAGGTGATCGCCCACGAGACCCGGGTGGCCAACGTCGCCGATCCCCTCGGCGGCTCGTGGTACGTCGAGGAATTGACCGACGAACTCGAGCGTCGGGCCGAGGAGATCTTCGGTCGGATCGAGGCGATGGGTGGCGGCTCGCTGCTCGACGGCGCGGTGCAGGGGTGCGAGGAGGGGTGGTACCAATCGGCGATCGCCGATTCGGCCTACGAACTCGAGCGGCGGCTCGGGGCCGGACGCGACGTCGTCGTGGGCGTCAATGCCTTCCTCGAGGGTAACGACGAGCCCGGCCCGGCGATCCTGCGGATCGGACGGGAGACCGAGGCCGAGCAGCGGCGGCGGCTCGAGGCCGTGCGGGCGCGTCGCGACCCGGCGGCGGTGGCGCGGGCCCTGGCCCGGGTGCGGACCGATGCGGCCGATCCGGAGGTCAACCTCATGCCGGCGCTGCTCGATGCCGCCCGGGCCTACGCGACCCTGGGCGAGACCGTGGCGGAACTCGCGAGCGTTTTCGGGCACTGGGTCGAAGACCCGAGGATCTGAGGCAGCGATGATCGACGCGCAGGTGTTGGCGGTGGCCCGTTCGGTGAAGGGCTTCATGCCCGACGACGAGGGCCTCGCGCTCTACGAGGCGGGTCGGGCCGCGGTCGGTGCAGGTCCGCTGCTCGAGATCGGCACCTACTGCGGAAAGTCGTCGGTGTACCTCGGAGCCGCGGCTCGTGACGCCGGCACCGTGCTCTTCACCGTCGATCATCACCGCGGTTCGGAGGAGAACCAAGCGGGCTGGGAGCACCACGACCCCGAGGTCGTCGACCCCCGCACCGGTCGGATGGACACGCTCCCGTTCTTCCGCGACACGGTCGCGGCGGCGGGGCTCGAGGACGTCGTGATCGGCGTCATCGGACCCTCGATCCCGGTCGCCCGGGCCTGGCGGACGTCGGTGCGCTTCTGCTTCATCGACGGCGGTCACGCCGAGGCCGTGGCTCTCGCCGACTACGAGAATTGGGCCTCGCACGTCGAGGCCGGGGGAACGCTGGCGATCCACGACGTGTTCGAGGATCCCGCCGACGGCGGTCAGGCTCCGTTCCTCGTCTGGCAACGCGCGGTGGCCGACGGCTTCGTGCCGACGGCGACGGTCGGCTCGTTGCGCCTGCTGCGGCGCTGAGCCGAACCGGTCAGAACGGCGACCAGCGGCGGACGCGGGGCGACGCGGACTCCGGGTCGCCGGCCGCCCGGCGCCGGACGTCGTGCTCGGTGAAGAGATCGGGGAGCACGACCCGGTCGACGAGTCGGCGGATGCGGTAGCGGATGCCCTGGTCGTCGTTCACCGTCTCGCACACCTCGAACCCGTCGACCCACCGATCCTCGAGTCCGCTGCGCACCTCGACGGCCGCGGGAGGCTCGGCCTCGACGAAGGGTGGGAGGGTCCCGTTGCGCTCCGCAACGGTGTCGCTCCCGACCGGCCCGATCGTGCCGCCGAGGATCCGCTCGGTCACCTCGACCGCGGGACGGTCGTCGCGGGGGTCGACGCGGCGTGCGGCGACGGCATCGGCAAGTCGGTCGAGCGCAACGGTCAGGTCGGCGCGCTCGGCCCGGTCGGCCTCGAGCGCGTCGACGACGCGGTTGCACAGAGCGGTGACCGCCTCGAGCGCACGGACCAACTCGGCCTCCCGGTCGCTCGCCGGGTCGGGGGGCGGGGTGCGGGCCGGGTCGGTGCCCGGACGGCGGAGTCCCGGGATGCGGGGGATCGGCCACGACGGCGGCATCGTTCGCGCCCCTCGCCGACGGTCAGGGCCGGTGACGGGCCTGCTCGGCCTCGATTGCCTCGCCCGCTGCGATCAGTTCCTCCGCGGTGAGCCCGGCGGGGAGGCCCTCGCCCCGGAAGAGTCCGGCGGTGGGACCGTCGCCGCCGAGGGCATTGGCGGCGAGCACGACCGCGGCGCTGTTCCAGGTCGGCTGCTCGGCGGTGAAGTACTCGCCCGGGTCGGCGAAGCGCTCCTCGTCGAAGTTCATGCCGGTCCAGTAGGAGCCGTCGTCGTGGCGGAGGAACTGGACCCAGGTGAAGAGGGCGGCGGCCCGGTCGTGCAACCCGATCGCGTCGAGCGCCATCACGAACTCGCAGGTCTCCGCCGCCGTGACCCAGGGCTGGTCGGAGACGCAGCGCACGCCGCGGTCGTCGACGACGAAGGTGTCCCACTTGGCCGCGACCCGGGCCTCGGCCGCGTGGCCGCGGAGCACGCCCGACAGGATGGGGTAGTACCAGTCCATCGCCCAGCGGTCCTTGTCGAGGAAGCGCTCGGGGCGGTGGGCGATGGCGATGGCGAGCGAGCCGAGCGAGAGCTCCCAGTCGGGTCGCTCCCGGCCCAGGCGACCGGCGGCCGCGATCGCGCACCGCAGCGACGAGTAGATCGAGGAGGACCCGGTGAGCAGCGCGCCCTTGCCTTCGGTGCGCGCGGGGTCGGCGTCCCACTCGATTTCGCCGGTGGGGTGCTGGTGGTCGAGTGCGAAGTCGATCGCCGACTCGACGACGGGGAACATCTCCTCCAAGAACCCGGAGTCGCGGGTGCAGAGGTAGTGGTGCCAGACGCCGTTGGCCACGTAGCAGGTGACGTTGGTGTCGAGGGTCGGGTCCTTCACGGCGTCGCCGACGTAGTAGGCGAACCAACTGCCGCGCTCGTGCTGCATGCGGGCCAGCCACTCGTAGGCCCGCTCGGCCTCGGTGAAGCGGCCGCCGACGTCGAGGGCCATGGCCGCTTCGACGAGGTTCCACGGGTCGGTGTGACCGCCCGGGACCCACGGGATGTTGCCGTCCGCCTGCTGCACCGCAGCGATTGCGTCGACGGTCCGGGCCACCTGCTCACGCGTGATGACGCCGGTAACCTCGGGCAGTCGCAACTCAGCCACGGTCGGCTCCACGGTGACGCTCGGCGGCCGGGGGCACCCGCTCGGCGTACACGACGAGGCTCTTGCCGAGCACGGGGTTCAGGACGCGTTCGGCGGTGCGGGCCCACGCCGGGTTGTGCTCGATGCACGTGCAGAGGAAGTCGTGGTAGCGACGCACCGGGCCCGCCTCGGGGTTGTCGAGTCCGTAGGCGCACTTGAGCCACCAGTAGGGCGAGTGCAGCGCGTGGGCGTGGTGCGAGCCCCGCAGCCAGAACCCGGCCCGTTCGATCCGCGTCTCGAGATCGCGCTGCCGGTAGATCCGGACGTGGCCACCGGGGGTGTCGTGGTACCGGTGGTTGAGCGCCCACGAGATGCGCTCGGGCCACCGGGTCGGCACGGTGGCCCCGAGGCGACCACCGGGGCGCAGCACGCGCGCGACCTCGGCGAGGACCCGTTCGTCGTCCCAGATGTGCTCGAGGACCTCGGACACGATGACGCGGTCGAAGGTCGCGTCGGGGAACGGCAGGTCGAGGGCGTCACCGTTGGCGACCCCGGCCCACTGCTCGGTCGAGATCTCGCCGGCTGCGAGCATCCCGCCCGCGACCGCGGCGACGTCCTTGAGGTCGGCGGCCGAGTAGTCGAGCGCCGTCACCCGGGCGCCGCGGCGCATGGCCTCGAAGGCGTGGCGTCCGCCGCCCGCGCCGAGGTCGAGCAGCCGCTCACCCGGAGCGAGGCCGAGACGGTCGAAGTCGACGGTCAGCACGCGTCGCGCTTCCGGCGCTCGTGGGCCTCGAGCTCGAGGTAGTAGTGCTCGGCCGTGCCCTCGGCCGTGCGCCGCCAGGTGAAGCGGTCGAGTACCCGGGCCCGACCCCGCTCGCCCAGGCGGCTGCGGAGCTCGGGGTCGGCGAGGCCGTCGATGATGCGCTGGGCCAGAGCGGCGGCGTCGCCGGGGGCGACGGTCAGTGCGCTCTCCCCGTCGGGACCGACGACCTCGGGCAGCGCCCCGCCGGTCGTGGCGACCAGGGGCACACCGCAGGCCATGGCCTCGATGGCGGGCAGGGAGAAACCCTCGTAGAGCGACGGGACCACGGCCAGTTCGGCCTCGGCGTAGAGCTCGACGATCCGCTCGTCGGACACCCCGCTCACGAACTCGACGGCGTCGGCGATGCCGAGGCGCTCGAGTTGGGCCGGCACCGCCGACTTGTGGCGGGGACGGCCGATGACGACGAGGTGGGCGTCTTCGCGTTCGGCGCGGACCTTGGCCAGGGCCTCGATGAGATAGGTGAGCCCCTTCAAGGGCACGTCGGCGCTCGCCGTCGTCATGAGGCGCCCGGGGACGCGCTTCACGTGGGGCATCGGGCGGAACTGCTTCTGGTCGACACCGACCGGCACGACGTGGAGCGTCTCCGGACGCACGCCCATCTGGGCGACGATGTCGCGCTTCGAGTTCTCGGAGACGGTGAGGTGGCGGGGCAGCTGCCGGGCCACCTCCATCTGCATGCCGAGGAACCCGTACCAGCGGCGCAGGGTCAACTTGCGCAGCGGGCTGCTCGCGTGGGCGAGGTCGAGGTCGCGGTCGACGGTGATCGGGTGGTGCAGGGTGTGCACGAAGGGCCAGCCGTCGCGCACGAACCCGAGCAAACCGCGCCCGAGGCACTGGTTGTCGTGGACGAGGTCGAACTCGGCCCGGCGGTCGCGCAGGTGGGTGTAGATCCGGCGGCTGAAGGCGTAGGGCTCGGGGTAGCCCGCGGCCGACATGATGGCGAACTCCTCGAGGTCCTCACGGGTGCGGAACTCGTGGGGCCACGGCACCCGGAACGGGTTCTCCCGCTTGTAGAGGTCGAGGCTCGGGATCTTCTCGAGGGTCACCGGGTCGTCGGCGACGGGCCACGGCGGGCTCGCGAACATCGTGACCTCGTGCCCGAGACCGGCCAGTTCGCGGGTCAGATGGCGGCTGTAGACGCCCTGGCCGCCGCAGTGCGGGTTGCCGCGGTAGACGAAGTAGGCGATGCGCAGCGGGCGCGACGAGGCAGGCGGGAGGGAGGGCATGAACCATCCAGGATGGAGGGCGGGCACCGCCCGAGGCAAGCCCACCCGGCCCCGGTGGCCCGCTCGGTAGCGTTCGGGCGTGGCTCCGCCCCGCATCTCCGCCCGGATGGTCGCCCGGACCCGGGCACTCTCCGACCCCCGCTGGTCGCCCTCGGGGGCCCGACTGGCCTGGTCGGAGGCCTTCGACGGCCGGACCGACCTCGTTGTGGCCCCGAGCGACGCCTCGGGGCCACCGATCGTGGTGACCGGGGCGACCGGGGCGGGCGGTGGTTTCGCCTGGGCCTCCGACGACGAGTTGGTCGTGCCCGGGGCCGACGGGCGCCTGGGGGTCGTGGCTGCCTCGGGCGGTCTTCTGCGGACGCTGACGACCGACGGCCGGGCCCTCGTCCCGGCGGTTGCCGCCGACGGGACCGTCGCTTGTGTCGTCGAGCGGGCCGATGCCTGTGACGTGGTCACCGTCCCCCTCGACGGCTCGGCCTGGCCGGTGCGGGTCTCGCGGGCCGACTTCGCCTGGGATCCCGCCTGGGCTCCCGACGGCCGGCTCGCGTGGCACGAGTGGGACCTGCCCGCCGTGCCCTGGGCCGACTCTCGCGTGGTCGAGCGCGCCGCCGACGGCACGATCCGGGAGGTCGCGGCGGGCGCGGGCTGCGGCCAGCCGCGCTACTCGGTCGCCGGGCGCCTCGGCTACCTCCACGGCCATCGGCTCTGCGTCGACGGCGAGGCCGTACTCGACGAGGAGCATGAGCACGGCGAGCCTGCGTGGTCGCCCGGCGCCCGGGCCTGGGCGTGGTCGCCCGACGGCGAGGAGATCGCGTGGTGCCGTAACGAGGCGGGCTTCGGCCGCCTCGTGATCGGTGCGCCCGGTCGTCGCTCGGCGCGCGACCTCTCGAAGGGCTGGCATCGCGCTCTCGATTGGGGTCCGGAGGGCATCGCGTGCGTTCGCTCGGGCGCAGTCACCGCCCCCGGGGTGACGGTCCTCGCCCCCAACGGGTCGGCCCGCCGGGTCGTGGCTCGGGGACCGGTGGGCGGGTTCGAAGCGGCCGGGCTCGTCGAGCCCCGGGCCGTGTCCTGGCGTTCGGGCTCGGCGACCGTGCCCGGTCTCCTGTGGCGGGCCGGCACCGACGGCGCGGCCGGCCTCCTCGTGCTCGTGCACGGCGGCCCGACCGGCCAGGCGCTCGCCGACTGGAACCCGCGCGTGCAGGCCTTCGTGGAGCGCGGGTGGACGGTGCTCCAACCCAACCACCGGGGCTCGAGCGGGTACGGCGAGGAGTTCCGCACCGTCCTCGACGGCCACTGGGGCGAGTACGACGGCGCCGACGTCGCGGCCGGTATCCGGCACGCGATCCGTGAGGGCTGGGCCGACGCCGGTCGGGTCGTGGTGATGGGCGGCAGCGCGGGCGGATTCACCGTCCTCAACGTCGCGGCCCACCACCCCGATCTGGTCGCGGCGGTTATCGCGCTGTACCCGGTCACCGACCTCCTCGCCCTCGACGCGACGACGCACCGCTTCGAGTCGGGCTACACGCAGCAACTCGTGGGCCCGCTTCCGGCGGCGCGTGCGCGATTCGTCGAGCGATCACCGATCACGGTGGCCGCTCGGATCCGCGTGCCCGTACTGCTGCTCCACGGCGGCGACGACCCGGTCGTTCCGCCCGAGCAGTCGGCGGATCTAGCGGCGGCCCTCGCTGCGGCGGGAACCCCGGTGGAGCGCCACGTGCTCGTCGGCGAGGGGCACGGGTGGCGGCGGGAGGCGGCGGTCGTCGAGGAGTGGGATCGGATCGAGGACTTCCTGCGCCGTCGGGTCGGATGACCGCGGTCTCGTTCACGGGGCCGCGACGGGGTGCCGACCGGGCGGTACTCCTCGCCCACGGTGCGGGTTCCGACCGTCACGCCGCGGCACTGGTGGTGACCGCCGAGGCGTTGGCGGCGGCCGGAGTTCCCGCGTTGCGCTTCGACTTCCCCTACCGGATCGCCGGTCGGCGGGCCCCCGACCGCGCGCCCGTGCTCGCGACCGCCGTCGAGGAAGCCGCAACCGACCTCGCCCGGCGCACCGGTCTCCCGCGGGAACGCCTGGTCCTCGGCGGACGGTCGATGGGAGGCCGTTACTGCTCGATGGCGGCCGCGGCGGGCGGGGCACTCGGGTGCGTGCTCCTGGGCTACCCGCTCCACCCGCCCGGTCGACCCGAGAAAGCGCGGGTCGCGCACTTCGGCGGGCTCGTCATGCCCGTGCTGTTCGCGCACGGCACCCGCGATCCCTTCGGGAGTCCCGACGAGGTGCGCGAGGCGGTGGAGGCCGTGCCCGGGCCGGTCGCGTTCCACTGGGTGGAGACCGGCGACCACGGGTTCCGTCCGCTCAAGGCGAGCGGGCGGACCGTCGACGACGAGATCGCGGCGGTGGCCGGCGCAGTCGTCGCCTTCGTCACGACCTGCTGAGGGGGCGGCCGCGGAGGGCTCGTGATCGGCCCGGTACGGTGCGGGCGTGGCCGACTTCGAGACCCTCGAGTTCACCCGCGACGGCGACATCGCCCGACTCCGGTTGAACCGCCCCGACCGGCTCAACGCGTTCTCGATCCGTATGTGGGACGAGATGATCGAGTTGGGCGAGACGGTTCGCGACGACCCCGGGATCCGGGCGCTGGTCGTCAGCGGCAACGGGCGGGCGTTCTCCTCGGGGATCGACACGACGGTGTTCACCTCGGGGGGCGGGCTCACCGAACCCGCGCCGGGAACCGCCCGCCACGACGACGCGGCGGTCGCGTCGATTCTGCGGGCCCAGGACTCCTACACCTGGTTCGAGGAGGCGCGGTATCCCACGATCGCGGCGGTGCACGGGTACGCGTTCGGTGCCGGCCTCCAACTCGCGCTCGCCTGCGACATCCGGATCTTCGCCCGGGGCACGGTCGTCGGTTTGCTCGAGCACGACTACGGGATCCTCCCCGACCTGGGGGGCACCCAACGGCTCCCGCGCGTCGTGGGTGCGGGTAAGGCGAAGGAACTGATCTGGACGGCAGCGCGGATCGATGCCGACGAGTCGTACCGCATCGGCTTGTGCGAGCGGCTCGTCGATGCCGACGCGCTCGAGGTCGAGGCCGATGCGCTCGCCTCGGCGATCGCCGAGCGGCCGCCGTTGGCGGTGCAGGGAGCGAAGCGGGCGGTGGCGGCCGCGTTCCGGCTCCCGACGCGCGAGGGGCTCGTGGTCGAGGCCGAGGCTCAGGCGCCGTGCCTGCGCTCCGACGACATGCGCGAGGCGCTGACCGCGAAGCTCGAGCAGCGTCCGGCCCGATTCACGGGTCGGTAGCCTCGGGTTCATGACGACGTACCGCGTGCGGCCCGGGGGGTCGCTCGCGGGGACGGTGCGGGTCTCGGGGGCCACGAAGAACTCGGGGCTCAAGCAGATGGCGGCGGCGATCCTCGCCCCGGGAACGACGACGCTGCGCAACATGCCGGCCGTGAGCGACCTCGACGTCATGGTCGACCTGCTGCGGGCGACGGGTGTCGTGGTCGAGCGTCCCGAACCGGGCACGGTGCGGGTCGACGCCGCGGGAGAGGTCGTGCCCGAGGCGCCCTACGAGCTCGTCACCCGCATGCGGGCTTCGTTCAATGTGCTGGGACCCCTGCTCGCCCGTTGCGGCCGGGCCCGGGTGGCGCTGCCCGGGGGTGACAACATCGGCAGTCGTAAGGTCGACATGCACCTCCGGGGGCTCGAGGCGATGGGGGCGCGGGTCGCGGTCGAACACGGTTTCGTCGAGACCGAGGCCGACCTCCTCCACGGCGCCCGGGTCGTACTCGACTTCCCGAGCGTCGGTGCCACCGAGAACCTGCTCTGCGCGGCAGTACTGGCCAAGGGAACGACGGTCATCGAGAACGCGGCCCGCGAACCCGAGGTCACCGACCTGGCGTCGTTCCTCAACCGGATGGGCGCACACGTACTCGGTGCCGGTTCCTCGACGATCACGATCGAGGGGGTCGAGGAACTCACGGCGACCGAGAACGAGGTCATGGCCGATCGCATCGAGGCGGGAACGCTCCTGGTCGCCTGCGGGGTCGCGGGCGGCGAGATCGAGTTGGTGGGCGTCCGCCCCGATCACCTCGAACCCGTGGTGCGGCTCCTGTGCGCGATGGGCATGCGCATCTCGGCCACCGGTGACGGCCTGTGGGCCCGGTCCGACGGGCGGCTGCGGGCGGTCGACCTCCGCACGATGCCCCACCCCGGTTTTCCGACCGACCTCATGCCCCCCGCGGTGGCGGCGATGACCGTGGCCGAAGGCCGGGCCTTCGTCGCCGAGAACGTCTACGACGGACGGTTCCTCTTCGTCGACGAACTCGCCCGTATGGGCGCCGACGTCACCACCGACGACCACTACGTGATCGTCTCGGGGGTCGACCGGCTCTCGGGGGCCCCGGTCCGGGCTTCCGATGTCCGCGCGGGCGCCGCCCTCGTGCTCGCCGGCCTCGTCGCCGAGGGTGAGACCGTCGTGCACGACGGCGAGCACATCGACCGCGGTTACCCCGATCTGGCCGGGCAACTCCGCGCGCTCGGGGCCGACGTCACCCGCGTGCCGTGATCGGCGCCCCGGGGCGCGATACTCGGGGAGCACGCGCCGCCCGGGCGCGACGACGGAGGCCCCGATGACGTCCGACCTGGCCACGATGGAAGCCGATGTGCTCGAAGCGCTCGAGATCATCCGGCCCGCGCTCCAGAGCGACGGGGGCGACATCGTCTACAACCGCATCGACGAGGACGGCGTCGTGCACGTCTCCCTCGTCGGCGCCTGCGGCACCTGCCCCGTCTCGACCATGACGCTCAAGGCGGGGGTCGAGCGGATCATCATGGACCGCGTCCCGGGCGTCACCGAGGTCGTCGCGGACGAGTAGGGCCGCGGTGCCGGGCGGATCACCCGCCGCCGAACTCGCCGCGCGCGCCCTCACCGGCGACCGTCGGTCGATCGCCAAGGTCCTCTCGCTCGTCGAGCAGGGGGGCGACGACGCGCGCGCGGCGACCTCCGTGCTGCACGCGCACACCGGCCGGGCCTGGACGGTCGGGATCACCGGTGCGCCCGGCGCGGGCAAGTCGACCCTGACCGACGCTCTCGTCGTGCGGCTGCGGGCCGACGGCTCCGAGGTCGGCGTGCTCGCGGTCGACCCGTCGAGTCCGTTCAGCGGGGGCGCGATCCTCGGTGACCGCGTGCGCATGCACCACCACACGACCGATACGGGGGTCTTCATCCGTTCGATGGCCTCGCGCGGCCACCTCGGTGGTCTGGCGCTGTCGACTCCGCAGGCGGTGCGCGTCCTCGATGCCGTCGGAAAGGCGTGGGTCGTGGTCGAGACGGTCGGGGTCGGGCAGGTAGAGGTCGAGGTTGCGGGGCACACCGACACGGTCGTCGTGGTCGTCAACCCGGGTTGGGGTGACGCGGTGCAGGCGGCCAAGGCCGGTCTGCTCGAGGTCGCCGACATCTTCGTCGTGAACAAGGCCGACCGGGCCGGGGTCGACGACGCCGTCGCCGATTTGCGGGGGATGCTCGAACTGTCGGGCACCACCGAGTGGGTACCGCCCGTCGTGCGCACGGTGGCGACGACGGGCGAGGGGGTCGACGATCTCTTCGCCGAGATCCGGCGGCACCGGGCCCACCTCGAGGCCTCGGGTGTCTCCGAGGATCGCCGGCGCGAGCGCCTCCGGGCCGAGCTGCGCGGGATCGTGGCGGCGCGTCTCGCGGCGCAGGCCGACGCCCGGTGCCGGGGCGAGCGCTTCGAGGCCGCGGTCGACGCGGTCGCGACGCGCGGGATCGACCCCTACGGTGCGGCGGCGTCGTTGCTCGACTGAACCCGGAGCGCGATTCGGGGCCGACCGGTAGCGTGCGCGGCCATGAGCGACCTCGTGATCACCGAGCCCGGCGCCGACGGCGTCGTCGTGCTGCGCCTCGCCAACCCACCGATGAACGCACTGTCGCGGGCGTTGCTCGCCGAACTCGCGTCAGCGGCCGGGGCTGTGGCGGCCGATTCCTCGGTGCGCGCGGTCGTGGTCGCGGGCGGACCCAAGGCCTTCGCGGCGGGGGCCGACATCTCCGAGTTCGGCGACCGCGAGCGAGCGCGCGAGATCGCCGACGGCTTCCGCGCGGCGTTCGACGCGGTGGCCGCGATCCCGCGTCCGGTGATCGCGGCAGTCGGCGGCTACGCGCTCGGCGGGGGCCTCGAGCTCGCGATGGCCTGCGATCTGCGGGTCATGTCGGACCGGGCCCGGGTCGGCCAGCCCGAAATTCTGCTCGGCGTCATCCCCGGGGCCGGGGGCACGCAGCGGCTCGCCCGGCTCGTCGGGCCCGCCCGGGCCAAGGAACTCGTCTGGAGCGGTCGTCAGGTCGGTGCCGAGGAAGCCCTCGCGATCGGTCTCGTCGACCGGGTGACGGAGCCCGAGGCCGTAGAGGAGACGGCCCGGGCCTGGGCGGCCGAACTCGGCGCGGGCGCGGTCGTGGCGATGGGCCTGGCCAAGGGCGCGATCGACGCCGGCCTCGGTCGGCCGCTCGCCGAGGGGCTCGACGTGGAGCGTGACGCCTTCGTCGAGGTGTTCGGTACCGAGGACGCCGCGACGGGGGTGGCTTCGTTCCTCGAGCACGGGCCGGGAAAGGCGCGATTCTCCGGTCGCTGAGCGCGGGTTCGCCCCGAGGCTCGGTCCCGATCGGTCAGCGGGGCGCGAGCGCTTCGAGCGTGGTGCGGACGGTTGCTGCTCGGTCCTCGCCCCACGGCAGCGCGAAGACGATCGGGAGGTCGACACCCGCGGCGGCGTAGGCGTCGACCGCGGACCGCACGTACTCGGCATCGCCCATGATCTGGATGGCGTCGACCCAGGCGTCGCCGATGGCCGCCACGGCGCCGTCGCGATCGCGAGCGGCCCACCGCTCCTGCATGAGGGCCACGTCGTCGCCGAATCCCGCACGCGCGAATTGGCGGGCGTAGCCGTCGGCCACGGCGTACGCGAAGAGGTCGCGACGCGCGGTTTCGGCCCAGCGGTCGCGATCGGTGACGGCACAGTGGACGTACGCGAGGACGCGGGCCGAACCGCCCTCGCGGACCCGCTCGACGCACCACGGAACGAGGGATGCGGGCAGGTAGTTGAGGAGCACCCCGTCGGCCAGCTCGCCCGCGAGCCGGAGCATCCCGGCGTTCAGCGCGGCGACCACGATGCGGGGCCGGGTCTCGCCGAGCCGAACGCCGAGGCGAAAGCGCTTCACCGTGTAGAAGTCACCTTCGAAGGTGACCGACTCGCCGCTCAAGCACTCGCGGAGCAGGGTGAGGAACTCGCGCACCCGGGCGAGGGGCCGGTCGCCGTACCCGGCGCCGTGCCACTGGCCGGCAACCGCGGGTGACGAGATGCCGACACCGAGGTTCACCTCGCGGTCGCCCGCGAGTTGTTGCAGGGTTGCCGCGGCCATGGCGTGAAGGGGCGGGGTGCGCAGTTGCAGGGCGAGGACCCCGGTGCCCAGACCGAGGTTCGGAGCGACCTGGCTGAACGCGCCGAGGAGAGCGGTGGCTTCGGTGGCGTTGGCCTCGGCGACCCACACCGAGTCGTAACCGAGGGCGTCGGCCCGGCGTACGGCGTCGAGCGAGAGGTCGACGCCGAGGGTCTGGAGCCCCCCGACGCTGAAGCCGCGCGCGCTCACGCGGCGCTGCCCGCGCCGGGTGCCGCGCTTCCCTCGACGAGGGCCCGCAGCCGCACGAGGTTGCGGCGCCAGATGGCGCGGAGGATCGGGGAGGCGACGGCGGCGCCGATCGGTCCGCCCATCCACCAGGGGAAGACGAGCCGCTCCGACCAGGTGAAGGTCGTGCCGCCGTCGGGGGCCGCCTCGATCGTGAAGCGGCCGCGTCCGGTCACCATGCCGCGGTGCTCGATCCCCATGACCGCGCCCGGCTCCCACTCGGTGACGGTCATGCGGTCGTTGAGCCGGAACGGACCGACCCGGGTCAGGCAGTCGAACGCCGTTCCCGTACCGCGGGTCTGCTCGGTGACGAAGGTGATGCGCTCGGCGTCGGCCATCCAGTCGACGTGGCGTTCGATGGGCTCGACGGTCTGCCACACCACGGCGGGCGGGGCAGCGATGTGCGTGCCGACGACGATCCTCACAGTGCCTCCCGGAGTGCGGCCGCCGCGGCCGCCGGTGGGACGATGTTGACACACGCACCCGCTCCGATCTCGAAGCCGCCGGTGATCGAGAGTCGGGG
>Ga0075471_10001934_pt1 | contig 13735 bp, 24 predicted proteins | sample DEB19_08_DNA_2_FD_74787 | JGI IMG/M metagenome (GOLD analysis project Ga0075471, IMG submission 74787) | Aqueous microbial communities from the Delaware River and Bay under freshwater to marine salinity gradient to study organic matter... | ecosystem: Environmental > Aquatic > Marine > Coastal ... | reverse complement strand
GGACCAGCCTGCAACATGCGAGGCAATGACGAGAAAGCGCTGGTCCCAATGCTTGGGTGGGCGCGGCGGGCGAAGGTTGTCCATCAGGAAATGGTGAACGCTGATTTTTTTTTTTAGACTTGCTTGAAGTGTTCCCGCCCGCTGCCGGTGCTCGAGGTATCAGCCGTCATCGGCGTCGCCGCTGTTGGCGCCCTATGGAGGATGGCCTTCGAGCAAGGCAAGATGCAGCGAGGGATGGACGCAATCCTGCGGGAAGTGCAGCTTCTGCGATCAGACCTGTCGCGCGATATTCAGGTGCTCGAGGGCCGAGTGGGCGACCACGAGCTGCGGCTGCGCGAGCTGGAGCGCCACTGATTAGGCGGCATTAACGTCGGCGCCGGAGCCGATCTCCTGGTCATCGACGGCGACGGGTCGCCATCCGCCGGCCCAGAGACTGCGGCAGCGAACGTTGAGATCGTCGCGGCTCATCTGCCAGCGAGCGAGGCAGCGCTGCAGGTCCTGCTGGATGTCGAAGGCGCCGGGATATCCGTCGTATCGGATGAAAAGCCTTCCGGCATCTGCGATGTGCTGAGCCTCTGGAGCTGCGGAGACAAGCATCTGATCGACGAGTAATCGGTCTTGCTTGTAGAGCGGGTGAGTCCTACCTGTCACGCGATCGACCCCGTTTCGAGAGCGGTTGCGAGAAGATCGTAGTCCTGGTCAGGCTTTTTGCAAGACGTGGCACACACGTCACAAGTGTGACAGAGGGGCACTCGCTGAAATCGATTGCGCTGGAAGGAGTCTCGGAGAGGTGCCGGTGTGCCCACCTCTCCTTAGGAAGTTATTGAAAAATTCCTCCCCCTTCTTGGTTTTGGGGACAACCAAGAAAACCCACACCTTCGTAGCCACATCATAGGGAGGGTGTCCAGGTCGTGGGGAATGCAGGGTATGTTTCACGCCGTAACTTTTTTGGCAAAAGTTAAGCAGTTGGGTGTCAACCCTGTACACACCGCGAGACTCACGCTGCAGCAATGGAATTGGCGTGACAGCCCGGGGGTCACGACAGGGAGAGGTGTGCCATAGGGCATGAAAAAGGCCGCCCTCACTGGAGCGGCCACTGCGTCTCGCTGGACTTAGTGAGACTGTCTCAAAAACGTCTACATCTTCTCAGCCTTAACCCAGATCCGGCGGATCCTCCCGGCGATGCGGCAGCGCATTTGCCTCAGCCCCGAGCGTTTCAGTGCATCAGTGATGGGAACGGTCATGGCGCCCTGGTCGCGGATGTTGATGTCCATCCACTTGAAGATGTCTGCGAGGGCCCAATAGACCATCCCCTTGTGGTAGCCGCTGTGGTTGCGCTCCAGCTCTCGCAGCAGTGGCTCATCGACGGGGTTGTCGCGAGTGAAGCCATCGACGTACTCGGAGATGCAGGACAGCTCGTAGCTGGTGAAGTTGTGGACGGGGTTGTCGAGGTAGGCCTGGTAGGCAGCAGACCAGATGGCGTCCCGGTCGGCCTTGAGGCGATCCAGATCAATGATCTTGATCTTGGGGTTCTCCTTGCTGGGCACCTTGCCGGTGACGACGATGGGCATGAAGCGGCGGTTGCCGGTGGGGTCCACCAGGAAGTCGCTGGAGTTGGTGGCGCCGGCCAGGACGAAGGCGCGAGGGAAGTTCCGCTCGTTCTCGTACTTGCGGGCACTGCGGTCCGTGGAGACCGAGACGAGGTTCTTGAATTCCTCGGTGTACTGCCGCTTGAAGTAGCGCTCGATCTCGTCAAGGACGACGATCCAGCCGGCATGGAGGACGTGGGGCTTCTCCTTGATATAGGAGATGCCCTGCTGCATGGTGGAGACCCAGGGGTAAGAGCCGGGGTCTGCGGGACTGGGCGGGGTGAGGTACTGGAAGAAGGTGGTCTTGCCGGCGTTCTGCGGGCCGATCAAGACGGGGATCCAGTCATGGGTGCAGCCAGGCTGGAAAACGCGAGCTACGGCGCCGATCAGGAATCGACGCAGTACCTCATCAGCAACGAGCCTGCCGTCTGGCATGCGGGGGTTGGTTTCTTCGTCGCGCGAGAGCCCCAGCAGCTCAGAGGCCAGTCGATCGAAGTAGGGGCAGGGTGCCGTAGATGAAACGCAGTGTTCGAGGTAGGCGCGGACGGGGTGATAACGGTTTTCGTATCCAATGATCTGGGCGGTATCGAAGGTCAGCGACTTTGGAAAGATCTGGTTGGCGCCGCGTGAGATGCGGACGTAGGCGGTCGTGATGTCGTGAATGCAGAGGGGGTTCTCCTTGGGGCCGTACTCCAGTTCCTGACTCATGGCATTGAGACGCAGGCCTGGGTAGAGGCGCTGCAGCCTGGCGCGGATGAGATCGAGGGTGCTGTCGTCGGGATTGGCGCGGGGCCTGCCACGCCTTAAGCGACCGGTGTCATCTGCTCCGGGCGGAGGCGGGGCGAACATGTCGTCCTCGGCGCCGAAGTCGTCGTCCTCGCATTGCTCGAAGTCGTCGTCTTCCTCGATAGCGACTGGTTCAGTCGGGCGCTCGATGACGGCGATGCGAGTCCAGGGCCTCTCCTCGTCAAAGAGCGACATGGTGGCAACGTCGGCGGGCCCCTCATCGGGTTCGCCCAGGAAGTCCTCGTGGGCATAACCGGCAAAGGCATGGCCAAAGATTCCGAGCCTGGCTTCGTTACCAGAGGAGCGCAGTTCTTCCGGGAGCTTGTCGCGCCAGTCCGGGTCATCCTCAGCAGCCAGCCAGAAGAGGCTGCCAAGGGAGGTGCCGTTCAGGCCGCGGAAGAACTTCTCGGTGGCTTGACGGGCGTTCTTACCTTTGCCGTGGTGGCCGCGGGACGCCCAATCAGACCAGGCCGGGAAGAGGCGATCACCAGCCGAGCGCGCGGCGGCGGTCACCTTGATGAAGCGGTCACGGTCGCCGTCGCTGGTGGGCTCAATGACCTGCTCGAGGCAGAAGATGGCGCGGTCGATGGAGGCGTCGTCGTAGTCAGCGGTCTGCCGGTCGTACACCTGGTGCTGACGATGAGCCTCTCGCTCGGCGTCGTCGATCAGTGACAGGCCAAGTTGAGCGTCGTGTTGCCAGATGATGTGCTCGCAGGCGTCGTTGCCGTAGAAGAGGCGGCAGGGATCAGTGCAGCTCTTGTCGCCGCCAAGGGCGCGGGAGAGCAGGGTGACAACGGCCTTGTAAAGGTCAGGGTCCGAGGTGCGCCTGGGTAGACGGAAGACCACACGGAAGCGGTGCTTGCCGGCCTCAGGGTCGTGGCTAGCAGTGGTGTAAGCCCAGCAGGCCAAGGGGGCGAGAGGGTGCCCGAGGAACGCCTGGACGGTGAGACCGCTATCGATGTCCACCACGGCGAGGTCGGCGGCGTCGAAGGCGCTACTACTGCGGTGCTGAGACGTGAGACCGGCCGGAATAAAAGCACCACCAGCTGCAACGTGATCCCGCAGGGACCGGAGGTCGCCCCGGCAGGTCTGCCAGCCGGAGGCATAGGACGGGTCCCAGTGCGGTGGCTTGTTGTGGATCTGCGGATGAGTGCTGTAGATGAGCAGCTCTCCGGGGTGCGCTCCGAGTGGTGTGTCTTGCATACCGAAAGACTTAAGGTTTGTTGTCACTCAAACAGTGTGCCACGGCTGGCAAGCGGCGATGGGCGTCAACACGGCAAAAGCGACGCCTGGACTGGACCCCGCGTGCCGGGCTTGGGGGATGCGGCAAGGGTCCATGCCGGACCGCTTGTTCTTGGTGATGCGTATCCGGAGCGTTGCTCTATCGCGTTCTTGACGTATGGTGCGCAAAAGCCAGGGAAGGATTTATTGAATGAAGGAGAAAAACAGTACGCTTGCACTGCCTGACCAAGCAAACGCTGAGCAGTACAAGCGGTTTAGGGGAGCCATCTTGCAGGCCTTGGCGCTCAAGGACTATTCACAGCGAGAGCTGGGCGAGCGCCTCGGCGTCACCATCGGCACGATGACCAAGTACTTGCGCCAGGTCGTGCATCCATTCAAGGTCGGCCTCGGCATACAGCGTTCTCTGGCTCGAGAGCTAGGGGTTTCACTGGACGCGCTGGTGACTTATTACGAGTCTGGCGAGTATCAGACGGGACTCACTCTGAATGACGTGGAGGGGTGGATCCGGTCCAGCGCCGGCCAGGGCGACCTGCCGGCGATCATGAAGTCGATGCACGAAGCAGCGCTCAGGGCGGTAGAAGCCGAGACATCAGGCGAGCCTCCGCGGCCGGTCTACGATTGGCCTATTGAGGAGCTGCGGCGAGTTCAGGTCAGCGACGCCATGAGAGAGCGGCTAGGCCTGACGGACGAAGCCCTGAGGCAGCTGGCGGTCGAGGGAGTATTTGACGGCGAGATGGTCGAGGCATTTGCTTTGGTGACGGGGCGCGCCAAGGATGCGGTACATCAGGCTTTCACCAGGCAGGAGCCACTGCAAGCCTGAGCGTGTAGGATGCAAGACGAGAAAGGACAGGCCTCCCGACGGGGAGGCTTTTTTATTGAGCTGTCGCTTCGGCTATCGCCTTGGCGTTTCGCCGGTCGTAGCGGAGTTTGGAAAAGAAGTAGGCACGTCGGTAACGGCTGTAGCCAACGATGTCCCCCAGGATGTCGGAGGTGGTCATCAGATCCTCGAGAATCCGCATGAGGCGAGCCGCTTCGAGGACGAGCTCACGAATGCTGGTCATCTTCACTGCCTTGGAACCATTTGCGATCTTGTGAGAACCACTCGGCGAGGTTCACTGGATTCTGGGCGCCTTCGAGGTGGTTGGTGGGATCCGGGTCGCCTAGATCCATGGCCTGCATGAAGGCATCGAGGCTGCCCTCCATGGGTTCCCCGTTGATGGCGGTGCGCCGAGCGCGACGGAGCATCCCCTCAACGGAGTTATTGTTCTTGGCCCATTTCTGAATCCATTGCATGTCGGACAGGGCGACCTCCTGTCCTGTCGCGATGCGGCTGCAGATGAACTCTGCCTGAAGCCGAACCTTTGTTGACAGCATGCGATAGCTGCTAGTTAGACAAGCCTAGGGAGATTTAACGTGCCTTACTTAGGCGGCAACTCGGGCAGCGATCTCTTCTTCCGTGAGCCCTGCTGCTTCTAACTCCTTGATCTCGCGGTACTTGCGAACACGCTGCAGCCAGCGAATACGGAAGCGGGCGAGCTCATCGCCGTGGATGAAGAAGTTTTGATCGATCTCAGGAGTGGAGACCAGGATCTGGGCGCAGTCGATGTGGAGACCCAGGGTTTCCTCGACGGCCAGGGCGTAGGCAGCAAGCTGCAAGCCGCACTTGCTCATCTTGCTCCAGCCGGTGAAATTGGCGCGGTTGTCTTCTTTCGGGAAGTGGCGGCAGTAGGGCTGGTTGGATGTCTTGAAGTCGCCAAGGATGACGACGTTATTGCGGACGCCGATCAGGTCCGGGCAGCCGCAGAAGCCGTATTCATGAGACCAGACGCGGGAGATGCCGTCCTCGCCAGTGCAGAACTTCCACTCGGGCCGGAGAGGTTTCTCGGACCAGAGGAAGTAGTCGTAGCGATCGAGGTGTTGGCTGAGCCCCTCCCAAAATGGGAGGTAGGCCTCGGGGACATCAACGGGCAAGCCGCGGATGTAGTTCTCACAGGCGGCGTGAATTGCAGTACCCCTGGCAGCTGCGGCCTCCTTGCCGCCGGGGTTCTTGGCAGCCCAGTTATTGAGCATCTTCTTGGAATGGGCCGAGGCCGTTTTACCAAGAATGGTGGTGACTGACGGGTAAGCCTTGTCGGCTCTGTCGGTGGCGTAATGCCGCTCGCCGTTGATCTCAAAGCGCGTTGGCGACGTCATGAACCAAACGGCTTTGGTCCAATGTAACGAAGAGTGAAGCTAGTGCTCTCGGGCCCGTTTCAAGAGACTTTATTAAGACGGCTTGTAATCGGCGTTTATTAGGACGGCTGATAAGTCAAGGGAAGGAGCCGTCGCTTAAATAATGGGGATTACCCCAGGCCAATAATTATCGGCCTGTAACAAAAGCGATAAATCTAGAATGACCGAGTTCCCGCTCTGCATTTGCATCGGGCACTGGTGCTCGTTGGGCAGATAGCCCAGAAGGTGGCCCGGTTCTGGAGGCGTCCGATAACGTCTCCCCGACACTCAGTGCGAACCAATCGGAGAGGGCGGCTACTGCTCTGCAGGGCGATGCGGGTTCGAATCCCGTCTGGGTGCTGACAGCAAAAACCCCGGTATTGAGCCGGGGTGAAAGAGTCTGGGAGTTCGCCGCTCACATAGCAAACCGACTTACGCCGTTCTCGCCCTTGCATCCGGCCCAATCAGGAATGCCACCTTGGTGCCACCGGATGTCCTCGACGGGACCCGTGATGTCAGGAGAGAGGCTCGTGCAGTCCACCGCATGGTCCGAGCAGTGGCGAGCGTCATCGGGGAGGACGAGCGGGCTCACAGATCAAGCCCTTCTGGCTGCCCAGAAATCAAAGAGTCGAACCCAGCGCTGTCACCGTGAGAGTGGGTGATGCGGTGTCAGAAACTGACAGCTCCCAGTTCATGCCTTCAGTGGTGAGTTGGTAGCTGTTACCTCGAAGACCGCTGAGCATGGCATCGAGGTCGTGCTGCGCGCGTCGCTTCTGACTGGAAAGATCAGTGATCAGTCGCCACTGACGGAAGAGGCGAAGTGCTGTCATCGATCCTCTTCGTCGTCCCCCTCCCAGGGGTCGTTGAGCAGGGCGATGGCATCGCTGACGACATCCCTAGCCTCCTGCTCGGAGCGATAAGCGCTGAGTTCCTCGAGCAGGGTGCGAGCAAGAAGCGTGCCTCCCTTCATGAGTTCCTCTAGGCCGATGTCCTTGTCGCCCAGGCGTTGCGCAAGGACGGGGCCGAGTACAGCGATGTAGGCCGTGACAAAGGCATCGGGCAGGTAGCCGTTGAAGGAGGCGCCGCCGGAAGTAAATCCGTTGACGAGGTACAGCAGGTCCTGCAGCTGCGACAGCATTTGCTGCTGCTGCTGAAGACCCTGTTGAGTCAGGGCGTTGGTCACCCGCAGTTCCTGCAGTAGAAGCTTGCTGGTTTCAAAAAGGGTCAGGTGATCCTGGGCCTGGTTGATTGAGCTCATGTGCGATGACGCCGTCGAAATTGCGGACAAGAGCCAGGGCTCCGCGCTGCGCTGGACTGATGCGGTTCCAGTACGGGGCAACGCGGTCGTAGCCGTGCTTGCTGATCAGGTGACGGACGTCATCGGATGTCCTTGCGGACTCGAGAGCCTCAAGAATCTCCGAAGGGTCCGGCCTCTGCAAGGAAGATGGGCTGCGGCTGAACATCAATGTATCTGATGTCGCGCAGTTTGCCAGCCCTGGCAAGCATGTCGAGTGCTGCAAAATCCTCCGCACCGGGTGGCGTCTCGCGTGGCGGGATTATGCAGGCGTAGCCGCCGCTCGTCGGTATCCGCAGAGCTGAACGAGAAATGCAGCGGCTGTAGTAATGGAGGGCTGTCACGAGAAAAACCGTTAGCGTGAGGAGCAAATTGGGGATTCGTCAGTTGCTGCAGCACCCCGAAGGCGGCTTCGATCGCAGCTTTGAGCCAACGGTCGGAGAGCATCTGCGATTGGCTGAGTTTAACAATGCCCTAGATCGCGCAGGTGAACGTGAGCTTCGAGAGATCGCCAAGGTGATGGCAAAGCAAGTGCTCGTCATGTATCCAGCAGCTATGCGATTCCTGGCAAGCGAAGCTGCCAAAAACCTGGGAGGCTACTACTGGGGAGAGGAGCACTCAGCAAGAATGATGGAAGCCCTGTCGCTCAAAGCATGCGGTGGCGGCAAAGCTTAACCCCTGGCCTTTGCCAAGGGGGTGACATGCAGGCAGTGCATAGTGCGCAAATGCGAAATGAAAAGTGCGCAAATGCGAAGCAAACGGAACTGCACTCGAAGACTAGCGGCCCGAGTGCAGTACTGGACTCAGGGGCTACCAGCCGTCAGGCATGGCGGTAGCGACTTCGTGATCGGCGCCCAGTTCATCACGGTGAGTGGGTGGCAGGCCCTCAGGACGCGCGTCGGCGGGCTTGCCAGAGAAAGGATCGCCGCCGTCGTAGAGAGCGGGTAGCCAGATCGAGCTTGATACATCAGCCCAGCGCTTCTCGTCCGCCTTGGTCGGGGCCTTGAGCGTTGGAGTGAGGAGCCAGCTGGTATTCATGTCGCTGCCCTTGCGTTTGATAGTGACGAAGAAGTTCGCCAGACCAGACGGGAGGATGGTGTAGTCCTCCATGGCGAGGATCTCCTCGAACTGCTCGCGGATGCCCTTCTTGTCGAGGGTGACGCAGAGGAACTCGTCGAGCTCGCGGCTCAGGGCCACGAAGCTGAGGAAGTACTTAGGCTTGGCCTTGTTAGCCGGATCGTCGGGGTCTGCTCCAGCCTGCTTAGCCTCGTAGGTCAGGCCAATATCAGAGAGGTAGCCGTCGGGCCACTTAGGGAAGCGCTTGGGGCGGCCCTCCATGGAAAAGTAGCTGAAGCCGGCGATGACGTGGCCGGTGTCATGGGTGCCACAGGGCCGGAGCGTTGCGGTCTCGCCGTCCTTCAGGTACTTGCCTGAGCACTCGAAGTAGCGACTGCTGCTGGTCTTTGTGTCGGTGCCACCACCTGCGGCGGGGCGGTAGTCAGTCGGGAAAAAACCCATGGGCGATTACCAGTTGTGGGGCATGTCGGGGTCGTTCGTGAAATCGGCGTGGCTGTACCCCACGGCCGAGGTGCCAGCAGCGATATCGCCACTGCCACCGCCACTGGAACGAGAGCGGTTGTGGATCTTGAGCTGACGGCACTTCAGCTCGACGTAGGGTTGGCCGTCCTTGTTGTGGCGCTGCTCCAAGGAGCCAGCGACTGACACCAGGGACCCCTTGGGGGCTTCGATGAGCTTGTCCATGGAGTAGCCGTAACCCCGAACACGGAACCAGTCGGTCAGCTCTCCACCATTGAGGTAGCGGTTGACGGCGACGGTGCGGGCACAGCTCTTGGAAGAGCCTGATGAACGGGCCTCGCCAGTGAGACGGCCAACGATCAGGGCTTCATTGATGAATTGATCGGGGGTCGCGTCACACAATGCGCGGCAGTAAACGATGGCATCGTTGCCATCTTCAGAGAGAATGAGATCTCCAGAGATGATCATGAGATCTCCCTTGCTCTTGGCAGCAAAGCGCTGGGCAGGACTGGTCCCCGTGCGAGCCCTCAGTAGAAGGTTCACAGGATCTCGAGTTGCGGTGACGGCATAGGCTTCAAGAACCTCTTTGCCGTCAGCAACAACCGGGACCGGAGAAGCTGCCAGAGCAACAACGATCGTGCAGTTGGACACGCGAGCTGCTTGGGTGCACGCCAGGCTAACGCGAATGTACGACCTGGCAACCTATTTGTCTGCCATGGCATAGGTCGCCAGCCAAGCGGGCAGCGGGGGGATGGGGACAGCGGTCTGGGGCATGATCAGAACGATCAGGTTGCCGTTGTCGCTCTGAATGCGGAGCGGTCCGCCATCGAACGCGCTAAGCACCAGCGAATTTTCACGATTACTTAAGACGCGAACGGCTTTGTCGATGTAGGCGGAGCTGTAGCGCCCGGAAGTTTCACTGAGTGCCGGGACCTGTCCCCATGTGTCGATGCAGCTCTGCATGATCCGAGACAGCGGCGGCGGCTGGGTATTGCTGCGGGCGATCGGAATCTCGCGAACGTCATTGGACGAGCTCTTCCTGTAGGTCGTCACAAAGCCCGTGCTGCCGTCAATGCGGAGTTCTCGCTCAGCGGTCTTGATCCCCTTGGCGTATTTGAGTAGCTCAGCGGAAGGCAGGATGTAGGCCGACTCGTCAGCGGTGCCCCTGGGGTCGTAGGCGATGCAGGCGACCTTGCCGTGGTCCGTGGCGGCAATGAAGATCCCGCCCTGGGGGCCAGGGGTTAACGCGACGCCCTGGTAGGGCGCGTAGGTGCCTGTGAATTCCGCGGCGACGGCAAAGAGGGAGGAGTCAAGCGAGAGCATTGAGTGCCACAGCTTGCAGAGTGACCGATCCATGCAGGGTAAGGATGCGCTCCAGCCGCCGCCACCTCCACTTGAGGTTCAGCTCGGCAAGACGTTGGTTGGCAAGCTCGATCTCTGCTGGCCAGACGGTCGGAGTCCACTCCTGGCAAATGGGCTGGGCGGTCTCGGCGTCAACGAGGATGGCGCGATATGGCTGCATGGTTCTCCGTGCGGAGAATCACGCTATGCAACCGTGCGATGTGGCATCTTTTGTGCCCTGCATGGCGCTCATAGAATGCCCGTGAACGCCGCAGGATGGCTGATGGAGCTGCGGGACTGGCTGGCAATCGCTGGCCTGGCTTACGGAGTCGCCAGTGACTGCATTGGCGAGAGCAAGAACGTGCAGGCTAATAGTGTTTCCGGCTTGCTCTGGCGCGAAATGCGGAAAATGCTGGGGCGCCCGTCAGTGGCAGCGGTCTCAGCGCCGCAGCGGGAGCCCAACTTCGTGAAGCTGATTGAGGACGGCTGGTACCACCGAAGCCGCCTGCTGCGCAATCCCGACGTCACCGATGTCGAGGTGATGTTGATGGGTGATCACCTGTTGTTGACTGTGTATAAGAAGGCGCTGGACGATGCCTAACTGGCTATGGCGATCGGTGGTGGCGATTGCGGCGACAACGGCCGTGCTGTCGGTCGCTCAGTGGATGAACTGTGCGCTGGTAGTAGCTCCGCGTCAGTGGCCGTTCTACGCCAAATACATCGGCACGGATGCTGGCGCCAAGCTGGAGCCTCGGGTTCTGGGCTGCGAAGACAGTGATAATCGCACAATCACTGTGATGATGGGTCTACTGACGACGCTGATCAGTCTTAGCCGTCAGACGAGCGACAAATGACCAAGAGTTGGCTGTGCATGGTCGAGGAAGACGGAGTCCTGGCGCTTCCTGACGAGGCGCTGGAGGGGCTCGGCTGGAGCTGTGGCGACGTCTTGCACTGGACGATCACAGAAAAAGGGAGCGCCTTGGTGCGGAAATGCACCGAGATCACTCCCATGGACTTGTATCTCTGGATGGACGACTACTTGGAGGAGGTGCGGAACGGCCAGTCGTTTGTCGTGGTGGACATGGACAAGAAGTACTTGCTGGCCCCGGTCGCGGCGTTCACCGATCTGTCGGTGATTGAGACGAGCGCCGAGGGGGCCTGAGCGAGTGCGGTATTGAAGTGCTCGAGGTGGCGATAGGCAGGACCGATAGCTGAAGCGAGCGGCGTGAGCGAGAGGAACGAAAGCTTGGCTGTAGTAAGCAGCATGGAAATCTCCTTAGAGTGTGACAAACCCTGGAAACGCAATGTCCTTCTCGGCCCTGGAAGAGATGTCGGAGGAGTTCTCGCTGGAGGGTTACGAGCCGGAGGAGGTCATCGAAACAGCCGATGGGTTGAAAATGGCAATTTATTACATCGGAGATCGAGGTAGTTTCCTGGATTTGGATTGGAAGCCAGAATCTAAATGGGAGTTCCTTGATACCGTAGAGCCTGAATTGCTGTTGGACGCAGTAATCAAGGAGCTGTTTGGCAATGAAGAGGGAGAACAGATCCTAGAAGGTTTGTTTGGGAATGAGAACGAAGACCAAGTCGAGCCATTGGCTTGCGGCGAAGGGGATCAATGGGAGCGCTGGGGAGATGGGGCCTGAGTCTCTGGACTGGGTAATCTTCGCCGCGATCATGGCAGCACCACTGCTAGGCATCATCGCGGCGACGATCGTGGCTCTAGTGCTTGAGCCATAGGCCTAACTAGCCGGCTGACTCCTCGTGCTTGAGGATCTTGTTGAGGGCGCTATCGAGAATGAGGTACCACTCGCGGGAGCTGAGCTGACGACCGGAGGCGTTATTGAGCTCCTCGGCCGCCTGCTCGCGATAGAGGGCGTGCTGGATGTGAGCCCAGTAACGCATGACGCAGTGACTGCTCAGGCGGAACTCAGCGGCTGGTGTAGGCCGGCGCGATCGAGTAGCGGAACGACGAGCGGTTTTGGTAGTCATAGTTGATGGAGTAAGGGATCCCGTTAGTGCGAAGCGTGCGGACGATGTCGGAGACCTGCTCTGGAGTGGGCTGCTCGAGGACGATGGGGCTGAGTCCGCCCCCGGTTGAGGGCGAGGGGACGATGGTGACCTGTGGCATGGTGATGAGAATGCGTGCTGGGTCGTGCAGAGTGTATGCCGGGAATCGGCCCCCGGCTGCTAGTGCTGCTCGAACGCAACAACAAAGTGCCGATCCGGGATGGAGCACAAAGGCGTGCCGTTGCCGCAGCTGATGCACTGGGTCTTGCTGCCGTCGACTTGGTGAGGGCATCGGATGAACGTGACGTTCTTGTGTTCGAAGGCCTCGGGCATGTCCTTGACGATGCAGGTCACGGGGTAGCCGCGGCGCTTGAGGGCGACGGCCTGGTCGAGGTCTTCTGTTGAGAGGTTGACGGTGAAGCCCTCGGCAGAGGCCCTGCGAATGGCGTATTGGTTCCAGGTGTCAGGCTTGTGATGGGTGTAGGTCCAGGCAGCGCGCAGGTGAGAGGTGGCTTGTGTGAGCAGTTTCAACAGCTTTCGATCGATGGGACCACGGTTGTGCCAAAGATCACCGGCGACGTTGTGGCGGAAGAGGGTTCCTGGAGGGAGAGCAGCGACTTGTCTGATGAACTGCTCAGGAGGGAGGCCTCGTTCTTCGCGCGTGATGGCGTCGGCGTGGATCCTGGTGTGGTAGCCCTTCTTGGCGTAGCAGATCTCACGGGCGCCGCAGGTAGGCGGGCAAGACGACCAGCCGGTGGAGCTGACGGCGATGGGGCCTGTCTTCTTGTTATGTGAGATCTGTGTAAGAGCAGATAAAGCGTGTCGGTGTTCCATGACAGACCAGTTGCAATGCACCGCTGAAAAGCGGCACAGCAAAAAGCCCCCACTCCAGGTAGGAGCAGGGGCTCAGGGTTAGCGGCGAACTGGGTCTGACTAGAGGGCTTGCAGCTCCTCTGCCAAGGAGATGAGATCGTCCACCTCGATCATCAGGCCGTAAGAAGATCCACCGCAGGTCTCAAACTCCTCGCTTCTGAGATGAGTTGCGGCAGCGCGGAGAGCGGCGGCAAGGCAACCTTGACCTGTGTGGCTGGAGCGGAAGGCGTCCAGCACTGCTTGAGCAGCGGGTGAAAGGTCACTCATCGGCGTGTTTCCAGAAACCCTCTGGCTGATGCTTGCGCAGAAACTCCACCAACAAGCGGTGCGCTTCTCCTGCATCCTCGATGAACTGCCCTCGGTAGTGGAAGCCTTCGACGTCGATTCGAATGACTTCCTCGGAAGCCGGGCTCATATGGAAACTAATAGAAGATTTATCTGGAGGGTCGAGGGATAAACGGGAGTCAGTCATGGGGTTTAGTTGATCGGAGTACTGGGCTTCGAGTTCATCAGCAATGGCAAGGAGTCGGTTCTTTACGCCGAGCAAAGCCCAATGTTCGTCTGGAGTTTGGGCGTTGATTGGCACCGGCACCACCTGATCCGCAGCAGCACGCAGGGCGGCAGCGATGGCCTTGAACTGGGGGCCTGGCACACCGTCCTCCACCCAGTCGAACCTGCTGTTGAACGACTCAAAGACTGCTCGGGCGGCGGGTGAAAGTTCAGTCATAGAAGATGATCGGGCTACTTGCTCCAGCGGACTAAAGCTTCACGCAATAATTCTCGGCCACGGTCAACAGCGTCAAGTTCATGCCCGTCAGCAGCAGGATTGCGCAGCGCCTGGATGGCGATAACC
>Ga0075471_10001933_pt1 | contig 13742 bp, 12 predicted proteins | sample DEB19_08_DNA_2_FD_74787 | JGI IMG/M metagenome (GOLD analysis project Ga0075471, IMG submission 74787) | Aqueous microbial communities from the Delaware River and Bay under freshwater to marine salinity gradient to study organic matter... | ecosystem: Environmental > Aquatic > Marine > Coastal ... | reverse complement strand
GCTAATAGTTACGCGCGAGATACTGTCGCAGGTCGTCGATGCGTGCGGCCAGCGCAGCATCGCGCGCCTCGCGGTCGGGTCTGTGCCATTGCCCGTCACGCAGATCGGCGATCAACTCGGCTTGCTCTGCGAGTTCGGAGCTTTCCTCGGCAGGAGCGATCTCATCGAGTAACAGGAAGCTGATGAGTTTCCACGCCTCATTACTCGAGATGAGCTGACGGGAGTGAGCGTCGATGACTTCGCCGACGGTGTGCAGGCGCGATTCGGTATTCATGGGGCTCATGGCGATTCCTCTGGTTAAAAGTCTGACCCAAACGTGATCTGATCTTAGGCATCGACGCTGAGAGGCGCCGCGCGCGAGATCACGATCGCTCGGTTGACTACCGTACAGACGGAGGCGGCCGGGTCGATAACACTTCGAGCGTGTTACTGAGCGATACGCAATGGCTGGCAGTCGGGCTCGCCGGACAGGCGTTATTTTCTGCCCGGTTCATGCTGCAGTGGATACGAAGTGAGCAGGCTGGGCGTAGCGTCTTGCCCGTTGGCTTTTGGTATTTGAGCGCCGGCGGCGGATTGATATTGACCGTGTACGCCATTCGATCCGAGGACCCCGTGTTCATTCTCGGACAAGCGGCGGGCTTAGTGGTCTATCTTAGAAATCTTTGGTTGATTCATAGGATGCCGTTGGACCGAGCGGGCTCATGACTCGCACGTCGTTGTGGCGCTGGGTGCTCGCGCTATGGTTGATTTCAACGCTTTGCGCCGCACTCATACGCCCCGTAACCCCGATCGACGAGACAAGGTACCTGACGGTCGCGTGGGAGATGTGGCTCGCGGGCGATCCTTGGCTGCCGTCCCTCAACGGCCTACCGTATTCCGATAAACCGCCGCTGCTTTTTTGGCTGATCAACGCAGGCTGGAGTCTTTTCGGTGTCAATGATCTTTGGCCACGACTGCTGACTGCGGCATTCGGTCTTGGTGTCGCGCTCCTTACGGCGCGTTGCGCGGTGCTCTTGTGTGACGGTCGGCCCGGAATCGGTAGTCGTGCCGCCCTCATCCTGATGGCGTTTTCGCCATGGTTACTCTTCAACGGCTCCGTGATGTTCGATGTGCTGCTGACGTTTTTTTCGTTGACGGCCATCGTTTTCGTACTCGGCATGCGGGGTGCGGGACGTCTGTGGCAGTGGGCTGCAACGGGTGTTGCGCTCGGGTTAGGGATGCTCGCCAAAGGGCCCGCGGCCTTGCTTCATGTACTTCCGTTGGCTTTGCTTGCTCCCCTCTGGAAAGACTCTTTAGAGCGCTCGGCTTGGCGCGATCGATCGCGCTGGTATCGCCGGTTGTTTTTTTCGCTCGGGATCAGTGTGGTCGTGCTCGCGCTGTGGCTGGTTCCGGCGATTTGGCGGGGAGGCCCAGAATTTCTGGATCAACTCATTTGGCAGCAGACGATCGACCGGATGGCGACGACCACCCATCATCTGCGACCGTTCTGGTTTTATATCGTGCTGCTGCCGGTGTTGCTGTTTCCGCTGTGGCTGCTACCGGCCAGTTGGAGAGGATTGAGCAAGATCTCTCAAAAATATCCCGCGTTGGGCCCGGTCTTGCTGAGTTGGGCAGTTCCGGTTTTTACGGCGTTTTCTTTATTCCGAGGTAAGCAGTTGCACTACCTCTTCCCGCTGTTGCCCGCTGTGGCGGTGTGGCTGGCAGCGGCCTCGACGGCCTCGTCATCGGGCTACAAAAAAATGTTGGCACCGGCCGCCAAGGCGTCGATGGTGGTTGTGGCGGTGACTTACCTCGCCATCGGGGTGTGGTTCAAGCGCGCATACGACGTCGAGCCGGTTTCTCAGATCATCGCAGGGTTACAGCGCAGCGGGGTGGCGGTGGCGCATCTTGGGCGCTATCACGGACAATTCCAGTTCGCGGGCCGATTAGAGCGACCGCTGATCGTGATTCGCAATGCAGAGGATTGGCGTGTCTTCACGACACGTTTTCCCAAAGGCTACGTCATCACCTATTCGCGTCACCCCGCCAAAAACGCCGTGTACTCCCAGAGGTTTCGCTCGACCTCAGTTTTCATGATGCCGGTGAACGCATTGTCTTCGACAAGCTTCGACGAGCTTCTGAAGGGAAGCTTGCAAACTCGTCAAACGGGTTCTGCCAAGCTCAGCGATAGCGACTGATCGCGAGATCGGTCGCATCGATGGCGGGTGCTTTACCGCTCATGATGTCGGTGATGACTCGTGCCGAGCCGCAGGCCATCGTCCAACCTAGAGTGCCGTGTCCCGTATTCAGAAATAGATTGGGGATTCTCGTGCCGCCGATGATCGGCGTTCCATCTGGAGTCATCGGCCGCAAACCACTCCAAAACGATGCACGCGACAGGTCTCCGGCTCCGGGGAACAGGGAGCCGACCGAATATTCGAGCGTTTTGCGTCGCGATTCCGGCAGGTCGGTGGAGTAGCCGGAGAGTTCGGCCATACCGCCGACTCGAATGCGATCGCCAAGACGCGTGATGGCGACTTTGTAACTCTCGTCCATAAGCGTCGAAACCGGAGCACGAGCCTCCTCGACGATCGGCACCGTGATCGAATACCCCTTCACGGGGTAAACCGGTAGTCGAATGCCGAGAGGCGAAAGGAGCAGAGGCGAATCGCTGCCGAGGCAGGCATCGCGGAGGAGAAAGCCGATCTCCGAGGTTTGATTCGACTTGGACTGCCGCTGAGTTTCGGCTTGCAGGTACTCGGGCCCGCGTTACTCGATTTTGCCGAACAACATCCGCAGGTCGAGTTGGTACTCGATCTTTCCGATGAGCGATCGAATCTCATCGAGGAGGGTCTCGATTTATCCGTTCGAGTGACCTCTTCCTTGCAGCCGGGTGATGTCGTTCGTCAGCTCGGCACTTGCCGATTGATGACGCTCGCATCGCCCGACTACTTGGCTCAGCACGGCGTTCCGCGTCACCCCTCAGAATTGCGGCACCACCAATGTTTGATCTACGCCAGTGATCCAACGCCGGCGAGCTGGATTTATCTGGAGGGAAATCGTGAGCACCGGGTGCCTGTACGCGGTCATATCATCGCCAACAACGGCGTGCTGCTCGCAGAGGCTTGCGTGCGGGGCATGGGAATAGCGCGACAACCCGACTTCATCGCGGCACCCTATCTCGAACGAGGCGTACTGCGCGAGGTGCTCGAAGAGTTCGAGATCACTCCGCTCGGTGTTTATGCCGTGCTCCCGGGTAACCGATACGTCTCACATCGAGTGAGAGTGTTGATCGAGCACCTTGCCGCGTCGTTGGTGACGCAACGCTCAACGGTGAGCCGTAGTTCAACGACGACCCGTGGACGGCAGCGTAAAGTCGAACATCACCGCAAGCGCTCGCAAACCGGTCGTCGTCAGCGCGCAGGCCGTCATCGCCCACCATGAGGGGACATCGAGACTCGCAAAGACCGTATAGCTGAGACCCCCTATCGCCGCGCAGATGGCATAGGGTCGATGATCGCGAAAGAGCGCAGGAATCTCGTTACACACCAGGTCTCCAAGAACGCCTCCGAAGGTGCCCGTGATGACGCCCATCATGATCGCGACGATCGGGGGTTGTCCCATGATCCAGGACAAGTGAGTTCCCGTCGCACAGAAGAGACCGAGTCCGATCGCATCAGGAATTTGTAGCCAGTGTTGTCCGTGTTCTAGACGCTGCAAGCTCACGAGTGCCGCGCAGCCGATACTGATCGCGAGAACGCCGAACAGCACGATCTGGTGGTCTACCCAAAAAAATGGACGGCGGTCGAGCAGGACATCGCGCAGCGTTCCGCCTCCGAAGGCGGCAAGGAATCCGCAGGCGCATATGCCGACGATATCCATGCGCTTGCGCAGCGCGCTCAGCACGCCAGAAATCGCAAAGGCGATCGTCGCGATGAACTCTAGGGTGAAAATCGAGCTCTGACTAAGGGCGGCGAGGAGTTCCATGGAGTTTTTGTGGTGTGGATGTTGCGGCGATTACTCGAGGAGCGATTTGTTCACACACCCAGGGTGATGGGGGAGAGACCCGCCCAAATACGCTCGAAAAACCAGTAAGCGGCAATGATTCCACCGGCGTATGACATCGCAGTTCTGAGTTTACCCTCATGCGCGGCGATCGCGAGGCGGGGGTCTCCACCAGGTAACATCATGACCGCTCGCGTGATCACCATTCCCGTCAGCACGGCCAGGCTGATGAACGTGATCTGACCCACCTCGACACCGATGTTGAACATCAACAGTGCGGAAATCTCCTCGTCTTTTGGCAGACCCACCTCCCGAAGATAGCCGGCAAAGCCGAAGCCGTGGAGCAGACCGAACAGAGTGGATACGGCGACCGGGCGACGAAGGGTTAGAGTCTCGCGCCGACTGCTCAAAGATTCGGCTGCAACCAACACGATACTCAGCGCGATCATCGACTCGACGAATGGAGCTGAGGGAGTCGCGACGCCTGTGGTGGACAGCGCCAAGGTGATCGAATGGCCTAGCGTGAAACCGGTTAGGGCGCGAATCAATGTCCACCCGGTGCCCGTGATGAGCCATAACAGCGTCAAGAAAATCAGATGGTCGAACCCACGAAGGATATGGTCGAAGCCGATTAGTGCGTACGATCGTGCGCGGAGTGCTTCGGGTTGAGGAGCTGAAATGCTGATCGAGTGGCTTCCCGGCGACCCGGTCATTGTCACGACGGTTCCGTTGGCCCGGCTGACGGTGAGTAGTGTGGGCAGAGACGGATTGTCATTGGGATAAGTCAGTTCGATGCTCAGCGGTGAGCGCGGATCTGAGCAAAGGTAGCTGGCGTTGTGAATTCCACGTCCCGATCGTTCGCCGAGATCTTTTTTGCAGCCGGCGCCTGTTAGTTCGACGAGCGGTTGATCCGCGACCGTCAGAGTCGGCGACGGCTGCCAGCTGACGACGTATCGTCCCTCGGACTCTTCACTGACTTTGACGAGCAGAGGGCGGTAGTCGTGTGCGTGCGCGAAGGTGGGGCTTAGGCCAAGACCAAGTCCGAGGAAATATGCAGTGATCCGAAGGAGTCTCACTGCAGCGTCGACTCCACACGGTACTGGCCGATGAGTGATTTGATGCGTCGCTCGAGCCGTTCCTCGACTTTAGCGTTCCTCAGATCGTTAGCGACAACCTCTCTAACCGACTCCAAATTCGGCGTTGAGGGAGGGGATCGACGAGTGACCTGAATCAGATGAAAGCCGCTACGTGATCGATAAGGCCCTTGCCATTCGGAGTTCACAGGTTTCAAGAATGCAGCGTCGGCAACCTCTGGGCCCAGATGGCTCTCGATCAGCGGTCGCGGTTCGTCCGCATAGTCTTGAAAGTAGGGGAATCGATCGCTGCGTGTGAGGGCGGCTTCGAAATCGATGGCGTTCGATCGAAGGGCTGTGAGCGTGGAGCGCGCCCGTTTCTCCGCCCCGGCTTCACCGCTTGAAGCATCGAAAAACACGTGCCGAAGAGTGGCCCGTGCAGGGTTCTGATATCGCTGTACGTTATTGAGGAAAAATTGCCTCAACTCTTCATAGGAGGGTGCGGAGAGATCTTCTTCAGGAGAATCTCGCAATACATATTCCATGGTCTGTGCGAGGCGTCGACGAATGACGTAATCGGTGGAGTCCAAGCCCATCGCGAGTGCTTCACGGTGAAGAACCTCTTCCCGAATATATTCATCGACTAGATTGGCTTTCTGCGCTGGTGTCATCGAGCGCAGCATTTCCTCGAGTCGATCCCGTGCGGAGTCAGAGAAGGTCTGATTCCTGTATTGCATGAATTCGAGAAGGCGCTCTTGAGTGATGACGATCCGCCGGGACTCCTCCTCGCTCTCTGACGTGAACCACGTGAACAACGCAAACAGCGCGGCTCCGATCACGATGAAATGCACCAACGGTTCACGAAGCAGCTTCGTGAGTTGGCCTCGTGACCGAGAAGGTACGGTCACGGTTTGTACCAAATCGGCGAGGTGTAGGCCCGCTCAACCGTGACGCTCTTCACGCCGCTCGGAATGGTCGCTCCGAGTCGCTTCGCATCGTAAGCCGTCCATCTCGGTGTCGGAATTTCGAGCACACGCACGTAATAGAAAGCGCGAAGCTTTGGGTCGAAGTCGGGGTCGCGCCAAACGGCATCCAAAGACTCGGCGCCGATCGAATTGGAGTAGGTGGCGTTGGAAATATCCACCGTCGAGCCGACAAGCGGCGTCTTTCCGCCGTTACTTGCCGCGCGACGATTTCCCGATAGCGCGACGTCATAAATTTTTTCGTGCGTTTTACCTGAGGCGTCGAGCCACCCTTTAATAACTTGAATACGATCCAAATTCGCTTCGTCCGGATCTTTCGTCGCCGTGATCATCAGCACAGGCGCTTTGCTGCGCGGCGCTGCATTCAGCGTACCGCCCATCGGCACTCCCTTCGAATAACCGACCTCTGCGTAATCGGCGCGCTTCACATCGGCGGGGGAAAAATCCCAGCCCCCGAATAGCCGGACGGTTATTCGGTTGCCGGTCGTCGCATACACTTCTTTTCTGGTCAGTGCGTCGAAGAGGGCTTCGCGGGTGTTATCGGTGGCCCAAACCGCCGCAAGGCCCGATGCCGCGAAGTCCGAACCCGGTACCGGGAAGCCCGGTGCCATTTGGGTAACCATCCGGTTGACGGTAGGTTCCGAGGAAACGAATTTTCCGAAGAAGTTATCTTCGGTCGTGGTGGTGATCCCGATGTGAGAGTCGGTGCTGCCGATCATACCGAAGGCGAACGGATTTACGCCTAGGCGGGACTCGTGCGCGAGTCCGCGCGCCAAGGCCGATCGCGCATATTCATACTCAAGCATCCAAGGTTCTTTTTTGCGTGTTCCGCCGATGTTCGTCTTATCCCATCTTTCATAGTCGGCGAACTCGTCGTTCGGTGAGAGATAAGGGTGAGTTTCGCCATCCCCCTTAACTTGAGTTACTTCGTAGACGGGTTCCCAACGCGAACGGCGTGCGGCGTAATCGGTCGACAGCGGCTGTCCGGCGATCGTCGTGTCGGCAAACATCATTCCGTTGCTACCGTTACCGTTATGAGGAATCGCCAAGACCCGTCCTGACGTTTCTTTTTCGTATCCCTCGAGAGCTTTCCACAAATCTTCCGGATCAATGCTGTCCAAAGACGAGTAGGGGATGTGCTTAAGTGTATTTTCCGGCCCATCCCGAAACAAAACAACTCGGTGCAAATTATTGCCGTCGACCGCAGCGCTCCATTCGTATCCGACAATCGTCGTGAAGCGCCCCGGCTCATTGAAGCGCTCGGCCTCGTTGACGAGTTCCCGCCAAACGAATCGTTTAAAGAAATCCGGCAGGCGCGAGTCCTCTCGGGCGCCGCGTCCGACCAAGGCATCGGCGAACTCGGTGAATAATTTTCGATCCTCGCCGTTCGCCAGGTAGCCTGCCCATCGGGCTCCTACCGAGGTCTGCAAGAGCTCCGGTGTACGTTTTCCCGCATGAAAAAACGCGCCGAGATACTCGGCATGATCGGTCACCGCCAGAAAATCGAGCGGTCTTTTCAGTCGGGTAGGTTGTCCGGTTTCGGTTTTGACAGCTTCGCCGCGGGCGAATCTAAACGCATCTGCCGGTGTCATGTGTCGAGTGCCGAGGCTGTAGGCGTCGGCCGAGCACTGCGTGTGCAGATGCAGATCACCCCAATACACCCGCCGCGGGTATTTGGTTGCAACCACGGGTGAGTAGGCGGTCGACGAGGGCTGCGCCGAGGCGGTCGACGAACTCCACACGAGCGCAGCGAGCAAAAAAGTTATCAACCTGGCGTTCATTGGCAGCACCTCAAAAAATTAGCTGGTGGCGAAAGTCCGTTCGTAAATAAACAAGCAAGAATGTTTTCGACAAGCCTGCTTGTTTATTCAAATCGTAACTGATACGTTCGGGATAAGGGGAAGGTTTGGTTGGGTGCGCGCATCAGTTGGTCGCGTCTCCGACCGTCACCTCTAAAGCAGAAATAACTATATTTTTTGGGGGTCGACGTATGAAATTCGCTTTGCCAGTTCCTGTTCTTTCAGCGCTCGTGTCGTCAGTCCTCGGATTTTCAACAGGGGCGATGGCTCAAGACTCGGGTGCCTCACAAGGTGCTGCTTCGCTCGAAGAAGTGGTGGTGACGGGCACTCGCCTCAAGTCCGATGGGTTCGAGGCGCCGACACCGGTGACCGTCGCGACCGTCGAATCTTTGGTCAACGCAGTACCCACTAACGTCGTCAACGCGCTTCAGGAATTGCCGCAGTTTTTAGGCTCGGCAAACTTCTCGTCGGGTGGAAAACTCGGTATCGGCGAGGGCAGAGGCCAATTTCTGAGCCTTCGAAATTTCGGCGCGGGCCGAACCTTGATCATGTTGGACGGCGTTCGTATGCCGCCCACCACCTACGACGGACGCGTGAACTCCGAGATCTTCCCGCAGATGCTGCTCAAGCGTGTCGACGTCGTGACCGCGGGTGCATCGGCGGCATACGGATCGGACGCAGTCGGCGGCGTCGTCAACTATGTGCTCGATCATGACTTCGAAGGTGTGAAGGTCGATACTTCGGCCGGTATGTCGAGCCGCAGCGACTCGTTCAATTATCGTGTGGGCGGGGCTTTCGGTGCGAAGGTGGGCCAGCGTGGTCATTTGCTCGTCAGTGTCGAGCGCTTCGAAAACGAAGGCATCGAGTTGGGAGATCGTCCGCTCGGTCAAGAAGCCTACGTTGCCGCCGGTCGTACGCCGGGCGGTGGCGCGCAGGGCACGGCCAATAATCCGTTCATTATCTACAGCGGCGCAGTGTGGAATAACCTGAGCGCCGGGGGTCACATCCTGGCGGGTCCGCTCGCGGGAACTTACTTCACGACTCCCGGCCAGTGGCGTCCATTCGTCGCGGGCAGGGCGACCGGCGCATCGAACACCAGCGTGGGTGGAGACGGTGTGGCACTTCAGCGCGAACAAAGCGTGTCGGAAGATGCCGTGTCGACTCAGGGCATGGTTCGATATGAATATGCCTTGACCGATAACGTGAAGGCCCATGTGCTCGGTCTTTATTCGAAGGCTGAAGTCAGCATCACCGGTGGCTTCAATTACTTCGACTTTGGCCACACCATTTACAGCGGTAACCCGTTCATCCCTGCCGACATTCAGGCTCGGATGACGGCGCAAAACATCGCGTCTTTCTCGCTGCAGAAGTACGTGACGGACTCGCCGATTTCTCCGGCGACCGACGACACCCGGCACTACACCATCATGGCGGGGCTCGAGGGTAGTTTCGATGTGGCGGGTCGCAGCATCGGTTGGGATTTGACCTACGCTCATGGCGACACCAAGCAGGAAGCGTCGGAAATCAACACGCCTGAGCTTCGGAAATTCCATGCGGCAGTCGATGCGGTTCGGGATTCTTCGGGCAACATCGTGTGTCGTGTGACGGTGACCAACCCTGGGCTGTATCCGGGCTGCGTTCCGTTCAACATTCTCGGTGAGAATGTGGCCTCGAAGGCGGCTGTGGACTACATCCACGGTACGTCGCTCTACGGCACTGAGACGAAGCTCGACCAGGTTGCGCTGTCGTTCCAAGGCGATCTTTTCGAGTTGCCGGCGGGTGCAGTCGCGTTCGCTATCGGTGGCGAATATCGGAAGCAGAAGCTCGTCATGACGAGCAACTCCGATCCCTCGGTGGTCAGACCGGTTGATGGTTTGCGCAGTCTCGCGCTCACGCAACCGCGCTTCTGGTTCTCTAACCGCGCGAGCGCCAAGGCTGATCTCTCGGTGAGCGAGGCCTTTGCCGAGTTGAACATTCCGTTGCTCGCCGATGCGCCGCTTGCGAAGAGCTTCGATATCAACGGCGCGATTCGCTTTACGGACTACAGCACGAGTGGAAACGTAAAGACCTGGAAGGGTGGTGCAACATGGCGCCCGGTGGACGAGGTCTTGTTCCGCGTCACCAAGTCGCGTGACATCCGTGCGCCCTCGCTGTTCGATCTCGGTGCCTCGGGCTCTGCGGGTCGCACGACGCTTGTCGATCCTTTGACCGGTCGATCTGACGTGGTTCTGACAGCGGGCGGCGGTAACCCGACTCTTGCGCCTGAAATCGCTGATTCGATCAGTTACGGAGTCGTACTGCAGCCGAGCTTCCTCGAGGGGTTCAGTATTGCCGTCGACGCATTCGACGTCGAAATCGTCGATGCAATCACGACGCTGTCGGCCGGAAACATCGTCAACCAGTGTTTCTTCAGCGGCGGCACGGATCCGATTTGCGGTCAGATTGATCGACCGATCTCGGCAACGAGCACGGCCGCGGGCAACTTCCCGACTTTGATCCGTATCGGTCCGACCAACAGTTCGTTGATTGCCACCAAAGGTGTCGACATCGAGTTGGCCTACGCTACGGACTTCATGGGCGGTCGCTTGAATTCGCGACTGCTCGTGTCGAAAGTCGATGAGTACAACACGAAGGCGAGCCCCTTCTTGGCGGTCGTGAAGAATGCCGGTACGAACATCCTCCCGGATCTGAAGGCGATCTTGCAGCTGCAGTACAGCCGTGGGCCGCTCTCAATTTCAGTTCAGGAGCGCATGATCGGTGAGATCACGCTCGGGCAGTCTCCGAATGCGATCTGGGCCGAGCCGCCCATCGCGGCGCAGTACTACACCGACGTGACCGCTCGTTATGACTTCGAATGGCGCGATGCATCGCTCGAAACCTTCGTGACGGTGAAGAATCTGTTCGATCGTCAACCGCCGCTGGTGCCGAACACTGCCGCCCCTCGATTCAATTTCCCGACCTTGCCGTTCTACGACATCATCGGGACGACCTACACGGTGGGTGTACGTAGCAAGTTCTAATATCTGATCGTTTTTTTGAGGGTCGGAGCGATACGCTTTTTAAAAAGTTGATATCGCCCGACCCTTTTTTTTGAAGAATTTTTGCGAGGGGGTTCGAATGATGATGCTCAGCAGATTGAAAATGGCGTACGGCCTCATGGTGCTCATGATGTCGCCGCTGGCGGCGCTTGCCGGAGCCCCCAAGTTCGATCGACTGCCGACCGGGCAGCCATCGCAAGTGCCGTTCATCGGTTGGTATGAAGATCTCGGGAAGAAGGGGTACGCCGAAGAGGAGTATATCGCCCGAGGTGAAGCGAACGTTTATGAATACGTTCGGGCGGGTGATCCGACCGTTCAGGTTCGCATGCCTGCGGTTCCTTACGTGACCCGTGTCCTCGTTCGTTATCCGAAGGATCCATCGAAGTTCAACGGAACGGTCTATGTCGAAGTGCTGAATGCGACGGCGGGTTGGGATGGTGATCCGACATGGCAAGCGGCCGCAGATTATTTAATTCGTAGTGGGGCGGCCTGGGTGGGTGTCAGCACCAAGCCGGTGACAGTCGATTTCCTGCGCGACAAGTGGGGTCGAGATAAATATCCGGTGCGCGATACCAGTCGATATGCATCGCTGTCGATGCCTCACTTCGGTCAGGTATGGGACATGATGACCCACGTCGGAAAGTGGGTGAAAAGCGCGGGCGACCAAACTAATCCGTTACGTCAGTACGCCGTGAAAAGATCATTCATGGTTGGTTTCTCGCAGTCGGTGGCGTATCAGGTCACTTATGCAAACAGCTTTCACGAGCGTGAGCGGATGCCGGATGGCCGAGCCGTCTACGATGGCTATTATCTGGGTGCCGGTGGTTCACGTGCGAAGGACGTTACGGCGGCCACTCCGCAGACTGAAAGCCTAGGCGAGGGCGATCCGAGAAATCTGATCCGCGTCAACGCTCCAGTGGTGAGACTCCAAACTCAGACCGAAGTCATCGGTTTCGGCTCTTATCGAGTTAGGCAGGACGATGCAGAGTTTCCGCTGGTGCGAACCTATGAAGTTGCCGGGGGTTCTCACGTCGATGCACATCTGGATGAGGTCGGTGGGTTTGCGCTGGCGAGAGATCTTGGGCTGCCCCCGAGCTTCTGCCCGAAACCTGATGCAGCCTACAACCCGGTACGCACGGGGTTTTACCAGTCTGCCGCACTCGACATCCTTGATCGTTGGTCTCGAGGGACGACTCCGCCCGCCAGTCGTCTTTATTCATTGAGCGAAGAGAATGGCAAAACGGTGATGCTCAAAGACGCCGTGGGAAATGTGGTGGGCGGCGTCAGACCCCCAGAACTTGAAGCGCCTCGCGGCGTTTACAAAGAGTCGAACTCTGGTCCCGGATTTTGTCGCCTCTACGGTGGGTTCGTTCCTTTTGCGCCTGAGAAGCTTCGTGAGATGTATCCCGCCGCGGGTGCTTTTGCATCGAAGTTCGACGCGGCCACCGCTAAAGCGGTCAAAGAGCGATTCTTGCTCCCTGAAGATGCGGCGTTGTTGCGAGCGAGTCGTCCAGCGACGATCAATTAATCGTTTTACGGCGAGTTGGTCGTCGATACCTCACGGCTTCCACTCGACGAGTTCGAGTTGATAGCCGTCGGGGTCGGCGACATACGCGATGACCACGCTGGACGATTTCGACGAAACATAGGCTTTGGTCTCTCTCGGCGGACGCAAAACCTTGTGCCCCGCCGCGATCATTTTGCCGAGGGTCTCATCGAGATTTTTTATTGAAAACACGAGCGTGTGCAGTCCGGGATTGTTCGCAGAAATCGTTCGACCGGGCGTATAGACGAACGTCAATCCGTCTCTAAAGTTTTCTCCGCCATGTGTGGTGTACACCTGTACCGAACCTTCGGGAGTGGGGCGCGTTCGGATGACTTCCTTGTATCCCAGAAACTCTGAATAAAAGCGCACTGACTTATCGAGGTCGCTGACATCGATTTTGGTGACCATGTATTCGAATGGCGGGCCCTCATCGGCATGAGCCGTTTTTGTTGTTGACGTAAACGCCAGAACAATTAAGACGAGCCACGCAAAGCCGATATCGCTTGAGCGCGCCGTCTCACGCCGAGCTTCATGAAGATTTGCTGCATGTGCCATTTGACTGTCCCCTCAGTGATGCCTAGTCGTTCGCCGATCTCGCGATTTTGCAGACCCGCGGCGACCAAGGTGAGTATCTCACGCTCTTTGGGCGTGAGTGACGATTCACTAGGGCGTGTTACCTCAAAGCGCTGATCTTGCTTTGGCTCGATGGTCGTATTTGCAGAAAGGATGTTAATCGCTTTCTTCGCAAAGACGTCGATCTCGTTAGTGTGCGAGGCGGAAGCTCGATAACTTTCTAGTAAAAGCGTGCGTACGGGCGGAGCGGAGTCGACGATCTTGCGTAAAAACCCGCCTCGCGCAGCGCCGGCTAGGGCTTCGCGAAGAGATCGCCGCGCGTTTTGCATGTCGCCCGATAGTAGTAATGCGTGCGTCCGAATAAGTTGCCAGCGGATCAGGGTGCGTACGGCAAGATTACCCGCGCAGAAAGAAATCCAGGCGTTCGCGAGCCTTAAGACTTCCGTGTGTCGTGCCTTCGACAGCAGGATGCGTGCTCTGGCTGCATCGTGAATCTCAGTGTCGGAATCCTTGGCTTTTCTCTTCGATGATGACGGCGTGACGAGCTCATCAAGGCTGGTGGGTGTGCCGACCGCGCTGAGTAGACGAACTTTTTCGCCCTGTAAACATCGACGAAGTCGATCGAGTTCCCGCTCCTCCGAGAAGCGGATGCCATCCTCTAGGGTAGTCAGTGCGCGATCGATATCACGCTCTGCCACGAATAGCTTGGCTTTTACGGTGTAGGCCGTCACCAGTTGATCGACCAA
>Ga0075471_10001932_pt1 | contig 13744 bp, 13 predicted proteins | sample DEB19_08_DNA_2_FD_74787 | JGI IMG/M metagenome (GOLD analysis project Ga0075471, IMG submission 74787) | Aqueous microbial communities from the Delaware River and Bay under freshwater to marine salinity gradient to study organic matter... | ecosystem: Environmental > Aquatic > Marine > Coastal ... | reverse complement strand
GCGCACGGCCGGCTCGCAGCGCAAGCGAACGAAGTAATGCTGGAATTCGAGTTGCCCGGCGTCGGTGTCGAGCAAGGTCGCCACCGGCGTGTCACTCATCGGCAAAATGGTGGTGTCGACTCCGAAGCGACGCGCGAAATCGGCGGTGATGTGCGTCAAGCGTTCGCCGGCGGCAAGGCGGCGCGTGCGCTCGACGTGCACCACAAGGTCGCGATCACCGAGTGCAAACCAGTCCGGCGCACCCTGCCGACGTGCCTCGGCCATGAAGCCGAACGTTTCATCGGCTCGACCCCAGCCTTGCGCCGGGTGCACGACGCCGGCGAGCGTGTAGAGGACAGTGTCGAGATCGGGACAAATGCAAAGTCCGAGATGCGTGAAATCGTCACCCGTGTTCACGAGCACGGCGAGCTCACCCGCCCCGAGTACACGCGACAAACCGAGCGCGAGCTTCGCGCCGCCCACGCCGCCGGAGATCGCCAGCACCTTCGCCTGCGCCTTCACCCGAAGAGGTCCTCGTTCAACGGTCGCAACAGAGCTCGACCATCGGTGAGCGGCGCCGAAAAGTCCAGCCCTCGCGCGATCACCACCGGCGTGCCTTGTGCGCCCTCGCCCATCACGAGGCCTGCGCCGGCGGCAACCGCATCGGCGAGCGCCACTTGCGTGGTCTGCATCACCCGTCCTTCCCGATCGGTTGCGCCACGCAGATCGACGAGCGCAGGAAGTCCCGCCACCCCGAGCGCCACGTTCACCACGCCCTGACGCCACGGTCGCCCGAAGCTGTCGCTGATGATCACGGGCACGCCGCCTAGCGCCTGCGAGAGTTGCGCGGCGGACGCGTCGCAATCGATCGGGAGCAACAACACCCGTCCGGCACCGTCGGGTTCGGCGCCCGGTACGTTCGAGCGATCGATGCCGGCGTTGGCCATGACGTAGCCGCAGCGATGCCGCGTGATGAGGATATTCGGCACCGCGCGCAAAACCGCACTCGATTCGTCGAGTACGACCTGCACGAAGCGCGGATCTTTGCGCACCCGCGCGGCGAGTTCGCGCGCTTCGGCTCCAGCCTCTACGCCGGCGAGATCGACGTAACGATTGTCGGCTTTGGAAACGGCTTTCTGCGCGACGACCAACGCGTCACCCGGTGCCAACTCGATTGCCGCCCTGCGCAAGGCGTCGCGGATCAGCGCGGCCAGATCACTGCCCGGAGTGATCTCGGGCAGACCGGGCACGGCCGCGAACGCGAGCGAGCGCGACACTCAATGCGCCGAGGGAGCTGCGCCCGTGATCTGCAGACCGGCGCCGTCGGCGGCGTAATGCTTGTTGATGAAGATCAGCACCGACGTGAGCGCCTCGGCCGCCGCCGAGTTCGCGAGTGCGCCGGCATGCAAGCCGCGCAAGCCGCAATCTTCGACGACCTGCAGCACTTCTTCGCGCGCCGCTTTTTCGTCGCCGAACACGAGCACGTCGCAGGCGACGGCTTCGTCGGTGGCAAGTTTGTGGGCCGCGACGTTGTGGAAGGCCGAGACCACCCGCACGCCCTCTCCGAGCGCCTGCTGCGCACGCAACGCCGCGCTTCCCTCGGGCGGCAATTGCACGCGCATGACCTTCGGCGGCACGAGCGGCACGGTGGTGTCGACGACGATCTTGCCGCGCACCTGCGGCGCGATCTCGCGCAGCGTCGCCTCCTGATTCGCAAACGGCACGGTGACGATCACGAGCTCGCCGCGTGCGGCCGCGTCGAGATTGGTCGCCGAATCGACCGTGCGACCGAGCTCGGCACCGAGCGCGGCGGCCGTGGCGGTCGCCTTGGCGACGTCGCGCGAGCCGATGATGACGGTACGACCGGCTTTGACGAGCCGACGGGCGATGGCAGCACCGAGTTGTCCGGTGCCGCCGATAATGGCGACGGAGGAAGTCATGGCGTCGATTCTACCGGACGCACCGCCCGGGGCGTGGTTACGCGCTCAACGAATCAACACCGCGTAGAGATCTGCGACATTGGTGCCGGTCGGGCCGGTCACGAGCAGATCGTCGCTCGCCTGCAAGGCGGCATGGGCGTCGTTGTCGGCCAGCAAGGCGCTCGGGTCGATCCCGGCGCGCCGCATCCGCTGCCAGCTATCACCGTCCACGCAAGCCCCTGCGGCCGACGTCGGCCCGTCCGTGCCGTCAGTGCCCGCCGCGAACGCCCAGACGTCCGCCATGCCGTCGATACGCTGCGCCATGCGCAGCGCGAACTCCTGGCAACGACCGCCCCGGCCCGAGCCCGTGACCCGCACCCGCGGCTCACCGGCCGCCAACACCACGACGGGTGTCTGCCCACGGCCCCGCTGTGCACGCAGCGTCGCGATCCGGGAGAGCAAATCCTCGATATGCCGATCGAGATCGTCATAAAACGTACGGCCCAAAACCTCGACCTCGAACCCGCAGCCACGCGCCGCCTCGGCGTAGGCCTGCAGCGCATCGTCGGGCGTGGCGATCACGGCGTAGGAGGCGGTGTCGAACCGCGGATCGCCGGGCTTCGGCGTTTCGGCGACTCGCCCTTCGACCCCACGCTCGATATGCGCAAGCACCGCGCGCGGCGCATCCGGCGCATAGTGCTGCAGAATCCGACTGGCCTCTGCGTACGTGCCCGGATCGGGACGAGTCGGACCCGATGCGATCACGGCCGGGTCATCGCCTTCGACATCCGAAATCGCGAGCGTCATGCTCGCCGCCGGTGCGATCGTCACCGCAAGCCCGCCGCCTTTGAGTGCCGAGAGGTGTTTGCGCACGGCATTGAGTTCGGCAATCGATGCACCACCGCGCAACAAAAGTTCGGTCACTCGTTGCTTGTCGGCGAGCGTGATCCCGTCGACCGGTGCAACGACCAGCGCCGATGCACCGCCACTCAACAAAATCACGTGCCGATCGAGCGGTCCAGAATCCTTGGCGAACGCAAGCACGGCATTTCCCGCGGCGACACTCGAGACATCGGGAAGCGGGTGCGAAGCTTCGACGAGACGCGCGGTGGCGAGTGCTTCGACGTGCCCCGCTTTGACCACGACCAACCCGGCATCGATTTGCGACACGCGCGCCTCGAAGGCCGCCGCGAACCGCGCCGCCGCTTTGCCGATCGCGAGCAAACGCAGCCGACCCCCTGCGGCCCGATCGGGCCAAGGCAGCGCGGCACGTGCTGCGCCGCGCTCGAAGCGCAAGCCCCATGCATCGACCTGCAAGTACGACTGCAACACCTGCGCCGGTTGCACGGCGCACAACGCCACCTCGAAACAACCGCGCAACGCCGCGCGCTCGGCGTCGTGTTTCATGCGTCGCGCCGACAGCGACGCCAAAGATCGTCCCAGGCGGCGACGTCCCAGGCCTGATCGGCGCCGACGATCAACTCGATGCGCTGATCGCGACGCCATGCGGTCGAGACCATGGAACATTCGTCACCGACGCGCTGCAACAGCACCCACTCGTCTTCGGCGACACGCAGCACCGCCTTCAAACGTTGGAAGTCACCGAGCGCCGGATCGAGCATACTGCGCGGACGGTGCAAGGCGCTCGACAGCGCCTCGCGCGAGAACGCGACGCGGGGCGGAAACGTCCAACTTGCGCCCGCATAGCCGAGATGCTCGATGCTACGACGCTCGGCGTCGCCGACTTGTTCGACGTGCGCGGCGTGTTCGTGCGCAGGATGCGCTCGTGCAGCGGCATGCTGCGCCGGCCTGCGCTGCGAGGCGCGCGCCTCGGCGGCGATGCCGTGCCGGTCGCGACGGATCGCATCCCAAGCGGCATTCGGCAACTCCCCGCGCACGATGCCGCCGAACCATTTTTTGGCCGGATACAGCGCGCCCGCCAAAGATTCGAATTCACGCAGACATGAAGCATCGGCGAGATCCGTCTTCGAGAGCGCGAGCACATCGGCGATCTCCGCGGTGGCGCGCGCCGGCTCCGCGTCGGTCGCCCGCAGCAAAGGCACACGCGCCGCATCGACGAGCCCGATCACCGCTTCGAGCCGCAGCCCGCCCTGCGCCTGATGCATCAACAATTCTTCGACGATGCCGGCCGGATGTCCGATGCCCGAAGGCTCGACGATGATGCGTGCCGGCCGCTCGCGCGCCGCGACCAACTCGAGCAGGTTGCGGCGGAAATCGGCTTCTCCGACGCAGCAGATGCATCCGCCCGGCACCATGCGCACGTCGTAGGCACCGCGCGCGGCGGCGGCGACGGTCAAGGCGTCGATGCCCGCCTCACTGAATTCGTTGAGCAACACCGCCCAGTTTTCTTCGGGCGGCTTGGTGGCGAGCAAACGCGCGATCAACGTGGTCTTGCCGCAACCGAGCGGGCCGGAGACGACCCATGCCGGAATCGGCGAACTCACCTGCGCGTGCCCGCCCCGTCGTGACTGACGAGCGCGCCGTACAACTCGGGACGGCGATCACGAAACACGCCCCAGGCCGCGCGCGCCGACGCCAGCGCATCGAGATCGAACTCGGCGGTGAGAATCGCGTCGGCATCGCGCGCCGCCTCGGCCACGATGGCGCCTTGCGCATCGGCGATGAACGAACTGCCGTAAAAAGTGATGTGCGTGCGCGCCGGGTCCTGCGGCGCTCGCTCGAGACCATAGCGGTTCGCGGCGAGCAAGGGCGTAAGGTTCGCGCCGGCATGTCCTTGCTGCACGCGCTGCCAATGATTTCGCGAATCGATCGGCGCAGCGGGCGGCGGCTCACTGCCGATCGCGGTCGGATACAACAACAGCTCCGCGCCCATGAGCGCCATCGCCCGTGCGCATTCCGGAAACCATTGATCCCAGCAGATGCCGACACCGATGCGTCCCACGCGGGTCGCCCAGACGCGAAAGCCCGTATCGCCCGGCGTGAAATAGTGCTTTTCCTGATAACCGGGCCCGTTCGGAATGTGCGCTTTGCGATACACGCCGAGCACCGCGCCGTCGGCATCGACGATCGCCACGCTGTTGAAAAACGCCTGCCCGGCACGCTCGAAAAAACTCACCGGCAAAACGACGCCGAGCTCGCGCGCCAGCGTGCGTCCAAGCGCAACGGACGGATCGGACTCGAGTTCGTGCGCGAGCGCGAAATGACGCGGATTCTGCTCGATGCAAAAGTACGGCGTGGCAAACAATTCCGGCAGCAACACGAGCTTCGCGCCACCCGCGGCGGCAGCGCGCACGCTGCGCTCGGCCGCGGCGAGATTGACGGCGCGCTCCGGAGCGCAGGCGAACTGCGTGACCGCGACGACGACGGATCTCATGCGCGCTGGACCGTCGGCAGCACCCACCCTTCGGGGTCGCGCGCGCGTGCAGCCGACGGCAACACGCGCACGCCGTGGTCGGAATTGCCGCCGTTGCCGGCGATCCACCACCCGCGCGCCGCGAGCGCAGCGATTTTGGCGCGCAACTTCATGGGCATCGCGTCTGCGGCGATCGTCAGTTCGTCGAGCTCGCGATCAGGCACGAACGCCGGTCGGCTCGCGCACACGACGGTGGCATCCTGCTCGTACACTTTGGTGACCATCGCGGCGCGATCGGCATCGTGCTCGGGCTCGCGCTTGTAAGTGCGCGCCTGGATCCAGAACGCCATGGTGCTGTGCTCGTCGATCGGCGTATCGCAAGACAAGATGCACTGCGCGATGCCCGGCGCCATGGTTTGCAAAATCTGGATCGTGAGACCCGACATGTGAAACTGCAGTTCACTCGAGGGTCTACGCGATCCGGGCGCCGCGCGGCCGGCCTCTTCGAGCGCGGCGCGCGAGGCACCGGATTTGTTCTCGATGGCCGCGGCGGTGAAACTGTGCGCGGTCTTCGCGCCCCACTGCGACTCCTCGATGATCGCCGGCTCGACTTTCGCCGCCGCCGGGTTGCCGAACGCCGGATGCACGAAATGCACGTGCGCGGTGTCGAGCCCGTTCTCCATCACGCGCTGCCAGTTCGCCGGAAAGTGGAACTTGCCCGCGATGCAACGCCAATCGGCGGACTCGAAATACGGCGCGAAGGTGTCGGGGATGGGCGGCCGCTCGTCCGCCTTCGCGTCACCGATGAACACCCACACGAGCCCGTAGCGCAGCTCGACCGGATACGCATCCACGCGCGCACGCTTCGGCAAATTCGCCTCGTCGCCGAGCGCGGGAATGCGTACGCACTGACCTTCGCCGTCGAATTCCCAACCGTGATAGGGACAGGCGACGCGACCGGCCTGCAACTTGCCGCGACACAAGGAACCGCCGCGATGGACGCACACGTCCGAGAGTGCGCGGATCACGCCCTCGGCATCGCGGAACAACACGAGATCCTGCCCCAGCATGCGCACGCCGAGCGGCCGATCGCTCGGCACATCGGACTCCAAAGCCGCCACGTACCAAAGATTGAGCAACATCTCGACCTCCCGGGTGTTTGACTGCGCGCTCAGCGCGCGAGCGCCGCCGTGATGCGCATCGCCGTCTCGAGCGCACGCAAACCGTCTTCGCCGCTCACCAAAGGCTTGCGACCCGTGCGGATGCAATCGAGGAACGAATGGATCTCCGCGCGCAGCGCATCGGCCTGCTCGAAGCTTCGTTCGTCGATCGTCACCGGCAACTCGCCTTGCGCCGCCGGCGTCGTGCGTTTGCGGATCACGGTCAGAATACGCTGCTGCAGATCGAGCGACAGATAGGCGTCGTCCCTGAACACGCGCATGCGGCGCTCGGTCTTGAGACTCACGCGACTCGCGGTCACGTCCGCGACGCATCCGCCTTCGAAGCGCAAACGCGCGTTGGCGATGTCCACCGCACCGGAGAACACCGGGGTACCGACGGCGTCGATCGACTCGATCGGACGCCCGACGATGCTCTGCACGATGTCGATGTCGTGAATCATGAGATCGAGCACGACGTTCACGTCCGTACCGCGCTCTTTGAAAGGCGCAAGTCGCTGGCATTCGATGAACCGCGCGCCCGAGAGCTCCGCCTCGGCCGCGACGATGGTCGGATTGAAGCGCTCGAGATGCCCGACCTGCAGCACGCGACCGGCCGCCTGCGCGCGCGCGATGAGCTCGCGCGCCTGCTCGACGGTTTCGGTCACCGGTTTTTCGACCAGCACGTGCGCACCGGCACCCAGAAAATCGGCCGCAATCGAAAAATGCGCCGGCGTCGTCGTCACCACGCTGACCGCATCGACCCGCCCGAGCAGTTCACGGTGATCGGCCACCGCCTGCACGCCGAGCTCGCGCGCGAGCGCGTCACGCGCTTCGGGTCGCGGATCGACGACGGCCACCAACTCGGAGCCCGGCTCCTGCGCGTATTTTTGTGCGTGGAAACGGCCGAGGTAGCCCGCGCCGATCACTGCTGTCCGAATGCCTGCCATCGCTTATTATGCTCCGACCATGAAATCCAAGGACAAATCCCGGGACAAACCCAAAGATCGCTCGCGCGAAATCACCCTGCTGCTGCAAGCCCTCGCAGCCGGCGCTTTCGCTCTGCCACTGCTGATCTGGGTCGCCGGACGCGTGCTGCTCGGGCCTTATGCGAACGGCGGGCCCTTCGCATTGTGGTTCGATTTCGTCGGCGAACTCTTCCGCGGCTCGTTCGCCGCCTGGATCGTGCTGCTCGCGCCCTACGTCCTGCTCAGCGCCGGCCGCTACGCCTGGCGCTCAACGCGCCGACGCGCCTGACCCTGCCGCCGCCGCGCGGCTTCGGTCGCGGGCGGCGCGAAACTCGCTGTCGACACGCCAATTCGGGAAGCGTCGCTCGCGCGCGATTTGCATCCCGACCGCGAACATCAACTCGATGTTCTCCATACCGCCACGCAGATCGGAACCCGGCCGGAATTCGTCCGACGGTTTGTGATAGTCCTTGGTGATGTATTCGGCATTGCGGGCCTTTGCCCATTCGATGCCGTGTTCGCGATCATCGAGACCCGACTCGATGTAGAGCGCGGGCACGCCGCCTTTGGCGAAGTTGAAGTGATCGGAGCGGAAGTAGAAACCCTTCTCGGGCGTCGGCTCGTCACGCAACACGCGATCCTGCAGCTTGGCCGCGCTGCGCAGATAGTCCTCGAGTTCGGAGGCGCCATTGCCCACGACCGTGACGTCGCGGGTCGGACCGCCGAAGTGGTAGGCGTCCATGTTGAGCGCCGCCACCGTATCGGCGAGCGGCAGGACGGGGTTTGCGACGTAATACGCCGAGCCGAGCAACCCGCACTCCTCGCAAGTCAACGCCAGAAACACCACCGAGCGCTCGGGCTTTTCTTTGGCGGCCACGAAACCCTGGGCGATCGTGAGCAAACCCGAAGTGCCGGTCGCGTTGTCGACCGCACCGTTGAAGATGTTGTCGCCGCTGCGCGCGAGCGTGCGACCGAGGTGATCCCAGTGCGCCATGTAGACGACGTACTCGTTCGGATATTTGCTGCCCGGCAGCATCGCCATCACGTTGGGGGAACTCGAGCGCCGAATCGCGTTGCGCAGCGCGCCACTCGCCTTCTGCTTCAGGTCGATCGCGCGAAAGCCGGGCTTGCTGGCCGCGAGCAGCAACTCGCGATAGCCGTGCCCGCTCGCCTTCAAAAGTTGCTCGGCGATCGGCAAAGTGATCCAGCCTTCGATCGCCGGACGTCCCGCATTGCCGTCGGCCGCCACCATGTCGAGCTGCGGACCCATCCAGCTGTTTTGCACCGTGTCCCACGGATAGGCCGCGGGCACCTCGTCGTGGATGATGATCGCGCCGGCGGCGCCTTGCCGCGCCGCTTCTTCGAATTTGTAGGTCCAACGGCCGTAATAAGTCATCGCGCGACCGCGGAAGAGTTTCGGATCGTCGGTCGCGAAGCCGGGATCGTTGATGAGGATCACGGCCGTCTTGCCGTGCATGTCGACGCCCGCGTAATCGTTCCAGCCGTACTCGGGCGCGACGACGCCGTGGCCGACGAACACGAGCTCACTGTCCTCGAGCTTCACTTCCGGCACCAACCGTTTGGTCCAGGTGACCATGTCGCGTCCGTACTGCAAATCGAGCGCACCGAGCTTGAGGCTCGCATCGCTCGCCGCCGTGATCTCCACGATCGGCACCTGCTGCAGATACGACTGACCATTGGCCGGCGCGAGGCCGAGCGCTTTGAACTGCGCGACGAGATATTCGACCGTCTTGCGCTCACCCGCCGTGCCGGGCTTGCGGCCTTCGAACTCGTCCGAGGCGAGCACTTTGATGTGGCGCTCGTAGTCGGGCATCGACAACTTCGTCAATGCGCGGATCGCGGCGGGCCCCTCGGCTGCGAACGCGGCACCGGCCGCGAGCAGGGAAGCGACGACCAAGGTATAGCGACGGATCGGATTCATGCGTATCTCCGTTCGTATCATTCGGCCGGCCAATTGAGCCAAGCCGCCAGGGAAAGCGAGGCCGCGAGCGCGATCAGGGCGAGGCGTCGCCAGCGCAATTCGCGCAACTCGCCATAGAACGCGAGGGCGGAGAGCACCGCGAGCGCCAAGGTACCGGCAATGGCGCGCAGCAAGGGCAAAAACTCGTCGCTGATGCGCTCGGCGTACTCCGGTACCGCCAGCAAGACGATCAGCGTGAGTATCAAGCCGGCCGCCATGGCGACGGCCGAACCCATGATCACGCCGAGAAACATGGCCAGTGGCTGCATAGGTACCCGATGCGAGGGCGCTGCGATGCACGGCACCGCACTTGAAGGTAGGCGCCCCCCGACATAGTCTGCACTCTGCAGTTTACCGGAAGCCCGAGCCTCATGACCCAGTCCCTGCGCCGATCGACCGCCTTGATGGGCCTGCCCCTGATCGCGATCTCCCTGCTCGCCCTGACGAGCTCGTCCTGGTTGCCGGCCAGCACCTCGTTGCTGCCGCCCGGCGCGCTCGCGCCCTCGGCGCGCGAACGCATGATCGCGCGCCAAGTCGGCTCGATGCTCGAAGAGGCGCACTTCAGCAAAACCAAGATCGACGACCCGATGTCCTCGCGCATCATGGACAAATATCTCGATGCGCTCGACGGCCAGCGCAGCTATCTGCTCGCATCCGACATCGCCGAATTCGAACCGCAGCGCATGCGCTTCGACGACATGATCCGCACCGGCGATCTCGACCCCGCCTACGGCATGTTCGCGCGCTTCCAGCAACGCAATCGCGAACGCGTGCGTTATGCCATCGGCTTGCTCGAGCGCGAGCCGGACTTCAGCAGCGAAGAAACCTTCGCCTTCGATCGTGACAAAGCGCCGTGGGCGGCAACCAGCGCCGAACTCGATGACCTCTGGCGCAAGCGCGTCAAAAACGACGCCCTGTCGCTGATGCTCGCCGGCAAGAGCTGGCCCGAGGCGCGCGAGGTGCTGCGCACCCGCTACGAGCGCGTGCTCAAGCGCGTCGACCAGATCAAACCCGAAGAAGTGTTCGAGACCGTGATGAACGCCTATGCGCGCACCTACGATCCGCACTCGAGCTATTTCTCGCCGCGCAATTCGGAGGAATACAAAATCCAGATGAGCCTCAACTACGAGGGCATTGGTGCCTCGCTGCAGCTCATCGACGATTACGTCACCATCATGAATCTGATCGAAGGCGGCCCGGCCGCGGTGGCCGGCACGCTGTCGGTCAAAGATCGCATCACGGCGGTCGGCCAGGGCACTTCGGGCCCCTTGACCGACGTGGTCGGTTGGCGCATCGACGACGTGGTGCAATTGATCCGCGGCAAAGGCAACACGGTGGTCCGCCTGCAGATTCTGCCGGTCGGCGCCGCCCCGGGCAGCCCGGAGAAAACCCTGCAATTCACGCGCGGCAAAGTCACGCTCGAGGCGCAGGCGGCGCGCAAAGTCATCAAGAGCGTCAAGCGCGACGGCCGCGACCTCAAAGTCGCCGTCATCAACGTGCCGGGTTTTTATTCCGACTACGACGCCGCGCGCGCCGGCGACGAAAACTATCGCAGCACCACCAACGACGTGCGGCGTCTGCTCGCCGAAGCGCGCAAAGAGAACATCAACGGACTCGTACTCGACCTGCGCGCTAACGGCGGCGGTTTCCTGCCCGAAGCGCAATCGCTCACCGGGCTATTCATCGACCAGGGACCGGTCGTGCAGGTGGCCTTCGCGAACGGCGAAAAAGAAGTGCTGGACGACACGGTCAAGGGTACGGCCTACGACGGTCCGCTCGTGGTGCTGGTCGACCGCTTCAGCGCCTCGGCGTCCGAAATCTTCGCCGGCGCGATCCAGGATTACCATCGCGGCGTCATCGTCGGACAACGCACCTTCGGCAAGGGCACGGTGCAAAACCTGATGCCCATGTCGCGCTGGTCATCGCGCCCGGTGAACGGCCAACTCACCATCACCATCGGCAAGTTCTATCGCGTCACCGGCGAGAGTACGCAGCATCGCGGCGTCGAACCGGACGTCACCCTGCCCTCGGCCATCGGCCTCAAAGACGTCGGCGAGAGCGCGCTCGAAGACGCGCTGCCGTGGGATCGAATCCAGGGCGCAAAGTTCGCGCCCGCGCGCGCCTACGAAACCGACCTCACGAAAATCGTCGCGGCCGAAAATCACCGTCAGGTCAAAGATGCGGACTATCGCTGGCTGGTCGAGGATGTCGGCGTCGCCACCGCCTTGCGCAACCAGAAGACCTTGTCGCTGAACCTTGAACAGCGACGCACCGAGCGCAACAAATTCGAAGCCGAACGCCTCGCGCGCGAAAACACCCGTCGCGCGGCGCACGATCTTCCGCCGCTCAAGAGCATCGATGAAATGAAGCCGGACGACCTGCCGGACGTGCAGCTCGAGCAGGCGATCGAAATAGTCGCGGATCTGGTGACGCCCGCGCCCGCGAAAACGGCCTCAGCGAAGTGAGTGACCGCGGTCTTTGCAGTATTCGAGCCATTTGTTGAGCATGACGTTGCGGGCCCAGCGCTGATCGAGCCCGCGCTGCACGTACTGACGCCAGCCACGCAGCAACGCGTGACCGTGTTGCGGCGCCCAGGCCAGGGCCTCGGCGACGCGCGCATCGTGATACACCCGCACCTGCATGTCGGGCGCCGTGCTGCGTGACTCGACGCGGTCTTCGATGGCGTCGAAGGCATAGGTCAATTCGAAGTCGGTGGTGAACACCGAACGCTCTGCCACCCGCAAGATGAGTTCGCAATCGCCGGCCACATGCGAGTGCCGCTCGCCCGCGAGCGTCGACAAATCGCCGACCAGTGCCTGCAAGCGACGGTAGTTGCTCTCGTATAGCCCCATCAGCGCCGCAAAACTGCGCGGCGCCGCGCGCCAGCGCGATGGCAGCACCGAATCGTCGAGCAGAAATGCGGACCAAGCTTCCATGGGTTCAATATATCGCGACTTACGGCCGCAAGCGACGCTCGATGCCGGTCGCTTCGATGATCCGCACCGAGATCTCTTCGATCGAACACTGCGTGGTGTCGAGAAACGGCAAGCCGTTGCGCGTGAACATCGTCTCGGCGGCACGCAACTCGAACTGCACCTGCGGCACCGACGCATACCGACTGCCCGGACGACGCTCGGCGCGAATCTGCTGCAAGCGCTGCGGGGCGATGGTGAGCCCGAACAGACGCTCTTTGAACGGCTGCAACGCCGGCGGCAGCCGCGATGACTCGAGGTCTTCGTCGGTCAGCGGGTAATTCGCGGCGTAGATGCCGTACTGCATCGCCATGTATAGACAGGTCGGCGTCTTGCCCGAGCGCGACACGCCGACCAGGATCACGTCGGCTGCGCCGTAGTCGCGATTCGAGCCGTCGTCGTTGGCGAGCGCATAGTTGGTGGCATCGATGCGCGTCGCATAGGCGGTCGAATCGGCCATGCCGTGCGCCTGCCCGGCGCGGTGACTGGAGCGCACCGCGAGCTCCTGCTCGAGCCGCCCGACGAAGGCACCGAAGAAGTCGAGGAACAAACCGTTGCACTTCTCGAGTACCGCGCGCACCTCGTCCTGGACGATCGTGCCGAACACGATGGGTCGCTCGCCGTCCTCGACTGCCGCCGCGTCGATGCGCCGCAGCGCCTCGCGCGCCTTGTCAACATCGGACACAAATGGCAAAGTCACGGCCCGAAATTGCCGCCCCTCGAATTGCGTCATCAAACTGTGGCCCATGGTCTCGGCAGTGACGCCGGTCTGGTCCGACACGAAGAAAACCGTCCTGTTCATCCGCGCAGTCTTTCATCGCCGGGTCGCACAGGCAACTGTGACAAGGAAGTGACCGTGAACGAATTCGTCCTGCCCTTCGAACGCCTCACCATGCACGACGTCGAAGTGGTCGGCGGCAAAAATGCCTCGATCGGCGAGATGATCGGCTCGCTCGCCAAACTCGGCGTCAAAGTTCCCGGCGGCTTCGCCACCACCGCGGCCGCCTACCGCGCCACCCTCGCCCGCGACGGGCTCGACCTCAAGATCCGCGACCTGCTCGCCACGCTCGACGTCGACGACGTGGTGCGCCTCGCCGAAGTCGGCGCGCGCATCCGCGGCTGGATCATGGATGCGCCGCTCGCCCCAGGGCTCGAGCAAGCGGTCCTCGACGGTTATCGCGCGCTGGGCCCGGACGTCGCCGTCGCCGTGCGCTCATCGGCCACGGCCGAAGATCTGCCGGAAGCCTCGTTCGCCGGTCAGCAGGAAACCTTTTTGAACGTCAGCGGCGACGCGGCGGTGCTCGCGGCGATGCGCGCGGTCTATGCGTCGCTGTTCAACGATCGGGCCATCGCCTATCGCGTGCACCAGGGTTTTGATCATTCTTTGGTGGCGTTGTCGGTCGGCATCCAGCAAATGGTGCGCTCGGACCTCGG
>Ga0075471_10001927_pt1 | contig 13753 bp, 12 predicted proteins | sample DEB19_08_DNA_2_FD_74787 | JGI IMG/M metagenome (GOLD analysis project Ga0075471, IMG submission 74787) | Aqueous microbial communities from the Delaware River and Bay under freshwater to marine salinity gradient to study organic matter... | ecosystem: Environmental > Aquatic > Marine > Coastal ... | reverse complement strand
GTTTCCATCATTGGGCCAGTGACGGCATTAAGGGCTTTTTGAGCCGCTTTGCTGGCTTCCTTGCTAGCTGCTTGGCTTTCTCCACCGGCAAGCTGTGCCAGCGCATTCAGCCGTTCTTGCCCTTGCGAGCCTTTAAGAATTCGCACAAACTCATTCGGGTCTTTGCTTGCCGCTGATTCTGCCAAGGCTTGCCAAGCGGCACGATCAACATTGCCAGCAGCTTGCCCCGCGCTAAGATCAGGAAATTGCGCCGTTGCGGCTTTGATTTCCTCAAGGTTTGGGCCTGCAACACGTTTCGCAATCTCGCTAGCTTTGAGTTGCGGAGCCGCTCCGGTAAAATAATCAATTGCTTTGCCAATCCCTTTATACCCAAGTTGACCAAGCGCAGGCAATACGATAGGCAACGCTGCGCCAATACCAGCAGCAGTACCAGTCTCGCCGCTAATGTCGCCAGACAACATAGCTTGCGTGGCCCCGGCAGCGGTAGCACCGCCAGCCAATTGAGCAAGTCTGTTTGCAACACCGGGCTGCAACCCTGTTCTAAAGCCGCCAGTGGCAAGGGCTTCGCCAGCAGGAGTCAATACACGCCCAAGCGTAGGGGCAGCGGCGCCAGCCGCTTTAAGAGCTTGTCCTGTCTTCATCAAGGCGGCGGTTGGGGCTATGGCTTCGCCAACAAATTCAGATACCCCGGTGCTTATTGGATAAGCTTCTTTGTATTCAGCCAACCCAGCAGGAATAGCTTCTCGAACACCTTTAGCGCCTCGCTGCACGCCTTCAGCGCCAACAGCGCGAGCGCCTAGCTCTGTGATGCCTGCCATGCCTCTAGCCGCTCCACCTGCCAAACCTTGAAGCACTGCACCCGGCAACGTAACCGGGCCTTGCAATGCTTCGATGCCTGATGGCGCAGTCTGACCCATTGCACCCATGCCCATTTTGGAAATGTCTGGACCAAGTCTTTTAGCGCGAACATCAACAAGCGGCGCTTCTTCAGCCGGCACAGTGCCGCGAGGCTGTGATGTTGGAGCATTTGGTGCAGCAGAAGGCGCATTAGCAAAGTGCGCTTCCATCATCGTTTGAGCTTGCTCAGGCGTGGTGCCTTCCGGCACTTCAAACCGAGCCACACGGCCATCCGGCATCTGAAAACGGGCGACTGGCATTATTCAAACCCCAAGAATTTAGCTTTGCCTGCGGCAGGTGCGGCAGCAGGTTTTGCTTCTGTCTGCCCGCCTTTGTATTCATACGTCATGTTATACGCATCGCGGACACGCTCTTTTGAGCCTTGCAGACGAATGATTGCATCATCAATTGCGCGACGAACTGACTCTTGGTCTTGTCGTCTATCAATAGCCGCAAAAGCAGCGCGAAGCTGCTGCCCTTCCGCATTTGATACGTTGCCCAACGCACCACCAGTTGGCGAAGCATTTCGCATTTCTTGAAGCTCAGAAAACCCGCCTCTTGCCATAATTCGGTCGTAAATCGCTTCGGCTTCCCGGGCCTTGCCAGTAACGCCGGGAGTACGCCCATAAACAAGCCCTGTGATGCCATTCAACCCAGGATGAGTTTTTAGCTTTTGAAGGTCTGAGATCAAATCGTTTGTGTTCGCATCAAACGTTTGTATTGCTTTAGTCGCCTGCGGATACTTGGCCTCACGAGATTGAATTTCTTTTTTTGACAATGGCTCAGCAAGTCCCGCCTCTTTTCTTGCGGCTTCTTTCTCCGCAAGTTCTACGCGACGTTGCTCAAGTCCAATACGAGTTTGCTCTCTAGCTTCCGCAGCCTGCTGCGCCGGAGTCATCGACTTCGGATACATCATCCCGCCCCCCGGCACAGCTTGAGGCTGTCCAGCAGGCATAGCGCCGCTCATGCCACCTGGCGCAGGCAAAGCTAGCGCGTTGGTGCCGGCAGCGCGAGTAGGCGGCGTTTGGCCCGGTATGCCAACTGGCATTCTTGGCTGAGCCGGAGTGGGTTGCGGCAATGATGGAATGCCGCCGCCAATAGCGTATTTTGGCAAAACTACAGCGCCAGTTCCAACATCAATAACTTGTTGTTCAAGCGCTTTGTCGGCTCCTTCGCCATGAGTAAAGGCCCATCGTCCAATTCCAGCGTCTTGAGTGTTTGCCAACTCAGCACGATATTGCGACATATCAGCGCCTTGGGATTCCGCCCAATCAAGCCATTTCGTAGCATTTTCGCGAGTAGGATTGGCAACAATTCCCGCAACAATACTTTTGGCAAATTTGTGTGAATCGGCGGCCTGCTTAAGTTGAGCCGATCTTTGCTCCTGTCGTTGCTTCTCCAGCGCCATCGCCTGAGCGCCAAAACCACCGGCATATAAGGCTTTGATAGGATCTTGGCTTTTATACGCCTCACGCTCTGACAAAGCCTCTTCCTCGCCACGTTGCGCAGCGCGAAGCTGGAGATCGGCTAGGGCGTTTTGGCGTTGTTGTTGGGCAAGCTGCGATTGACGTTCCTGTGCCGCCTGAAAGTTGCGCAAAAAAGCATTGCTTGCTTCAGGTTGAATAAGCCCAAAATTTACGATTCCGTCAGCCATATGATTTATCAACCGTAGTTTTCAGGGGTATATCCCCGAGCAAAAGAAGACTGCCCCATACCTTGCCCACCGTAAAGGTTGCCAAGATAATTTTGAATTTGAGGCGTACCTAATGCGGTGCCAAGCGCCGAACCGATGCCGCCATATTGACTGGCTCTTACGTTTCCTGCGCCAAGCATGGCATTAGCAACATCTGCGCCACCAGATAAAGCAGCTTGACCCATTCGCGCAGCCGTTTGACCGCCATATTCGCCAAGTTGTTGCGTTGCTGTTTGGCCCACACCTGCTAGTGATTGCAGAGGGCCAAGCCGCGCCTGACGCTCCGCTTGATAACGATTGAAAGCGTTTTGATACTCTTGGCTGCCAAGGTCTTGGCCGTAGCGTTGAACGCCTTTCATTTGAGCGCCCGACAACAGCCCGCCACGAGCAGCCGCGCTGCGTTCAAGGGCTTTCATGCCTTCGGACATGCGGAACGCATAACCTGGGTCTTGCTGGAATTGTTGCATACCAAACGGAGTGTATTGAGAAGCTAAAGGCACAAGTTGCGCAAGAGCATTGACCCCGGCCTGCCGCCAAGGCTCTTGCAGAGCTACTTGGCGCTCGAACATCTGGCGTTGAATCTCAGCGGCATAACGCGCCGCATCTGCGCCAGTTTGTCCGGCTTGCTCAATGGCTTTGGCTTGATCTCCAGCCGCAGCAGATTGTTGCATGGCCCCGCCAATGCTTGCCCCTAGTGCAGCGCCTTTCGGGCCGCCGACAGCAAAACCAACGCCCGCCCCGATCAAGCCACCCGCTTTTTTAACTACGCTACCCATAATGGTCGCTCCAAAACTATTTGCCTGCCTTCTTTGGCAATCGGCTCGAACCCAAACCCAAGAGCCAGCCGCATAGATGTTTCATTTTCCGGGTAAATCTTAATGACTGCTTTGCTATGCTCTTGTGCTAGTTTAGCAAGGAATTTAGTTATTTCCTTGCGAATCGCCCATTTGCCGCGTTTTTCTGGCACTACAAACACATCAAACTCATTGCCGTCTGCTATGAATACGCCGCCATCAAACGGCGTGATCTGAGCATGTTTTTCTACATGCTCTCGCAACTCTGGCAGGTTGCGACAATCCAGACCGTCATACTTATCTAAAGTGTCGCAAATAACCTGCCAAACGTCATCAGGTAACTTCACGCCCAGATGCTCTAATGTTGATTGCTGACGCGGTGCCGGCAATTGTGCTAATGAAAGCACCGGGTGAAAGAACTTGGCCAACAATCTCGGGGAAAGTATAGACCTCCGAAGGCTGCAAGGTCTTGGTTTTCGTAATCAAATTCTGATTGCCGGCGGTGTCCGCTGACGTTACCAGATTGACCGAAATCGTTGCTGCCGCTGCGCTATAGTTTGTGGCGGTGAATTTGTCAATGATAGTCGTCAAGCCAGATGCGGTGTATTGAGTTGTTTGCGTGGCTTCGGCAATCTTGGCGGGTATTAAAACTTTTACGGTGATTGTCATGTTAGTTTATTAAATAATGATAAAAATGAACAATAATTCATTATGCCCCAGCTACCATGTGCCCGCTAAACCATGAAAATCCGCCGAGAACATCAACGACTTTCGTCGAATTATCAATTTGTACAACAACAGCGCAAGTATCGTTTTGATTCATTTTTACTAAATGCGCCCCAGTAAATGAGGCCACATTAAGAGAATTCATTACTTGAGCAGGAGCTATTCGATAAGTAATGCTGTCACTTGTCAAAGCAAGTTGCAACAATCCTCTATCATGCCCGGCCAATAATCCGCCAAGTGAAACAACATAGGTAAATAAATATAAACCAGTATGAGGGGCAGTGAATACTCCTGTAGTCGTATTGTGAGAATTAGAATTGTCAAAAATGTCTTGGTCAAAAACAATCGTGTAGCCGGTCCCATCACCAGTGACGTTGAGAATGTCCGTGCTGACTTTCGAATTGAACGCTGGAAGAAGTTTATTTGTACAAGGAACGGCACCCTCTATGAATGCGTCGTTTACCGTAACAACAGGTGTGAACGCGTGACTGCCAGACAATCCGCTAATGCTGAATTTTTGACCATCCACGCGAACATCTTCTCCGCCGACGCCAAGCGTATCCCCAAAAAACACCCCATTTAATACAACATTATTTGCATCACTGGTGACGTTGATGATTTTTCCGGTATAGCCAGCCACTGGAGAAAACGACAATTCTTTGGCTGTAAGTGATGTTATTGAAGCCCCGCCCCCAGCCGACCCCAAATAAAGCTGAGATGAGCCTTGATTGGACTCAAACTGCCAAGAATTTCCTCCAAAGCCTCCCGCACAAAAATGCGCACCATAGCCTGAATTTTCACTGCATGACAACCCGACAAAAGAGTTTGATCTACCATTTGGCTGGTAATAAATACCGTGCTGGAATGCCCCTGTCCCAGAAAAGCCATTAGCAAATGCTCTGGTTTGAATCCATACCATTTCGCCAATGGGGTCAGTTCCGCCAATAACTCGCAAACCGTTTTTTCCGTTGTCAAATACAGATAACGAGTTGCTGTAGCTTCCATAAATAGCGCCTTCCATAAATACGCCATTTTCAGCGCATTCACAGACAGAAACATTGTCAAAATATGTATGAACTGCTGTTGTGTTCGTATTGGCTTGAATGTGCAGACCGTTCCCGGTAGTTGCTCCTCCGGGAGAAACTTTTGCTCCACGAATAACAATGTCTCTCGCAACAAACCGCAGACGAACATTCCCCACAGCTCCAGCATTTACGTTTATTGCATCGCCAGTAGTTCCAGTGTAATGAAGAACAGTTCCTCCGGCCAAGTCCCAAGAATTATCATAATCTTGTCGTCCAGCTTTTCCTTTAAATGTAATGCTTTTTGTAACATTTAATGTTGTTGAGAAAGAATAGACTTGATCAGAAAAAATCAATTCTCCGCCTGCTGGCGTTGCATCAATTGCAGCTTGAATAGTTGAAAAATTGTCAGCAAAAATTGTTCTTCGAAGTTCAGTTTGTACGGTAGTTGGCAATGCATTGATGCCTGCTGGCAAATACCCAATCAATGCAGACCCGCCAGACGCTGCCAGACTTGGCAAAATATTTAGAGAATCCGACTGAACATTATCAACCGTCCAAATTTCCACGTCTGTAGACGTGGTAAGCTTAAATTTGTACGATGCCGCTCCAATCCAAATGCTGGCTTCTCCACGACTATCTAAAATAACTGGATTGGTGTTTGGAACGGTTCCGCTTGAGTCAGTGTATGTTGCTAACGGAGTAGTAGTCCCTGCGGTGTATGTATAAACTTTACCGCCAGACAATGGAACACCGTTAGCATCGACAAACTGTTGTTTGGGCGTAGGGATTAGCGTGGTCATGTAAAACTATCCTTTAACTTGTGGCAGCTTTGATTATCGCAAAGTTAAACACTGGCTGCTCGGTTGTTGTGCCGCCAGTGGTAGCAAAAGTAATTTTAAAACTTCCGGCCCCCACATTTGTTACATGAATCATATATAGATCAGTGCCAGACTTTTGATTCACGATTACGGTATCTGTGGTCGCTACAGTGCTGTTTGTCACGGTGAAAGACTGCCACGTGGTAGTGCCCGCCGCACTCACCAGCGTAATCGCACCATTAGTCTTGTTCAGCGTGACGTCTGTAGTCCGGGAGGTAGCCTGTGTTACTGCGCCACCTGAGCCGGTGCCGTAACCTAATCCCCCCGGCCCTGTCACAACTATATCGCCACTATTTAAAACCCGTCCAGCTTCAGTCGCTCCATTGTTTCCAACTTGAAAAATAATGTCAGCGCCTGTGGTTCCTGCGGCGCTGGTTGGCCTTAAAGACAGCGTTGAGGTGGTGGTTGTTCCTCCCACAACAATCGCAATTCGTGGGGTTGTAAGCGTTGGGTTTGTTGCTCTAACAACACTCCCTGAGCCAGTGTTGGCGCTCCATTGCGGAGCCGTCCCACTTGAGGTTAAAACTTGGCCGGACGTGCCAATTGCCAAAAATGCAGTGGTGTTAATCGCCGTTTGATAAGGCAAAGACCCCGCCACGCCCCCATCTAAATTGGTTGCAGTTCCGGTTGTGATTGTTGAAGGCTGGACATTTTTCCAAAACGGCCCAGCACTGTCATATTGCAACAAGTCATTGTTAGCAACAGACGTAATCTTGACGTTATGCAACTCGTCCAACTCGTATCCATTATCTACCTTGACGTAGATGGAGCCTACAGATGCATGTACTCGTTCAATAAAGCCTAAAATAACCGTATGGTCTGGCGCACTTGGACGCGTGGTTGTCCAAACGCCAGGCGTTGTCGGAGACAGATAAACAGTATCGCCAGCCGTATAGCCAAACGTGTTTAACTTATAGATCGGGCCGGATGTTAAAACCCATCCTTCTGCCCCTGCGGCGATGGTTTCTGCCACAAATCCAATAGTATGCGCTGAGTTTGCATCGCTATCGGCTTGGGCTAGTTTTACGGCAATTCTGTTGCCTTGCGCCCCAGAAATATAGACCACCTGCCCTTTGGTCATGGTGGAAACGGTGTCGTTGTAACAAAGCGCGTATTGCTGCTCTCCCACCAAATACTCGACATTGCCGCCTTTTAATCCAAGCACCAACGTTCCGTTACCATCATCCCAATAAGTCACACCAGGGGCCGACGCAGGCGCGGGGGAAGGAAATCTGCTAAACCCAAGCATTCTTACGTTATCTTCGTTTACAGAAGATAACGTTCCAAGCTGCGGCAAAGATGGCGCTGTATCAAGCTGATTCTGAGCACTGCGAGCGGCTTCCTCAAATTGAGCCATCATCGATGCAAGCTGGGCTTGGTCATACAACAAACCAAGCTCGCCAAGAATGTCATTTATTGGCGGGGGACCTACCTGCAAATCAGAAAGCGAAGTTTCGTTTGTGCCAGCGCCTGTTAAATTGAACAGGTTAAAAAAAAACCGATACCATTCCCTAGCCATAAGACCCGTGCGCGGGTCAATAAACTCGACTCGTGGCGCTGGGATGTTGGTGATGTTGATAGGATTAGGCATCGGTGGCAGATATGGCTAGTTCAGCGCCCATAATATTGATCTTTACTGGGTCAGTGCCGGAAATTTCATAAACTCTATCACGCGTTTTGGTTGTCATGCCGAGACGCCTCCAGATTACACGCCGTCCTTTTTGGCCAATTTTACCCATGCTACGCCAATGTTCATTGCCCCATGTAAAACCGCCATCATCTGACCATCTAAGCATGACTTGTGGGTCAGTTCCTTGTGCGGTTTCTACTGAAACCAAAATGGAAACGCCGCTTTCTGCAAGCAAGGAATCTCCCGATTCAGTATTCAGCGTATTGAGTAGCGTATAAGGGTCGTTTCCATCAAGGCCAACGCCAGCTTCACAGTCAAGTTGCAAGCTGTGATGCACAGTACGCTTGAGGTTGTTTTGGCCGGATGGAAGCGCACGCCAAGACCTAAGCCACTTTTGCAGATCGCCGTTATCTGAATAAGTGTTGATATCTAGTGCGTAAATGTTGCCGTTTTCATAATCACCAACCACTATTTGGTTGCCAAAATTCATTTGGCAATTACTTCTATGGCGCGTAAATTGCCCATTAGCAAACCCAGCTCGCTCATGCCACGCTTGGGTGGCTACGTCATACACCCAAGTGGTATTTGCTGTTGGGAAAATCAGCACATAAAAAGCGTGACCGTCTTGCTGGTAGGTGTAAGCAATAGCGTCAGAAATGTCGTCGTACTCTTGAATTTGCCATTCAACGGCGTGCGTGCTGATACGTTGGCCGGTGTAGCCATTGGCTCGATAAACAATGCCACGGCCTCTAGCGTCAGCGCCTAGCCAAAAGATGCCGTTATCCAGTTTTGCTACAGAATAGGGGGCAACACATCCAATTTCATTAAACGCCCCTTGAATGCGCGCCAAAGGGAAATCAGCGTTGCCTGCGTCATACCAAACCTCAACCGAGTTCGTGCCAAACAGCCACGCCTCGCGGTGATCAACAATTAGCGCGACAAGTCCGTCCGGGGAACCTTCCGCACTGGCAAAATCGAGTGCATCCACTTGAGTACCTTCAAGCAGACTTGTAACCCAAACTTTTTGACTGTCAGGCTCATTAAAAACAAAATACCCATCCAAATAACCTACTGTTACCGCTCCCGAAAAATCAGGGTCGGTAATCTGTTGAAAAACAAAAGTGTTAGAATTGTAAATATAACTTGGTCCATTGCAAGCCACAAAAAGCTGGCTTCCATTATCAGCCATTGACACCGGACCAGACCCCGACACCGTCCCCACCAAAGTGGCAGTCCAAGATGGACTGATCTTATAAAGGTTGGTGCCGCTTACTGCGTATCCATATCCTCCAAACTGCCATAAGCCGCGAATTGGCCCATCTCCAACAGTAGCAAGAAGTTTTAAACCAGGTGCGCGTTGCAAAAACGCCGATTCTTTGCCCCCCTCGGGCACAATCTCTGGGAACAGATTAACCATGCGATTATCATCAGCACTTGGGCTGCGGGCCACATAGCTAGAGCCGAGGATGGGTGATTTCATCAATAATTCCCGGCGTACACGTTAAACCGCTGACGAGTTGCCACGAGCGAATAAGGCAAGCTCATAATGTCATTAGGATTGTTGATGCGCTTGATATTGCGTTTTGACACCATCGCAATACGTTTAACTTGCAGAGAAGGTTCGACCCCAAACTCGGGAGCCAATTCACACGCCAAGTTATAGCGGAAAGCGCGCAGATAGCCTGGCGGAAAAGCCAGTTGAGTCGCCAAAGTAACGGGCTGAGTGAGTTCCTGCGCCGAGATAAAATGCCATTCCAAGTCACGTGTGGGCTTGGGATAAATGGTCATCTGGATATTCGGGTATTCCATATTAATCCACATCACTTGTGGATACGTGGAAGTCACCGTTTTGACGGCAATCCCGTCATATTGCTTCTGATTGATGAATTTAATACCAAACGACACGTTGGTTGTCGGGTCGCGGTAATAAGTAGAATCATCCAGCAAAACCGGGCGATTACCCACAAAATCACCAGTAGGCCCTAAGTGGCGTTGAATCTCGCCAGAAGGCCATGTAAAGGTTTGATCTTGCGTGTTGTAAATAGACAGCTTTTCAGTATTCCACGAATCAATCATTTGATTCATGGCGAAAAGCGCATCGGCAGAGGTTTCAGACGAAGGAGTCTCGCCTTCGGCCAGCATCCCTAGTAGCCTGAGCGCCCCATTGATGATTTCGCCAGCCGTTGCCATTAAGCCCCCTTAAGCCGCAATCTTGGGCGGTCGCCCTCTTCGCCTAACCTGAAGTTCATTTATCGGTGCAGGCTCTTCAATCTGCTCCGATTCTTCTGGATTATAGCGCACCCAGCCATGCTCTTCATCATGCTCGGCCTCAAGTTCCATAGTGGCTATTTTGGTGCCGTGGCGCTGGTGTTTGAGATAAATCAGCATTATATATGTGCCAGAAACAGGGGCCGAAGCCCCTGAGTATTACAGGCAATGAATGATGGCAAAGTTAATGATAACTGCCTCAGACAAAGAACCAGCACTAACATTTCGCAAAGTGATGTTGGCAGAGCCAGCACTCAGCGAATTAACCCAGCAGTTATAAGTTGCAGGGGTAGCAATACCGCCAGACAGCGTAACAATCAAAGTATCGTTTGGAGAGATAAAAGAATTGTTAAGCGTGAAACTAACGCTAGTCGCAGCAGCAAGCGCAGCGTTGTTCATCGTGATGCGGCCTGCCGCTTTGTTAAGCGTAACGGCAGTGGTTTTGTCGGTAAGCTGAGTTACAGTACCTTGCGCTGCGGCGGTGTAGCCAAGCTCAGAATCAACGTAGCACACATCGGCGCCACGAATATTCTGATCTTCATAGGCCACGCCAATTGCTTTAGTGTTTGCCATATTAAACCTTTCAGCAAATTGCCCCGAGCGAACCCGGGGCATTAAAGTTAGGCAAGGCGATAAAGCTGCCACGCGCCAGCACCCGTTTTACGGGCTTGGAAACGCGCAGATGCGTTATTCACAACCATTGAGCCGCCGCCCGTCACCGTCCAGCCAGTGTTGGTGATAACGGTGATGTTTTGAGCTGCCGTGTTGATCAGCACAAACTCAAAGGCGGTATTAACTTTTTCGCCCATGGCTTGATAAGCAGACTCAAGCGCAGCAACGGCGGGCAGGGTGAAGTTAATGGGAGCCGCCGGGGTGCCGATAAACATTGCAACGCCGGCCAATTGAGCCGGGGTCGCAGCGGGGTCAGTCGTAAATGCGACGGGAGCGGGCTGGACATAAAACAACACGCCAGCTTCATTACCATCGCCAAGTTGGTAGCCACTACCTGCAACTGGAAAAGCCATAATGAATTCCTTTCAATTAAGCGCCGGGGGAAGCCCCCCGGCTAAATCACAATTAGCCCCAAATACGGCAAGCCATCTGCGGGCGAATGACGCTGTAGCCATACAGCACATCAATACGACACGGCATACGGTCATTGTTGATGTCGTACTGGCGCACAATACGCAGTGAGATGCCGTTATGCACAGCACGCGAGGCCATATCCACACCTTGCGGCAGGAGAAGGTCGGCGGTGGCAAACGTGATGGCGTCCTTGTGATAAACAAGATTTTGCGGGTAGGCGCTGGAAGCCGCACCAAGCCAAGTAACGGCAGCAGTGGCTTGGGGGAAAGAATCCACCGTAGCCAGAGCTTGGTTAGCCGTAAAGATGGCAGGGAACACGGTCACGGAAGCCACACCACCAGCAGACGCGGTTACGTCAGCAGTCACAACGAACTGTTGAAGCGAGCCGGTCGATTCACGGGTTTGCGGATTGACTGCAAACACGTTGCCGATGGTGAAAACTTCACCAGCTCTGATGGTGGCGTTAGCGCCCAAGCCCGTCAGAGACAGGGTGGAAGTGCCTTGCGCAGAAACGGTCGTATTCACAGTGCCGTTGGTGCGGGTGCCAGTCGTCAGCGTCTTGATCGACTGAGACATATTCACTTCGTCAAAGCCCAGCACGCCAGTACCCATCATGCCATTCTTGAATTGCTTAGAGATGGTGTCGGTGGGGTTAAACAGGCCCTTCATGCCTTCTACGAGGCCAGCGTTAGCAGCCGGATTCACGGTGGCATAACGGGGCGACATGACAGCCGCGTTTTCGTTCAGCTTTTGTTGAGCTTGCAGCAGCACCAGCGAGGTGGCCGGGGTCGTGCCGGGGGTACCAACGCTGTTACCGATGCCCTTAAATGCATTAGCAACGTCAGTATCAATGGCAGCAGCCAGTTGGCTAATACGAGGCTTCAGCACGCGGTCAGCGAAGTCGTCCAATTGCATGGTCAGTTCGGCAGACGTAAAGTTGATGCCGATATGCTTTTGGGAGGCCACAGACAGGGTGGTAAATTGCTCGTTGTCGTCCTGAACTTGCAGGGCGGCGCCGTCAGTCACCAAAGCGCGGTCCGGCAGGCGGATACGCAGCGCGGAGCCGATTTTTGCACCTTCAACGGCGAACGAGTCGTCGTATTGGCGATTAACGTTACGGGTGAGCACCAGGTTGTTCTCAAGAACTTCGAGAGCTTTCCGGGTGATCATGTCGATAGTAAGCAGACTATTTGGCATGATTATTTCCTAAAAAAGTTAGCGGTTGCGTTGTGCTTCCCACTTCCGAATTTGCCGTTGTCTTTCTGCTTCAATCCATTCTGACGCGCTCATGGTTTTAATGGAACGTGGGTCAGTCGTATCGTATGCAGCACCGCCAGTAGAACGGGCGGTAACAGGGGCAATCGGTGCCGGGGCACTGGTTGTTTTCTTCGCGGGCGGATTATCGGACAGCTTAGCCTCGATCTTCCCGATTTCCTTAGCTTGCAAGATTGGCGAAAGGCGAGAAATACGGTCAGCTTCCTTCGGATTGGTACCCAAAAAATACGCCAAATCGGGGCCAATATCAGAAGCCTGAATCGTTTCAGCCATCACGTTAGTGATTCTCAAATTCGGGTTATACGCGACTTGCTCGAAGTCTTCATACTTTTCCCGCGCCTGCTCTTCACGCTCGTGATAACCCTCAAGCAACGATGCTTGCTGTTTAGCCAGCTCACGCTGTGCCAACAGCTCTTCAGCCTTACGATAAGCCAATGCTTCCGCATAAGCCTCGGGGCTTTCAAACTGATCGACAGGCGGGAGGTCGCCCGGAGGTGCAGCCCTTACGGCTTGCGCTTCCTCAGCCCTGCGCTGTTGCTCTCGTTCCCACTTCCGTTGCTCTCTTGCGAGCCTTTTGCCAATAGCCGCGTCCAGTTCTTCCTGTGTAAAGGTTTTAGCTGGCTGCGATTCATCGGCAACTTCCGGCGATGAAACTTCGGGTTCAGGCGATGCCGTCTCGACCTGTTCCGGCGCGGGCACTTCCGCTAGTTGTACTTCTTCAGTCATGGTTGATTCCTAAGAATCCCTGGTCAAACGGGCCAGTACGGTATTAATTTAATACTATTAAGCTGCTGCCATTACAATCCAATTCGTGCCGTTAGATACAAGCGTTGCCCATTTACCAATAGTACCAGCAAGAATAGCCGTACCAGCAGTTGAGCTATTTAATGGAACAACATTGCTGGATGCCGAAACCACAGTAAAAGCTTTTATTGTTTTAACGGTGATTATTCGCCCCGTCCAGCTTGATGCTGTTGGCAAAGTCACCGTGATAGATGCAGAGCCATCACAGACAATGAAATTTTCATTATTTCCAACGATAAAATTTGCAGTTTTAGTAACTGGCGCAGATTGTCTGATGAAAGCAGATGCGTTTGTTTGATATGTAACTCCACCCTGCACGACCGGCACAAGTTCTGAGCCAGTCAGGGGGAGCGTGGCTGCTGGGAGTTCTGAAATTTTTGTGCCGGCCATGTTTATTGCCCGTTATTAAGCTGCGACGAAACCTTGCATATTGACATACACCGCACCAGCTCCAGAGGCGGTGAGCGTCACCACTTCAAGCAGGGTGTTGGCAGTGCCGCGCAGGGGGCACGAAAAATCAAAATTGGATGAAGCCAATCCGCCAGTCGGAATTTTAATCCGCCACAACACGGTGCCCGCCGCACCGTCACGGATTGCCAATTCAGTGGCGTTTGTCAGTGCTTCAGACATGATCTGAATATTGGTGATGTAATTCCGCAAAGAGGCACCAGCCGCCG
>Ga0075471_10001926_pt1 | contig 13754 bp, 14 predicted proteins | sample DEB19_08_DNA_2_FD_74787 | JGI IMG/M metagenome (GOLD analysis project Ga0075471, IMG submission 74787) | Aqueous microbial communities from the Delaware River and Bay under freshwater to marine salinity gradient to study organic matter... | ecosystem: Environmental > Aquatic > Marine > Coastal ... | reverse complement strand
ACTTCTTGAGAGTCTTCATCGGAACTCCGCGCTTTTTGATAATGGTGGAAAGGGAGGGACTCGAACCCTCGACCCCGGCATTATGAGTGCGAAAAAGCCGGTCTTACGCCAAACCCAAAAATTCAGACACTTACATTATACGAATACTAAAAATCTATTAAATAAGGATTTTTCGATACTCTACCCCGTAACACTGAATCCCCTGGTGCGCTACCTTGTGATACTGTAGTTGCGCTTATAAGTGCTGTTCAGGCGTTCCCTGCACGGCATCACCCGAAAGAATTGAGGGTCGACGATGCGGGCACGAATCAGTGCGAGAATGCTCAATAGCGCCAACGCCAAACCCACTGACAGGCCTTTCGAGATTCGTGACGATTTACTCAAGGGCTTTCTAGTCCGCGTGCAGCCCTCCGGCGTTCGTACCTACTACCTCCAAATCGACCGCTCGACTCGAATCAGGATTGCCGCCGTCGGCGTGCTGACACCTGATGAGGCTCGCGAGCGCGCCACAAAGATTCTGGGCAACACCGCACACGGGCGAACACCGCTCGAAGGCATCACTGGTGGCGCCGGCGACACACTCGGAAACTTCATAGAGGAGCATTACCTACCGTGGCTTCAAGTCAACCGTCCGCGCTCCGCTGACGATACAGAGAATCGGCTTACCTCCAACTTCGGCTCATGGTTTGCACGGCCGCTGTCGGCAATCAGCATCGGCGATATCGAAGCATGGAAAGTCGACCGTTATCGAGCCGGTAGAAAGCCGGCGACCGCGATGCGCGGCCTTATGGCGCTTTCGGGGGTGATGACCCGAGCGGTAAAACTGAAGCGTATCACCGAGAATCCGGTGAAGGGAGCCGACAAGCCCCGGCTCGACCGCTCACCCAAGGTACGTTTTCTCGATGATGCCGAGGAAGCTCGCCTTCGCGGCGCCCTAGTCAAGAGAGACGCCATGATGATCGCCAAGAGACGCTCCGCAAATGAGTGGCGCCGAGCTCGAAAAATAGATCTCCTCGCCGAACTGCCCTACTTCGGCGATCACCTTACACCGGCCGTTCTCGTTTCGATGAACACCGGCCTCCGGCGCGGCGAACTACTCGCGCTCCGCTGGTCGGACGTCGACCTGCGCGATGGGATGCTTACTCTTCAGGCCTCAACTACAAAGTCGGGGCAGACCCGCTACTTGCCGCTCAACAGCGAGGCCCGCTCGGTCCTGGCAAGGTGGAAAGAGCAAGCGCAAACCGAACGAGTTTTTTCCGTCACCACGAGTTTCAAAAGCGCGTGGGGCGAGCTGCTGCGCGGCGCGAACATCACCGGATTTCGATGGCACGATCTACGGCATCATTTCGCGAGCCGTCTCGCGCAGCGCGCTGTGCCTCTCAACGTCATTCGGGAGCTTCTCGGACACGGCAGCTTGGCGATGACACTTCGCTACGCGCATTTATCGCCAGATACCCGACGAACGGCTGTCGAACTCCTCGACACGCCTATACCCTCAAGAGAAGTAACAAAATGAAAAATCGGAATATCGAGCGAGGCCGTATGGAGGCGAACCTGCGGCGCATAGCAAAGGCACTAGACAAGGCGAGCATTGAGCACCCGAGTAAACCTGGAACTCTGAGGTTTATCGAACAGCGAGTCTGCGGCCCGATAGTGGTACGAATTTCCCTCGAGCAAGCCCATCAGCTCGCTACGCTGTTGCGCGAACTAGCGGCCGGTAAAACACTTTCAGAGGCGACGGGGCTCCCGAAGGCTATAGGGAGACCGAATATTGACGGCCTCATGCGGAACTATTTCATCGAATGGTTAAGACTTCGCGCGAAGCCGCTGACAAAGAAGATCGCTCACAAAACTCTTTCACGCAAATATAAATCTTTTCCTTCCGTGGCACGATTAGATCGATGGTGGACCGCCCAAGACGAGAAAAGCCGACAATTCGTGGTCGAGGTTGCGGAGGGCCGGCGTTACTCACGCTCTAAAAGTGGCTACACCTTCGAACGTACGATTATCGATATCTCAGAAGTGCTGAAAAGCATAGATCGGGGAGCGAAGCGCGGACGGTGATGACCTCCGCGTTAATTCACTAATTTCCGCGTAGTTCGACGCGCATAACCGCACCGGGGAAAATCACGCCATCCGAAACCGCGGAGAGCGTGATGACAGAGGAACTGCTAAACGAGGCGAAAGCGGCCGCCGCGATCGGGATGTCGGTCGCATTCTTGCGCCGTGGGCGTCTTGCCGGAATCGTCGGAAATAGGTGCCCGGCGCCCGCACACCTCAAACTTGGCAGAACCGTTCGATACTTGCGAGCGGATCTCGACGCGTGGCTGCGCGCCCGCCGCATTGACCCCGTGGCACGGGTCGAAGCAGCAGCTTCGGCAGCGCCTCGTCGCGACAGACGACGCCACACTACGAGCGCCGCGTAATCGGCTTTCCCTCGCCCAGAAAGAGTCCCGACCAAGAACCGCGTGGCTAAAACTATGAATTTAAACAATGCAAAGTTTAATTAATCCTCAGACTCCGCGTAGGCAAAACCCAGAGTTTTTGAGAGCGGATGCGGAATTGCCCCGCCAGCGTGACCGAGAGCGTCTCAAAGCAATTTGGCGTCGTTTGGTGATCGCGAAGGGCGGACTCTGCCGCGACGGCAAGCCCGGTCCGCGATGCGTCGCCTGCATCCTACGAGGTAACACGTGAGCGCCGCGATGGGGGTAAACAAGCTGACCGATGCGGAGCGCGAGGAGGCTGTGGTCGCTCTTGCCGAGCTAACTGCCGAGACGTGCGACAACGGCGGACCAATAAGTGATGACGAGCTCGCGCGGCGCTTTACGTCGCGCCACCGCCACAATTTTCGGCACGTCGCGGCGTGGGGTCGTTGGCTTCTCTGGGACGGTTGCCGATTCAGGGTTGACGATTCAATGGCGGTATTTGACGCTGCGAGAAAATCCTGTCGGCAGGATCTGGGCTTTGTACTTCAATCGACAACGTCAGAGGCGCAGCAGAAAGCAATCCGCTCTCGGTTAGGTAGCGCCGCAACGGTTGCAGCCATTGTTAAGCTCGCTGCGGCAGACCGAATCCACGCGGCGACCGTCGATCAACTGGACGCCGACCCGTGGGCGTTGAACACCCCGGCCGGAATCCTCGACCTGCGCGATAGAACCCTTCGCCCGAGCAATACAGCGTCGCTTTGCACAAAGGTTACCGCTGCCTCGGCGAAAGGCGACTGTCCGACTTTCCGAAAAGTGTTGGAGCGAGTCTTGCCAGATCCAGACGTCAGAGACTATTTACAACGTCTGGTGGGATACCTCGCGACAGGCGTGGTGCGCGACCATATTGTGGTGCTTTGCTACGGTCCAGGGGGTAACGGAAAGTCGCTCGTCTTCAATGCGATTAGACACGCCCTCGGCGACTACGCGATCACGCTCGGCTCCGAAGTTCTCATGGAGTCGCATAACGACCGACATCCAACGGAGATCGCCGTCTTACGCGGCGCGCGGATGGCTCTTTGCAGCGAGGTCGACTCGGGGCGCCGCTGGAACGAAGCACGACTGAAGCGCCTATCGGGGGGAGATCCGATCACCGCGCGGTACATTGCGCGCGACCCATTTGAATTCAATCCATCGCACAAGTTGGTGCTTCTCGCCAATTCGAAACCGGGCCTTCGGTCGGTGGATGAGGCGATACGACGTCGCATTCATCTGATTGAATTCCCGGTGACGGTTTCCGAAGCCGAGCGCGATCCCGACCTACCTGCGAAACTGAAGGCAGAAGCCAGCGGGATTCTCAATTGGCTGACTATCGGTTGCCTTGAGTGGCTCGATGAAGGCTTAAGACCGCCGAGAGCTGTGACGGCGGCGACCGACGAGTACCTCGACCGAGAAGACGCTATCACCGAATGGATTTTCGAATTAACGCGACCACTCGGCCAGTCGACCCTTGCGACGCTGCACAACTCATATCGCGAATGGTGCGAGCAGAACGGAATCCCCCCAATTGGCCGCAACTCCTTCGGTGACCAGCTGCAAAACCGAGGAATCAATCGAGTGCAACTTCGCGCACGGGTCTGGGCCTTCAACGGCATCTCGTTGATGAGTCGAAGCGAGGTCCGTCATGCAGGATAACGGTCTGCGCCTTTTGCGACTTTACCCTGGTTCCCGCGTATACGCGCGCGCACGCACATACGCACCCTTTAGGGAAAAGGCGCAGAAGTCGCGGAGCCTTGGAATGGAAAAGTTGGACGCATCCCGTGTGCCAAATCGACGATGCATTGTGCTAATTGCGCCGCCATTGCGCCGAGGTCGTCGATGACTCTCCTCGCAGCCGATCACGCACGCATGCAGCACCGCGCGCGGAACCTCGAGACACTCGCCCTCGCCCCCCAGGCGCTCGCACAGCAAGTAGTCACCGCGAGAGACGTCGGCGAGCTGCCGGGGCTCGGCACCGGCGTCACTGCCGCGCTTCTCGGGCACGCCGGAATCGCCAGGTCCGACGGGTATTTGGCTGAAATCGCCAATATCTGTCCGGCTAGTTACCAGAAGCGCCATGCGACACGTGAAGGTGCTCGCGTATGTGTCGCGATCAGCTGCGCACCCGTAGAGCGTTCTCGGAGTTCGCGGATTTCGGCAAGTCCGACCGTGACGCGCCGAGACGGCCGACGAGTCGAATCTATTGCGCCGTATTCGGCGATTAGAGGGAGGGGGGGTCTAATCTCTACAACTTCGACTTGGACACCGAGCGCGAGTCAACCCTTAGCTAAACCGCAACAAACGAGGATGACTCCGTCAATTTATAAGCCGAAATATGCCAGGATTCACACTACAGACCAACCGATCACAGAAAGCCTGGACTTCGCACGCCCGGTCCGCCCTCAATCGCTTTGCGATGTCACTAACCTGTGTGTAAGAAAGTGTGTAAGTAAATATCGCGTTTTTGACGGGCGATATTCGATCGCTCGCTATGGGTCGACGATCGGATTAAGTTCTGACGCCGCCAGATCTCCTCGCTTGAGACCCGGAAGCCACTGCACCAGATCGTTCCTCTGCATTTGATTGATTGGTTCCGCGACTCGCATCTCTGCATCTATGTAAATGATCGTCATGACCGATCGAGGTTGAGCGCTGCGGTTCGCGCCGGCGCGATGGAAGGTCCAGCCACCATGAAAGCTGACGTCGCCAAGTTCATAAGGCGACTCGTCAATATCGAAACCAGAGGCTTCCATCGCCGCGCTGATCTTTTGCTCGCTCTCGTCGGAGATTGGCAGGTCTCTCCCGAAGTCGGCGTGATGGCTCCCGCGATAGAAGGCAAGAGGTCCCATCTCGAGCGGAACGGACTGAAGAGGTATCCAGGCGGTCACAGCCTTATCGGAGGCGAACGGCCAGTAGTACTGATCGGCGTGGGCCGGGGTGATGCCACCCGAGGGTTCTTTGTACAAAGATTGATCGTGGTAGATACGAACGCGGCTAACACCCATCAGTCGCGCTGCTACCATCGCCAGTTTTCGACTGAAGACGAAGCGTTTCACCACTTCAGATTCCCGCCAGAGATTCATGACCTGAAGAAATGCTCTGTCGTAGGTCGTACGCTCAGATAAAGACTTCGTTTGCGTGTTGAGTGTGAGTGTAAGGCGGGTGATCTCGGCACCGTACCGCTGAGTTTCGGCAGAGTTAAGTAATGAGCGAATCCGGATAAAGCCATCGCGACGATATGACTATACAGAGTCGGCGGAAAGGACACCGTCGGAATCGAAATGGGCTTGGTTCACGCTTGTCTCAACTCCTTGATACCGAGGATTCTGGAGTTCGTACTCCTTTCTGACATATTATTGTGCTCACATAGTCTAATTGTCTTTCGCCTCTTGGACGATCTTATGACAGCCCCCGTCCCCACCTCGCCAGTGCGGTCCCCGAAAATTGTACTGTTTTTAGCCATTCTGAACGGCTTGATTGGTTCCCCTTTTAGTTTTGCGACCGATCTCCATCGCGAACCGTGCAAATTAATTGGAGACGTAGCGGATTTTTCGCGTCATCAAGAACGACAAAAAGCCGCGCTGAGGGCTGAGCAGGCTGCGATGCGGGCACAGGGTCTTCCAGTTAGGGAAGTTAACGAAAACGAACTGGAGACCGAAGCCGGGTATCTGGCGCGCTATCTCCCAGGGGTACGCTGCGAGCGAATCACTTACGAAAGCGACGGCCTGAAAGTAACCGGATTTCTCTGGACTCCGGAGTATCTACCAGAAGGTACGAAGGTCCCCGTCATTGTTTTTAATCGCGGGGGAACCGGAGACGAGTCAAAACTGCGTCCGAATACTCAGTACGGCTTCGACCGATTTGTCCGTGAAGGGTATGCGGTCATTGGCTCTCAGTATCGCGGTAATGACGGGAGCGACGGAACCGATGAGCTCGGCGGCTCTGACGTGCGAGATGTGATCGAATTGGCACGACTTACAGCGACGCTGCCATTTATTGATGGTAAGAATATGTTTGCGCTCGGGTATTCTCGCGGAGCGATGATGACGCTTTCTGCAGCTCGAGATGGCGTTAAGTTCAACGCAGTTGCATTAGTTGGTCTGCCGAGCGACTTTCGAACCCCGCAGTTCGACCGGACGTTCGGCAAGCCCAGCGCCGGGACTGAATCGCAGAGAGCAAGTCGTTCTGCAATCCTATGGGCCGAAAAACTCGATACTCCGATACTGCTACTTCAGGGCGGATCGGATCCACTCGTGTCTACCGAGCAGCAGACGTTACCCTTCGCCGCTCGACTTCAGAAACTCGGTAAACCATACGAGCTTGTTATCTATGATAGAGATACCCATGGAATCATGATAAACGGGGCGGACCGTGATCGCCGCATCCTTGCGTGGTTTCGGAAATTCCGTAGATGAAGATCGATGTTTACAGGCTTAGTTAAAGATATTGGGACGACGCCCCCCCCAAAAATTCAGTCCCAGTTAGATCTAGAGACTGACAGTGAGTGACGTCGGTCATATCAAAATCCGGTTTTGACACCATCCCTGTTGGCCATCAAGCACTTATCGATGTCACTAACCTGTGTGTAAGAGAATGTGTAAGTAAATATTGTGTTTTTGACAGGTGTTTTCTCGATCAAAAACACTTTCGCATGCAGAGCTTAATCAGATCTCAAAGAAAGTGAGCGGATAGTCAAAGTTAGGTTTTTACACACTCGTAGAGAGTCTGAATGAAGGCCCGTTATCGTTCAAACGACAATTGACGGACGTGCGATCGACCGCAACCTATGGATGATCGCTTCGGTTGCGCGTCTCTAATTCGCCATCGTCCACGTTTCCCGTCCATTTTATAAACATTGAGCATGGATCAAAATACCGGGTCGGGTCACAGCGCGCATGGACTCGGATTCGATGCACCGACTTGGCATCCGCTAAAATGTCGTTGCCATCGTCCAGGCCCATCCATAACTCGCCTCTTGGTATCGGGGTCATACTCAGATGATCGTGTTGGGAAGATGCCATCGGGGCGCTGCCGATAAAGGGCGCCAAGCTCAGAATGAACCGCTCCATGAAGCCAGATAGGATTCGAAGTGAGCAGAACATAGTTATTGACGACTCCTGCCTGATCCGCTCCAGTCTTGACGCCTCGCCCAGTCTGCTAATCTTGTTAAGCTAACAGGCAGGTCCTGCATCACATCTCGCATGTCCACTTGGAACGGGTGATCTAAGCATTCGTTGTACCAGCGATAAATACCGGCGAGCTCTCCCAGCATGAAGGCCTTCTCCCCTGGATCATCGATTTTGATCTGCTCTGCGAGCGCAGTGCAGAACTCAGGAATTGGCTGCGATACGAAAGTTATCTGACGCCCGGCAGCGGCGCTAATCGCCGCGGCAACGTCGTGACCGCGCAAGCATTCGGGGCCGCCAACACGAAATTTTCGACCACTGAGATATGGCCGTTCTGCGGCCGCTACCATCATTTGAGCCAGATCATGCTGCCAAAGCCACGAAACTTGGAGGTCAGAGCGATGGGGGTAAATGAATTGATTGTTTTCAACGATCGCTTTGTAGGCCCACAGCAGCAAGTTTCCCATGAAGACGGCGGGCTGCAACGTGATCAGCGGCACGCCACTAGTCTCAAGACATTGACGCATCATCAATCTAACATCGTGACCGCGTAGGCCAATCGGTGCATCCGCAACCGGTTGACTGGTATTGAAAACGATCAGCTGAACATTCGCAGATTTTGCGGCGGCGCCAACGAAATCAACCGCACGAATCAGCGCCGCGCCATCGTTAAACGAGCTGGAAGGGAAATTGGCGAGCACAACATCGATACTATCCATCGCCGCCGCAACAGCCCCTCGATCAGCGAAATCAAGGCGAAAAAATTCATATCGATCCCGGGGCGCTGAAGTAGCTGCGCCGCGCGCAGCGGCTCGTACATGATGGCCCCGAGACAACGCGACCTCGACCTGCGGGCGGCCCTGATCTCCGGTAGCGCCCAGCACTAAGATTCGCAAGCCGAAATTTGAGAAAACTGGCATCGCTTCGACGGCTTAGATTAGGTTTTATTGGTTCGCCACATTAATGCCAGAAATCCGAACCGGTGGTTGCCTGTGCGGCTCGATACGGTAGCGCATTGGCTAGCTACCACCCGCCATCGCGACCTGCCACTGCAAAAAACAAGCGGGATCGGTGCTCTCAATCGTGGCATTTCTCAGACTCGAGCAGCTTCATCTTTAGGGCAATTTAACAACATTCGAAGACCGCGGCGATGGTGGCGCCGCCGTATATCGGAAATTCTGCGGGCGCTGCGACTCGCTCATCATCACCGAGGCACCGAGCGCTATGGCGCACACACTCATTTTCATCAAAGCAGGCACGCTGGATGAAATCCGAGACTTTCTGCCTCGCGTTCATTACTGGGCAAGTAGCGCGCGGCACTGGTTTTGTTTTCATAGGGCGCGGTCAAAATAGCCAAGCAATAGCCACTTAGCGGCCATCGACGCTAAAGGCCAACAACAAATTCCCTCCCATTCTGCCGCCCCAGAGATAGCCGGAGTTTACGAGCACGATACCATCGATCACGACCGGTCCCGCGGACTCGATCGAGCCCCCGCGCCCCATACCGCCGCCAAGCACAGGAAAATCTCGTGCCGTGTCGAAATCCCAGATGACCCGGCCGCTGCGCTCATCGTAGGCGCGTAGATGGCCATCGTAGCTGCCCGCGAAGACGACCCCTGGAATAGAGGTTGGTGGCGCCGATAGGCCTCGGTCACAGGCCGGCTTACGCGCTGGGGCGCAGGCGTCCGGCGCAGGCGTGAACCAAATCGTACGGCCGGTTGTAACGTCAAGCGCATGCAGGCCAGGTGAACCGGGCTGTGCAGCATCTTCGGGTTTGATCACTGTGTCTGAGACAGGCGCATAGATCACTTCGCCACGTGCGGCCAGTCCCCAGTGCACGCCGCCCGCGATACCCCCCCGCCCAATCTTCGTTCTCCATAACAAGCGACCGCCATTGTCAGGATCAAGCGCGAAAATATTGCCAGATTTCTGGCCTGCGATGAGCCGCTGCTTGCCGTTCTTTAACGTCACAAGAACGGGCGAGGCGCCGATGTCCAGATCAGGACCGTTTTCCACAGGGCAGTTGACCTGCACGCCGATAAAGCAGGCAAGATTCCAAGCATCCCCAGCAATGGACTGGTAGTGCCAAACCTGTGCCCCAGTCGCTAGGTCAAACGCGATGACCGAATCACTGGTACTGCTAGCCGGCGACGTGTAAGCCTCCCCGGTACCCACATATAAGAGTCCGCGCCGGATATCGATGGTTGGGCTGTTCCAGATGGGCGCACCAGCCGGCCCGGACACGGTCCGTTCCCCGGACCGCATTGCAACCACAGGGGATTCTATGCTTCTACCCATCCAGGCGATGCGTCCGGTCGTCGCATCCAGTGCAACGACCGAACCCTGAAAACTGCAGCAGGGATACGCCGGATCCGCAGCCGCGGCCCACTCGGTCGATGAAACAGGCACATAAAGTCGACCCGCGTGATACCGCGGCGAACCCGTGATCGTGGCGCGCGGATGGGGATGAACCCGATGCTTCCAGAGCAATCGTCCCGTCGCCGCCTCGAGCGCGTACATGTTAGCGCGATAGTCACCAAACCACACTCGTAGAGCACCCTTGTTCCAACCATCGGCCATGCGCGACTCCACCACGGGTGAGCTACGCACCTCCGCGTCCGCCTGGAAGGACCATCGTACGCAGCCCGTGGCGAGATCGATTGCATAGACGGTGCCGTCTTGACTGCCTACAAAGACAGTTTCGCCGGCAACCGTCGGTTGTGAACGCGCACGCGTAGCTGTCGGAAAACCAAACGCCCACTTCAAACGCAAGCGCGGAATTTCCTTGATGGACAAACGCGCGACGCCTGCGGAAATATGGCGCGTGTTATGAGCGTCAAATCCCCAGCCATCTAATACGGGTGGCTTACCTGGATCGAATCGATCTCGCGCCGCATCACATTTTGGCAGCGATGCGCTGGCCATCGCATCAAGCGCCTGCCCACCCAGAAACTCGGCCAGAGCGCGTTTGTCGCCATCACTCAGGGACTTTGCCTGAACCTGCATCGGTCCCCTGGTCAACGCGGAATAGATCGCGCGTGGCCCGAGCGTTACGAATTCAAGCATGTGTGGCGCGTGTGGCACGCCACCCTGATGGCAGGCTGCGCAATGTAATTTGTACAAATCCTCGGGCGCTACCGTTGACGGAGATGGCTGCGGCGACTCCGATGCCGCGACAGGCAAGTTGCTTGCCGCAACCAACCATGATGCTGCAAGCAACAAGCATGGCAGGATCATTCTGCGAATGGCTATCGTGGCGCTCGCGATGGCACCGCGAATCCCTCTGCTAGAGTGTGACAATCGTCTTTCCCAGATTGCGCCCTGAGAAGAGGTCGGCGAAAGCCGCCGGAACCGCGGCGATGCCGTGAAGCATGTGCTCCGGGTTCCTAAGCTTTCCCGACTCGAGAAGTGCCGCGAGAGCAGCGCGCACCTCTGGATATCGATCGTGCCGCATATGCGTCATGAACCCCTGCAGCTTCAGCTGCTTCAGCACGATGTCAAAGAGATTGGCGGGTCCGGGTTGCGGCGTCGTGGCTCCATAGCCAGAGATTGCACCACACATGACGATGCGTCCGCACTCATTCATGCAGGTAATTGCAGCCTCCAGAATAGCGCCACCGACGTTGTCGAAGTAGAGATCAACGCCTGCGGGACAGGCACGTTGAATTCCCGAGACGAGAGAATTACCCACGCCTCGCACCACAAATGCATCGTAGCCCAGCGAATCGACCAGCCACAGGCCTTTTGCTTCGTTGCCGACGATGCCAACCGTCCGCGCGCCCGCCAGCTTGGCCAACTGGCCTGCGATCGAACCCACTGCCCCGCCGGCGGCGCTGATCAATACCGTTTCACCGCGTACAGGCGCTCCGATTTCTATGCCAAACCAGGCTGACATCCCCGTGTCGCCCAATACGCCGAGATAAGCGCTCGGGGAGAAACGAAACGTGCCGGGTAGGCGAGCGATAAAGTCAGCTCCTTTGCTAACGGATTGCTCCTCCCAGGCGAAACGCGCCATCAAGCGTTCTCCAGGCCGGTAATCCAGATGGCGCGACTCGCTCACCTCCGCGAGCACCAGCCCCATGACGGGCTGCCCGAGCGGCATCGCGGGAAGTACCGCATCGCCCGATCCCTCATTCATCCAATTACGGAATCCCGCGTCCAGCGATACAAAAAGATTGCGGGTTCTGAATTCACCGGGGCTCAGGGGTAGCACCGGCATTTCCACTACCGCGAAATCGTCCGGCACAGGGTCGCCCTGAGGGCGACGAGCGAGAACCACTGCTCGATAAGTTGCTGTCATGGCCATCGGATAAGGGATGGAAACAGTGTCAGCGCCCCGGCATCCTGACCGGCACCAAATTGTTAGCCGCTAGGAACGCCTTGGCATAACCCTCGACCGGCGCGTAATACAGAAACGTCATCAGTCGCTCCGAAAATCGCCATACACCTTCCTCGACGATGTATGAATCATCGTACCGCAGAGCGACCAGCATTGCCTTGCCGTCGACACAGATTTCAGCGTGCGAGCTGACCGTGCCAACCGCGCTATCGCATTGCTGATCTGCGATTTCCACTATTTGCTGATGAACGACGTGGTTGGTAACACCCAGAACCGAAAAGCGTCCTGCGAAGTAATTTTTGATTTCGTCTCCACCACGCACATCGACTCCCGGGGTCACCGTCGCATAACGCCCATTACTGGCAAACAATCGGGCCACTTCGGCGACGCGGCGCTGGTCGAGCAGGAAACAGTATCGCGCGACGAGATCACCGATGGCCTGTCTCGCCTCGAGCCGCTGCAGGCGATCCGCGACGGACTTTTCATTGTTGGCCACGACTGATCAATGAAGATTGAAGGTCACGCGATTTATCGATCCGTCAAACGCGCTCGGCGATTGATAGTCATCGCTCACCGGCGTAATTGAATCACGCCCTACATCAAATCCTTCGGTGTGCGAAATCCAGCGAAACAGAGTCGCTTCGATTCGCCCGGATCCAACTACGATTCCATCGACACGAATGGTTGCGATACCGCCGGCGCCCGGTGTTTCGGAATCTAATGACAGCTGCAGCGACAGGCGGTGCGAACCGCTACTTAACTTCTGAGTGGCGGATACGGTCGAGCGGCGCGGCGGTACGGCATTGTAATGAAAGGTTGGGTAACCGTCCTTGACGTAAAGACTGAAACCAGAGAAGCGACCGCCCTGTGCGACCACGACACCTTGACCACTGGAGGCGGGAACGGTGATGTCGGCAGTAATCGTGAAGGATCGCCCGATCGTCGGTGGCGCCACATCTGGATGGATCCGCGCGACGCTCCCGTCATATTTAAATTCATGCCGCCCTTCGCTCCAAGACGGGCGGCCCGCCTGCGCGGCCCCGTAGCTGTTATGAATCGGTAGCATTTGGTTACGTTCAGCTTCCACCCAGAACAAGGATTCCATCTTCTCTAATTTATCCGGCATTTTCTGCGCTAGATTTCTGGACTGACTGAAATCGTTACTGAGATCGTATAATTCCCATTGTCGTTGATCGCTGTCGTTGGCACCGCGTCGCTGACTCGCCTGCCACGGCATGCTGAGCGGCGTGGTGCCCGCCCACCAGCCATCATTGTAAATTGCGACGTGTTGCATCATAGAAAACGCTTGTGTCTTGCGCGTCGATGGCGCCGCGCGGTTGTCGAATGCGTAGGTCATGTCCAGTCCATCCATCTCCAGCTGCTCAACGCCATTGAAGATCTTCGGCGACTCGACGCCCGCAGCCGAGAGAATCGTCGGGGCAACGTCAGTTACGAAGTGAAATTGGGAACGCAAGCCGCCTACGTCTTTGATCCTGGCGGGCCACGAAACGACCATGCCATTGCGGTTGCCGCCAAAATGGGATGCAACCTGCTTGTACCATTGGAACGGTGTGCTCATTGCCCAAGCCCAACCCACCGGATAATTGTTGTACATCGTCGGGCCGCCGAACTCATCCACATGTCGTGCGATGTCAGACAGCTTCTCTGCCGTCACGTTGATCATGGACTGCTCGAACATAGTGCCGTCCAAGCCGCCCTCGGCACTTCCGCCGTTGTCGCCCTGAATGAAGATAACCAGTGTATTTTCGAGCTGGCCGCTGGTTTGTAGGTAGTCCAGAATCCGGCCAACCTGCGCATCCAGATGCG
>Ga0075471_10001925_pt1 | contig 13758 bp, 13 predicted proteins | sample DEB19_08_DNA_2_FD_74787 | JGI IMG/M metagenome (GOLD analysis project Ga0075471, IMG submission 74787) | Aqueous microbial communities from the Delaware River and Bay under freshwater to marine salinity gradient to study organic matter... | ecosystem: Environmental > Aquatic > Marine > Coastal ... | reverse complement strand
CTTCTCATGGAAATATCTAAATTACCCTTTGTCATTTTATTTTGAATGTCGGTTAATTGTCTCCTATATCTAGCATTTTTACGAAGATGATTGTAAATGCATCTATAAATAGCTGTAGTCAAAAAATTAAAAACAGGTGCCTTTCCAGGTAAATATTTTAGTTTTAAATTTTTAATTTTATACATAACCATAGTAAATGCTTCTTGTTCAACATCAATTCTAATCTCCGGATCGGTAAAAAAATTTCTGGATATACCTTCACATAATTTACTAACTTCCAAACATAAATTACGCCAAGATTCAATAATTGTTCTTTCAACAAAAAATCCGTTTGAGCATAATTCGTCATGTGTTTTTGTACTGACAGTATAAAATTCATGTGTGTCAAGATCTAAATTAACACAACCATTATCGCTCGTAACAAGGACTGGCGTTGGGCATGACAAATAATGCTGTTTCAGAGGAAGCCATGGGTTATTGCAAGCTTGTGGTCCATGTGTTTTAATTTGGCAAGGAGAAACTTTGCTATACACAACACGTAATGCTCTGTATTGTTCTAATGATGGCACTGTTATAGCCATAGCCCATTCGAACCATAATCTTTCTAACTGTTTACTGTCACAATACTGTACCATGGAGGCTCCAAATGGCTATTATTTATCAAGTACCACAATTCTATTGCAGAGGTAGTCTTGCAAATGAAACAATGGTCAACCTAACAAACGAACAAAAAGAAGAGTCTATGGAGTTAGCATTAAAAATCGCAGCTAACCCCGAAATGATAAAACACAAACAGACTTTCTTTAATAATCTTGGTAAAACAATAAAAGGAGACTATAAGGACTGGAGAGATCAAGCATGTAAACAAGATTATCTAATAGCAATATGGAGAGGAGTATGTATACTACTATACCATCACAAATACTCATTTAAATGTGAAATTTGTGGAGCAACAACTTACATTTCAAAAGGACAGAAAAAACCACTAGAAATACAATCTAAATATACAAACGACAGCAATGAATGTCCATCATGCAAATGCACAAAAGAAAATGGAGAATCACCAATCATTGCTATCAAAAAAGAAAAAATGTATGACAATCCATGGGATATTCTTACTGACGACGAACAACTGTGCAAATTCTTTGGATATATTCTGAATAATACATTCAAACAACAATTACGCGAAAATCCAATAAAGTCAACAACAAGGAACGTACAAATGACAGATTATGCAGATATAAACATAATGAAAGATTTGGAAAAAATTTTGCACAGATTCAAAATTGGAATCAACAAAATCCAAAATAACAAAGAATCTCACAACATAATTTATTTTGAAACAAACACACCACCAAGTGATTTTGTTGGACAAATACTGTCAGTAAGACGAAAAGCAGAACAAAACGGCGTATTATTCAAAATAATAAACAATGGTATCGAATTACAAAGAACACCAACAACAAAAACAATAACAACAACAATAGAAGAAAAAATTAACATCAGCATGGTAATGTCAAGCCAAGGCCCACTTGATGCACCAGACATTTTAGAAACCATAAATCCAGAATCTGATCATTCTTTATCAATAACAACCAAAGAATTAATAGAAAATATAATAAACATATTACCAACTGATCATTGCAAAAGCGTGTTAGGAATTAAAATGGAATGTGGAGCAGATTTTATTGAACATCAATTATACTACGGAGATAAAAAACCAACAGCAAAATCAATATGCGAACTACTTAACATCACAAAAACAGAATATGACATGTGTATGGCACAAATTAAAGCAGCAATGATTTACTTTGGATTTGTACCATATAATTATGATGTTGAAATGGCATCATAACTATCTAATGGTATCAGTTGGCATACCAAAAGTATGATTATACCCAACACCAAGCATACCCATATTTAATACTTGACCAATCGTTCTTTGTGGCTCTATCCAAGGAACGTAACCATCGCGGTGTTTGTCCAAAACTCTAAGAATAAAAGCTATAATTTTCTTTGGAGTAACTCCAAATTCAACTTTTCTCGTATTAGCCGCAGGCATTCCGTGTTTCAAATTATTAATAGTATTCATAATTTCAGAATGAACATTACGACCTAAATACATTTGCTGATTACCCAAAACAAATAAATTCCAACCAATTGTAATTTGATCTTCTAATAATTTCATATCTTCAGCATGTGGTACTATTTCAATTTTGGTATATAGTGGAGATATTTGAGTTGTTAAATCCAATAAACAATTTGGATCTATAACTCTATTCATACCATCTTTACCAACTTTAGAAATAAAATATTTAATTAAACATCTACGAACTTTCTCTAAATTCGCAGCACGTCTAACATTGTCTACATTAATCGGCATTTTATTTCTCTAAATAAGAAAAAGAACCTCTTTTCCTAATTTTAATTTCACTCCCAAATACATTCTGCATTGTGTTTCTATGTGAAATTATAAAAATGGTTCCAATTCTACGCGACAAATCATTCTTTATAATATGGATTAAAGAATCAATACCACTATTATCCATTTGACCATCAACTTCATCCATGACTAATATATTACATTGACGACCATATAATTGTTCATGCATATCATAAGTTGCCAACATCATAGCAACATCAGTTCGTCTTCTCTCACCACTACTCTGAAATTCATATCCCCAACTATTACTAGTTACACTAAGATTATTATCAAGACGAATCCTAACATCAAGATCAAAAACATCCAAATAATACTCTAATCTCTCATTTATAAACGGCACATGATTAGATAAAACATAGCTTTTAATTTTATTTCTATCACTATAAGCTTTTCTAATATATTCAAGATGTAATATTCTATTTTCTAGAATCTCAATTTGTATCTTACATTCATATATTTCTTTACCCAATCTTTCCATAGAAGACCTAAGTTCATTCATACTATCATTATTTGGTGGTAATTCTTCTTTAATTCTTACTATAAATTCATTAGCACTTTTAATTTGATTATTCAAACTATCAATTTGATTATTATAAGCAATAACAGTTTCTAACTGAATACTTGGCTTTTTTGATTCTAATAAAGTACCAACTTTCAATAGCATAGATTCAATACTTGAATATTCTCTTTCTTTTTCCGGTATAAATGATTTCAATGATTCTAATTCAATTAATTTTGGGTTAGTGTGTTCATGTACATACCCATCTCCAATCAATTGACCACAAGAAGAACAGACTTTACCTTTAGTTTCGTTCCATTTCTTAATATCATCCGTCAATGTATTAATTTTATTCTTTGTAACATTTATATCACTATAAACTTGAGATTGTTTTCGACGAAGTTCAATAGTTTTGCCATTTAATTGTTGGCTTAAATTATTATATGTATCCCACTCAGCTTTAATGATATTATAATCGAACAGCGGAATATTTGTTAATTGGTTATTTAAATTATTAATATGTTCTAAATATTGATTAATTCTAACTTTTTTATTTTCTTCATGCCGCATAGCAGCATTCATTTGTAATTCAGCTTGATTTTTCAATTCTTCAAGAAATCTCATTCGATCATTAATAGCTTTTTTATTTGTTTCTAAATTAGAAACATCAATATTCGCACGACCGGCAGCACTCTTAGCGTAATATTCAAATCTATCTAGTTTCAATAATCTTTCTAATACTTTTTTTCTTTGTTGATCAGGCATTTGCATCCATGATTTATCAAACACAGAAAAAAACACACTTTTAGAAAAAACATCCCAGTCTAATTTAAAAACCTGATTAAGACGGGCCTGTTGAGCTTTTAAAGTGCTTAAAGTATCAGCTGACATAGTTTCTTCTAACCCAGCATGATAATAAGACACTTCACATGATCCGTCTCTCCTACGAGTTCTTAATATACTATCACCATTTACAAGATTTACCTTAACCCAAGTGTCACCTTTGGTGTAATAATTCATAATTTTATCACCTGGATTAGCATTATGAGACGTTCTACCAAACAACGCCCACTGTAATGCGGCTATAACAGTGCTTTTACCAGCACCATTAGACTTACCTTTATGTTGAATGCCATTATCATCTTCAACAGATCCAGTAATAAAACATTGATTAATGTGTTCTAATTCAATTGAATTAACATAATCACCATAACTTATAAAATTAGACCATGACCAACTAGCTATTTCTAACATTCCTAAGAACCAACATTTATTTTAGATTTTAAATTTTTAGTTACAGCTTCTTTAAACCACAATGGAAAAGAATTATTTGTTTTATAAATGCGTTCAAAAGATTCATCTATAATATAAGTATAAGCCCAATCAGTTTCACTTCGTACACTACGTCCAACTGATTGAACTAATTTCATGATTGTTATATACTCATAATACGGCGGATCAAGTTCCATTCTGGCCATTAGTTGAATATTTTCATAATAATTAGCATATGGCACTTTACACAATATTTGAAACCTACTCAAATCATCTTTTAAATCAATACCTTCATGCATCGCTGGTGCAATTATTATTGAACCTGGAGTTTTAGCATGATGTTCTAACATTTCTGTTTTATTAATAAAATTATGTTGCTCAAGAAACCTTTTTCTTACATCAAGAGCCGCATTTTCAACTATGCCTTTCTGAATTCCAAATGAATGCGTGTGAATAATTCCACGTTCATTTGGAAAATTTCTAGCTATTTCTTCAACTTTACGTGTCAGTGGTTTTATCCAAATTTGTTGTTTGTCTTTACCACCAGTAAATTTACCAGCATAATCCAATATAATAGGTCTATTTTCGACAGGAAAATTAGAACCTATCCTATAAGCGGAATATTCATCTTTATTGATACCCAAATTATTGGCAAATGTGTTTGCATTTAAAATTGTTGCACTTAAAAATATAATAATATCAGCATGTGAAAACAACAATTTTTTAGCAGCACTTTTAACAAAAATCGGCTTAGCAGAAACGATATCTTCATCATTTTCAGTTGAATATTCAACAACCCAGCCAGTCGGATCATTTGTAACTTCAATTATAAAATTAACATACTTCATTAACAAATTTTCATAATGTTGCATTAATTTAATATTCAACGACCCTCTAGCCTCTTCGTAACGTTCTTTTAATGTACCAGTAGCATCTATTCTTTTTAACCAATTTATATATTCAAGCGGAGTTTCTAATTTTGGAATTCTGTTATTAATGTGTTTACTACTAATAGTAGTTTCTAAAAAATTTAACAATTTCTCTTCTGTATTATGAGCCTCATCTATTATTAATAATTTTCTATTTCCAAATGTTTTACCATAATTAAGATGTAAAATAAAATTATCAAAATTCATAGATGCTATTTTTGAATTGGCCGCTCGATAATACCTCTCATAATATGGACAATAACTATGTTGTAACCCATTTGGTAATGGATTTTCTTCTATTTCAATCTTAGTAGGAACACAAAGTCTACATTTAGAAGATCCAAGCCTTTTTTTACAATGTCCCTCTGAACAACTTGGTTTTAACGAAGCATCTTGTTCAACAAGATTAGTGCCTAATTGTTTTCTTAATTCATTTTTAAAATTGTCATAAACAGTACACGGATAATTTGAACGACCCTTTAAAGTAGCTATAGAATCACCAAAATCATTTTCTATTTGATCTTGAAGAATTTTAGTAGTAGTGATATAATATGCACTTTCAACTAATCTTGCCAACGTTACAGCAATTGGACTCTTACCAGTACCGGTTGGCAATTCTGCTATGATGTATTTCTTACCAGAATTGATACAATGAATTATCGATTGTATTACTTCTTTTTGTTGTGGTCTATAAGAAGGCTTTGGGAAACATTGATCAATAAAATTAGGATCTATCATGAATAAAATTCTTTTAACTGCTGATTTTCATTTTGGAATTCACGGACGAACATCTGATATAATAATGGCTGCTAAATCAATCAGAAACTACGCAAAAAGGCATAATATAAAACACGTCTTTATTTTGGGTGATTTATTTCACGACAAAGAAATAATGAATGTTGATGTTGCAGCACAAGTATATGATTTTTTTAAAGAAACAAAAAATAAAGAATACAATCAAGAATGGGTCGTGTTCCCAGGAAACCACGACATGTACTACAAATACTCGTGGAAAAACACCACACTCCATATGTTTTCTGACGTAATAACAGTATTAGAAGATATTCACAGAATAGAACTATACAATAGAAATTTCTGGGTTGTGCCATTTATAGCTGTTGATAAAGCTTTTATGAATGTTGTTGATGAATTAGACAATGAAACAACAGAAAGAGATATAATATTAACACATATTGGATGCATAGGAGCAACTTATAATTTTTGTTTTTTATTTCAAGAACAAAAAGCAATAAATTTTGATCACAGAGCGGCAGGACAAGTATTCACAGGACATTTTCATTGTTACCACAAAGCTGGTGTTAAAACACACTATGTTGGAAGCCCAATACCATTTTCATTCGATGAAGGTGTAGTGCCACACGGATTTGTCGTATATGATTGTGACACAGGAAGACATGAATTTATTGATTTAAGACCATTAATGAAAAACGATTTTGTCGGACAATTAATACCACCAAACATGTTAACAATTGGCTTAGATCAAGTACAACAATTAACAAAACAAGACATTGAAGGCAATTGTTTTAGAATAGTAATTGACAATTATATCCCAGAAGAATTAACAACAAAAACAAGAGAATTATTAACTAATCTTGGTGCTAAACAAATACGCTGGTTAAGATTGAAAGATAATTTAGAGCCACACAAAATTAAAAATGCTGGAGCATTAGAAGTAAGAGACTTGTTCAAAACATTTTTTGAACAAGACAAAAACATTGACAAATATAACATAGAATTAATGGAAAAATTACACTCAGAAATTATATATGAGGGTGATTCTCTTTATACAGTAAACAATATAAGTATAGAATAATGATAAAATTCCCACGAAATCCACAAAACAAACAAATTTTCATAGACGAAAATGACATAAAATGGGAATATGACTCAACAAAAAACAGATGGAAAAAATCAGGAAAAGTTGAAAAAATATCAGTAGTGTCTAGTAATAATTCTGGAATAATAACCCCAGAAATATTTAATAAATTAAAAACATTACAAGAATCAATACAAGATATAGATGTCGGAACATTCAAAATATCTCCAGGGTTAGACGCATATTATTACTACTTTTACAGCCCAGATAAACTAATAGATATTAGACACAGAGGTAATGGACTAATAGATATTAATGTAAACGAACAAAAATTAATATCATACCTATATAAATACTTATGTCAAGGAGAAAAAGGAAAACAAGGTGATGACGGACCACAAGGAGAACCTGGTTTAAAAGCACCAAACGAAGCCTGTTATAAACCAAAATATCAAACAAACAAATTATCTGGCGAAGCATATGTACCAATACCAATAGGCACATATTACAATAACAGCGAAATTACAAACATTAGCTTAAGATTCTATAGTTTATATGATATCGTAGAACTATCAACATCAAGTCAATTAAATTATTGGATAGGTGTAAATTCAACACCACTACTGAACACACAAGAAAAACAAATATTCTCAAATTTGCAAAAAAGAATAATAGCACAAGCGTTAGGACAAACACTAGACTTAATAGAATTAAGTCCAATTGTAAACAACACACTAACATTAATACCAGCAACACTATTAGAAATAGATATAAACCCAACAACAAATGAAATAACAATTATAAATAATGGAATAAACGCAGATCTGACAAAATCAACAATAACATTTGATAAATCAATTGGACTACTGCGTTTTAATATCCACGCAGAATGGCCAAACAATATAATATTCAAAGCAAGACAACGAGGACCAACCGGCGAACGCGGACCAATTCCAAACAATTATTTAATATTAAAAAATTGTGAATTTCCAAACAATGCTAATGTTAGACCAAATAATGTATTAACACATTTTAGACCAGATTGTGAACAAAACACATTATTTGTAAATTATACTAGATTAGATTCGCAAGATGCATTTGCTAAAATAACAACAGACATAACAATATCACTAGCTACAACCAACCCAGTTATAGATGGAAACTATGTGGCTGTTGAAAAAATAGCCGGAAATTTAAAGAAAACAACAATATTAACAAAAAAACTAAATGAATTATCAATAGATGATCCAATATTACAAAACTGGAGTCCACAACCAGGATGTGTCACAAAACGTCGATATGACGATCATTCTTTCGACTGGATAACTAAAACTGACATACCATCATGTGATAACGAATTAACATGGTTTGGGCCAGAAGGAGCAAGACCAGGTAAATACCCATATGAAATCGTTAAAGGCGAAGAACCAGAAAAAGACAACTGCTGCCAAGATGATTTCTTTTATTTCCCAGAAGCTGGTGAATGTTAACAAGAACAATAAAACATGAAAATTGCCGTAGTACAAACTGGTTGTTGGGGTGATAATGTCAACAGCACGCTAATGTTCAAACCGATAAAAAACAAATATCCAAATTCAACAATGGACATTTTTACATCTGATAGATATCACACACCATTTATTAACAATCCATATATAAATGAAATAATAAAATTACCATCATCAAACAAAAATGATGCATTACACTTAATGCACACAATTAAACCACAAGGATACGATTTAATTGTAAAAAATCATCCAATGTTAAACCAAAATTGGTCAAGTCATAAAAATCCACAACTTGGTGAAAATTTAATATTAAGTTGGGTAAATTGGTTAGAAAGCAATGATGTACCATATGAAATGCCATTAACAACAGATTTAATATTAACACAAGAAGAAGAAAATACACCAAAAGAATTCATAGAAAAACACATATCAAAAGACAGAAAAGGAATTATATTAATAGAAGCAGAATCAGAAAGTGGTCAAAGCTTTTGGAACGCACACTGGACCGATTTTATATCAAAAACTTTATGTCAAAAAGGATATATTGTATTAATTAATAGTATAAGAGAAGCCGGTTTAGCACAAAATCTACAAGCACAAACCCAAAACAGAATAATATGGATAGGCGGATTTGCAATCAGAACAGTCGCCGCATTCTATGACCATTGTAGTGCATTCATAAGCGTATCAAGCGGCTTGAGCAACGCATGTAACACACAACAAAGAAAAATAATACCAACATGGATAGAAGTAGTTAATAGTCTAACATGCTCAAGCAACGTCATAAGATCAACAGGAAAAACATTTTGGCACGATAATGATATGTCAAAATTGTCTAAATTTATAGAACGCACTTTATAATCAAAACAAGAATATGAAAATATCTGGTTTAACAATCATCAGAAATGCAATCAGTAATGGATATCCAATTGCAGAAGTTCTTGACTGTCTTAGAGTAATAAGTGACGAAATAATTGTTCTAGATGGTTATAGCACAGATGGAACATATGAATACCTTTGTACACAAAATGACATCAAAACATATCAAGATAACTGGAACATAAATAGCAAAAGCGGATTAGAGTTCGCAAGAATAACAAATCTTGGCCTACAAAGATGTCATGGTGATTATATATTTTATTTACAAGCAGATGAATTATTACATCATCATGACATAGAAAAAATACCATCATTAATCAATGACAATAAATCATTATCATTTAACATTTTTCATATACGATATGATTTTGATTACAAATTAAATGGCGGATATGATAAAGCGATTAGAATAATAAAAAATGATAAAAGTATCTATTCACATTACGACGCATACACATTTGAAGGAAATATACACCCAATATTACAAACAGATTTTATAATATATCATGTTGGATATGTATTTATAAAAAACATTCTACAAAAAATGATAAACCATTATAATCTTTTTTACAAAGATCAAAAAACATATGCACACAGAAAAAACATTGCAGCTAAATATTTAGAAATTCTTGAAAAAGGTGATGAAATACCATCAAACATTGAAATATCTAAAATATTAGAACCAGAATACGAATTAATAAAACATGATACTAATATACCAACAGTGTTAAATAGATTAATCGGTCATCAACAATACACACTACCATAAGTATATATGAAAATTCAAACTGTCGGTATCAACCCAACATCTCAACAAACAATTTCTCTAACACCAGAATTATTAGCATCAACTGGTGCAAGATATTCAAGAAATAATGAAGGTCTTGAAGCAATCCTAGAAAAAATCAAAGGAATGGACCAGGACAAAGCAGTTGATGCTATCTTCAAAATGGTAGACTACGGCCACAGATCAATATCAGATATGGCACCAGTAGCCATATTCATGGATGACATATCAATATATATGGCACTAAAAATCTGGCACTTATGTCCAACAGCAGGCGGTCAAGAATCAAGCACAAGATATGTCAAATTAAGCATTGATAAAATCACAAAACCACAAAACGCAACTGATGATTTCAATGAAAAAATCAATGCATCATTCAAAGCGTACGAAGAAGCATACCAACTTTGGTCAGATCTAGCAACCAAAGATCCATCAATATTAAACATTCCAGCGGATTTAATAGCTTCAGAAGAACGGGCAGACAAATTAAAAGTAGAAAGACTCAAAAGAAATTTCGCATTTGACAGGGCAAGATACTTCATACCAATGTGCTGCCAAACAAATGTTGTAATAATCATGCAAGCTAGAGGATGGGTCGATTTAATCCAATACTTAGCTTCAGACGTTCGAAACAAAGAATCACAAGAACTAGCTAAACAACTTAACAGAGAACTAAACAAAGTAACTCCAAGACTCACAAAACACGCGATATACTGCAAAGAAACAGCACAAGGAATAGAAGCTGATTTCTTAGAAGAATTCCAATATCACACACCAACTGATATAAGCCATATTCACAATGCAGACGCAAAACCATTCTTACAAATAGTAGCACCACAAAGAGGTATGGAAAAGAAAGTAAAGAATGCATTAAAAAACCACAATAACAGATACGCCTATTTTGGGCGACATATCAAAAGAATAATAGTAAGATTCGGCTGGGAAGCACTGACAATAGCAGAATTAAGAGATCTAAACAGACACAGAACAGGAAATAAAGATTTCACATTAGTCCCAGTTGGTTTTTATTGTTCTGACGACGAAATAGAAAAGCACAAAAACATAGACCCAGAAATTACCAAAAAATTATTAAAACTACGTGAAATCGGAGTAGAATTAACACAACTGGCTAACTTAAGATTCCAATCAGCCGATTCATCTTTCGTCTATTATTTGCCAATGGGTGCTAAATGTCGTTATGAACACGTCACTACCGCAAACCACTTTCTATACCAATGTGAATTAAGAACAGGACTCGGTGCACATTTCACATATGCAACAAGAATGAGAGAAGTCCTAGAATTATGGCACCAAATCTACCCAGAAACAAGAAGCATGATCAAACCTGGCAACGCTGAACCAGAATAATCACCTATCGATAATATCAATAGACTCAACACCATTAAAATTAACAGTTCTAAAATACAACGGTTTAGAACTTAAAACAGTAAAAACCGGATTCTCAGCAACAATATTCAAACGCAATTTTTTAATAATCTTAAAAACTTTATCATACTCTAACTCAGAAAATCCAAGAGATAAAATATATTCTTTAGAAGAAATATTACCAGTTAACATATTACAATATTTCTCAGCCATAGCAGAACACAAAGAACACACTTCATTATGAAATTTACCATCTAAATATGGTGTATGTTGGTATCTAGTAATAATAGATGTTATCTCAGCATCACAAATTTCGCAAAACATATAATATTCCAAACAAACAACAAAATATACTTATAACACTGGATAATATTATGGAAGGTCAAATGTGGCCAGAAGAACGATCACTATTACAACAAATAGTACAACAATTACGACCAGCAGTCGCACTAGAAATAGGAACCTGGAAAGGAGGAGGATCAACATTCCAAATAGCCACAGCCTTACTCAACAACAACTACGGAACATTACACACATGTGAACCAGACCATGAACTATACAAAATAGCACTAAATACATACGTTTCTGAACTACAAAATAAATATCCAGTAATATTATACAATAATTATAGCCACCACTTAATAAATCATCTATTGGAAAATAACCTAATACCAGACTTCGTACTAATGGACGGACCAGAAGATCCAAATGTAAGTATCAATGATTTAAAAACATTGGAAAATCACATGAAAGAAGGTTCAATAGTTAGCTTTCATGATTGGGACACAGACATAAGAGCAGATGGTTTAATATCAACAAAAAGTGTGTTAGTAAGACCTTATATAGAATCAAGTAAAAAATGGCAATTGCTGCATTATATAACTAAACCAATAAGCATAGGTTTTTCAGTGTGGCAAAGAACAAATTATAAAGATTGATACAATTCAAATATTTTATTATATGAATCAATATATTTTGGCTTAATAAGAATATTATCTTTATTATTTAAAAAATAATCAACACTTTCTTTAACTTGAGATTTTGAATCAAGTTTAGACAAAACACCGTGAGAACTAGGATGAACCATAATTAAACCAATTGGTTCATCTGTCAATTGAACAAACTGGTTAAAATAAGACATAGTAGAGCCATGGCAATATAATAATTCAACATATTTTTTAATACCATAATTAGTTGGAACAGCGTAACCACCAGTAGGAAGAACATGTGGTGTCAATTCATCCCAAACAACTTGAGTATGATTAGAACCAGCTCTATAAACTCTCCATTTTACTAATTGTTGACCATCAAATTTTCTTAATAATATTGATAATCTATTGTCAATTAAATTATCCTCGTCTGCAGAAAAACAATATCCATCAAATTGACCCAAACAATCAATAGCATCAATATGTTTTATGATAACATCAACTTTACATTTTGAATTGTGAATTTCACATATACTTTCAACAGCATCTCTAAAATCACCATATTTAATCTTAAACAAATCATTCCAATAATTAACAGACTGAATAAATTTTAAATGTTTCTTTGGATCAACTTCTGATTTATTATTACCATATGTCATATACACCAAATGGCGACCATAATAATGTGGCTTAGATTTTTTAACTATTCTAATTATAGTCTTCATGATACATATGATTTTGATCTACTATTAATAATTTTCAACACATCATTAATAACAGGATTAGACAAAACCATTTTATTATTATTATAATCTTGACGACCAGAAAAATCGCTCAGCACAATCACAGCTTCAACAACAACCCAATCATCATTAAACAATTGTTCTTTAAAATGTGAATTAATATAAAAAGCTATAGATTTATTATTCTTAATACCAAGCTGTTTAGCTATAGTATTATGATCAGCATCTTCTCTATCCCAAACATATAAACAATCATCATATAACCAACAGCCCAAGTCAGAATGAGTATTATTATTTTTATTGATAATATCCAACTCATGAACAATAGCTTTAGCACTAGGATCAACAAGAACGCTTATTTTACCAGCTCTAGCTAATAAATCACCATCAACATATACTCTATTTTCTAATATATTAAGTAATTTCATATATTAAACTACTATTCTAATGGTTTCAAAAATTGTGGAGAATCAATTGGTATATGACTCATTGATTCTTCAACAACATCTGGACCAGTTGGTATTACACCACCAACATGTTCAAATG
>Ga0075471_10001924_pt1 | contig 13759 bp, 13 predicted proteins | sample DEB19_08_DNA_2_FD_74787 | JGI IMG/M metagenome (GOLD analysis project Ga0075471, IMG submission 74787) | Aqueous microbial communities from the Delaware River and Bay under freshwater to marine salinity gradient to study organic matter... | ecosystem: Environmental > Aquatic > Marine > Coastal ... | reverse complement strand
GAGGCCTTGATGCCGTCTTCAGCGTCGTCTTCGGGCACCAACAACTGAACGCCAATCCAAAAAAGCAGGGCCGCGCCCACCATCTTGAGGTAGGGCCATTGCAGCAAGCTCACGGCAAAAATGGTCAAGACGACCCGCAACACGATGGCCGCCGCGCTGCCGTAAAAGACCGCTTTTTTTCGCTGCTCAGCCTGCAGGCTGCGCGCCGCCAAAGCAATCACCACCGCGTTGTCACCCGACAAAATGATGTTGACCCAGATGATCTTGCCCAGGGCCAGCCAGAAGATGGGGTCGTTGATGTGTTCCATGAATCCTCCGGCCCGGCGGTTTACAGCAAGGCCTTGAGCATGCGGCCCATCTCTGATGGATTGCGCGTGACCTTGAAGCCACACTCTTCCATGATGGCCAACTTGGCATCGGCCGTGTCAGCGCCGCCCGAGATCAGCGCACCGGCGTGACCCATGCGCTTGCCCGGTGGGGCTGTGACGCCCGCGATGAAGCCCACAATGGGCTTTTTCATGTTCGCCTTGCACCAACGCGCGGCTTCGGCCTCGTCTGGGCCGCCGATCTCACCAATCATGATGACGGCATCGGTGTCGGGGTCGTCGTTGAACATGCGCATCACGTCAATGTGCTTCAGGCCATTGATGGGATCACCGCCAATGCCCACGGCACTGGACTGGCCCAACCCGATTTCGGTGAGTTGCGCCACCGCTTCATAGGTCAGCGTGCCAGAGCGGCTGACCACACCGATGCGGCCTTTGCGATGGATGTGCCCCGGCATGATGCCGATCTTGATTTCGTCGGGGGTGATGGTGCCCGGGCAGTTGGGGCCCAGCAGCAGCGTGCGCTTGCCGCCGGCGGCCTCCTTGGCCTTCATCTTGTTGCGCACCTCGAGCATGTCGCGAATGGGAATGCCCTCGGTGATGCACACGGCCAGGTCGAGGTCGGCCTCGACGGCCTCCCAGATGGCCGCCGCCGCACCCGCAGGGGGCACATAGATGACGCTGACCGTGGCGCCCGTGGCCTGCTTGGCATCTTTGACGCTGGCGTAGATGGGAATGCCCTCGAAGTCTTCGCCGGCCTTCTTGGGGTTGACGCCGGCCACGAAGCAGTTTTTGCCGTTGGCATAGTCGCGGCACATGCGGGTGTGAAACTGACCGGTCTTGCCCGTGATGCCTTGGGTGATGACCTTGGTGTCCTTGTTGATCAGGATGCTCATGATGGGTGTCCCTTGGGCGTTTACTTCACGGCCGCAACGATCTTCGTCGCGGCTTCGGCCATGGTGTCGGCACTGATGATGGGCAGGCCAGAGTCCGCCAACATCTTCTTGCCCAGGTCTTCGTTGGTGCCCTTCATGCGCACCACCAGCGGCACCGTCAAATTGACGGCCTTGCAGGCAGCGATCACGCCTTCGGCAATGGTGTCGCAGCGCATGATGCCGCCAAAGATGTTGACCAAGATGCCCTTCACATTGGGATTGCCCAGCATGATCTTGAAGGCCTCGGTCACCTTCTCGGCGGTGGCGCCGCCACCCACGTCCAAAAAGTTGGCTGGCTCGCCACCAAACAGCTTGATGGTGTCCATGGTGGCCATGGCCAGGCCGGCCCCGTTGACCAAGCAGCCGATGTTGCCGTCCAGGCTGATGTAGGACAGGTCGAACTTGCTGGCGGCGATTTCGGCCGGGTCTTCTTCGTCGAGGTCGCGGTAGGCCACGATCTCGGGGTGACGGAACAGCGCGTTGGAGTCAAAGTTGAACTTGGCGTCCAAGGCTTTGATGTGGCCATTGCCCTCCAGAATCAGCGGATTGATCTCGGCCAGGCTGGCGTCGGTGGCCATGTAGCAGGCGTAGAGCTTTTTGAACACATCGACGGCCTGCGCCTGGCTGGGGCCGGGCACGCCAATGCCGTCGGCCAGCTGCTGCGCTTGCGCGTCGGTCATGCCCGCGAGGGGATCCACAAAGACTTTGATGATTTTCTCAGGCGTCTTGTGGGCCACTTCTTCAATGTCCATACCGCCTTCGGAGCTGGCCATCACGGCCACTTTCTGGGTGGCGCGGTCGGTCAATGCCGCCACGTAATACTCTTTCTTGATGTCGGCGCCTTCTTCGATCAGCAGGCGACGCACCTTTTGGCCTTCGGGCCCGGTTTGATGCGTTTTGAGCTGCATCCCCAAAATTTGGCCCGACAGCGTCTTGACCTCATCCACGGATCGGGCCACCTTGACTCCACCGCCCTTGCCGCGGCCACCGGCATGGATTTGCGCCTTGACAACCCAGACGTTGCCGCCCAGTTTTTGTGCGGCTTCAACCGCCTCTTGCACATTGAACGCGGGGATGCCGCGCGGCACGGGCACGCCAAATTGGCGCAGCAATTCCTTGCCTTGGTACTCGTGAATCTTCATGGGTGAAGTCTCGGTAGATCGTTGGAAAAAGGGCCTCTTCGGCCAGAGTCATGCAGACGCCGGCGGCAAGGGGTCGGCAGGATTGTGATCGGACTTCTTGGCGTCAGGCTGACGAAACCACTTGGGGTGGTAGCGCCGGACCACGTCGCCGTCACTTTTCAAGGCATGACACCGGTCGATTTGGAAGGGTCGGGACGCATCGGGGGCCGCCAAGGCCGCCTTTTCTTCGGCCGTGCGCTCGCTGTATTGGGCCTGAATGAGGGCCGTGGGCAGCACCTGGGCCAACTCGGTGAGGTGGGTGCAGCCCCGCACCCCCACCAAACGCTCCAGGCTGCTGCGGCGAAAGTCGCGCTTGAGATTCAGCCCGATCAGCTCTCGGTAGGGGTCGGTCTGTTTGAACTCACAGTGCCCAGGGTGGGGAACCCGGCTGGATTGGGAGCCGCTGTCGACAATGTGGCCGTCATGCTGCACCACCAGGCGAAGTCGCAGGTCATGGATGGGGTCCCCCATCATGCGCAGCTCTCCATGGTTCATGAGCGTGTCGCGGCTTTTGATGTCGCGCAAACGCGCATCCATTTCCCAAAGGCCGTCATCGCGCCGATAGACCTCCACCTCCAGCTGTCGGCGGTGCTTGAGCGATCGGTGAGGTGATGCGGGAGGCAAAGGCATGACGGTCGACGACTCTAGCATGCGGCGCCCGGGCCGCAAGGCGTCAGCCCACTTCTTCCTCCTCCGAGGCCTCCTCGGCCACCCCCGCCCCTTTCAACACCTGAGCCACCGTGGCCGCTGAAAAACCGCGCGCGGCAAGAAAGCGGGCTTGCCGAGCCCGCAGTTGGGGTGAGGGCTTGGAAGCCGGGTGGGAAGACTCCGCAGAATCCCTGTCACCCTGGCGACCAAATTTGGCCTCAAACACCCTGCGCGCCCGCATGAGCTCGCTGTCGCGCAATTGGGAGCGCAAAGTCTCATCGGGCGCCACCCCTTTGGCTCGAAGCTCTTGCTCGATGCGACGGTTGCCAAAGCGCGAAAGCCGGGCGTTGACCCGGCTTTCGATGAAGCGCGTCTCACTGAAGTGCCCGGCAGCCTCCAGCGCGTCAATCACCGGCGCAATGTCGTCGGGATTGGCTTGCACCCTTTGGGCGTAGCGCTCGAGCTTTTGTTGCAGCTCGAGCTTGGAGTGTTCACGCTGCGCGAGCCACGCCAGGGCTTTGCCTCGCAAGGTCAAGGGCGCCATGGGCAGCCGCGGGCGTCGTCAGGTGAGACCCGGTGAGGCCCGGCAAAGTCAGTCGGCAGCCGCCACGGGCAAAAGGGGAATGCCCATGGCTTCGCGCACCTTGTTTTCTACCTCTTGCGCGACTTCGGGGTTTTCGCGCAGGAACTCGCGTGCGTTGTCCTTGCCCTGACCGATCTTCTCGCCGTTGTAGGCGTACCAAGCACCCGACTTCTCGAGGATTTGGGCGGCCACCCCCATGTCAATGATTTCGCCTTCTCGACTGATGCCTTCGCCATAGAGGATGTCGAATTCGGCAGTCTTGAATGGAGGGCTGACTTTGTTCTTGACCACTTTGACCTTGGTCTCGCTGCCTATGACTTCTTCGCCCTTTTTGATGCTGCCGGTGCGGCGAATGTCCAGACGGACCGAGGAATAGAACTTCAGCGCATTGCCCCCGGTGGTGGTCTCGGGATTGCCGAACATGACACCGATCTTCATGCGAATTTGGTTGATGAAAATGACCATGCAATTGGTCTTTTTGATGGTGGCCGTGAGCTTGCGCAGGGCCTGGCTCATCAAGCGGGCTTGCAAGCCCGGTAAGGAGTCGCCCATTTCACCTTCGAGCTCGGCCTTGGGGGTGAGCGCGGCCACCGAGTCGATCACGATGAGATCGACCGAGCCCGAGCGCACCAGGGCATCCACAATTTCCAGGGCTTGCTCGCCCGTGTCAGGCTGGGAAATGAGGAGCTCTTGCAAATTGACCCCGAGCTTTTGAGCGTATTGCACATCGAGTGCATGCTCGGCGTCGATGAAAGCGCAAGTGCCCGCCTGCTTTTGCATTTCAGAGATGACCTGCAGCGTCAGGGTGGTCTTGCCCGAAGACTCTGGGCCGTAGATCTCTATGACCCGGCCGCGGGGCAATCCGCCCACGCCCAAGGCAATGTCCAGCCCCAGCGAGCCGGTCGAGACGACCTGGATGTCTTCCAGGGCCTCGCCATCGCCCAAGCGCATGATGGAGCCTTTGCCAAACTGCTTTTCAATTTGACTCAAGGCCGCTTGCAGGGCCTTGGCTTTTTCTGTGTTGAGTGCCTTCACGGGTGCGTCCATGGTGTGTTCCTCCGATGAGACGCATTATGGCAGAAAACCTGGATGTTTGTACAGTCCTTTTGGGGGAGAAGATGGGTAAAAACACCCCCCCTGCGGGGCGGGGGACGTGCGATCCTAGAATTGAGGCTTCGTCAGGAGACCACGCATGCGCATCCTCATCGCAGAAGACGATCAGGTTTTGGCTGACGGCCTGTTGCGGTCGTTGCGGGCGGCCGGCTATGCGGTCGACCAAGTGGCCAGCGGCAGCGAAGCCGACGCTGCGGTGGCCTCACACGAGTTTGACCTGCTGATCCTCGATTTGGGGCTGCCCAAAATGCACGGGCTCGAGGTGCTTCGACGTCTGCGAGCCCGCGGCTCGAGCATGCCGGTGCTCATTCTCACGGCCGCAGACAGCGTCGAGCAGCGCGTCAACGGGTTGGACCTGGGCGCTGACGATTACATGGCCAAGCCTTTTTCTTTGCAAGAGTTGGAGGCCCGGGTGCGGGCCTTGACACGCCGCGGGCTGGGAACGGCGTCATCGGTCATCAAACACGGCCCCTTGAGCTTTGATGCCACCGGCCGTGTGGCCTACCTGGACGACCAAATGGTGGAGCTCTCTGCACGGGAGCTCAGCTTGCTGGAGGTGCTCTTGCAGCGGGCCGGGCGACTCGTGAGCAAGGACCAATTGGTAGAACGCCTGTGCGAGTGGGGCGAAGAAGTGTCCACCAACGCCATCGAGGTCTACATCCATCGCCTGCGCAAGAAGATTGAAAAAGGACCTGTGCGCATCGCCACGGTGCGCGGGCTGGGTTATTGCCTGGAGAAGATTGCGTCTTGAGCGCCCCCGAACAGCGATCGCTGTTCGGCGAGATCCTGGATTGGATGCTCGCCCCGCTGTTGCTGCTGTGGCCCATGAGCCTGGGGCTGACGGGCATCGTGGCTCAGGAGATCGCCAACAAGCCGTACGACCGAGAGCTGGGGGCCATGACGCAGATGCTCGTGCGCCAGGTGGTGGTGGAACCCCTGGACGACCTCTCGGCGCGGCCTTTGGTTCGCATGCGCGCCAGTGGGGTGACCGAGCTGCTGCGGGGCGAAGACGTGGACAACGTCTTCTTTCAAGTGCGCGGGGCGGAGGGCGAACTGGTGGCGGGCGACCGCGATCTGCCATCACCCGCCGACGAGTCCGCGCCTTCCAATGAAATTCAGTTTCGCGACGACCTGGTGCACGATGCGCCCGTGCGGGTGGCCACCTTGTGGCTGAGCGTGCCCAACGATCCTCAGGGCCGGCGGGTCTTGGTGCAACAAGCCGAAACCTTGGAGCGGCGCTCGAGATTGGCCACCGAGATCATCAAAGGGGTGATCCTGCCGCAGTTCGTCATCTTGCCCTTGGCGGTGTTGCTGGTGTGGCTGGCCCTGGCCCGCGGCATTCGCCCGCTCAATCGCTTGCAGCAACGCATCCGCAAACGGGAGGCGGGCGACTTGAGCGCACTCGACGAGCGTGACGTGCCCGAAGAAGTGACTCCCTTGGTGGCCTCCATCAATGATTTGCTGCAGCGGCTGGACCAGTCGATGGCGCGGCAAAAACATTTCTTGGCCGATGCGGCCCACCAGCTCAAAACGCCCTTGGCGGGCTTGCGCATGCAGGCCGAGCTGGCCCAGCGCGAAATCGACGCCGGCCAACGCGATCCCGAAGCCCTCAAGGCCACGCTCCATCAAATCGCCCTGTCGAGTCAGCGTGCGGCTCACTCCGTCAACCAGCTGCTGGCCATGGCACGGGCTGAAGACAAAGAGCAAACCTTGCGTGCCAGAGCATTGGATTTGGCCGAAATCACCCAAGAGGCCGTCAGAGACTTTGTGCCGCGGGCGCTGGAGTTGCGCATCGACCTCGGCTACGAAGGCGCCAACCCCGGCGAAGCGGCCCTGATGCAAGGCTATCCCGTGCTGATGGGTGAGTTGGTGCGCAACCTGGTGGACAACGCCTTGCGCTACACGCCCGAGGGTGGCACGGTGACCGCCCGGGTGCTGCGCGATCCTTTTGGCCAGGTGCTGGTCTTGCAGGTGGAAGATTCAGGCCCCGGCATTGCGCCGGCTGAGCGACAGCGCGTGTTCGAGCCCTTCTACCGCGCCTTGGGCACGGGGGTGGACGGCACCGGGCTGGGGCTGTCCATCGTGAGAGAAATTGCCTCTCGCCACGGCGCTGAAGTCTCCATTGACGAAGCCCACCCTCGGCACGGGTCGCTCCTGGCGCCGGGCACCCATGGGCCCGGGGCCCTTTTTACCGTTCGGTTCCCCTTAAAGCCCGCGCTCAAGATTGAATGAGTCGGCGGTTCCTGGCAATCGACATCAACATGCCCAGACTCATGCCGACCGTGACCATGGCGGTGCCCCCGTAACTGATGAAGGGCAAAGGCACTCCCACAACAGGCAAGATGCCACTGACCATGCCCATGTTGACGAAGGCATAGGTAAAGAAACTCAAGGTGATGGAGCCCGCCAACAGGCGAGAAAAGGCCGTGGGTGCCGCTGCCGCGATGACCAGGCCCCGGAAAATCACAAAGGTGAAGCCCGCCACCACGAGCAACACCCCCAACAGCCCAAACTCTTCCGACAAAGCCGCAAAGATGAAGTCGGTGGTGCGCTCAGGGATGAACTCCAGGTGCGTTTGTGAGCCGTTCATGAACCCTTTGCCCGCGATGCCTCCGGAGCCAATGGCGATCATGCCCTGGATGATGTGAAAGCCTTTGCCCAAGGGATCGGTGGTGGGGTCCAACAAGGTACAGACGCGGTGCTGCTGGTACTCACGCAAAAATGGCCATTTGACGTCGGGTTGGCAGATGGTGGGTTCAAACACAATCAAGGCGGTGATACCCACCAAGCCCAAGACGAGCGCAGGCACCACGAGCTTCCAAGACAGCCCCGCAAAAAAGAGCACGTACAGGCCCGCTGACAAGATCAGCAACGCCGTTCCGAGATCGGGCTGCTTCATGACGAGCACCGTGGGCAAACCGACCAAGAGCAGCGCGACCGCATGTTCTCGCACGCCCACCCGGCCTTCGCGCTTTTGAAACCACCAAGCCAGCGTCAGGGGCACCGCAATCTTCAAGATTTCGCTCGGCTGGATGACCACGCCCACGTTCAACCACCGCGTGGCGCCCTTCTTGGTGATGCCAAACAGCGCCGTGGCCACCAACAGGGCCACGCCCACGGTGTACAGGGGCAGGGCCAAGGCCATGAGACGTTGTGGGGGAATCTGCGCCACCACAAAGACCACGATGGCGGCCAACACCATGTTGCGGCCGTGGTCTGCAAAACGGGTGCCGTGGTCATATCCCGCCGAATACATCACGATCAAACCCACCACCGCCAAAACCCCCATGGCCGCGGCCAACGGTGCGTCGAAGCCTTGGATCCAAGGGCGCAATCGCATCCACCACGGTGGCCGCTCAAAGACCTCACTCATGGGGAACCGCCTGGCTTGGCCGCCACCTGAACTGTTGACTGCACCGCTGACGAACGCTGTGCGGGCCAGGGCACATCCGCCGCGCGACGCGGGGTGCCAATGGGCGCTGCTGAGCGACCCACCCGGGTGGCGGCCATGTCTTCTTCGCTCGGATACTGGCCCAAGAGCACATAGTCAAAGACCCGTCGCGCGATAGGTGCGGCAGCCTCGGCGCCAAAGCCCGCGTTTTCCACCACCACGGCCAGTGCGATGGTGGGCTGATCGATGGGGGCCACGGCGATGTACAAGGAATGGTCGCGCTTGTGTTCTTCGAGTTTGCTGGCGTTGTACTTTTCGTTTTGCCGGATGCCCACGGCTTGTGCCGTTCCGGTCTTGCCGCCACTGGCATAAGGCGCGCCCGCAAACACCCTCGTGGAGGTGCCCTCCTGGGTCACGCCATACAAGGCTCGCCGGATGAGGTCGACGTGCTCGGGCTTGAGCGGCAAGGCCTCGAGGGGGTCACTGGCCGAGCGCTGGCGTTGGCCCGACACGGGGTCTTCGATCTCGCGCACGAGCCGTGGGTGAAAGCGTTGTCCGCCCGCGCTCAATGTGGCCGTGGCACTGGCCAGCTGCAAGGCCGTGAAATTGTTGTACCCCTGGCCAATGCCCAAAGAGATGGTTTCGCCGGCATACCACTTTTGCTGTTCGGGCCGTTTGTAATACCGCCGCTTCCATTCAGTGGACGGCAACACACCCGTGACTTCATTGTCCAGGTCGATGCCGGTCTTCACCCCGAAGCCAAAAGGCCGCAGCTGTTCGTGGATGAGGTCCACGCCCATCTCGTTGGCCAATGAGTAGTAGTAGACGTTGCTGGACATCACGATCGATCGCATCATGTCCACTGCACCGAGTCCATGGTCGCCGTGGCTGCGGAACGTGTGATTGCCAAACTGGAACGTCCCGCCATCTTGAATGATCGTGTTGGGCGCACGCTTGCCCGTGGTCAAAGCCGCCATGGCCATGAAAGGCTTGAACGTGGAGCCCGGCGGATAGGTGCCGCGCAAAGCCCGATTGAGCAAAGGCTTGTCGATGGATTCGTTGAGTTCTCGCCAGCTGTCTGCGTCAATGCCATCGACAAACAAATTGGGGTCGAACGTGGGCTTGCTCACAAAGGCCAGCACCTCACCATTGCGCGGATCGATGGCCACCAAGGCACCGCGTCGCTCGCCAAAGAGCTCTTCAATCAGTGCTTGCAATCGAATGTCCACCGACAACACCAACTTGGATCCGGGAGTTGGAGGCCGGCTCTTGAGACGACGCACAGCGCGCCCCCCCGCGCTGGTTTCCACCTCTTCATAGCCCGTGGTGCCATGCAAGGCCTCTTCGTAGTGCTGTTCCAGCCCAAGTTTGCCCACGTACTCCGTGCCCCGGTAGTTGGCTTGGCGCGCGTCGGGCCACTCTTCCATCGCCTGCTTTTCTGAAGGATTGATCCGCCCGATATAGCCCAGCAAATGGCTGCCCACTTCGCCAAGCGGGTAGTTGCGGAAAAGGCGGGCCTTGATCTCCACGCCAGGAAATCGGTACCGCTGGGCCATGAAGCGGGCCACCTCTTCGTCGGTGAGCCGGTTGCGTATGGGCAGCGTGGGGGCGCCCTTCATCTCCTCTTGAAGGCGTTTGAATCGACGACGGTCGCGCGGCTGGATGTCGACCACCGATGACAGCGCCTCAATCACAGATTCCAAATCGCCCACCTGCGAGGGTGCGATCTCCAAGGTGTAGGCCGAGTAGTTGGTGGCCAGCACGATGCCATTGCGGTCCACGATCAAGCCCCGGTTGGGCACGATGGGCACCACGGCAATGCGGTTGGCTTCGGCCTGCGTGGCGAGCTCGTCATGGCGCACCACTTGCAGCCACACCATGCGCACGATCAGCAAGAAAAAGCTCAGCAGCACGAACGCGGCAGCGGCCAGCAACCGCGAACGAAAGCGATCCAACTCCAGTTCAAGATTTTTGAGCTCGGTCACAGCGGACGGTTCTGATCAGGATCGGGCGCCCGCCTTTGAGGTGCCAACAGCACCCAGGTGGCCAAAGGCCACAGCGCCGCTTGGAGCACCGGGGCCACCAGAAAACTCCAGCCAGGAAACATGCCCCCCACCGTCAGACGCACGGTCAGGGTCACCAGTTCGGCGGCCAAAAACAAGGGGAACACCTGGATCGCTTGTTCGGCCACGCTGAACCAAAGCAAGCGCCGCGAGAGGGTGGTGGCCCCAAAGCACAACAAGGTGTAAGACAACGCATACTGACCCAGCAAAGCGCCTTCGTACACGTCATTGAGCAGCCCAAACACAAAAGCCACCCCCAGGCTCACGCGGCGTGGTTGATGCACATTCCAAAACACCAACACCACCGCCAGCAGATCGGGCCACGCGGGGTGGCGGCCGATGGGCAGCAATTGGCAGGCGAATGCGAGCACCAACGACATGGCGATGAACCACGGTCGCGCTGGCAACAGCAGCTGGGCGTGGCCACGGGGCATGATCATCGGCGCGTCCCCTTGGTGCTGCGCCCCACGGGGGCAGACGCTGTCGAGGCCGCTGGCCGAGGGGGCATCTGCACCGAAAGCGGCTCGAGCACCAACACATGGCGCACGCCTTCAGGCGTGGACACGGGAGCCGCCAAGATGCGAGCAAAGCCTGACTCCACCTGGCGCTCGACAGACACCACCTTGGCCACCGACAGCCCCGGGGGGTAGACACCGTCAATGCCGCTGGTGGTGAGCAGGTCGCCCACTTGCACATCGGCGTTGGTGGCCATGAATCGCAATTCCATGCCCGGATGGGCCGCCCCGCCAAAGGCTGCGCTGCGGACTTGATTGCGCGCGTTGAGCACTGGCAGCGTGGCGTCGCGGTCCACCAGCAGGGTCACCTCTGAAGTCAAGGGATACACCCGCGTGATTTGTCCCAAGACGCCCCGCTCATTGATCACCGGCGAGCCCGACAACACCCCATGGGTCTGACCGCGGTTGATGAAGGCTTTTCGAGAAAACGGATCAGCCGCCTCATAGAGAACTTCGGCCGCCTGAGACTTCACACTCAAGGTGGGTTGCAAGTCCAGCAACGCGCGCAGTCGTCGGTTCTCCTGCTCCAGCACTTGGGCCCGCGCGGCCTCAACGGCTTGGGCGGCCAATCGCGCACGGCTGGCGCGCTCTTGTGCCACGGCCGACTCCAAACCTTGGGTGTAATCGGTCATCACCTCCCACGCATCCACCGGCGTCAGCAACGCCCGTTGAAACGGCAAGAGCAAGGTGGCCACCGCAGCGCGCATGGGGTCCACCATGGCGTAGCGGGCATCGGCCACCATGAGCAGCAGCGCAAGTCCCGCGCAAACGATGAGTTTGGTCAGCGCCGAAGCGCCCTGACGAAAGAAAGGCGGAGGCGTGCGGTCGATGGTCCCCAAAGGCATTGGGACACCGCCTGGGTCACTCGGACGTAAAGATGCTGCCCAGGCGCTCCATGCGATCCAGCGCCAAGCCACAGCCGCGCACCACACAGGTCAGCGGGTCTTCGGCCACCAGCACGGGCAATCCCGTCTCCTCGGCAAGCAAGCGGTCCAGATCACGCAGCAGGCCGCCACCGCCGGTCAGCATCATGCCGCGCTCGGCGATGTCGGCGCCGAGTTCGGGAGGTGTTTGTTCCAGCGCGTTTTTCACGGCCGACACGATCTGATTGAGCGGGTCGGTGAGGGCTTCCAAAATCTCATTGGATGAGATGGTGAACGCCCGCGGCACCCCCTCGGAGAGGTTGCGCCCCTTGACTTCCATTTCTTTGACTTCGGAGCCCGGGAAGGCCGAGCCGATTTGCTTTTTGATGGCCTCTGCCGTGGGGTCGCCAATGAGCATGCCGTAGTTGCGTCGGATGTAGTTGACGATGGCCTCGTCAAACTTGTCGCCCCCCACTCGCACACTGCCCTTGTAGACCATGCCGCCCAAAGAGATCACGCCCACCTCGGTGGTGCCACCACCAATGTCCACCACCATGGAGCCCGACGCCTCACTCACAGGCAGCCCAGCACCGATGGCCGCGGCCATGGGCTCCTCGATCAGGTACACCTCCGAGGCCCCGGCCCCCAGGGCCGATTCACGGATGGCTCGGCGCTCCACCTGGGTTGAGCCGCAAGGCACGCAGATGATGATGCGCGGGCTCGGCTTGATGAGCGAGCGCGGATGCACCATGCGAATGAACTGCTTGAGCATTTGCTCGGTGACCGTGAAGTCGGCGATCACACCGTCCTTCATGGGCCGAATGGCCTCGATGTTGCCAGGCACCTTGCCCAACATGGCCTTGGCCTCTTTGCCCACGGCCTGAATGGTCTTTTTGCCCTGAGGCCCGCCCTCGTGGCGGATGGCCACAACGGAAGGCTCGTCCAGGACGATGCCCTTGCCACCGGCGTAGATGAGGGTGTTCGCGGTGCCAAGGTCAATGGCCAGATCGGTCGAAAAGTAGCTGCGCAGGAAGGCAAACATGGGTCAAAAGGGGGAATGGATTGCGGGTGCGGAACTTTTGGGCAGAAAACGGCAAATCCGCCGCTGCACCTCCTGGGCCGATAATACCGCAGCCCCCTCATGAATTCTTGTCACCATGGCCCTGAAACCCCAGGACGTGCAGCGAATCGCGCATTTGGCACGCCTTGAACTCTCCGAGACCGAGAGCGCCGACTTGCTCGGCCAGCTCAATGGCTTTTTTGACATCGTCGAGCAGATGCGCGCGGTCGACACCACGGGCATCGAGCCGCTTTACACGCCGCTGTCGGCCGTGCAAACGGTGCAGCTGCGCTTGCGCGAAGATGCCGTGACCGAGAGCAACGAGCGCGAAGCCAACCAGCGCAGCGCCCCAGCGGTTGAAGAAGGCTTGTTCCTGGTTCCGAAGGTGATCGAATGAATGCGCACACCCCATCGCGCACCGATGTGCACACCTGGGGCGTGGCCGAGACTGCGCAACAGCTGCAAGCCGGCAAGGTCTCGAGCCTCGAAGTGGCCGATATTTTGTTGGCACGCATCGCGCAACACGCCGATTTGGGGGCGTTTTTGTCTTGCGATCCAGAGTCAACCCGCGCCCAAGCACGCGCTGCCGATGCCCGGCGTGCCCGCGGTGAGGCCGGCCCGCTCACGGGCGTGCCCATCGCCCACAAGGACATCTTTGTCACGCGCGAGTGGCCCTCCACCGCCGGCTCCAAAATGCTGGCCGACTACCGCAGCCCCTTTGACGCCACGGTGGTGGCCCGCCTGGGTGAGGGCCATGGCCTGCAGGGCCAGACACCGGGCGGGGCCGGCATGGTCACCTTGGGCAAGCTCAATTGCGACGAGTTCGCCATGGGCTCGGCCAACGAAAACTCCGCCTTTGGCCTGGTGCGCAATCCCTGGGACCCCACTCGGGTGCCTGGCGGGTCTTCGGGCGGGTCGGCCGCGGCCGTGGCCGCTCGACTGGTGCCGGCGGCCACCGGCACCGACACAGGCGGGTCCATTCGGCAACCGGCAGCGTTTTGCGGCATCACTGGCATCAAGCCCACCTATGGCGTGTGTTCGCGCTACGGAATGATTGCTTTTGCCTCCAGCCTCGATCAGG
>Ga0075471_10001923_pt1 | contig 13765 bp, 14 predicted proteins | sample DEB19_08_DNA_2_FD_74787 | JGI IMG/M metagenome (GOLD analysis project Ga0075471, IMG submission 74787) | Aqueous microbial communities from the Delaware River and Bay under freshwater to marine salinity gradient to study organic matter... | ecosystem: Environmental > Aquatic > Marine > Coastal ... | reverse complement strand
GACGCCGTTGCTGCGCATCCAATCGCAGGCGCGAGCGAAGGCCGGGATCGCATCCTCGGCGCGATAGCTCGGTCGATAATCCGCGAAAAATCCGTGCTGCGCTTCGGGGTACACGATGAGCTCGGATTTTTTGGCCGCAGCCGAACCCTCTTTGGCGATGGCGGCACGCAGCGTCTCGACCGATTCGACCGGAATGCCGCCGTCACGACCACCGTATTGGCCGAGCACGGGTGCCTGCAAGCCACCGACGAGATCGATCGGATTTTTCGGCTGCAAATCGTTGCCTTGACCGACGAGCCGGCCGTACCAGGCGACGCCTGCCGCCACTTCGCTCGAGTGCGCCGCATACAACCAGGTGATGCGCCCGCCCCAACAAAATCCCGTGATGCCGACTTTGCCGCGTCCGCCGTTGCGACGCGCGAACTGCACCGTCTCGTCGAGATCGGCCATCACCTGCGCGTCGGGAACTTTGGCGACGATGTCACGCATCAAGCCGGGCATGTCGGCCACGGTCGCCGGATTGCCCTGGCGCGCGAACAATTCCGGCGCGATCGCGTAGGCACCCAATTTCGCGAATCGACGACAGACATCGCGAATGTGTTCATGCACGCCGAAAATTTCCTGGATCACGATCACGATGGGCAGGTTCTTGCCGCCTGCAGGCTTGGCCGCATAGGCCGGCAAACTGCCATCGCGCACCGGGATCTTGATTTCACCGGCGTCGAGTCCGGCCGCGTCGGTGGTGATGACCGCCGCGTGCACCGGCAGCGTGGCTGCGGCGAACCCGGCCACCAACGCGGTGGTCACGAATCCGCGACGGTCGAGTTGGGCGAGCGGATGCAAGCTCGCGTGCTGCGATTCGAAATCTTTGTTGCGCATGTGTTCGGCTCCGAAGGTGACGAGTCAGAGAGTACGTTTGACGATGCGACCGTTCTTGACGATCAGACGCAGGTTTTGTTCCGGGTTTTCGAGCACGCGCACGTCCGTGAGCGGATTGCCCTCGACGAGCAGGAAGTCGGCCCACGCGCCCGGCTCCACGACGCCGAGTTTGCCCTCCGCGTACGGGTTGCGCGTGGCACTCAACGCGAGCAACTCGCCGTTGGTCGAAGTCGCTTGTTTGAGGATTTCGAAGGACGAGAACCAACGCAGACGCGCACCGAACTCGCGCGACTCCCAGGGGAATACTTTTGGGGAGCCGAACACGTCGGTGCCGAAGGCAACTTTCACGCCATATCGCTTCGCCAATTGCATCATGCGGTCGAGGCCGACGGACACTTGCGCGCTCTTCGCGCTCTGCGCCGACGGCTGTGCGGGCGCCGCCGCACCCCCTGCCGCGAACACGCCCGAGAACACGTACGCCTGAGGCGAGAGATATACGCCGCGCTCGGCGATGAGCTTCATGGTCGCTTCGTCGATCAGGTGCGCGTGTTCGATGCTGCGGACGCCCGCTTCAACCGAACGGCGAATCGCTGCAGGCGTGTAGGCATGCACGGCGACGTAGGTACCGAAATCGGCCGCTGCACGCACCGCGGCACGCAACTCTTCTTCGACGTATTGCACGCTGTCGATGGGGTCGTACATCGACGATATGCCGCCACCGGCGGCCAGCTTGATTTGCGTGGCGCCTTGACGCAGTTGCTCGCGCACGGCCGTGAGCACTTCGTCCGGACCGTCGGCGATCCGCCCGTAGCCCATGCGCTCCAAGGCATCCGTCGGGCCGCCGAAACGACGCGACTCCGCCGTTCGATTGCGAAAATCGCCATGGCCGCTCGTCTGACTGATGATGGCGCCCGAGGGAAAAATGCGTGGCCCTTCCACCAAGCCTTCGTCGATCGCCTGCTTGAGACCGAAACTCGGTCCGCCCATGTCGCGTATCGTGGTGAAGCCGCGCAGCAAAATGTTGCGGCCCTCGGTCGCGCCACGCGCGGCGAGATAATTGGGATCGGCGTCGCGCAGCTGCGAGATGGCGATCGAAATCGTCGGGTGCACATGCGCGTCGATGAGCCCGGGCACCAACACCCGACCACCCGCGTCGATGCGTTCGCGTGCCGCAGGCGCCGCATTCGAATCGACCACCGCGACGATCTTCTGCTGCACGACGACGACGGCGGCGTCCTCGCGCAACTTCTCGTGCACACCATCGAAGATTCTGGCGTTCACGATGACGAGATCGGCGTCGGCTGCATGGCCCTGCGCGATGCCGAGCATCGTCAACAGAATCGACGCTCCAAGGACGCGCAGTAATCGTTCAAGCATCGTCAGTGACCTGCGGCGGAACTGCGCAAGGGCAGCAATACTTCGTTACGCCGCATGAACCATGGAATGAAAGGCGCGTCGTAGCGCGCGATGATCGCGGCATCACCCGGCAAAGGATCGAGATGGCGGCGAGCGAGTTGTTCGCGCAGGCTGCGCTCGGCAGCGCGAAAGTTCTCTTCCGTCCAGCGTCCGGAATACCGCCAGGCGCCGACGACCCGCGAGGGTACTTCGCGTATGGTCACGCGCGGATCGCTCGGCACCGGCACGCTGCGTCGATCGAACTGGCGCGGCACCACGAAGGCGACGCGATAGGTGCCGCCGCTCGAGGCTTGCTCGACGGGCGCCGTCATCGCGATCTTCTTTTCGCTGATGTAACGGAACAATCGACCGAAGGCGATGTTGCCGGCGGTGAGAAAGCTCGCATCGACCGCGGTCTCGGCGAGCATGTACGGTTGATACTCGCGCAGCTCGAACGCGCCGTCACTTTCGAGTACGCGATATTCCGGTTGTTCGATCGCCATCGCGACGCCTCCGAAAAAACTCAGCGTGATGCCGATGATCGCGGATGCGAGCGCGCGCGTCATGCGACCTCGAACAATCCGGCCGCTCCCATGCCGCCACCGATGCACATCGTCGTGACGACGTAGCGCGCACCGCGCCGCTTGCCCGCAAGCAGCGCATGTCCGACCAGCCGCTGGCCGCTCATGCCATACGGGTGTCCGAGCGCGATCGCGCCGCCGTCAACGTTCAGTCGATCATCCGGTATGCCGAGCTTGTCGCGGCAGTACAGCACCTGTACGGCGAACGCTTCATTGAGCTCCCAAAGATCGATGTCGGCGACCGTCAACCCGGCACGTTGCAAAAGTTTCGGTATGGCGAACACCGGGCCGATGCCCATTTCGTCCGGTTCGCACCCGGCAATCGCAAAGCCGCGGAACATGCCGAGAGGTTGCAGGTTTTTTCGCGCAGCCTCGTCCGCACTCATGAACACGCACGCACCGGCGCCGTCGGAGAATTGACTGGCGTTGCCGGCGGCGACGCTGCCGCCCTGCATCGCGGGGCGAATCCGGGCGATCGACTCGAGCGTCGTATCGGCGCGCAAGCCTTCGTCCACCGCCACCGTGACTTCTCGCTTCGACAACGCACTCGTCGCCTTGTCGATCACGGCGGTTTTGACCGTGATCGGCGCGATCTCGGCGTCGAAGAAGCCTGCGGCCTGCGCGGCGCAGGCACGTTGCTGACTGCGTGCGCCGTATTCGTCTTGACGATCGCGACCGATGCCATAGCGCTTGGCGACGTTTTCGGCGGTCTGCAACATCGAATCGAAGATCGCCGGCTTGTTCGCGAGCAACCAGGGATCCTGGAACATGTGCTGGTTCACTTCGAGTTGCACGCAGGAAATCGATTCGACACCGCCGGCCACGTAGACGTCGCCCTCGCCGGCGATGATGCGTTGCGCGGCGAGCGCGATGCTCTGCAAGCCCGAAGAACAAAAGCGATTGACCGTCACGCCGGCGACGCTCACCGGCAGCCCCGCGCGAATCGCCGCCTGGCGCCCGATGTTGTTGCCGGTCGTGCCTTCGGGCAAACCGCAACCCATGATCACGTCTTCGATCGACGCCGGGTCGATACCGGCGCGTTCGATCGCGGCCTTCACCGCATGCCCGGCCAAGGTGGAGCCATGCGTGAGGTTGAATGCACCACGCCAGCTTTTCGCGAGCGGTGTACGCGCCGTCGATACGATGACTGCCTCGCGACTCATGCTGCACCTCCCGTGATCGAGCCACCTTCGGCGGCGAGCCGCTGCAACAACGGTGCCGGCGTCCAGAACGCGGTGTCGGCGTCGGGCAGCGCGGCGAGCTTGTGCATGCGACGCACCACTTCGTAGAGGCCGACCGTATCGGCATAACGCATCGGTCCCCCGCGCCAAATCGGAAAGCCGTAGCCGGTCAGATACACCATGTCGATGTCCGATGCGCGTTGCGCGATCTTCTCTTCCAGAATTCGCGCGCCCTCGTTCACGAGCGCATACACCAGACGCTCGACGATTTCCGCCGCATCGATCTTGCGGGTCGTTCGCCCCGCTGCGGCACGCTCCGCGTCGATGATCTTTGCAACAACCGGCGAGGGATAGGCCGCGCGATCACCCGGCTTGTAGTCGTACCAACCGCTGCCGGTTTTTTGCCCGAAACGGCCGAGCTCGCAAATCGCATCGGCGATCTTGGCGGGCCGTGACAATTTTCCTTCGGCTTGCTGGCGCTTGCGGATATGCCAACCGATGTCGTTGCCGGCCATGTCGCTCATGCGAAACGGGCCCATCGCGAAACCGAAGCGCTCGATGGCCTGATCGATCTGCTCGGGGCTCGCGCCTTCGTCCACCATCGCGAGTGCCTGCGCCGAATACTGGTTGATCATGCGGTTGCCGATGAAGCCATCGCACACGCCCGACACGACCGCGGTCTTCTTGATTTTTTTGGCCAAGGCCATCGCCGTCGCGAGCACATCCGGCGACGTCGCCGCACCGCGCACCACCTCGAGCAGGCGCATGACGTTCGCCGGGCTGAAGAAATGCAAGCCGATCACGTCACCCGGGCGCCGCGTCGTCGCCGCGATATGGTCGACGTCCAGCGTCGACGTATTGGTCGCGAGGATCGCCCCGGGCTTGAGGGTGGCGTCCAGAGTCTTGAAGACTTTCTCCTTGACCGCCATGTCTTCGAACACCGCCTCGATCGCAAGATCGGACGTCGCGATGCCGGAATAGTCGAGCACGGGTTCGAGCAGCGCCATTCGGGCCGCGAGTTTCGATTCGTCGAGCTTGCCTTTTTTGACTTGCCCTTCGTACGTCGCGCGAATCCGGGCGACACCCCGATCGAGTGCCTCCTGACCGAGTTCGAGCAGGCGGGTCCGAATTCCCGCGTTCAAAAAATTGATCGCGATCCCCGTGCCCATGGTGCCGGCCCCGATGATCGCGACGCTCTCGATCGGCCTCGGCTTGACGTCTTTCGGCAGACCGTCGACGCGCGAGGTGGCGCGCTCGGCGAAGAACACATGCCGCAGTGCCGCCGACACGTCGCTGATGTAGAGGCCCTTGAAGAGTCGCTGCTCTTCGGCCAGACCGTCATCGAAGCGCTTGGTTGCGGCAGCCTGTACGCAATCGATGATCGCGAGCGGCGCAGGGTAATCTTTGAAGGCGGTTTTCGCGGTGTTGCGCGCGTACTGCAACACACCCTCCAGATCCGGCTCGCGGACGCGAATGTCGCGTATCCGCGGCAGAACTTTGCCCGCGGCACGCGCGGCAGCGGATTTTTCGGCTACCGCGACCGCGGCGGCGATCACGTCCTGATCGACGATGGCGTCGAACAGCGGTGCTTTCGCGAACATCTTCACCGGCACGGGCTCGCCGCCCAGCATGACATTCAAGGCGTTTTCGACGCCGATGATGCGCGGCAAGCGCTGCGTGCCGCCCGCGCCCGGCAGCAGGCCGAGCTTCACTTCGGGCAGACCGACTTTGGCATCCGCGTGCGCCACCCGATGATGGCAAGACAGCGCGAGTTCGAACCCGCCGCCGAGCGCAATGCCCTCGATCGCGGCCACCACGGGCTTGGTGGAGTCGTCGAGCGTCGCGTTCAAGGACCACAACGTCGGTCCGCGGAACGCCTCGGGCGTGCCGAATTCTTTGATGTCCGCGCCGCCGCTGAAAGTGCCGTTCGCGCCGACGAGCACCGCGGCGTCCACGGCGGCGTCGGCCTGCATGCGCTCGATCGCGGCGGCGAGTGCGCGTCGCAATTCGAAGCCCAGACTGTTGACGGGGGGATTCGCGAAGGAGATCACCGCGACCCGACCGCTTGTGGAGTAACGGACCAATTCGGTCGACATGCGAACCTCGTTATTTGTTTTGCAAACCGCCGGTGAGCACGATGCGCATCGCCGCTTCGACGCTGAGGTCGATGGGCTCGATCTGATCGCGCGAGACGTATACCGTGTAGCCGCCGATCTGGTAGCTCATCGGCATGTAGACCGCGACCAGATCGCCCGTGTTCGATTGCCCGGGCAGTGCCGCGCTTTCCTGCGTTACGAAGCCGATCGACTTGCCGGCACCGAACGGGACGAGCACCACACGCTGCAGTTCGCTCTCTTCGCCTTTGTTCATCAGGCTCGTGAGGTCGCGAATCGCCGCATACACGGTCTTCACCACGGGGATGCGCAAGATCAAAGATTCTCCGAATTGCAGGACGCGGCGCACGACATACGCGTTCACCAGCAAGCCGACGACGAACATCAGCAAAAAGCCGGCGAGCAGGCCGAGACCCGGTCGGTACAACTCCGCGGGCAACAAAAGTTTCAACGGGCCCGACAGCAGCGACTCGGTCGTCACGCCGAGCCAATAGACCAGATAGGTCGTCAAACCGACCGGCAAAATGGTCAGCAGACCTTTCAGGAGAATGCGTCCGAGGGTTTTCATCGCGGGGAATCGCTGCGACTCTGGGGCAAGGATTGTAGGTTTTGTGCCGCGCGGTGTCTTGGCCTGCAGCGTGCGGTCGCACACTCGCCCGCTTCGCCATCCGCAAGGACGATCGGCGGCTTGACTTCCTTTTCGAGAGCATGTACCTTTTCATGACAAGGTACCAACCAATGCCCGACGACACCGGTTTCAACGCGATCCGCAAAGGCCTGCTCGAGTTCGTGGTGCTGAAGATCATCGGCAGCCACAGCGTGTACGTGCCCGATATTCTGCGGCGCCTCGCCGAAACCGAGTTCGCGACCCAAGAAGGCACGCTCTACCCGCTGCTCAGCCGGCTGCGGAGGGAGGCCTTGGTCGATTACGAGTGGCGCGAGTCGGACGTGGGCCCGCCTCGCAAGTATTACCGCCTCACGCAGGCCGGCGAGTCACGCCTCTCGTCGTTCGACGGCTACTGGCAACACATCGATCAAACCATCGCCAAATTGGGACGCTGACCATGCAACGCGTACTGACCGTGAGCCTCAACCTCAACGCCTACCAAATCGAAGCGGACGCGTACGCGCAGCTCGAGGCGTATCTCGCTGCCGCAACGCGCAAGCTCGATGACAATCCCGACCGTGCGGAAATCCTGCGCGATCTCGAACAAGCGATTGCCGATCGATGCAAGCAAGGCATGCGCAAAGATCAATCCGTCATCTCGCTCGCCGAACTCGAACCGGCGCTCGCCGCGATCGGCGAAGTCGACGGCGCGACGCAGGGCGCATCGAGCATCCAAGCGCAAGGCAGCAAGTCCGACCATGACGCGTTGCAACAAGTCAGTGAGAACGCCTACATCAGTGGCGTCTGCGCCGGGCTCGCACGCAGCGCCAAAATCGACGTCACGCTCGTGCGCGTGATCGCGGTCGTGCTGCTGTTCATCAGCAACGGGGCGATGATCGCGCTTTACCTGGCGCTTATGCTGCTGATTCCGTATGCGCCGTTGAACCCGGACGCTGCCCCGTTGCGTACTCTGCCGCGACGCTGCCGCGAGCTCGTCACGGCCTTGCGCGCCAAACTCAAAGCCCTCACCGGCTGAGGCAAGCTCTCAAAGTTCGACTTGCGCGCCGGACTCGACCACTCGACTCGCTTCGAGTCCGAAGTGCGTTCCTGCGAAAGCGGAGTTGCGCGACATGAAGGCGAACAATCTCTTGCGCCACATCGGCAGATTGCCCTGATGGGTCAGCACGATGTCGTCGCGACCCAGGAAATACGTGACTTCGTGCAGCTCGAGATCCCGCCAGGTGCGCTGCGCGTCGCGCAGCAATTTGGGTACGTCGGGTGTTTCCATGAACCCGACCTGCGCCCAGATGCGATACAGGCCGGGCATCACGAGTTCCGTGCGCGTAGTCGAGCCTTGCAGCACGCGCGGCACGGACACGGTTTGCAGATTGAGCACCACCGTCTGGGCGTGCAGCACGCCGTTGTACTTCACGTTGCGCACGAGCGTGCGCGGCAGCAGCGTTCGATCGCTGGACAGAAACACTGCCGTGCGCGGCACGACCACCGGTTGCGCTGATTCGAGAAGCTCGCGAAACTTCTGCGGCGTGTAGTCTTCGCGCGAAGTGCGTTTGGCGAGTTCGCTGCGACCGTGCTGCCATGTACGCATCACCGTCAGCAGCAACACGCCGAACGCCAGCGGAAACCAGCCGCCGGAGGTGATCTTCGCGCTGTTCCCCAACACGAACAGCAACTCGACGGCAAGTACGACACCGAGCACAGCCATCTGCAAAATATTGCCGCGAGATCGCAGCATCGAAAGCAAGGTGAGCATCAGCACCGTGTCGATCACCATCGTGATCGACACGCCGATGCCGTAAGCCCCGGCCAAGGCGTCGGACGAACGGAAGCCCGCCACCAGAATCAGCGTGCAGATGCACAGCATCCAGTTGACCGACGGCAGATACACCTGCCCGATCGACGCCTCGGACGAATGCACGATCCGCATGCGCGGCAGAAATCCGAGCAGCTGGCATTGCCGGCAAATCGAAAACACGCCGGAGATCACCGCTTGCGAAGCGATCACCGTCGCGGCGGTCGCGAGCAGCACGAGCGGCAACAACAGGTTTGACGGGGCAAGCAGATAAAACGGGTTCTTGAGGGCTGCGGCGTCGCGCAGCAACAACGCGCCCTGACCGAAATAATTGAGGAGCAGCGCCGGCAAAACCCCCATGAACCAGGCACAGGAAATCGCCGGTCGCCCGAAATGCCCGAGGTCGGCATAGAGCGCTTCGCCACCCGTCACGCAAAGAAATACGGCGCCGAAGATGGTCAAGCTCAAACCGAGATGCGCACGCACCAGATCGATCGCGTAGATCGGGTTCACGGCCACCAGCACTTCCGGGTTCTGAGCGATCGACAGCACGCCGAGCACGGCCAAGGTGCCGAACCACAAAATCATGATGGGACCGAACGCTTTGCCGATCTTGTCGGTACCGCTCTTCTGCAGGCTGAACAAGGTCAACAGCACGACGGCGGCGATCGGAATCACGGCATGCTCGAGATCGGGCTCCACGATCTCGAGACCTTCGACGGCAGACAGCACGGAGATCGCCGGCGTGATGATGCCGTCGCCGAAGAACAGTGCGCAGCCGGCGAGTCCGATCAGCGACAGCACGGCGACGAGACGCGGGTCGGCCGAATGGATGGTCAGTTGCGTCAGGGCCAGCACGCCACCCTCGCCGTCGTTGTCGGCTTTGAGGACGATCAGCACGTACTTGATCGCGACGATCAGCAGAATCGACCAGAAGATCAGCGACAACACGCCGAGGATGTTGCCGAGATTCGCGGGGTCGAGTTGCGAGTCGGCGAACACCGTACGCAAGGCGTACAACGGACTCGTGCCGACATCACCGAACACCACGCCCAATGCACCGACGACCAGACCGGCGCTCAGCGAGGCGCTTTTGCCGTGACTCATGGCAACCTTATCCTAATGCAGCGGAGGCAGCTGCGAAGGGCGGCGATTATAGACGCGGTTGCCGGGTGATCGAGTAGTAGGCCATCGACAGGCCGCCGCGCGCGGGATCGTTTTCGACTTCATGACTCAGTTGAGCCCCGATGGCGGCGATGGCGCGGCGGGATCGGATGTTGGCGATCCCGATGTGAAACCACACCGTATCGACGAAACCGAAAGCGTGCTCGAGCATGAGCCGCTTCATCTCGTGATTGTAGGTTCCACCCCAGCAGCGCCGCGCAAGAAAAGTGTAGCCGATCGAAACGTGCCGCTCGGCGGGCTGCCAGGCGTAGTAGCGTGAAGAGCCGATGACTTCTTTGGTCGCGACATCGCGCACGAGCAAGGCGCCGCTGGATTCGAGACCCGAATCGAAGAGCTTGCGGAACACTTCGGGTCGCCAACGATCATGGGCCGGATGCTGCTCCCAAATGAGCGGATCACTCGCCACCGCGAACAACGCGTCGTAGTGCTCGGCACTCAGCGGCTCGATGTGCACCATCTGCCCGGTGAGGGTCGGTTGCAATAACTGATCGGTCACGGGCGGTATTCTAGCGCGGCGCTGCGGTGTTACAACGCACGGACCTGCCGTCACCTGCTATCGTGCGGCGATGCCCATGACCTCGACCTATCTGCGCTTGATCGGCGTGGCAGCCCTGTGGGGCGGCACGTTCATCGCCGGGCGCATCGCGGCACCGCAAGTGCCCCACTTCACCTTGGCCGCGCTGCGTTTTTGGTCGGCGGCACTCGTGCTGTTGCCGGTGGCCTATCTCGTCGATGGGCGACTGCCGCGCCTCGGTCGTCGTGACGTGCTCTACGCCGCGCTGCTGGCCGTGTTCGGTCTCGTGATCTACAACCTGTTTTTCCTTGGTGCGCTCGAACTCATTCCCGCGAGCCGCACCGCATTGGTCGTGGCGCTCAACCCCATCCTCACCGCCATCGCGATGGCAGTCGTGTTTCGCGAACGCCTCGCGCCGCATCGCTGGATCGGGATTTTTCTGGCCTTGCTCGGCGTATGCACGGTGCTGGCCAAAGGGGACGTCACGCTCTTGCTGCAACGCGTCGGCGCCGGCGAGTTGCTGATGTTGGGTGGAGCCGCGTGCTGGGCGGTGTACACCATCGTGAGTCGGCTCGCTCTGCAAAGTGCGACGCCGCCCTCGCCACTTGCGCTGACGACGGTGACGACCTTGTGGGGCGCGGTGATGCTGTCGATCGGCATTCCATCCGAATGGTCGGCGTGGCACGTCACCGACGTGACGGCATCCGCCTGGTCATCGATCGTCTATCTCGGCGTCGGCGGTACCGCGCTCGGATTTTTTTGGTATGCACAAGCGCTCACACGCTTGCCGGCAGCGCGTGCCGCCGTATTCAACAACCTCGTACCGGTATTCGGCGTGTTGTTCGGCACGTTGTTGCTGGACGAGCCGCTGTCGGCGTCGATGGTGGTCGGCGGCCTCATCGCGCTCGCGGGCGTGAGCCTCACGAATTGGACACCTTCCGCCGCGCGCGTCGAGGCTTCAACCGAACAACGCGCGCTCGATCAACGCGACGCCCAATAGCGCGAGCACGATCCAGGTGCCGAGCGTGCCGAAAAAACGGCCGCGCGAGTAACCGGCCGACCTGCCGAAACCCCGCGCATGAAGAATGCGCGACAGCAGCAGTGCCGCACCGAAGGCATGCACCAGCAGCGGGTTCGCACCCGAAATTTCGTACGCCAGCAGCATGACGAGCGCGAGCGGCGTGTACTCCACGAAGTTGGCGTGCACGCGCATCGCACGTTGCAAATCCGGATCCCCGCCATCGCCCAGACCGACTTGGCAGCGTTGCCGTTCCCTGACGACACGCCAGGACAAATACAGCATGAGCAAGGCGGAAAAGCCCGCGTACATTCCCGTCACCATACGTCCTCCGATTCATTGGCCGTGCATCGCGACATGATAATCTGGTCGTCATGTACCTGCCTGCGGCATTCAAAGAACAGGACGCGGAGTTCATCGCGGCGTTCGTCGATCGACATCCATTGGCAACGGTGGTGGTCAACAGTCACGACGGCTTCATCGTGGATCACATCCCGTTCATGCGCGAGGGCGAGTTCGCGATCGGCCAAAAGCTCATCGCGCACGCCGCCAATGCCAATCCGCTCTGGAAGGCGCTCGGCACCGGCGCGCCCGCTGTGCTGGTGTTCTCGGGTGCGGGCGCGTACGTCTCGCCGTCACTTTATCCTTCGAAGGCCAAAACCCATGAGGTCGTGCCGACCTGGAACTACGTCGCCATCCACGTGCACGGGCAACTGCGGTACACCGAAGATGACGCCGAGAAGCGCGCGATCGTCGACCAGCTCACCAACAAAATGGAAGCGACGCGTACCGAGCCTTGGAAAACGACCGATGCGCCCAAGCCGTACATCGAGCAGATGCTGCGCGGCATCGTCGGCCTGGTGTTCGAGACGCACTCGATCGTCGCGAAAACCAAAGCGAGTCAAAACCGACTGCCCGAAGATCGCGCCGGAGTCGCAGCCGGCCTCGGCAAAGACAGCGAAGCGGCCCGTGTCGTCGAACGAAATGTCATCGGACGCAGGCTCGAATCTCCAACCTGAAAAACAGGGTATCTCGTTCCGGGAAGTCATACATCACGGGCAACTCAGCCCGTTCGATCTGGACGAATCCGACCGAGCGATAAAACCCGTGAGATCGGGTCGCGGCGGACGGGGTGTCCAACACGACTTGGCGGATTCCTGCAGATCGGGCGAAGTCCAAAAATGCGTCGTAGAGCGCGCCGGCAACGCCGTGGGCTTTGCCCCGAGAGGCCGCCGCCACGAAGAACTTCTTCATGACGCCAAGATCGGGACGCAGACGCAACAACCCGATCGTACCGATGATTGCCGATGACTCGTTCTCGGCAACGAGAAAGGTGCCGTGACCCCGGAGGTAGTAGCCATCGATATCGGCGAGGTCCTTCTGGTCGCAAATCGACAGTCCCAAGTCGAACTCGTCGTTCTGGATGCCGAGGACGAGTGCGCTGACGGCATCGGCGTCGGTGCGATTGAAAAGCCGAATCTTGAAACGTGAAACCACGGTGGCGGGTCGACCGGAAGAAGTGGAGCGGGCGATGGGAATCGAACCCACGTTAGTAGCTTGGGAAGCTACAGTTCTACCATTGAACTACGCCCGCAGAGCGCTTGCATTCTAGGAGCGGCGACGCGCCGGCGGCAAGCCGCGACGCGGCGCTCGTCAGTCTTTGAAAAACGGCTCGACGACCCCCTGGCGCTTGATGGTGAGCGGCTTGCCGCGCCGATCCAGCGTCTTGCCGAGCGTGGTACGGATCCAGCCTTCGGAGACGCAGTATTCCTCGACGTTCGTAAACTCGACACCGTTCAGTCGTATGCCGACGTGGCGGGAAAGTATGGCTTCGTCGTAAAAACGACTGCTCGGGTCGACACTCAGCCGATCGGGAAAAACGTCGCTCACGGTACGCAGGCTCCTTGCGATTTTCAGACGTCGATTATACCCGTCACGGTACTCACGCAACGTCCGCCGATCCACACCTCGCCGGCCTCGATCTGCACTTCGATGCGACCGCGACGACCGACGCAACAACCCTGCGCAGCAACGTACCGCGTGTCATCGTGCACGAGACCGTGCGCGAGGCGATATACGGCAACAGCCCCGTTGCCGCTGCCGCACACGGGATCTTCGTCAACCCCCTGCGACGGTGCGAACGAGCGCACTTCGATCTCTTCGGCGACGTCGTCCGCGCCGTCGGCAAACAAGGTCAAGCCGGTCGCGCCCATCGAACGCTCGAACGCGGCGAGCGCCGAGAATTCCGGCTGCAAATCGAGCAAGGCCTCGCGACTACGCACGCGCGCGACGATCCACTTGGGACCCACGTCGATCAGTTGCGGGGCCAGTTGCGGATCGAGCGCCGGCCCCACGAGATCACGCAGCGCAGTTCGGTCCGACGCCTCGAGTTCACGGGTCGCGGCGCGCGGCAAGCGCAGGCGATACACCCCCTGCGTCACTTCGACGGGCACGAGACCGGCACCGCATTGTTGAACGAGC
>Ga0075471_10001922_pt1 | contig 13767 bp, 17 predicted proteins | sample DEB19_08_DNA_2_FD_74787 | JGI IMG/M metagenome (GOLD analysis project Ga0075471, IMG submission 74787) | Aqueous microbial communities from the Delaware River and Bay under freshwater to marine salinity gradient to study organic matter... | ecosystem: Environmental > Aquatic > Marine > Coastal ... | reverse complement strand
CCGTTACCAATTCTCCGACGCCGATCAGTTCTTCAACCGTGACGCGGCATGGAGCGTGGCCCAGGCCGCCCCTCGTGAACCGGAGATCTCGACGGGTGCGGGTGACACCACGACGGTTGTCGATGAAACCGCTCAAGCCAACACCGGTGATGTGGCCGACGCCAACGTCGCTCGTTTCGAGCCGTACTACACGCTCTTCCATGCTCCCGACAGTGACGCCAACACTGGTGTGTTCTCGTTGTTGCGTCCGTTCGTTCCGTTCTCGTCCGACGACACCCGCAAAGAGTTGCGTGCCGTGATGGTGGTGTCCAGCGATCCGGCCACCTACGGACAACTGAAGGTGTACAAGTACGGCGGAACTCTTCCGGCCGGCCCGGCCACCGTGGCCGCCGAACTGGATTCGAACCCGTCCATCTCACCGGTTATCACTCAACTTGACCAGCGAGGATCGCGCGTGATCTTCGGTCAGTTGCAGTTGGTCCCGGTGGGCAAGGGTTTGGTGTGGGTGCGACCGTTGTACGTGCGTCCCGACGACACGGGGAGCAAGCAGGTGTTCGTGCGACGGGTTCTGGCGTGGCACGACGGCGAAGCCGTGATCGGCAACACCCTCACCGAAGCGATCGGTCGCCTCTTCCCGAACGCCAACGTCGACCTGGGCGAGATCACTGACACGGGATCATCGGAGCCGGACACCACGGATCCCGGCACGACCGATCCGGGAACCACGGATCCGGGAACGTCGGTCACCGACCCGGCGGCGCTCTTGGAAGAAGCCCAGAGTCTGTTCGACGAAGCCGATGCGGCGTTGCGTGACGGCGATCTGGGTGCGTATCAGGACAAGGTGGGCGAGGCCCAGGATCTGATCGCTCAGGCGTTGCAGTTGCTCGGTGAGTGAGCGCTCGCTCAGCGCTTCTTCATCGCGATATCGGCAACCTCGGCCAAATCTTGGCTGAAACGAATCTCGTAGCGCGCCTGTTCGTTGGCGAGACGGGCTTGATCGCTTCGGACCGCCTCCACTTGTTCGGGTAGATCGCCGATGGTGGCGGTGATCTCGTCGGTCCGCTTGGCGAGATTGTCGATGTCGCCGGACAGTTCGCCCAGTTGATGCGTCACCTCGGTGCCGACCTGAGTGACACGGGCCCCGAGGCTGATGACCTTGCCATCGAGCTCGGCGACATGACGATCGCGGGCTTCATCATCGGTGGTCATCGTTCGCAGTTGGGCTCGCAGTTCTTCGATCTGCTGGCGAAGTTCGGCAACCTCGGACGGATCGACCGGCGGGGTCTTCGGAGTGCGCTTGAACAGGCCCATGCGAGAACAACCGTAGTTCTACACTTCGATCGTGCGGCGCATAGCGGTGATCATGGCGATGGAAGCCGAAGCGCTGCCGGTGATTGATGCGCTTGGTGCCGTCGAAATCGATGGTACCCCGCCGCTGCCTGTGCGCTTTTTCACCGCGCGAGTCGGTGCGTGCGAAGTGGTGGTGGCGATCAATGGACGAGACGGACGCCATGGAGTCGATTCCATCGGCACCGACGCCGCAACGCTGTCCACGTACGAGGCGGCTCGACGTTTTCGTCCGGAGCTTCTCATTTCGGCGGGCACGGCCGGAGGCTGGCAATCGCGCGGAGCGGCGATCGGTGACGTGTATCTGAGTCGTGATCGATTCGTTCATCACGATCGACGTATCGCCATTCCGGGTTGGGACGACTATGGGGTCGGTTCGTATCCGGCGTTCGACGCGACCGAGATGGCAGCCCGGTTGAATCTGAAACAGGGACTCGTCACCACCAGCAACTCGTTGGACGAGAACGACGACGATCGTCTGATGATCGCGCGCAACGGTGGAGACGTGAAGGAAATGGAAGCCGCGGCCGTCGCCCACGTGGGAGAACTCATGGGCATTCCGGTGCTGGCGGTGAAGGCCATCACCGACTTGGTGGACTATCACACCGCGACGGCCGAGCAATTCACGACCAACCTGACCATGGCGACCGCTCGATTGACCACGGAATTGCTGCGGGTGATCGATCATCTGGGCTCTGTCGTGGTTGGTAACCCGACGGGCTCCCCGTAGATTGACCTTCTTCATCGCGGGGTGGAGCAGCCAGGTAGCTCGTCGGGCTCATAACCCGAAGGTCGCAGGTTCAAATCCTGCCCCCGCCACCAAGGAAATGCCAGGTCAGGCCCGGTCCCTAGGACCGGGCCTGCGGCGTTCTCGGGCTCCTGTACAACATCCGTACAACACGAGCCGCCAACGCCCGTCGGCGTGGGTTCCCGTGGGCTTCCGTAGGTCGTAGTTGGCGCTCGTGTGTTCGTGTGGGGAATCGTCGAGATCGAGTGACGTCAAGGCAACCGTTCGACGTTCGTTGGTCACGAGTAGACGAGGGCGTCGGAGCCCTTGCGTCCAGCTGATGCTCCGACACGGTCGGGACGTCGACGCACCCACTGGCGTGTTCGGTGGATTGCCTCGGCGACGTTGTCGGGCCGGAGCCCGCAGGCGAGTAGGGACCCAGTGTCTCGTGACGAGATCGCCGACGAGGCGAATCGAAGCCGCTACCACCTCCAACGGCCTGGTTGGGGAGTTGTGTTGTTGTCGCGTTTGGTCGCTGTTGGAGGTGCGACGATGGTGGTGGAGGAGTCCGCGATGACCGATGAGGTCTTGAACACATTGGTGGTGCTCGGTCACCGGTTGTTGCTCGTCGAGGTCGGCGGTGGGTTCGAGACGCACCTGTGCGAAGCCACGAGTGGCTCGGCCGCCCGCGCCGCTCTCGATACTCGCCGGGCACTGCCGGACTCATTGGCGGACGCGTTGGAACGGGGCGGTGACGACGACCGACTCGATGCCTTGCTGGACGGTCTCCTGGACACCGCGTGGAAGCCGACAACGTTGTGCGGTCGAGCGTGGGATGAGATGGCCGCCGGCGAGGCGGGTACGTTCCGGCGCTGGCAGGAAATCGAGCTGACGCCGACGTGTCGGTCGTGCCTTCGGGTGGTCGACACCTGGTTCCCGCGGTCCGGGTCGCTGCCCGGGATCGGCGTGCTCGTCTCGGTGATCGGCGAGAAGGTCGAGGCCTTCGGGTCTGCGTGGGTGACCGGTGTGCCAGGCGAGTTCCTCGAGGATCTCCGCAAGGCGATTCGCAAGCACCTGCGCCAGAAGGGGTGGCGATCGCAGACCATGGTCGGTAGCGGAGTGCTGCATGTGATGTCAGCCGACGCACTGGAGGCGATCGAACCGACCGTGCGGGCGGCCTGGATCGATCAGGCGATTCGGCGGATGGGCGTGGTGGAGCAACCGACCGATGACGAGGCCATCGTTGATCAACCCCGGTTGGGCGTCGCCTGGCAGACGTGGGTGCTCGATGAGTAGCTCGCACACCAACGTCTCGCGCCGATTCGCGTTGGCTTTCAATATCTGAAAGTGTGGGTGATGTATGGCAGCACGACCCACCCTTGATCCCCTTCGCGAAGCGGCACAGCGACTGAACGGGGCGGTGCTCGTGACCGGAATGGAGCTGGTCTTCGCGGGCACCGAGCCGACGGTCGACGATCGGGCGAAGACGATGCTCGCGGTCGTCCTCGGAGGTCTCATCCCCGCCCCGGGTCGGCGGCGATGAGCTCTCCGTCGTCGACAACCCCGGCCCGGACCCCGATGCCGGGCTACCTCCAGTCATTCCGAAAGCAGAACGTGTGGTTCGCATCGCCGCGTGCCGGCGAGTCATCTCAAGGGGGAAGGTCATGAGTGTGCTCGATGTGTCGTCTGCGACGACTCCGGATGAGGTGTTGGTGGCGTTGTTCTCCGATGCGGGGGTGCGGGCGGATCCGTATCCGGCGTATCGGCGGTTGCGGGAGTTGGCGCCGGTGCATCGCAGTGAGGTGCTGCCGTTGTGGGTGGCGACCAGGTTCGATGATTGTGGGGCGGTGTTGCGTGACCCGAGGTTCGGCAAGAGCGACGAGCCGCAGCGGATCTTCGGTTCGGCGCCGGATGCGGCGCAGCGGGAGGTGCCGATCATCTCGCGGCATTCGATGTTGCGGATGAACCCGCCGGACCACACCCGGATGCGCGGGTTGGTGTCCCGCGAGTTCACTCCGAGGCGGGTGGAGGCGTTGCGGCCGGCGATCGTGGCGATGGTCGACGGGATTCTTGACGGGCTGGCCGATGCCGGTGGCGGCGACGTGATGGATGTGTTGGCGTTCCCGTTGCCGGTGAAGGTGATCGGTGAGCTGCTCGGGGTGCCAGAGGGGGATCGGGATCAGTTCCGTTGGATCGTTCGTGATGCCGCAGCAGCGTTGGAGCCGATGGTCGATCGGGCGACGGTGCAACGGGCGGAACGCGCAAGTGAGGAGATGACCCGCTACTTCCGGGCGTTGATCGCGGACCGCCGGAGCGCGCCGACCGATGATCTGATCGGCGCGTTGATCCATCTGCGCGATGACGACGACCGGTTGACGGAGGACGAGTTGGTGTCGACGATCGTGCTGTTGTTCGCCGCCGGGTTCGAGACGACGACGAACCTGATCGGCAACGGGCTGATCTCGCTGATCCGCAACCCCGACGAGATGCGCCGGTTGCGTGGGGACCGTTCGCTGCTGCCGGGCGCCGTGGAGGAGATGTTGCGCTACGAGTCGTCGGTGCAGCTCGACGCTCGCACCGCGCTCGAGGACGCCGACGTGGCCGGCCACCGGGTGGAAGCGGGGCAGGTGGTGCTGACGTTGCTCGGCGCAGCGAACCGCGACCCGCACCGCTATCCGGATCCGGATCGTTTCGACGTGGGTCGCACCGGCCAGCAGCATCTGAGCTTCGCGGCGGGGATCCACTATTGCCTCGGCGCCCCCCTCGCCCGCCTCGAAGGCGAGGTGGTGTTCGAACGGTTGCTGGACCGGTTCGCCACCATCGATGCCGATCCGAATCCGCGCTGGCGGCCCAGCTTGACACTGCGTGGCCTCGAGACGTTGTCGGTATCGGTGTCGTGACTTCCACCGATGTTGCGGCCGGGGAGCTGTCCCATCGGGAACGCACCATCATCATCGTCGGGTTGATGACGGGGCTGCTGCTCGCCGCGCTGGACCAGACGATCGTGTCGACCGCGTTGCCGACGATTGTCGGCGAGTTCGGCGGGATCGATCACCTGTCGTGGGTGGTGACGGCTTATCTGTTGGGTTCCACGGCGAGCATGCCGCTGTGGGGCAAGGTGTCGGACCTGTACGGGCGCAAACGGATCTATCAGAGCGCGATCGTGCTGTTCCTCGTGGCGTCGGCGCTGTGCGGGGCAGCGCAGTCGATGGGCCAACTGATCGGGTTCCGGTTCTTGCAGGGCGTTGGTGGTGGCGGGCTGATGTCGCTGACGTTCACGATCGTTGGTGACATCGTGCCGCCACGTGAACGTGGCCGCTACACCGGATATCTCACCGGCACGTTCGCGTTGGCCAGCGTGCTCGGGCCGCTCGTCGGCGGGTTCCTCACCGATCACCTGTCGTGGCGGTGGGTGTTCTACGTCAACCTGCCCATCGGGATCGTCGCGCTGGTGGTCACCAGCAAGGTGTTGCGGATCCCGTTCCGGCGGGTCCCGCACCGTCTCGATCTGGTTGGTGCCGGGATCCTCGTCGGGTCGGTGACGTCGCTGCTGCTCGCCACGGTGTGGGCCAGCAACGAGTACGGCTGGGGTTCGCCGACGACCGTCACGCTGTACGCGGCTGCGGTGCTCGGCAGCGCCGCGTTCGTGTGGTGGGAGCATCGCGCCGTCGAACCGGTGCTGCCGCTACGGATGTTCGCCCGCACCGGATTCAGCTCGTGCGTCGCCGTGTCGTTCGTCGCCGGGGCGGCGATGTTCGGTGCGATCGTCTACCTGCCGCTGTTCTTCCAGGGAGTCCAGGGCCGACAAGCGACCAACGCCGGACTGCTGCTGCTCCCATTGATGCTCGCGCTGATGATCGGCTCGCTGGTGGTGGGCCGGCTCACCACCCGCACCGGCCGGTACAAGATCTACCCGGTCGCCGGCACGATCGTCGCGACCGGTGGACTGTGGTTGATGTCGACGATGCAACCCGACACGTCACGGCTGGTGTCGTCGGCGTGGATGATCATCCTCGGCGTCGGCATCGGCGCAACACTGCCCGTGCTGACGATCGCGGTGCAGAACACCGTTGAACTACGCGACCTCGGCTCGGGCACCGCATCGGTCAACTTCTTCCGCACCCTCGGCTCCACCATCGGCGTCGCCGTGTTCGGCGCCGTGCTCACCCGCCAACTCGACGACGCCATCACCACCGGCTTGGTCGGCGTCGAGCTCCCCGACGGGATCACCACCGACACCTTGACCCAGGACCCCCGGGCGCTCGGCGCACTCACCGAACCACTGCGCAGCATCGCCATCGGCGGGCTGTCCGACGCCATCACCACCGTGTTCGCCGTCGCGGCAGGCGTGATGGTGATCGGTGCCGTTGCGGCGGTCACGATCCGCGAGCTCCCGCTGCGCGACACCGCCGTACTCGCGACCACCCCAACCCCATCCCCGGAACCAGCATGACCCCCTCCGCTCAGCGCGTGACGACCAGCGACGGCATCACCCTCGCCGTCGACGTCTACCCTCACGACGACCGCGACCGTCCCGTCGTGCTGCTGCTCCACGGTGGCGGCCAGAACCGCTACGCCTGGGCCGGCACCGCCCGGCGACTTCACGGCCACGGCTACACCGTCGCCGCCTACGACACCCGCGGTCACGGCGACAGCGACTGGGACCCCACCGGCGACTACGACATGGCACAACTCGCCGACGACCTGCTCACCGTCCGCAACCACGTCGCCGGTGACCGGGCCCCGGCGGTGGTCGGCGCGTCGATGGGTGGGATGACGATCCTCACCACCCATCGTCTCGCGCCCGCCGACCTGTGGGGCGCCGTCGTACTCGTCGACGTGACCCCGCGCATGGAGTTCGACGGCGCCCGCCGCATCGTCGGGTTCATGGCCGCCCACCCCGACGGCTTCGCGACCCTCGAAGCCGCCGGAGACGTGATCGCCGCCTACAACCCCCACCGCCCGCGCCCCGACACCCTCGACGGACTGCACAAAGTGCTCCGCCGACGCGACGACGGCCGCTGGGTATGGCGCTGGGACCCAGCGTTCATCACCTCAAAGCTCGACGCACTCCACACCGACCCCGAGCGAAGCGCCGAACGCTTCGAGCTCATCGCCGAGCTGCTGCTCGACGGCGCCCGACGCATCACCGCGCCCACCCTGCTCGTGCGTGGCGCCCTCTCCGACCTCGTGTCGCCCGAGACCGTCGCCGAGTTCCTCGACACCGTCCCCCACGCCGAAACCGTCGACGTGTCCGGTACCGGGCACATGGTCGCCGGTGACAACAACGACGCCTTCACGGTGGCCGTCGCCGACTTCCTCGCCCGAACCACCTCCGCCTGAAAGACCCAGATGAACCCGCACGACCCCCACACCGTCGCTGACGCCGAGCTCCTCGATCCCACCGACCCGCACACCGACGACGAAGCCATCAGCGACGCACGACAACGCCGACTCATCCTCATCACGATGTGCGTCGCCCTGATCGCCGTCATCGCATCGGTGTCGGGGCTCAACGTCGCCCAACAAGAACTCGCCGCCGACCTCGGCGCCACCCAGAGCCAACTGCTGTGGATCATCAACGGCTACACCCTCGCCCTCGCCGCCCTCCTCATGCCCGTCGGCGCGATCGGCGACCGATGGGGCCGCAAACCCATCCTGCTCGTCGGCCTCGCCCTGTTCGCCGCCACCAACGCCGCCTCGGCGTTCGTCACCACCCCCGAAGCACTGATCACCCTCCGGATCGTCGCCGGTGTCGCTGCCGCGATGATCATGCCCGTCACCCTGTCGGTGATCACCACCAGCTTCCCCGCCCACGAACGCGCCAAAGCCGTCGGCACCTGGGCCGGCGTCGCCGGCGCCGGCGGGATCATCGGGCTGTTCATCTCCGCCGCGATCATCGACAACGCCACCTGGCCGTGGGTGTTCGCGTTTCCCGTCACCATCGCCGTCATCGCATTCGCCGGCACCATCGTCGTCGTGCCCCACTCCCGCGAACATGTGGAAGCTGGCTTCGACATCGCCGGATCCCTCCTGTCAGTCATCGCCGTCGGCGGCATCGTCCTCGCGTTCCACGAAGGACCCGAACAAGGCTGGACCCACCCGATCACCATCGCCGGTTTCGTCGCCGGAATCATCGGCACCGTCGCGTTCGTGCTCGTCGAGCTTCACCGCGACCACCCCCTCCTCGACGTCCGCCTGTTCGCCAACCCCGGTCTGTCCACCGGATCGGTCAACTTGTTCGTGGTGTTCGCGGTCATGTTCGCCATGTTCCTGACGCTCGTGCAGTTCCTCCAAGCCGTCCTCGGCTACAGCGCACTGCGCGCCGCCAGCGGCCTGCTCCCCATGGCCGTCGCGATGATGCCGCTGTCGACCATGGCCCCCACCATCGCCCACCGCATCGGCTACCGGCGCACCGTCGCCACCGGCATGCTCCTGATCGCCATCTCGGTCGTCTGGTTCACTCTCGTCGCCGACCCCGACAGCGGCTACCTCCCCATCCTCCCCACCCTGCTCATCCTCGGCGTCGGCGTCGGACTCGCCATGAGCCCCTCCACCACCGCCATCACCGCTTCCCTCACCGAGGACAAACAAGGCGTCGCGTCCGCTCTCAACGACACCGTCCGCGAGATGGGCGGAGCCATCGGCATCGCCCTCATCGGCTCCATCCTCAACGCCCAATACCGCGCCAACATCACCCCCGTCACCGACACCCTCCCACCAGAGCTCGCCGAACCCGTCAAAGAAGGCATCGGCGGCGCCCTCGCCGCCGCCAGACAAGCCGGACCGGACAGCGCCACCATCATCGACGCCGCCCGCAACGCCTTCACCGACGGACTCGGCCCCGCCATGTTCGTCGCCGCCGCACTCTGCATCGCAGCAGCGGCGTTCACCACCTTCATCGGCATCCGCAACCGACCCGCTGCGGTCACCCAACCGACCGCATCCGCGCCCTGACCAATCGTTGGACATGCGACCCACGATGCCAACCAGCCGAATGTCACCAACGACTGCAGCGACTCGTCGCCGGGCGGAGCCGTGAAGCCGCACCCGCCGTCGCCGGGCACAGCCACCGGTCGAGGCGCACGGCCTGCAACCGACGCCGAACGCATCGCTCTCGCCTGGCGTGCGCTCCGGCGCGGCACAGCGGCACGGCGGATGCGCGCCCTTGCCTGGGCGCCCGACCCGCCTCAACTCAACATGGGACAGATCGACAGCCTCGACCTCCTCGTCACACGACGGGAATGGACGATGTGTGACTTCGCCGCCGCCCTCGGAGTCGACCCTTCCACCGCCACCCGCGCCGTCGACCGACTTGTCGACATCGGCCTTGCCAAGCGAGAGCACAGCATCACCGACAAACGCGTCACACTCGTGCACGTCACCCAGACCGGACGCGACACGCAACGGCGAGTGGCTCGCAGACGCCTCAGCGTCGTCGCCGACGCACTCGAGTCCTTCACCGACACCGAGCGACAAACCCTCGTCGACCTCCTCGACCGTCTCGTTGCCACACTCGAGGTCACCGTGGCGGCACGCGCAGAAGCGACGCCGAGACTCCGGGCAGCTCAGGACGACGCCGAGCCGACCGAGACGACAGGGCGGGGCGACGCAAGTTAGGCACTCCCGCTCGAGGCGTCAGTCAGCTGTCCGTTCGGTTACTCGGAGTTCGGAGAGCGGTCGAGTTCGAGCCGAAGGTGTTCGAGCCCGCGTGTGATCGCAGCGGTGATGATCCGAGCGATCCGACGGGCTCCAGCACCGCGTCCGAGTTCGACGTGGACCCAGATCTCCGTGCCGTCGTGCACCCGGCCATCCGAGATCGAGTGCACGACGGCCAGGATCGTGAGGTGAGCGTGGACAGCGACGCCCTCGATGGAGCCGTCGACGGTGAGAACCTGATCGCTCGGCTCCCATCGTTCGCAGGTGCGTACGAGTACGCAATCACCGAGATCTGATGTGATCGTTGTCGAGGTTTCGTTCCGGCCGGCACGGAACCAGCTGGCCAGCTGGTCCGGACCATTCAGCAGCGGCATCGCTTCGCCGACCGTGCAAGCGACGACGATGTGGTCATCGATCAGTGTCAGCTCCCCGGCGGTCATGCTGGTGGCGGGATGACCAGAAGCGGGTGCCGTGCGTGATGCACGAGGCGTTGGCTGACGGAACCGGCGAGAAGCCGACCGAGCCCGTGATGGCCGTGGCGGCCGACGACGATGAAACCCGCGGCGTGTTCGTCTGCCGCATCGGCGAGCTCGTCGGCCGGGTTACCTCTTCGCGCTTCGAACGTCCACGGGACATTCGCTCCGTCGAGAATGGCCGCACAGTTCCGTCGGCAGACTTCCGCGAACGCGTCTTCGGCCTGGACCAATGCGCCAGCGCCCGGGCCGATCGCCGTGCCAGCCGCTGCGACCGGCGGGGTGTACTCGACGTGCACCACAACGATGCCACGAGCGGTGGCATGGGCGAGGTCGATCGCAGCGAACAGCGCTGCGTGTGAACCGACGGTCCCGTCGAAGCCGATCACGATCACACCGTCGTCCATCGTGCTCATCGGCCGATCGTCCGGTCGGTGGGCCCGCGGCTGGTGTCGCTGTCCGTCGGTTCGAGTACCGAGAAGGGTTCATCGATCGGGTCGGTGGCGATCCCGAGGTCATCGCCGACGGCTTCGAGGCCGATGTGGGCGCTTTCGCGAAGTGGGAGTTCCTTGAGGAACAACACGACCACGAAGGCGATTGCGGCGACGGGGATCACTGCGAGGAACGTCACGTGCAGCGCCGTCGAGAATGCGTCGATGACAACGGTCCGCGTCTCTGCGGGCAACGACCGCAGAGCGTCTGGCCCGGACTGCAGCACGGCTGGATCAACCCCTGCCAACTGCGGGCCGGCATCGGCGAGGTAGTGGTCGAGCCGATTGTTGAAGACCGACCCGAAGATGGCGACACCGAACGCGCCGCCCATCGACCGGAAGAACGAGCTGGCCGACGTGGCCACGCCCAGGTCCTTTGCGTCGACGGCGTTCTGCGTCGCCAGCACGAGGACCTGCATCACCAGGCCGATCCCCAGCCCGACCACGGCCATGTACACGGACTGGACCGCCCGTGAGGTGTCGGCGTCGAACCGCGACAGCAAGAACAGCCCGAACGATAGCGGTGCCCGCCACCGGATACACCTTGTACCGGCCGGTTCGGCTGATCGCCCGCCCGGAACCGACCGTGCCGACGATCAGGCCCAACATCAACGGGGTCAGGAGCAGCCCTGACCGGGTCGGGCTGGCGCCGTTGACGACCTGCAAGAACAGAGGGACGAAGATCAACACGCCGAACATCGACAACCCGACGATGAACGCCGCGCCACTCGAGACCGAGAACACCGGATTGCGGAACAGATACAGCGGCAGCACCGGCTCCGGTGCACGACGCTCATGCATCAGAAACGCCGCGGTCAGCACGACGGCAGCCACCGAGAGCCCGATGATCGTCGGCGACCCCCACTCGTACTCGCTGCCACCCCACACCGTGACCAGCAACAAGCAGGTGACCGCAGCGACGAGCAGCGCAGAGCCGAGGAAGTCGATCGCATGCTCACGGCGAGTGAACGGCAGCCGCAACACCGAACTCGTCACCACCAGCGCCGCGATCCCGATCGGGATGTTGATGTAGAACACCCACCGCCACGACAGATGATCGACGAAGAACCCGCCGATCAGCGGTCCGCCGACACTCGCGAGCGCGAACACCGCCCCCGTGTACCCCTGATACCGGCCACGCTCACGCGGCGAGACGATGTCGCCGATGATCGCCAACGCCATCGCCATCAGACCGCCCGCGCCGAGACCCTGGATCGCACGGAACCCGATCAACTGCCCCATGTTCTGCGACAGGCCCGACAACGCCGAGCCGACCAGAAAGACCACGATCGCGGTCTGGAACATGATCTTGCGTCCGTACAGATCGCTGATCTTGCCGTACAGCGGCGTCGACGCCGTCGACGTCAACAGATATGCCGTCACCACCCACGACAGATGATCCAGACCGCCCAGATCGCCGACGATCGTCGGCAACGCTGTCGCCACGATCGTCTGATCCAACGCTGCGAGAAACATCCCCAACACCAGACCGCTGAACACGACCAAGATCTGTCGATGCGACAGCTGTGAACCATCCGTAGGTGCCGGGACGCTCACGTACGACCTCCCCATTTCAGAACCTCGTCCGCCAACCGAACCAGCAGCGGAGCCAGCGCGGCCCGATCGCCATCGGACCAACCGACGAACAATTCCGTGAAGAACTTGTGCCGCGCCTGACGCAACTGCCGCAACACCTCAACCCCCGCAGGAGTCAACTTCACACGCGACGCGCGACGATCCCACGGATCCTCCGCCCTCACCAGCAGACCGGCGCCCTCGAGCGTCTTCACGTGCCGACTCATCGTCGACGTATCCACTCCGAGGATCTGCGCCAACTCAGAGACCCGCGACTCACCTCGCTCGGACACACATCGCAACACCCCGAACCCGGCTCGCTCGACTGACACCCCAGCGGCATCGATGAACCGCTCCTGCGTCGAGGCCAGCGAGAACTCACGAACGATGGTGACCAACGCCTCCTCGATCACGTCGATCGAATCCTGCAGCCCCGCCGGAGTCCGGGCACGCCTCACCGCCATGCACGCAATCTACATGGTTGCAGCACCCAAGTATTACCTGACGGCCGCGAATCCCAGGGAGCTGCACCGCGGAGTTGATTCGGGTGCCTGCATTCACTTGGCCGCGGCCCAGCGGTCGAGCGCCAACGCCGCCTCCTTGGACACGATCCGGATTGCTCGCCGGCCACGGGGGGACTCGTCGGCTTCGAGATGGATGACAACCGCCGTGGTGCGCTGGTCCGGTGTAGGTCGAACGACCAACTCGGCGTGCATCCATCGATGATCTACCCTTGCGTCGACACGGAGCCCCTCTGCATACCAGCGCCGTTGCGTGATTCTCAGGTGGACGCGTCGAAGTCGACCCCCAATGACCCATACGGCCGGGTCTGTCGCGACCCGCCGCATCGTCGGACACCACGGAACCAGTCCGTCGGATGACTGCAGATCGCGTACGACAGCGTTCCAGCGCTCATCCACCAACGTCCAGCAGTCCACACAGCTTCGGCGGGCCGATGCTCGGGGTCGTCGCCTCGTCAGGATCGCTTCAGCGGTCGCCAGATCGCCGCGAGCGACCGCATTCGCGAACGATCGCGCGAGGTGCCGCTCCGTGAAGCGACGCGCCACGACGGACACGCGAGATCGCAAGCCTTCGGCGGAGCCGCGCCCCGCGTACCGAGTGACATGGCATGAACTGGAATGCCGATGGCGAGTTGGCAAGTCGGCGACGAGCAGCGAGGCGAGCCGCGCCACGTGACCGCCGATCCACACCGAAGCGGATCCCTCCACCATGCCGATGGCAAGCGCTACGGCAGACACAACCATCAGAGCGAACACGGCCGTGAGTTGCACCGCTTCACCGAGAGACCCCAGCCGTTCGGGCCTGGGCGCCCGCGACGCAGCCGGTTCGTCGTTGGCGAACATGCGGTTGTCGTCGAAGCGCATCCCGGCCCTCCCGTGTGGATCGCCACTCGAAGGGATGTCCTGTTGCTCGTCCGCCCGACTGCACCAGCGGGGTCCGGTCGTTTGGACGCTGCGTCCAAGACGGATGGTAC
>Ga0075471_10001919_pt1 | contig 13775 bp, 8 predicted proteins | sample DEB19_08_DNA_2_FD_74787 | JGI IMG/M metagenome (GOLD analysis project Ga0075471, IMG submission 74787) | Aqueous microbial communities from the Delaware River and Bay under freshwater to marine salinity gradient to study organic matter... | ecosystem: Environmental > Aquatic > Marine > Coastal ... | reverse complement strand
GCCCAGCAGGTGCAGCATCGTCGCGTGCAGGTCGTGGATGGCGACTTTGTTCTCCACGGCTTTGTAGCCGTAGTCGTCGGTCGCGCCGTAGATGGTCCCGCCCTTCACGCCGCCGCCGGCCAGCCACATGGTGAAGCCGAAGGGGTTGTGGTCGCGGCCATTAGTGCCTTGGGCGAAGGGTGTGCGGCCGAACTCACCGCCCCACACGACGAGCGTGGAGTCGAGCAGGCCGCGACTCTTGAGGTCGCGTAACAGGCCGGCGATGGGCTGGTCCACAGCGCGGGAATTCTTCTCGTGGCCGTCGCGCAGGTTGCTGTGTTGGTCCCAGCGGTCGCCGCCGCCCGTCGGACAGGTTAGCTCGACGAAGCGCACGCCGCGTTCCACCAAGCGTCGCGCCAACAGGCATTGCTCAGCGAAGGTGGCGGTCATCTTGTTCGGCGAGTCCACGCCATACATCCGCTTGGTGGCGTCGGTTTCGCCGCGGATCGCCATCAGCTCGGGCACGGCGGACTGCATGCGGTAGGCCAGTTCGTAGTTCGCGATGGCGCTTTCGAGCGCGTCCAGCTTGCCGAAACGCTCCACGACGCCGGCGTCGAGCTTGCGCATGAGGGCGAGCTTGGCGTCCTGCAATTCGGGCTTCACCTCGGTGGGCAGCACGTTCGCGACCGGGTTCGCGCCGGGCTTGAAGACGGAACCTTGATAGGTCGCGGGGAGGAAGCCGCTGTTGAAGTTGTCGAGGCCGCCGGGCGGGATGAGGCCGCCGTTGAGCACCACGAAGCCGGGCAAGTCCGCGTTCTCGCTGCCGAGACCGTAGCCGGCCCACGCGCCCATGCTGGGCCGGCCCTGCAAGCCGCTGCCGGTGTGGAGGAAGTAGTTCGCGTTCGTGTGCTCGGAGAACGCGCTGGTCATCGAGCGCACCACGGCGAGGTCGTCCACGCACTGCGCGACGTGGGGAAAGAGGCTGCTGACGGGAATGCCGCTTTGGCCGTGCTGCTGAAATTCCCAGAGCGAGCCGAGGGTGTTGCCGTTGTTGTTGAACTGCGTCGGCTCCATCTTCATCCCGAACGGCTTGCCGTTCTCCGCCGTGAGCCGGGGTTTGGGGTCAAAGGTGTCCACCTGCGAAGGGCCGCCATCCATGTAGAGGAAGATGACGGAGCGGGCGCGCGGGGCGTGGTGGGGCGCGCGGGGGGCGAGTGAGTTGGAGGGGCCGCCCAAGGATTTGTCCGCCAGTAGCGAAGTGAGGGCAAGCGCGCCGAAGCCGTTCGCGCAACGGGCGAGCATGGCGCGGCGGCTGACAGTGCGGGATGCGGGCTTGAGGTTCATCGTGAAGGGCGCGATGTATTGGAGCGCGGACGCCTACGTCCGCGTGAGCTGCTTGCGAGCGAAAGTCGGCTGCGGACGTGGGCGTCCGCGCTCCAGGAGTATCGGGTCTCGGCGCGTGGGTGCATCAGTTCAGGTAGATGAATTCCTTCACGTTGAAGAGCACATGTCCCAAGTCGGCCCAGGCGCGGTCGTCGGTGGACGTCGCTCCGAGGGCGGTGGACTGCGCGGTGATGAATGCGAGGCCGTCTTTCAGTTCCGTGTCGCTGGGCGGGCGGCTGAAGGCGGCGAGATACATCTGGCGCACGCGCTCGGCTGGTTCGGCCACGGTGGCGAGGCGCTTCGCCCAAACCCGGGACTGCTCCACGACGAACGGGTCGTTCATCAGGATGAGCGCTTGCGCGGGGACGTTCGAGACGTTGCGGCGGCCCATCGTGGTGAAGGGAATCGGCATGTCGAAGGCCAGCATCATCGGCGGGAGGAAGTTCCGGCGCACCGAGGTGTAAATGCTCCGCCGGCCCGCGCCGTCGAGCGGGCCGCTGCCGGGCTTGCCGCGGCCATCCATGAAGTGCGTGACATGCACCATCACGCTCGGGCCACCCACTTTTGGGTCGAGCCGACCGGAGACCGCGAGCACGGCGTCGCGGATGGCTTCGCCTTCGAGGCGGCGCAGGTTCATGCGGTGGAGTAATTCGTTCTCGGGGTCGAGTTGTTCGGCGCGGGCGTCGGTCGGGGCGCTGGACATTTGGTAAGCCTGCGTGAGCACCAGCTCGCGGATGAGGCGCTTCACGGACCAGTTCAGGTCGCGGACGAAGTGGACGGCAAGGTGGTCCAGCAGCTCGCGGTGCGACGGCGGCTGGCCGAGCACGCCGAGGTTGTCCACCGACGGCACGAGGCCGCGTCCGAAGAGGTGGTGCCAGACGCGGTTCACGATAACACGCGCGGTGAAGGGATTGGCGGGGTCAACAATTTGCTGCGCGAGTTCGAGCCGCCCGCTGCCGGTGGCGAACGACTGGGCTTCCGTGCCGGACAAGGCTTCGAGGAAACGGCGCGGCGTGGCTCCGGCGGGATTGCGCGGCTGGCCGCGCACGAGGAGGAACTCGTCCACGCCGTTGCCATCGAGCATCGCGGGCGCGGTCACGGTGATGGGCTGGAGACGCGCGACCAGCTCGGCGCGGCGGGCAAGCGCGGGCTTGGCGGCGGCGGCGAGTTGCTGGCGCTCGGGGCTGCCGGGCGGGCAGAAGAGGTCGAGTTTTTGCACGAGCCAATCAGCGAGCGGGGCAGCGGCGGGCGAGATTCGGCTCGCCTGCATTTCCGTCGCGACAGCGAGGAGCGTGCGCTGCAACGCGGCGGCGATGGTGGCCGGCGAGTTCACTTCGGGCGCGCCGAGAGCGGCGTGGAGCAAGTCGTTGGGCGCGTCGGGCAAGGGCGGTTTCGCATCCGCTTGCACGACCCTCGCGATGGCGAGTGGAGCCGCGCCGATGGGGGTGAACTCGGCGTGGACGCGCTGGCCTTTGTAGGCGGTGAGCACGTGCTCGACCCAGCGCCATTGGTTACGGTCGTCCTTAAACTCCTTCAGCAACGAGCCGTGGAGCGGGCCTTGGATGATGAGGTGCGAGGCGACGTTTGCGTAGGCGCGCACGGGGCCGCGCACAAGATACCAGAGGCTGCCAGCGGTGAGCGTCACGTCGGGCGTGCGGAGGGTTTGGCCGCTGCGCTCCCAACCGCCGAGCGGGCCACCGTCGCGCTCGACCCCCTTCGGGGCGAGGGCGCTCCACGCGGGGTCGCGCACCGCAGCGGGGCGCACGACGATGCCGGCGAGCGGCTGTTGTTCGCTCGGACCGAAGAGGATTTCACCTGGCTGCGCGGGTCGGGAGCCGAAGCTCCAGCCGTCTTGCACCCAGTCCTTCGGGCCGGGCTTGGCGTAGTCCACAACCACGCTGGCGGGTGCGATGGTGGCGGGTTCCGGTTTCGGCTTTTGCGCTGCACCACGCGGGGCGGTGAAGGCGTGGAGTGGGTGGTCGGGGTTGGCTTTCGCTTGTTGGAGTGCGGTGGTCCACGCGGCGGTGGGCGTGGGGCTGAGAAGGCTTTCGGCCAAGCGCTCCAGGCCGGGGCGGAGCGCGCGGGCGGTGGCTTGAAGCAACTTGCCTTGCTCATCGGCACGCAGTTGCGCGAGCTGCGCGGCGACTTCGCGATGCGTCTCCATTGCGGCGAACGGGGCTTGGCGATAGGTGCTGCTGATGAGGAAGCCGGCGAGCGCGTAGTAGTCGCGCTGGGAGATGGCATCGAACTTGTGGTCGTGGCAACGCGCGCAGGCGACGGTCATGCCGAGGAAGGTTTTGGACATCACGTCGAGGCGGTTGTCCATGCGGTCGCATTCGTCCTGGCGGATGTCCACGGGCGAATGAACCTCCTCACCGAGGAACCAGAAGCCGGTGCCGAGGATGGATTCGTTGCCGCCGGTGGCGGGGTTCAGTCGCGGCTTGGGGACGAGGTCACCGGCGAGGTGCTCGATGACGAACTGGTTGTAAGGCACGTCGGCATTGAGGGCGCGGATGACGTAATCGCGGTAGTGGTAGGCGTTCGGAATGATGGGCTCGAACTCGTGGCCGCGCGTCTCGGCGTAGCGAACGAGGTCGAGCCAGTGGCGGGCCCAGCGCTCGCCGAAGGCGGGGGAGGCGAGGAGTTGGTCAACGACGCGCTCGTAGGTGGTCTCACTTTCTCGCTTTCTCGCCTGCTCACCCGCCCCGCTGCGGGCAGGTGAGAGAGTGGGAGGGTGAGAGAGTGAGAGGGAGAAGGCTTCGACGTCCTCCGGCTTCGGGGGCAGGCCGGTGAGGTCGAAGTGGAGGCGGCGCAGGAGCGCGTGCGGGGCGGCGGGCGGGGCGGGGGAAAGTTGCTTGGCTTCGAGTTTCGCGAGAAGGAAGCGGTCCACGGGCTGGGTGCTCCACGCGGAGTTCTTCACGGCGGGCACCGGCTCGGCGCGCGGCGGGGTCCAGCTCCAGTGCTGCTGCTTGAGTTGCTGGACATCGAAGCCCTTCGCGGCGACGCGCGTGGTGCCAGTCTCGGCGGGCCAGGGTGCGCCGCGTTTCACCCACTCGGCGAGGTCGGCGATTTGCGCGTCGCTGAGGCGGGACTTGGGCGGCATCTGCAAGTCCTGGTTGCCGTAGCGGACGGCTTCGAGGAGGAGGCTCTTGTCCGGCTGGCCGGGGACGACGGCGGGACGGGTGTCGCCGCCTTTGAGCACGGCGGCGCGGGAGTCGAGGAGGAGGCCGCCCTTGAGCTTCTTCGCGTCCGCACTGTGGCACTCGTAGCAACGCTCGGCCAGCAAGGGGCGGATGCGCTTCTCGAAGAACTCGAGGTCCTCCGCGGAGAAGGCGGGCGCGGCGGCAAGCACGCGCACCGTCAACGCGAAGGTGACGGCGAGGGCTGCAAGGGAACGAGTCGGCAAACGCACGGGATATCGGACGGGATGAAGGAGCCGAGCGTTCACGGCGGTAGTGGAGCGCGGACGCCTACGTCCGCAGCAGGCTTGGGCGGAAGGGACGCTCGCTGCGGACGTGGGCGTCCGCGCTCCGAAGATGAGTCACTTCAGCACCGGGCCTTCGAGGGGCTTCCCGTTCGTGTCGAGGATTTGGAAGTGGTGGACGCCGGGACCGGTCGCTTCGGTGAAGGTCCATACCAGTTTTTTGTCCGGCGTCACTTCAATCATCTTCGTGCGGTCCGCGCCGATGCCGTAGCAGGCGATGACGGTGTTGCCGTTGGGGAGGCGCTGGCCGCCGCAGGCATCCTTGATGAGTGGCTTGTCGAAGCTGGAGTTGTCCACCTGCCAGACGGTCTTGCCTGCCTTGTCCACCTCGATGGAGACATGGCCGTAGGTGCAGTTGATGAGCGTGTTGCCGTTGGCGAGGCGGATGGCGGTGAAGGGCCAGTTCGGCGTCTTCACTTCCCAGACGATTTCGCCCTTGGGCGTGTATTCGCGGACGACCTTGTCGTGGAGCTGGGGGATGAGGTAGTTGCCATTGGCAAGCTTGCGGGCCATGCGGCTCTGCATGTGGTGGTTCGTGAGCTGGCAGGAGATGGGGAACTCCAGGACGATTTTGCCGGCGCGGTCGAGTTCGAGCAGGCGCGGTTTGGGGCCAGCTTCCGTGACCATGATGCGGTCGCCTTCGACGACTTGCGCGGTGTTCACCTCGGCCTGCGTGCCCTTCCACTCGAAGAGCTTCTGGCCGTCGCGCGTGACTTCCACCACGCCGCCGCCGGGGTATTCCTTCGACTTGGAAAGGGCGAGGAGGAGGTTGCCGCTGGGGAGCACGTAGCCATCGCGCGTGGCGTGCGGGTAAGTCCAAGCGGTCTTGCCCGCGCCGTCCACGATGCGCGTCTGGCCACCGCAGGCGAGGAAGGAATGAGTGACGGGGGTTTGGGCGTGGCCGGCGGCCAGTCCGGCGAGGGTGAACGCGACGGCCAGCACCGCGGTGCGGAGGGTGAGTTGCATGGTGGGATTGGAGACTGCTTCGGGCGGGGAGCCAAGGGAAATTCTGCGGCGGGAAACCCCTTGTCTCCGCCGGGCAGGTGGCTTCCAATCCGTCTGCGTGAGCGAGCCAGCCCCCAGCATAAATGAACCGGTGAAGTTTCCCCCTGGTTTGCAGAACGCCTTTCTCTTCGCGGGCTTCAACGCGCTGTCATTCCCGATCGTGGTGGGCAATCCGATGATCCTCTACGCCAAGACGCTGGGGGCCAGCGCGACGGTGCTGGGCATCATCGCGGGCATGATGCCGCTGCTCGTCATCTTCCAAATCCCGGCCGCCAGCCATCTGGGCCGGATTGGCTACAAGCGCTTCGTCTATGCCGGCTGGGGGATACGCACGATCTTCATCGTCGGGCTGGCGTTGCTGCCGCTGCTGACGGAGGTGCTGGATGCAACCGCCCGGCTGGCGTTGGTGCTGCTGCTGCTCTTCGCCTTCAACCTTTCGCGGGGCATTTCGAGCTGCGCGTGGCTGCCCTGGATCACGACGCTGGTGCCGGAGTCCATCCGGGGCCGCTATCTCGCGTGGGACGCCGCCTGCGTGAACTTCGCCAACTTCCTCGTCATCGTGCTAGTGGCGCTGGCGCTGGGCGACCGCCCCGCCCCGTGGCAGTTCGCGGTGATGTTCCTCTTCAGCGCGGCGATGGGCGGGATGAGCCTCGTGTTCCTCAAGCGCATCCCGGATGTGGAACCGCAGACGGCCACCCGCAGCAACAACCCCGAGCCGGTGCCGTGGCTGGCCATCTCCGCGCATCCGCCCTTTCGCCGGCTGCTTTGGGTGAACGTGGCCTGGCCGCTCGCCGTGGGCGGCGTCAGTGCCTTCACCACCGCGTGGCTCAAGGTCGAGGCCGGCATGACCGAGGGGCAGGTCTTGCTGGTGTCTTCCGTCGCCTTCTTGGGCGGCTTGAGCAACCTGTGGCTGCTCGGGCCGAGGCTCGACCGGTTGGGCAGCCGGCCCGTGCTGCTGATCTGCATGACCACCTGGCTGGTGATTGTGTGTGGCTGGCTGGCCCTGGCCGGTCGCCTGCTGTCGCCCACGACGCCGGTGTTGCTGACGTTGCAGTTCCTAATGGGGCTGGCCTCGGCGGTGACCGGACTGGCCAACATGCGGCTGGCGATGGCGATCATTCCCGTGATGGGCCGCGACCACTTCTTCGCGCTGTTTTCCGTGGTGGCCAATCTGGCGATGGGTTTGTCGCCCATCCTGTGGGGTGTGTTGATTGATGCCCTGCGGCCGTTGAACTACGTGTGGCACGGGCTGGCGGTGAACCGTTACACGGTCTTCTACGCGCTGGTGGGCGTCTTCTTCTTGCTCACGCTGTGGCTGTGCCAGCGGCTGGAGGAACCCAAGGCCGTGAGCATGGAGCAGTTGCTGCGGGAGATTTTGATCGAGTCGCCGCAACGGGCCTTGATGCGGCTCTGGCCCCGGGGCTGAACCGGCACCAAGTCAGTCGCGCGTGCTTTCCGGATTTGTGGCATGGGCGCGCAGCCGCAGCGCGTTGCCGATCACGATCACATCCGACAACCCCATCGCCGCCGCGCACAGCACCGGGCTGAGCAGGCCCAACGCGGCCAGGGGCACGGCGGCGGCATTGTAGAAGAAAGCCCAGAAGAGGTTTTGCTTGATAGTGCGGAGCGTGGCCTGGGCCAGTGCCAGGGCGTCGGGCACCGCCAGCAAATCTGATTGGAGCAGCAGGATGTCCGCCGCCTCGCGGGCGACATCGCTGGCGCGGGCCACTGCTATGCCCAAATCCGCCTGTTCGAGCGCGGGAGCGTCGTTGATGCCGTCGCCGACAAAGGCCACGCGTTCCCCGCGCGCCTGAAGCTGCTGCACGATGCCGGTCTTGCCCTCGGGCCGCACGCCGGCAAAGACATTGGCCTTGGGGATGCCCACCTGTTCGGCGATGGCAGCGGCGGTGCCGGCCATGTCGCCCGTGACCAGGTACACCGCTTTTCCCTGCGCGCCGAGCCGGGCAACCATGCGGGCGGCGGCGGGCTTGAGCTGATCGCGCAGGGCGAAGAGGCCGAGCAGTTCGGTGCCCCGGGCGAGGCCAAGCACGGTGGCTCCCCGGCCGGACCACTCGGCGACGAAGTCAGCCGGGGCCGCCGCCACACCTGAGGCGGCCAGCCACGGGAGCGAACCCAGCCGCCAGCCACCGGCTGCGGTGGTGGCCTCGATGCCTGCCCCGCGCACCTCGCGCCAATCCGTGAAGGCGGCGGCGTGGGCCGGTGTGGCCTGCGCTGCGAGGGCGCGGCTCAGCGGATGGTTGGACGGGGTGGCCAACTGGGCGGCGAGTTCGGCCAGCGGTTCCGGGCTGGGCTTGAGTTCCAGCATTGCGGCCACGGCCAGTTTGCCTTCGGTCAGCGTGCCGGTCTTGTCGAGCAGCACTGCCGTGATGCGCCCGCTCTTTTCCAGGGCCGCACCGTCCCGAATCAGGATGCCCCGGCGGGCGGCGGCGTTCACCCCGGCCATGATCGCGGCGGGCGTGGCGAGGCCCATGGCGCACGGGCAGGCCACAATGAGCACGCCAGCGGCATGAATGAACGCGGCGGCCAGCGGGGTGGCCGGGAAATGCCCGGCCGGCAGGAAGGGCAGCAGCGTGGTCGTGGTGCGCAGTGCGCTCTCGTAAGCCAGTCCCCACCAGAGTCCGGTGGCCACGGCGACGAGCACCACTACCGGGACAAAAACGGCGCTGACCTGATCGCCGAGCTTCTGGATCGCCGCGCGGCTCGACTGGGCGCGCTGCACCAAGGCGATGATTTGGGCCAGCGCAGTCGCGGTGCCCGTGGCGGTCACGCGGAAAATCAGCCGGCCATTTTGATTCACCGTGCCCGCGTAGAGCTTGGCTCCGGTGGCTTTTTCCACCGGCAGGGATTCGCCGGTGAGCATCGCTTCATCCACGGCGGACTGGCCTTCCTGCACCTCGCCGTCCACCGGCACGCGGTCGCCGGGCCGGAGCACGACATGATCGCCGGGCTGCAATTGCGAGACGGGGATTTCCTGCTCGGCCCCGGCGGGAGTCAGTCGCCGCGCGGTCGCCGGGGCCAGCGTGAGCAGGGCGCGCAACGAGCTGGCTGCGCGGGCGCTCATCCGGGCTTCCATCCAATGGCCCACGCTGATGAGCGTGATGATGGCCGCCGCTTCCATGAAGTAAGCGTGCCCGGGCCGGCCGGACAGCAGCGCCCAGGCACTGAACCCGAAGGCGGTGGTCGATCCCAACGCCACCAAAGTGTCCATGTTCGAGCGGCCGGCCTGAAGCTGCCGCCACGCGCCCACGTAAAATCGTGCACCGCACACCACCTGCACCGGGAGGCTGAGGGCGAAGGCCGTCCACTGAAACCAACGTTCCCCGCCCAACGCAAAGCCCCATTCGCCCAGCATGAGCAGGGCGGTGATTACGCCGCCGAAGACCACGTTGAACTGCCACCCAGCCAGCGGCGACCACGCGGAGGCAGGGGCAGCCCGCCGGGTGGAACTGACCGGTTCCGCTGGATAGCCCGCCGCCCCCAGGGCGCTCACGATGACCGCGGAGGAAACCGGGGCTGCTGGTTGGAACTGCACCGTGGCCCGGGCCGTTTCCAGGGTAACCACCACGCTGGTCACGCCGGGCACCTTTTGCAGGGACTCCGTGGCCTTGCGAACGCAGTTCTGGCAGTTCAGTCCGCGCACGGTGAACTCCATCACCCCGGGATGGGGTGCGGGTTCGTTTGGCTCACAGCTCTCGGCGCAGGCGCAGCTCATCGCCCTTCCAGTAGGCCACATCCGTCGCCTGACTGCACGGTGATTTGCGCCTTGGCCGGGGCTTCCGGCGGGCGCGTTTGCCGGGCTTACAGCCACGGCCGTTGGAAGCTTGCCAAAGCCCGCACTGCTCCGCATGTTTTCTGGCGTATGAGTAACAAGACGGCAGTCATGGTGTTGATCGCGTTGAGCGTGTTGCTGGGGATTGGCCTCCTCATGCGGCACAACGCCGCGGAAGAGCAGAAGCGGAACGACGCCGCCCAAATCACCAAGCTCGACACGAACTTGAAGGACACCGAGGGCAAGCTCACCGACCAGAAGAAGGTCAATGAATTCCTCCTCCAGACCAACGCGATCATCACCACCAACCTGGCGGTCAAGACCGAGGAGGCGAAGAACCTCGCCGCCAAGGTGCAGGCCACGACGGCTGAGTTGACGCAGACCAAGGACGTGCTCACCAAGACCCAGGCCGAGGCCAAGGCCGCGCAGTCCGCCGCTGAGCGGGCTGCCGCCGCCGCCCAGTCGGCCGAGGCCGCCGCGAAGAAGGCCCAGGCGGAAGTGGTGGTGTCGCGGGCCGAAACCAAGGCTGCCGAGGCGGTCATCAAGCAGACCGAGGAGAAACTCAAGACCACGCAGGCCAAGGCGGAGGCCGACGCCAGGACCGCCGCCACCCGCCTGGCCGCGCTGGAAAAATCCAAGACCGAGGAGATTGCCAAGCGCGATGCCAGCATCAAGGACTTGCAGACCACCCGGGACGAGCTCAACGCGAAGATCGTCGGGCTCAACTCGGACATTGCGAAACTCCAGTCCAACGTCAGCACCCTCAACGCCCGCATCAACCTGCTCGAAGGCGAGCTTCAGGTGGCCAACAACGACAAGACCTTCCTCACCAAGGAACTTCAGCGCATGCAGACCGAGCGCACCGAGATGGAGCGCAAGATGAACGACCTCGCCTTCCTGCGGGAGCAGATCTCCACCATCAAGAGCGATCAGGCCATCGCCCGCCGCGTGGAATGGATGCGCCAGGGCAGCTTCATGGATGAGCGCAAGGGCGGACAGTTGCTCAACGACGGCCTCCGCCCGCTGCCCTCGGTCAAGCCCACCAGCACCCGCGGCAGCCAGTTGAATGTCGAGGTGCACCGCGATGGCACTGTCACCATCCGTCCCCCGGCCCCGGCCACCAAGCCGGCGGACAAGGGCGTTGAGAAGAGCGTGACCGTCGGGCCTGAATTCCCGGCCGCGCCCGCGCCGAAGAAGTAGCCCGTGCCCGCGTGCCTATTCCGGCGGCCGGCAGCGGGCAGGCGCGACACGTCGAACCCGAACCCCGCAGGGGCAATCGCCGGTGCGGTCCGAACTGCGTCGGGAGAGCGCGGCGCTAGTCCGATTTCGGCATTCGGGTTCCAGCCATGAGCAGCGCGACGACCATGAACGACTCCTTCGGCCGCACGATGCGCGACCTCCGCGTCAGCATCACGGACCGCTGCAATTTTCGCTGCATGTATTGCCTGCCGGAGACGGAGGAGGCCGCCAATTTCTACCGCGGCAAGTTCGACGCCCTCAAAAACCCGAAGCCAACGCTCACGCCAATTGTCCGCGAGTGGAAGCCCAAGTCGGCCCTGCTTAGCTACGAGGAAATCGAGCGCGTCGTGCGGGTCGCAGTCGGGCTGGGCATCGAGAAGGTCCGCATCACCGGCGGTGAGCCGCTGCTGCGCCGCGACGTGCCAGAACTGGTGGCGCGGCTGGCTCCGATCGCGGGCATCCGGGATTTGGCAATGACCACCAACGGCTCGCAGTTCGCGTCGCAGGCCGTTGCCTTGCGGGCTGCCGGGCTCAAGCGCGTCAGCTTCAGCCTCGATTCACTGGACCCCGACAACTTCAAGCGCATCACCGGCCGCGACGGATTGCGTGCCGTGCTGGCCGGCATCACGCAGGCGAAGGCGCTTGGTTTCGCGCCCGTGAAGGTCAATGCCGTGGTCATCCGCGGCTTGAACGACCACGAGCTGGAGCGCCTCGCCGGTTTCGCGCGCGAGCAGGACGTGAGTTTCCGTTTCATCGAGTTCATGCCCTTGGATTCCGGCCGCGCCTGGCTGCGCGACCTCGTGGTGCCCGGCCGGGAGATTCTGGCCCGCTTGCAGGCCAGCTTTGATCTGTGTCCCGTGGTTTCCGAGAACAAGTCCGAGACGGCGAAACGCTGGACTTTCGCCGACGGGCGCGGCGAGCTGGGCATCATTGCCCCGGTCACCGAGCCGTTCTGCGGCCATTGCAACCGGCTCCGGCTCACGGCCGATGGCAAGATTCGCACCTGCCTCTTCAGCCTGCATGAGCACGACTTGAAACCGTTGCTCCGGGGCCAGGCGGATGACGCCGAGCTGGCCGCGAGGCTGCGGGAAATTGTCTTGGGGAAGGAAGCCCGGCACCATATTGGCGAACCGGGCTTTCAGCAGCCCGAGCGCACCATGAGCTGCATCGGTGGCTGAGGCGCGGGGCGTGGGGGCGTGGCAGCGCGTGTAGCCGCGCGTCAGGCGGATGGTTTGGGCAACAGGCTGTCCACCGCATCCAGGATTTGTTGCATGCTGAACGGCTTGGACAAAGCCAGGTGAGCACCCAACTTTTGCGCCATGACCAGAATGGTGCTGCTGGTCTTGGGCACGCTGCCGGAGATGGCGATGATTTTGATGCTGGGAAAAAGCCGGCGGATTTCCTGGATGGTTTCAATCCCGTCTTTGCCCGGCATGTAGAGATCCACGATGGCCACCTCCACTGGAGCTGCCTTGAGGGCGTTAAGTGCCTCGGTGCCGTCCCGCACCTGCCGTGTCTCATGGTCGGCCCCGGTCAAGGCGCGCTGGAGCATGAGGCCGAAGTCCTCCTGATCATCAGCAATGAGTATTCGCGCCATGTTGGGTTTCCTGTCCCAGTCTCGCCCGCTTTTACTTCCACGAGAACTGGAACTACTGAGACAGATAGCCGCACATAGCCGGAACGTCGAGTATTTCCCGCTCGCGTTTTGGGGTTCCCTCGCTTTCATTCCCGGACCGCATGGCCATTTCCATTGACCTCGCTGGTAGGATCGCGCTGATCACCGGTGCCTCGCAGGGCATCGGTGCCCAGATCGCGCGCACCTTTCACGCTGCGGGCGCAACGGTGCTGCTCAACCATCCCGATGTGGGCACCACCCGTGTGGACGCGGATCGTCTGGCCGCCGAGCTGAACGTGGTGCGGGCCGGCAGTGCTGCGGCCTTGGCGGCGGATGTCGCTGATGCCGATGCTGTGCGGGCGATGATGCAGGCGGTGCGCGAGCGGCATGGCGGGCTGGACTTCCTCGTCAACAACGCCGCCATCCTCCGTGATCGCACCCTGGCCAAGATGTCGCTGGACGAATGGCAGGCGGTGCTCGACGTGAACCTCACGGGAGTCTTCCACTGCTGCAAGTTCGGCCTCGAAGTGATGCGTGACGGCGGGGCCATCGTGAGCTTGGGCAGCATTTCCGCGATTCTCGGATTCTATGGCCAGGCCAACTACTCGGCGGCCAAGGCCGGCGTGCAGGCCATGATGCGTGTGCTCGCCCGCGAGTGCGCCCGCCGCGGCATCCGCGCCAATGCCATTGCCCCCGGTGTGATTAACACCACCATGGCGGCGACGATTCCGGACGCCGCGCGAGTGGAGATGCTCCGGCAAATCCCGCTCGCTCGTCTGGGTGAACCGCAGGAGGTTGCTGACGTCGCGCTCTTCCTCTGCTCGCCGCTGGCCAGCTACGTCAGCGGTCAGACCATCGAGGTCAACGGCGGCTGGCACGGTTGAGCTGCGTCTGCTCAGGTGTTTGTCATCTGTCAAGGTCCGCGCTGGGCGGACATTCCGTCCTCCGTCAATTCCGTCCGGTGTGTTTCCTGCGCGCACCACACGGACACCAGCGTGATTGCGGACATGGCGATGAGGTAGAGCGCCACGGGCCAGGGGTTGCCGTCCGCCCACTTGAGCAGGGCGGTGGCGATGAGCGGGGCCAGTCCGCCCGCGAGCGGCGAGGCGAGCTGGTAGCCCAGCGATACGCCGCTGCACCGCACCCGCGTGCTGAACAGCTCGGAGAAAAACGCCGCTTGCGGTCCATACATCGCGGAGTGGACCACGAGCCCAAGCGTGATTGCCGCCCAGAGACCTGCGGTCGCGCGCGTGTCCACCAGCCAGAAGAATGGGAACGCA
>Ga0075471_10001915_pt1 | contig 13790 bp, 10 predicted proteins | sample DEB19_08_DNA_2_FD_74787 | JGI IMG/M metagenome (GOLD analysis project Ga0075471, IMG submission 74787) | Aqueous microbial communities from the Delaware River and Bay under freshwater to marine salinity gradient to study organic matter... | ecosystem: Environmental > Aquatic > Marine > Coastal ... | reverse complement strand
TGCAACCTGCCCGGCGGGCGGCACGCAAACGTGCGGACCATGCGCGCGGTGGTGGCGCACGCCGACGGCACGGGGCGGCGCGAACTGGGCGCGGACATCGTGCGCGAGCCGAACGCATGGACACAGTTCGTGGGCTGGTCGCCGGACGGGAGGACGGCGGTCATTTCACGCGGCTGGCAGAGCCCGGAGAACGCGCGCTGGGAGGAAGAGCACAAGCAGTTCCGGCACACCAAGGACGGCTGGCTGGTGGATGCGTTCCTCGTCGAGCTGGCCACGGGGCGCGCGACGAACGTCACGGCGGTCGAGCGCGTGAGCAATTACAACGGCGGCCTCTTTTACTGGCCCGGCGACGACACGAAGCTGGGCTTCACCGCCCTGATTGACGGCAACTCGCATCCTTTTCGCATGGACCGCGACGGGCGGAACAAGACGGACCTGACGAAAGCCTCGAAGGAATTCTCCTACGGCTTCAGCAGCTCCCGCGACGGGCGGCGCATCGCCTACCACAAGAATTACCAGGTCTTCCTCGCGAATGCCGATGGCTCGGGCGCGGCGCAGGTAAAGACGGGCAATCCGTTCAACTTCGCGCCGGCGTGGTCGCCGGACGGCGCGCACGTGCTGTTCCTCAGCGGCGAGCACTACAACTGTCATCCGCACGTCGCGCTCGCGGATGGGAGCGGGTTGCGGAAGCTCGCCGACCGCGGCGGCTACCGCGGCGTGACGGAGTTTCTGGACGTGCCGGATTTCCACGGCGGCAGCAGCGACACACCGGTGTGGTCAGCCGACGGGCGGTCAGTTTTCTACACCGCCCTCGATGGGAAGAATGTGGAGTTGTTCCAAGTCACTCTGGACGGACGCAGAGCACAACTCACGAGCTCGTCGGAATTTGCTCCACACGCACTACACTACCATCCGCAGCCATCGCCAAACGGAAAGTTCCTCGTTTGTGGGACGAAGCGCGACGGCGTCCGCCAAATCATGGTGTTGAGTCTCGCGGACGGCTCAACGAAGCAAGTCACCCAGATGCGGCCAGGCCACGCGGCGCTGTGGCCGCACTGGCAGCCGGCAATCCGGTGAGGCTGTGGTGCGCACGACCCGTGCGCCGCAGCGCCTCTGTTCGCGCAGCGGGGCAGGCGTAGGATCAGGATTACAAGCAGGAACGGAGGCGTTGGCCACATGGCAACAGGTTGAGTTGCGCGCCACCCGTCGGGGCGCCCGCGCAGCTTGCCGCTCGCTGCCCGTTCCTTCACTCTGACTGACATATGAAAGCCAGCCTCCTTCTCGCCGCCGTGTTCGCTCTCGCGCTCGTGCCCGCACGCGCGGAGTTCAAAGCCGGAGCCGCGGTCATTGACGTCACGCCGCCGATGCTGCCGGTGCTAGTCAACGGCGGCATGACCAGCCGTTCGGTGGAGAAGGTCAAAACCCGCGTCAACGCCCGCGCCATCGTGCTGGCGGACAGCAAAACCCAGCTCGTCATCGTCGTCGTGGACAGTTGCATGATGGGCCGGCCGTTGCTGGACGAGGCCAAGGCACTGGCAGCGAAGCGGACGGGCATTCCCACGGACCGCGTGCTCATCTCCGCCACCCACTCGCACAGCGCGCCCGCTTCGATGGGCTGCCTGGGAACCGATGCCGACCCGCGTTATGTGCCCTTCCTGCGCGACAAACTGGTGGAGGCCATCGCCGCCGCGCAGGCAAACCTGGAACCGGCCCGCATCGGTTTCGCGAAGATTGATGCGGCGGACTTCACCGCGTTGCGCCAGTGGATTCGCCGGCCTGACCGCATCGCGGAAGATCCGTTCGGCAACAAGACGGTGCGCGCGAACATGCACGCGGGCCGCGTCTGGGATGATGTCACGGGCGAGGCGGGGCCGAAGGATCCCGACCTCGCGCTCATCTCGATTCAGTCGCGCGCGGGCCGGCCGCTGGCGGTGCTCGGGAACTTCTCGATGCACTACTTCAGCGACGCGGACATCAGCGCGGATTACTTCGGGCTGTTCGCGGAGGGTTTGAAGGCGCGCATCGCTCCCGAGGCCACTCCCGGCAAGCCCGCCTTCGTCGGGCTCATGTCGCACGGCTGCAGCGGCGACATCTGGCGGCGCGATTACACCAAGCCGGAAAGCGAGTGGAACCCGAAGCTGACGATTGATGACTACACCAAGGGGCTGCTCGACCTGGCGATGAAGGCTTACGGGGGCATCCAGTATCGCGCGGATGTGGACATCGCCATGGCCGAGCGGCGGATGACGTTACCCTACCGCGTGCCCGACAAGCAGCGGCTGGAGTGGGCGCAGCGGGTGATGGCGGGCGTCACAAACCGGCTGGTGAAAACCACCGCCGAGGTTTACGCCCGTGAGCAGATCCTGCTGCACGAGGCGCAGCAGACGGAAATCGTCGTGCAGGCGCTGCGCGTGGGCGACATCGGCATCGCCACCACCCCGAACGAGACCTACGCGGTCACGGGCCTGAAGATCAAAGCCGCCAGCCCGCTGCCGCACAATCTGGTCATCGAGCTGGCCAACGGCGGCGACGGTTACATCCCGCCGCCCGAGCAGCATCTCTTCGGCGGCTACAACACCTGGGCCGCGCGTTCCGCCGGGCTGGAGGTGATGGCCGAACCGAAGATTGCGGAGGCGGCCATCGGTCTGCTCGAACAGGTCACCGGCAAGCCCCGCCGCGCCTGGAAGCTCAGCGATGGTCCCGCCGCGCGCAGCGTGCTGGGCCTGAAGCCGGCGGCCTACTGGCGCTTGAACGAGTTCACCGGCCCGCACGCCGCTGATGCCAGCGGCCTCGGGCATGACGCGGCCTACGAGCGTGAAATCACCTACTATCTCGCCGGTCCGCGCCCCGCCGCGTTTTGCGAGCCAGGCGAGGTGAACCGCGCCCCGCACTTCGTCGGTGGACGCCTGCGTGCCCGGATGGCCGGGCTGGGCGACCGTTATTCGGTTTCGCTCTGGCTGTGGAATGGCATGCCCAACACCGGTCGCGATGTGAGCGGGTGGCTCTTCTCGCGTGACCACGATCACGGCCTCGGACCATTCGGCGATCACCTCGGCATCGGCGGCAAGAGCGGCCACACCGGCAAGCTCATCTTCCTGCACGGCGAAGACGCGAAGTCCGTGACGGCGGGCAAGACGGAAATCCCGCGCTGGCAATGGCAGCATGTTGTCCTGGTCCGTGACGGCGGCACCGTGCGCGCCTACCTCAACGGCCAGCTCGAACTGGAGGCCAAGGTGCCCGCGAAGTTCCCGGCCGGGTTTGACCAGTGCTTCATCGGCGGCCGCAGTGACAACGACTCGAACTGGGAAGGCCGGCTCGATGAAGTCGCCGTGTTCAACCGCGCCCTCAGCGCCAGTGAGGTGGCGAAACTACAGGCGAACTGATCCCCATGAAAACCAGCTCACTGCTCCCGACCGCAATCCTCCTCGCCCGGTTGCTCACGTCACCGACGGCGCTCACTGCTGCCGAGGCAGCGCCGGCCAGCCTGTTTGCCAAGCAGGCCCGCATCCTGTTCCAAGGCGACTCCATCACCGACGGGAACCGCGGGCGCAGCGCGGACCCGAACCACATTCTCGGCCACGGCTACGCCTTCATCATCGCCGCCCGGCACGGCGCGGCGTTCCCGGCCCTGCAGCTCGACTTCATGAACCGTGGCATCAGCGGCAACACCGTGCTGGACCTCGAGAAGCGCTGGCAGAAGGACACGCTCGAACTGAAGCCCGATGTCTTGAGTGTGCTCATCGGCGTGAACGACAACGGACGCAATGTGCCGCTGGACCAATACGAGCAGGTCTATGACAAGCTACTCGTGGACACAAAGGCGGCGCACCCAAAGGTGAAGCTCGTGCTGTGCGAGCCCTTCGGCCTGCCCGTGGGCAAGCGCGCGGAGAACTGGGAGCCGTGGTTCACCACGCTGAAGGAGCGGCAGGCGATTGTGGCCAGGCTGGCGCAGAAACACGGCGCGGTGCTGGTGCGATTTCAGCGGGCCTTCGACGAGGCCGTGAAGCGTGCCCCGGCCGCGCACTGGATCTGGGACAGCGTCCACCCCACCTACAACGGCCATCAAGTGATGGCTGACGAGTGGGAGCGAGCCGTCCGATCGGCATGGGGTTCCGACAGCCGCTGAAACCAGGTTCACAAGCAGGACTGCCGATTCCCACCCATGCTCGGCGCTCCGCGCCGGTTCAGGGGCTGACATCACGGAGGCTTTGGGAGCGTAGTTTCTTCCTATGAACCTGTTTGGACAGGGCGGATTGCCCTCCGCCCGCCGCCGAGCACCGGGATGCCACTGGACTCCAGCGGCGCGGTGAGGACACCACGCCCCACCAGCACGGGTTCACATGAAAAATGCGGCGGCCAATGGCCGCCGCATTCGCTCACGAAGTGCCAAACAGGTTCAGCTCTTGGCCGAGGCTTCCGGGATGCGCATGCCGTAGAAGCTGCGATACACGAAGAACAACGCCACGAGGAAGAAGATGCCGCCGATGACCATGTTCTTCGTGCCGGCAGGGCTCGCCTTCTTCATCTCCACCGCGATCTCCACGGCCAGCAGGCCGAAGAGCGTGGTGAACTTGATGACCGGGTTCATCGAGACGCTGGAGGTGTCCTTGAACGGGTCGCCCACGGTGTCGCCCACGACGGTCGCCGCATGAATCGGCGTGCCCTTCGCACGCATGTCCACCTCGACGATTTTCTTAGCGTTGTCCCACGCGCCACCCGCGTTGGCCATGAAGATGGCCTGGAAGAGGCCGAAGAACGCCATGCCCACGAGGTAGCCGATGAAGAAGTAGGCGTTGAAGAACGGCAGGGCCAGCGAGAAGCAGAACACGACGAGGAAGATGTTCACCATGCCCTTCTGCGCGTAGATGGTGCAGATCTCCACGACCTTCTTGCTGTCCTCGATGCTCGCGGTGGCGGCGTCGAGCTTCATGTTCTCCTTGATGAAGACCACCGCGCGATACGCGCCGGTCACCACGGCCTGCATGCTCGCGCCGGTGAACCAGTAAATCACCGAGCCGCCCATGAGCAGGCCCAGCATGACCTCGGGCTGCACGAGACTGAGCTTGGCCACGGCGCCGCCGAATTCCTTCTCCAGCAGCATGATGATGCCGAAGACCATCGTGGTCGCGCCCACGACGGCGGTGCCGATGAGCACCGGCTTGGCGGTGGCCTTGAAGGTGTTGCCCGCGCCATCGCCCTTTTCGAGCTGGAGCTTGGCGTCCTCGAAGTCGGGCTTGAAACCGAAGTTTTGCTCGATGTCCTTGGCGATGCCCGGACGCGATTCGATCCGGCTCAGCTCATAGACCGACTGCGCGTTGTCCGTCACCGGGCCGAAGCTGTCCACCGCGATGGTCACCGGGCCCATGCCAAGGAAGCCGAAGGCCACGAGGCCGAACGCGAAGATGGGCGCGGCGAAGGTGAATGCCGACGGCATCAGCGCGGCGACGGGCGAACCCGTGTAGGTCGCCGTCATGTAGCTCACCCACATGAGGAACAGGATGCACAGGCCGGTCCAGAAGGCGGAGAAGTTGCCGGCGACCAGACCGGACAGGATGTTCAGCGACGCCCCGCCGTGATCGGAGGCGGTGACGACTTCCTTCACATGCCGCGAGTGCGGGCTGGTGAAGATCTTGGTGAACTCGGGGATCAACGCGCCGGCCAGCGTGCCGCACGAGATGATGATGGAGAGCACCCACCAGAGGTCCGGCATGGCCGTGCCCGCGCCGTCCTTGAAGCCCGCCAGCAACAGGTAGCTGGCGATGAACGTGACCACGATGGACACGATGGACGTGAGCCAGACGAGGTTCGTCAGCGGCGCTTCGAGATCGAAGTCCTTCTTCGTGCCGAAGAGCGACTTGCTCAGGATCTTGTTGGCCTCATACGACACCAGCGAGGTGATGACCATCAGGATGCGCATGGCGAAGATCCAGATGATGAGCTTGCCGCAGATTTCCGTGGTGCCCAGCGCCAAGGCGAGGAACGCGATCAACGCCACGCCGGTCACGCCGTAGGTCTCGAAGCCGTCTGCCGTCGGTCCCACGGAGTCACCGGCGTTGTCGCCCGTGCAGTCCGCGATCACGCCGGGGTTCTTGGGATCATCCTCGGGGAGCTTGAAGACGATTTTCATCAGGTCCGCGCCAATGTCCGCAATCTTGGTGAAGATGCCGCCGCAGATGCGCAGCGCGCTCGCGCCGAGCGACTCGCCGATGGCGAAACCGATGAAGCACGGGCCGACCAGCTCCTTGGGCAGGAAGCACAGGATGCAGATCATGAAGAACAGCTCCACGCACACCAGCAGCAGCCCGACGCTCATGCCGGACTGGAGGGGGATCATCAACGTGTTCAGCGCGTTGCCCTTCAGCGCGGAGAACGCGGCGCGGGAATTGGCCACCGTGTTGATGCGGATGCCGAACCATGCCACGCCGTAGCTGCCCAGGATGCCGAGGATGGAGCAGAGCAGGATGACAATCACGTCACCCAAGCCTTTGTGCTGAAGGACGCTGAAGTAGTAGAAGATGCACGCGGCAATCGCGAACCAGAGGATGGCGAGGAACTTGCCCTGCTGGAACAAGTAGGCCTTGCACGTCTGCCAGATGATGTCCGAGACCTCGTGCATGGACTGGTGGACCTGGAGCGCCTTGGTCTGCTGATACTGCACCCAGCCGTAGAGCGTCCCCAGCGCGCACACGACGATGCCGAAATACATCAGCGCAAAGCCGCTCACCTGGCTGCCAAACAAGTTGAACGACACCTTGCCCAAGTCCGGCAGGTTGATGTCCGCCTCGCCCGCGAAGGCTGACAGGGAGGCAAGGAAGGTGATTAGAAGTATCCCCAGGGACCGCAATTTACCTTTCAGCATAATGAGTCTTTTGGACTGTTTCTGAGCACAACGTCGTGATCGACACTGCGCCCGTTGGTTTTTTTTGTGTGGCGAACGAGCTTGTGAGTAGAGGGAAGGCAAACGAGGGTCAAGCCCTATTCAAGTTTCACCGCCGCTGCTTGGGTCATTCGCGGCCTGGCAAACGGAAGGTGGCCAGCACCGGCCGGTGATCCGAAGCCTCGCGCCACCACGGCAGGGCCAGGACACAGGTCTCGGTGGAGGCCAGCCGGTCAGCCAGCGACCGACTGGCCAGCACGTAATCGAAGCGCGAATAGTTGTCCTCCCGGGCATAGAAGTAGGTCCAGGTGACGTTCGGGGCGGGGCGTTGGAGCGGGGTGTCCTGGGCCGGACGCATGGCTTCCTCGGGTCGCAGGTCCACGAGCGCGTTGCGGCCGCGACCGATCAGCAGGCGGACCGGCTTGGCGTCGCGGGTGTCATTGAAGTCGCCCAGCACCAGGAGCGGGATGGCCGGGTTGGCCTTGAGCCGCGCGTCGATCTTCTCGCGCAGCAGCCGGGCTTCCTGCTCGCGCAGCTCGGCCTGATCCGCCTCGGGGACCGGGCGCTTGGACTTCAAGTGCGCGGCCAGGAGGGTGAAGGAAAAGGCCGGGGTCACCTGGAGATCCACTTCGAGAAAACCCCGGCTCACCTGGAAACGCCGGCCTTGCAGGAGGAAACTGTCATCCGTGTGCGGTCGCCGGGCCGTGATCGGGAAGCGACTCAGGAGCGCCACGTGGATGTTGGTGTCGTGCCCGCGCACGTGCTCCCAATGCGGATAGCTCAGGCCACCGGCCGCCAACGCCGCGCGGAGCTGGAGCAGGGCGTTGGTGCCGCCCATTTCCTGGAGGGCGACAACGTCCGCGCGCAGCGCTAGCAGCGTGTCACACACCCGCGCCTTGGCCTCAGGCGGCTTGGTGGTGCGGCCCGGCACCGGGGCATCGAGGTAGTTTTCGACATTGTAGGTGGCGACGCTGAAACGATCAGCGGCAGCCACTCCCATCCCCAGCAACCAGCCCACGATCATCCCCAGTGGGAGACGTGTCTTCATGGCCCGACAGCATGAGGGGAAAGTGGCCGGCGCGGCAAGCAGGAGCAGCGCCGCCTGTCACCCGCGGATGCCCACCTTCACGGGAGAACAACATTTGGCATTTGTGGTTTTGCTGGTTAGCCTGCGGCATGATTCGAGCCAATAAAGCGTCGGCCGGGCGCGCTGCCGCCGCGAAGCGCAAACCGCGGGCAAAGGCACCTTTGCACGACGTGCAAAGCGGGCGGGACCACCGCGAGCTGCGCATCAACAAGGTGGGCGTGCGCAACCTCCGCTTCCCCATCCGGATTCGCGACAAGGCGCACAGTCACCAGAACACCGTGGCCACGCTCGCGATGTGCGTGGACCTGCCCAAGGAGTTCAAGGGCACCCACATGAGCCGCTTCATCGAGGTGCTCAACGCCCATGGTGACATCGTCCACGTCGAAAACATCGAGGACATTCTCCACGCCATGCAGGCCAAGCTGCACGCCGAAACCGCCCATTTGATCATGGAGTTTCCCTTCTTCCTCACGAAGAAGGCACCGGTAACCGGCAAGGAGGGCGTGATGGACTACACGGCGCGGTTCGAGGCCAGCGCCATCGGCCAGGAACTGGACTTTATCCTCACCGTCATCGTGGGCGTCACCACGCTCTGCCCCTGCTCCAAGGCCATTTCCAAGTATGGCGCGCACAACCAGCGCGGGAACGTCACCGTCTCCATCCGCTCCCGTAAGGTCGTCTGGATCGAGGACCTCATCGCCCTTGTCGAGGCCAGCGCCAGCAGCGAGCTCTACTCCCTGCTCAAGCGCCAGGACGAGAAGGCCGTCACCGAGCGCGCTTATGACAACCCAGTATTCGTGGAGGATCTCGTGCGGAACGTCGCCCTCAAGCTCAACGCCCACCCGGACGTGACGTGGTATCAGGTGGAGGCGGAAAACTTCGAGAGCATCCACAATCACAACGCCTACGCTTGTATTGAGAAAGGCTAGGGCTGATCGCGATGACCGCCCTCGGGAAAACCTTTCCGCCTTGGGGCTTGATTTGCGCCGAGCCTTTGCCAAATAGTCCCCCTCGTTTGCCAGCGGACTTAAACCATAAAGTTCGTCCGTCGGCAGCCAGATGGAATGAGCCGAGGCCGCGTGCTGGTCTTATATTCCGGGCGGGTGCAGGGCGTCGGTTTCCGGCACACCGTAAAACAGGTGGCCTCGGGCTACGACGTGACCGGCACGGTGCGCAACCTCCCCGACGGGAGAGTGGAGCTGGTGGCCGAAGGCGAGCGGGAAGAGCTGGAAGCCTTCCGGCAGGGCATTCGGGATGCCGGGTTGGCAGGGTTCATCCGGCAGGAAGATGCCCAGTGGCAGACGGCCGGCAGTTTGTTACGCGGTTTTGAAGTGGTCCGTTAGAAGGCAGTTGAATGAAATACGCGATTATCGCCGACATCCACGCCAACTGGGAAGGGCTCCAAGTGGTGCTGGCGGATGCACAGGCCAACAAATGCACCCACTACGCCTGCCTCGGGGACGTAGTAGGCTACAACGCCAACCCCAAGGAATGCCTGGATGTCATCCGCTCCATGGGCATGCCCGTGGTCAAGGGCAACCACGACGAATACTGCTCCGTGGATTCCGCGCTTGAGGGCTTCAACCCCCACGCCGCCGAGGCCGTCAACTGGACCCGCTCCCAGCTCGCCGAGGAGGACATCCTCTGGCTGCGCGAGATGCGCTACATCCGCCTCGTCGCCAATTTCACCATCGTCCACGCGACGCTCGACGGCCCCAAGCGCTGGGGCTACGTGTTTGACAAGCTCGCCGCGGCAGCCAGCTTCACTTATCAGAACACGGGCGTCTGCTTCTTCGGCCACACGCACGTCCCGGTCGCCTTTGTGCGCGACGCCACCGTGCGCGGCGGCACCTACTCGAAGTTCAAGGTCGAGCCAGGCAAAAAGTATTTCGTCAACGTCGGCAGCGTCGGTCAGCCGCGCGATGGCAACCCCAAGTGCGCCTACGTCATCTACGACATGGACGAGCAGACCATCGAGCTGCGCCGCTTGGACTACGACATCGCCACCGCGCAGGCCAAGATTCGCGCCGCAGGCCTGCCCGAGCGCCTCGCTGAACGCCTCGCGCTGGGCAAGTAGCCTCTTGCATCTTTCATCCGGCGTTCGACCCAAACCGTCGAACGCCGGTTTTTCTTTGCGTTCCTTGCATCCTTTTGCGGCAATCATTCTCGTTTGAAGGTTCTCATCCTCAAACCCAGCTCACTCGGCGACGTCGTGCAGGCGCTCCCGCTTCTGCGCCTGCTCAAGCAACACCGCCCCGACGCCGAGGTCCACTGGTGGCTCGCTGCCGAGCTGCTGCCGTTGCTGGAGGGCGACGCCGACGTCAACCAGCTCATTCCCTTCGAGCGCAAGCGCTGGCGCTCACCCGGCTACTGGCCCGCCGGCCTTGCCCAAATCCACGCGATGCGGGCCGCGCGTTACGACTGGGTCATTGACCTTCAAGGCCTCGCCCGCAGCGCCCTCTTCGCGTGGCTGGCGGACGGCGCCTTCACCGTCGGCCTCGAACTCGAACGCGAAGGCGCGCACCTCGCCTACGACCTCGCCGTCCCGCGTCCGAAGGCCAAGCCCCACGCCGTGGACTGGTATCTCGCCGTCGCCCGCGCGCTCGGCATCCCGGTGCATGACCAGTTCGACTGGCTGCCGCCGCGCGCCGAAGCCGCCGCCCTCGCCGAGACCAAGTGGCCGCGCGACGGCTCCCGCTGGCTCGGCATCAATCCCGGCGCGCGCTGGGACAACAAGCGCTGGCCCGCCGCGCACTTTGCCGAACTCGTCCGCCAGCTTGCCGCGCACGACGCCAGGTTCCGCTTCGCCCTCTTCGGTGGCTCCGGCGACTGGCAACTCACGGAAACCATCCGCCGCGCCGCGCCCGACCGCTGCGAAAACTTCGCCGGACGCACCACGCTGCCCGAACTCGTCGAACTCCTCCGCCGCTGCGAATTGCTCGTGACCAACGACACCGGCCCCATGCACCTCGCCGCCGCGCTGCGCAAGCCCGTCGTCTCCCTCTTCGGCCCAACGCGCCCCGACCAGACCGGCCCTTACGGCCAGGAAGCCTTTGCCTTGCACCACCCGCTCGCCTGCGCCCCCTGCATGAAGAGCCGCTGCCATTGGGCGGAGCCGCTGGCGTGCCTTCGCAGCATCTCGGCAGCGAGTGTGGCGGAGGAAGTCACGCGCCGGTTGGGGCAGAAAGTAATTAGTGCTTAGTGATTAGTCGGTGGCTGGTCGCACCGCCGTCCACTGATCACTAATTACTAATCACTTTCCCCGCTGTCCCTCCGCGCCTACATTGACCCCATGCCGGAGACGCCCGCTGCCATTCCGAACACCCTCGCCGCCGTGCGTGACCACACGCGCGTTTACAAGGACTTCACCTACGTCTATCCCGTCATCTCGCGGCGCAGCGGCGGCCTCTCCATCGGCATCAACCTCAACCCGGACAAGGTCTGCAACTTCGACTGCGTGTATTGCGAGGTGGACCGCAAGACGCCCGGCAAAACCTCCGTCGTGGACCTCGCCCAGCTCCGCGAGGAACTCACCGCCCTGATTCACTTCGCCCGCGACGGCGGCCTCGCCCGCGAGCCTAAGTTCGATGAAGTCCCGCTCGCCCTCACGCAGACGCCGCGCGACATCGCCTTCAGCGGCGACGGCGAGCCGACCATGCTCCACAACTTCGACGAGTGCGTGCGAGTCGCCGCCGAGGTGAAGCGCGCCGAGGGCCTCGCTGCCACCAAGCTCGTCCTCATCACCGACGCCGCCGGCCTCGACACCGGCAGCGTGAAGCGCGGTCTCGCCATCATGGACGCCAACCAAGGCGAAATCTGGGCCAAGCTCGACGCCGGCACCGAGGGCTACTACAAGCTCGTCAACCGCACCACCGTCCGCCTCTACCGCATCCTGCACAACCTCCTCGTCACCGCGCGGGCGCGGCCCATCATCATCCAGAGCCTCTTCCTGAGGATGCACGGCCAGCCGATGCCGCCGGAGGAACTGGCCGAGTATTGCTTCCGCCTGGAGGAACTCGTCCACGACGGCGCGCAAATCCGGGAAGTCCACCTCTACACCATCGCCCGCCCCACGCCCGAGCCCTTCTGCGGCAAGCTGACCAAGGCCGAACTCGAAGCCATGGCCGCCACCGTGCGCGCGAAGACTGGACTGAAGGTGGTGACGTTTGATTGATGGAACGCGAGCAACGCAATAGCAACGTTTGGGTGGTTGCAGTAGTCGCCGCAATCGCTTTGGGAATCGCGGCGTATCTGACCTTGGTTGTCCGAAATACGGGGATTCCAGTTCGCGAGCGGCTCGGGCAGTTCGAGTCTGGAAAAGTGCGGGCCAGATTCAAAATGCCTCCATCGGGGCCATTCCACTTGGTTCTGGCCATCGACAAAGCACCTAAGGTCATGTTTGACGCGAAGACGCGTCCAACAAGAGATGGCGCAAATGGATACGTTCAGGTGAATGACGGAACGAATGTCGTGGCTAGGTTCTCTCTAGCCCACGCCGATATAGAACCGTGCACCTGGCTAGAGAGTCACGGATTCGGCGTGAGTTACATACTGGGATGGCGGAAGTCGCCACAGTTGCGTCAACTCCTCGTGCCGGGACGAGTCTACGAAATCGAAGCTCAGTTTGATGACTTGAGTTCGACCAACACCTCCCTCTGGATTTCTTGCATTGTCGCCAACAAACACCGGGAACTCGCATCACGGATGAAACTGAAGTGAGTCCGGAAGGCTCTCATTTAACCTCCAGCGAAAGCAGCCCAACATGGCACTGAGACTTGCCACCGACGACGACTTGGCACCGCTCCTCGCCCTGAAAGACGCCTGCATCGCCCGGATACGCACCGATGGCATTGAGCAGTGGGACGAGGTGTATCCAGACGCCGCCGTCTTCGCCCGCGACCTCGCGGCGGGGACGTTGCACGTCTTGCGCGAGGGCGACGGCATCCTTGGCTGCGTGACGCTGGACACCACGCACGATCCGCTCTGGCAAGGCATGGCTTGGTCCGCAGCGGGCGCACCGGCGGCCGCGGTGCATCGGCTCATGGTGCATCCGGCGGCGCAGGGACGTGGTCTCGCCAAGCGGCTCATGGCCCACGCCGAGTCGCTCGCGCGGACGCAGGGCTTCCGCTCCATCCACCTCGATTGCTTCACCGCGAACCCCACCGCGCTCGCGCTCTACGATCGTCTCGGCTACCGCCGCACCGGCACCGCGACCATGCGCAAAGGCCCGTTCGTGTGCTTCGAGAAGCTCCTCGTCCCATAACCCGTAGGGGACGACGTGAGGAGTCTCTGACTTTGTTCCAGGTTCCGCGTTTGAAGTGAGGCTCCTCACGTCGCCTCCTACGGGTGGAAGGATGGGAAGATTCCGTTGCATCCCCGCGACATCGCTCCAAAGTTCCCGCGCGCATGATTCGAAACATCATCTTCGACTGGTCGGGCACCTTGGTGGATGACCTGCCCGCCGTCCTGCGCGCAACGAACCACTGCTTCGCCTCCGCCGGCAAGCCGGAGATGTCCCTCGACCAATTCCGCTCGGAGTTTTGCCTGCCGTTCCAACCGTTCTATGACCGCCACCTGCCCGGTGTGCCGATGGCCCAACTGGAACATTGGTTTCACGAACGCTTCCGCGAGGTGCAGGATCTCGTCGAGCCGCTGCCGCACGCGCGCGATTTCCTGGTCTTCTGCCGCGAGCGCGGGATACGCACGTTTCTGCTGAGCACGGTGCATCCCGACCACTGGGAGACCCAGTCCGCAAGCTCGGATTTCGGGCGGTTCATCGACCGGCCCTACACCGGCGTCTGGGACAAGCGGAAGGTCATCCAGCAG